>MDTA01212758.1_pt1 | contig 305239 bp, 275 predicted proteins | sample 811151 | NCBI WGS metagenome assembly MDTA01 (sample SAMN05326648, study PRJNA326480) | marine metagenome | isolation source: seawater | place: Indian Ocean: South | collected 2010 | reverse complement strand
AGCCCCCTCAGTCACGCCGGATAAATCCGGCGCGACAGCTCCCCCGCAGGCGGGGGAGCAGGAAGCCCAAGCAATCGCCGACGCCATCCGCGATCATTACAAGCCCGCGGGTCAGGATGATGAGGTGCCGACCGCACCGATCAGCGTCGCTGTCGCGCTCGCCGACAAGATCGACACGCTGACGGCGTTCTGGGCCATCGATAAAAAACCGACGGGCTCGAGCGATCCGTTTGCGCTGCGAAGGGCTGCGTTGGGTGTGATAGGGATTGCAATTGAAAACAGCATCCGTCTTCAGTTGACAGCAATCATTGATAATACGGCTTGGCATTCAATGCCGGGAACAGGTGCAATAGGCGCTCAAGCAATCGGTGCGGCATCTATTGGTGGGGAAGAATCTGTTCATGCAAGCTCAAGTGATCTTCTCTCATTCTTCCACGACCGCCTAAAAGTCTACCTCCGCGACAAGGGCTTCAAGCACGACCAGATCGATGCGGTGCTGACCGATGCGGATGGCAATCTGCAGGATGATCTGGTTCTGATTGTCGCGAAACTCGAAGCGCTGGCCGACTTCCTCAAAACCGATGACGGCGCCAATCTCGCGGCGGCCTACAAACGCGCGGGCAACATTCTCAAGGCCGAGGAAAAGAAAGACAAGAAACCCGCTGATCCGGACGCCGTCGATGAAAAGCTGTTGAAAGACGCGGAAGAAAAGGCGCTTTACGCCGCCATGAAAGACGCGGAAGGCGCCGTCGAAAAAGCCGTCGCAGCGGAAGATTTCGAGGCCGCCATGTCCGCGCTCGCGAAACTGCGCAAGCCGCTCGACGCGTTCTTCGAAAAAGTCACGGTCAACGCCGATGACGCAAAACTCCGCGCCAATCGCCTGTCGCTTCTTGCGCGTCTGACCGCCGCCACGGCAAGAGTCGCCGATTTCTCGAAGCTGGAAGGCTAAACGCGCTGCGGGGCGCCGATTTGCTTATTTCAGCACCGTATGGTTTTCGAATTTCGCGGCCATCACTTGGCTGTATTCAGAATTGAAAGCAAAGTTTGCAAGCGCCCAGCCTTCTGAGGTCTTCACGTAATCCAGTCGCCAGAAGAACCACGCGTTTCCTCCGAAATGAGTATAAGCATAAACTTGGCGCATAACTCCCGCATTATCGATTTCTTCAATGATTTCCACCATGGGTTTTCCTTCCTTGTTCAGGAATGAATCCATCATGGACAGGGTTTGTTCTATTTGCAGGTTGCTATAGCCGAAATCATTTAAGAACTTTCGTAAAGGCTTAGTGCCATCTTTGGCGATTGCTTCAAGCAAGTCTTCAACGCTTTCCCGCGGGTTTTGTGTAATTTGCACCTTCACATCTGCTTGCGCGAATGCAGTAGGTGCCAGTACGCCTGAAAACAAAATGGCCAGCATGCCAATAATAGCGTTTCTGCTTCTCATTCTATGATCCCTCATGTTTGAGATTTAACAATCGCTTTTAATCCTAATCCTTATACCCCGCCGCGCGTTCGGCGCTCGGGAAAAACAGAAACGCCAGCATCAGAATATAGGGCGCATAGTCCCATGAGATCGCGAGCGCCCAGACATCGGAAAAGATGCTGGCGTTTTTCAATACGGCGTCGCGCGGCGTAATCGTGGAAAGGCCGGGAACGAACTCCGCATCGACGACCGACTGCCGGCGCGAAACCTTTTCCGGTTCTTCCGGCGGCGGCGGCGGATTGAAGAGCTCCTTGAAAATATCGAGCCCGCGGGCGGGCGACAGTTCCGCCGCCGATTTCAACGGCACCGGCGGCTTTTGCAGTTTCTGCGACCGGATTAGCGATTCCAGTGCGCCTTCGACTTGCTCGGCATATTCATTGATCGCGCGCGACTGCGCGGCGGTGACGCGCGTCGGTTTCGGATTGGCGCGGTCGAAACTGTCGAGTTGCTGGTCGAGAAAGCGCTCGATGCGCTTGTCATGGCGCCAGCGATTGAGGACGCTCGCAAAATCGTTGAAGGCGCTCTCGAATTGACGGTTCCAGCGGTCCACATTGTCATAGGCGTTGCGCGACAGCATGCGCTTTAATTCGTCGGTTTTCGTGGCGCAGATCTCCGGATCGTAAGGATTGAGCCCGGACGGATCGGGCGCGGCGAGCATCGCGGCGACGCTTTCTTCAAGGCCGCGATACCAGTCGGCGAGCCCCAGGTAATAATCGGTGACGGGACCGGCGCCCGCGGCGCCCGACTGCGCGCCGCCATCGCGTTCGCCGCCGGCGACGCGCGTCACGTCGCGAACCGAGAGACGCAGATCTTCAAGGAAGAGATAATCGTTCTGGCGGTAACTCGTGATGCCGGCGCATTCGCCGGCGAGCCGGTCGATCTCGAAAGTGTAGGTGTGGCGCACCGCGTCGACGCCGCCAATGCCGACCACCGTGGTCCAAGTGGAGACGAAAAACAGAATTGTCGCCAAAAGGGGAACGACCAGAAAGAGTTTGATGGCGCGTTCGATGAAAAAAAGGATGTCGCCGACAAAGCCGCCCTTGAGGCCGCGAAACCAGTCGCGATGCCTTACGAAATCCGCGCCGCCGACCCAGATGGCGACGGCAAGGCAAAAGACGAAGACGCCGAAGGCCGGCGGCAGGATCGAATTGCGGAAGATGTCGGCGGATTCCTGTGAGGTGATGAGGCCGAAACCGATGGCGGAGCTGATGGCGCTGAAAAAGCCGGCGGTGATCGCGACCACCACGAATAGACGGTTGAAGAGGGAGGAGCCTTTGAGCCGGGGCGAGGCGAGGGCCCCGATGAGGACGAGCCCGATCACCGCGATCACGGCGCTTGCGCCGGCGGCGGCGGTAATGGAGACGCCGCCAATGGCGCCTGAATCCTGCGCCATCGCCCCGGAAAAACCGGCGGCGCCCGCCATCAGCGTGATTGCAAGGCCGGCGCGCGCGCTCATGCGGCTGCGACCGCTCGTGTCACCGTGTCTCCGCCCCATCGAATTCCCCTCATGCCCCTGCCTGGACGGGGGCTGGCGGCCCAGCCTAACACGGAAAAAAAAGTGGTGAATAGTTATCCACGACTTTGGGAGGGGGCTTATAGTACGGTGTTGAAAGAAATGACCAAACCGGCGCTATGCGGCAATTTCCGGCTTGGATGTTGCACTGCGGCGCCCTAAGGCACACACTGGTCCCCGAAGCGGACCGCGGGACTGATAAAGACAGGCGGAGACCCGATGAACAACAAAACAAAATGGGTTTATTCATTCGGCGGGGGATCGGCGGAAGGCGACGCCTCCCTGCGCAATCTGTTGGGCGGCAAGGGCGCCAATCTCGCCGAAATGGCGAGCCTTGGCCTGCCGGTGCCGCCGGGTTTCACGCTGACGACCGATGTCTGCACCGCCTTTTACGCAAACGACCGCACCTATCCGGAAGGCCTGAAAGCGGATGTCGACGCCGCCCTCGCCAAAGTGGGCGAAGAAGTGGGCATGACTTTTGGCGACACGTCGAAGCCGCTTCTGGTTTCCGTGCGCTCCGGCGCTCGCGCCTCCATGCCGGGCATGATGGATACGGTTTTGAACCTCGGCCTCAATGACGAGACGGTGAAGGGCCTCGCGAAACTCTCCGGCGACGAGCGCTTCGCCTATGACAGCTATCGCCGTTTCATCCAGATGTATTCCGACGTGGTTCTCGAGGTCGATCACCATTCCTTCGAGGAGCTCCTCGAGAGTTACAAGGAAGAGCACGATTATTTCCTCGACACGGAAATGACCGCCGACGATTGGAAAACGGTGATTGAGGGCTACAAAAAAGTCGTCAGCGATGAGCTCGGCAAACCCTTTCCGCAGAACCCGGAAGAGCAATTATGGGGCGCCATCGACGCGGTCTTCGGGTCCTGGCGCAATGAGCGCGCGAACACCTATCGCCGTCTGCACAATATCCCCGAAAGCTGGGGCACCGCGGTCAATGTCCAGGCCATGGTGTTCGGCAATATGGGCGACACCTCGGCGACGGGCGTCGCCTTCACGCGCGATCCGTCCACGGGCGACAATCATTATTACGGCGAGTTCCTGATCAACGCCCAGGGCGAAGACGTCGTCGCCGGCATCAGAACGCCCCAAACGCTCACCAAACGCGCGCGCGAGGCGCAGGGCGAAGATGCGCCGTCCATGGAAGAGGCGATGCCCGAGGCTTATAAGGAGCTGGTGAATGTTTTCCAGACATTGGAAAACCATTATCGCGACATGCAGGACATCGAGTTCACCATTCAGGACAAGAAACTCTGGATGCTCCAGACCCGCAATGGCAAGCGCACGGCGAAAGCGTCGCTCAAAATCGCCGTAGACATGTGCGAGGAAAAACTGATCACGCAGGAAGAGGCGGTGATGCGCGTCGACCCTCATTCGCTCGACCAGCTTCTCCATCCCTCGCTCGATCCGGACGCGCCGCGCGATCAGGTGCTGACCGGCTTGCCGGCGTCGCCCGGCGCGGCCGCGGGCGAAGTGGTGTTCAATTCCGATGAGGCGGAACGTCTTGCCCAGGAAGGCAAGCCGGTCATTCTCGTGCGCGTTGAGACCAGTCCCGAAGACATTCACGGCATGCACGCCGCGAAGGGCATTGTCACCGCGCGCGGCGGCATGACCTCGCACGCCGCCGTCGTGGCGCGCGGCATGGGCCGGCCATGCGTATGCGGGGCGGGCGATTTGAAAATCGACAAGAGCGAAGAGTTCTTCACGGTCGCCGGCCGCAAGATTTCCAAGGGCGAGGTCATCACGATCGATGGCGGCGAGGGGCGGGTCTATGCCGGCGCTGTGCCCACCGTGCAGCCGGAGCTTTCCGGCGATTTCGCGACGCTGATGGGGTGGGCTGACGGCTTGCGCCGCATGAAAGTGCGCGCCAACGCCGAAACGCCCAATGACGCCCGCGTCGCGCGCGATTTCGGCGCCGAAGGGATCGGGCTTTGCCGCACGGAACATATGTTCTTCGAGGCGGACCGCATCATCGCCGTGCGTGAAATGATCCTCGCCGAAGACAAGAAGGGTCGTGAGGCCGCGCTCGCCAAGTTGCTGCCCATGCAGCGGTCGGATTTCGAAGAACTGTTCCGGGTGATGAGCGGCCTGCCGGTGACAATCCGCCTGCTCGACCCGCCGCTGCACGAATTCCTTCCGCATTCAGACGAAGAGATCGGAGAGGTTGCGAAGTCGCTGGGCGTGGACGCGGCGAAGCTGAAAGATCGCGCTCAAAAGCTGCATGAGTTCAATCCGATGCTCGGTCATCGCGGCTGCCGGCTCGGCGTTTCCTACCCGGAGATTTACGAGATGCAGGTGCGCGCGGTTATGGAAGCGGCCTGTACGGTTGCCAAAGAGACGGGAGAGAAAGTAACCCCGGAAATCATGATCCCGCTCGTCGCCAAGCGCGAGGAGCTGTCTATCCTTAAAGAGCGCGTCGACGCCGTCGCCCTCGCCGTGCTCAAGGAAAATAGCACCAGGCTCGATTATCTTGTGGGTACGATGATCGAACTGCCGCGCGCCGCCTTGACGGCGGATGAAATTGCGAAAGATGCGGAGTTTTTCTCTTTCGGCACGAACGACCTGACGCAGACGACGTTTGGCCTGTCGCGCGACGACTCAGCGGCGTTCCTGCCCGATTATCTGCGCCAGGGGATCTTCGAACGCGATCCGTTCGTCACGCTTGATCCGGACGGCGTCGGCGCGCTCATCAAAATCGCCGCCGAAAAGGGCCGGTCGACACGCCCTGACATCAAGCTCGGCATCTGCGGCGAGCATGGCGGCGACCCCGATTCTATCCGTTTCGTGGAGGGGGCGGGCCTCGATTACGTGTCCTGTTCGCCCTATCGCGCGCCCATCGCCCGTCTTGCTGCAGCGCAAGCAAAACTTGAAAAAAGTCAGGACGATTCAACCGCCTAAAGCGTTAACAAGCTCGTGACCGTATAAAAAGTCATTTAAAAACAATGTGTTACTGAGTCAGTCTTGGGGTTAATAAAAGGTTAACGCACGCGCTTTTCGTTTGTAAAACCTCTTTGCGGGCGCCATATTCCGCCTCACGAGGGCGCGCCACGGGCGCGTTTTTTGCGTCTTACGAGATTGGCAAGACTTTTAGGGCGAGCTTTGTCGTTGAGCATCGGCCCGGGTAAGGCGCTCGCCATAGTGACGTGAACTGAAAGACGAATTGAATTGAAAGACGGACACGAACATCACGGATTTGAGGTCAACTGGACTCTCAGAAGCCTTGCGGCAGCGGGTCTGTTGTCGATATGCGCCGTGGCGAGCGCCATGAGCGCGACGGTGAATGCAAACCGCGCGGAAGAAGAGCGCAGGCGTCAGGCTTCCATCGAGCAGGAAGCCGAACTGGTCGCGGATCTCGCCACCTACCTCGCCGCGGAAACCGCCGCTGCACGAGAAGCCATGGAAGGCCCGCGCCTCAAGCCGGCGAAACCGACCCCGGCGGTTCTGGATGCTGAAGATCCGATCGAAGCGTTGACGTCGTTCGATTTTACCGAACTGACCATGGCCAAGCTTGACGCCGAAGAACGTAAATGTCTTGCGCAGGCGATTTATTATGAAGCCCGGTCCGAGCCCCGCATCGGTCAGCTCGCCGTCGCCGATGTCGTGCTGAATCGCGTGGCTAGCCGCGTTTATCCGAATTCGATCTGTGAAGTTGTTTTTCAGGGGTCGGAACGCCGCACAGGCTGTCAGTTTTCCTTCACCTGCGACGGCTCCATGCATGCGCGCCTTAACAAGCGCAAATGGAAAGAATCCGAAGACCTCGCCGGCGCCATTCTCGCCGGACTGCGCAGTCCGATCAGCCGTAATGCGACCCACTATCACGCGAATTACGTGACGCCCCACTGGGCCGACACATTGACGCCGACGGCGACCATCGGCACGCATAAATTCTACAAATTCCCGAGCCGTCGCACCGTCGCCGCGGCGCCGGCCGCGATGTAATCAGCCGGAGACTTTCTCCTCAGCTTGCTCTTAAGCGGGCGCCAGGACAGAGAATGCCGACAGCGCAAACACCAAAGGTCGTCGCGCTTCTGCCAGCCTGGAACGCAGGAGATTTCATTACTGAAACTCTGCAATCGCTTGCGGCGCAATCCTGGCCGAATTTCGAAGTGCTGGTTTCCGTCGATCAATCAACGGATGAAACCGCTGATATATGCAAGCGTTTTGCAACGGATGATGACCGGTTTAAGATAATCGAACAGAAAGAACGCCTTGGCTGGATCGGCAATGTGAATGCGTTGTTGGATGCAGCGGAGGGCGATTATTATCTCATCGCCTATCATGATGACGTTTTGGATCCGGCGCATGTTCAATCCTTGGCGCCGTTATTAGATTCGCGTCCTGAGGCTGTCGTCGCCTATGGCGACATTCGCGCTCATTATCTGACAGGCGATGTGATAGAGCGCGCCTATTACGAGATTGACGGCGTGCGCGATCCCGCGCAAAGGGCAGGGTCTATCATTCGCCGGAAGGGCTACTGGTCAACGCCCAATCACGGCCTCTTCCGCGCTTCGGCCGTTGAGGCGACGGGTGGTTTTCGCCGCCACAGCGGGGGCGAATTCAGCGCCGATTGGCCATGGCTTCTGAAGATGGCGCTGCTGGGCGAATTCGTGCGTGCGCCGTATTTTCTCTGCGACAAATATTATAAGTCAGCCAGCCTTTCGCATAATTGGAGCTGGGACTTCAGAGAGTTTGCAGGCGTGTTTGAAGAGTGCGCGCGCGTCATCAGGGCTTCGGCGCTCCCGGTACCCGTCAAGGCGCGGCTGTCAGCATTGCTCGCGGCGGAATTTTTGAAAGAGCAGGGGCGCAAAGGTTTTGCAAATCTCAAGCGATGATAAGCGTGGGCGCCGGGACGCTCCTCAAAGGCACATTTCATCGCCTTCTTCGGCGACGTTAAATCCAGCTTGCCTGACCTTTTTCCGTGCGGGCGAACCTGGCGTCAGCAAGGGGTTCGTGTGGTTCAAATGGATGAAATGAACTTTTTCCTTTTCTTCCAAAGGCAAAGGTTCAAATCGCGCCATGGAGTGACTGACAGTCGGGTGCGGAATTTGCGACATGTCGCGGCCCGGCAATTCATCGCCTGAATAAAAGGTTGCGTCGAGAAAGGCGAAATCCACGTCGGCGATCATATCCTCGATGCGTGGTCCTTTTTCGTCCCATTCCTCCCAGCTATCGATATCGGGAAGATAAATTGCGGACTTTTCCGGCCCCTCAATGCGAAACCCGATTACTTCGGAAAATTCCTGACGGTGCGGGACGAGAAAGGGCGTTACGGAAATTCCTTGCGCGAGCGTTTCCGCCTCGCCATCTTCCATGATCGCCGCAAAAATATTGTGATAGGCGAGAAGCTGCGACCAGGGGCCGTTTTGCGCAAGGAAGTCCGCCATGCGCGGCATGGCGAAAACCTGAATGTTTTGCGCGCCCGCCGCTTCATGTCCGAACATCATCAACCCCGCATAATGGCCGATATGCGCGTGCGTCAGAAACACGCCGTTCAGATGCGTTGGCCTTTCTGTCGGCGCCGCTTCATTCAAGGCATGAAGCTGAAACTTTATGTCGGGCGTGGCGTCGAACAGCCAGCGTTTCGGTTTTTCTCCGCGTCGGTCGATGAGCGCCAGCGATGTCGCATAGCGCTGAAGCGATGGATCGGTCCACGCTGGATCGTCCGGATTGCCGATCTGCGGTTTTCCGGCGTCCTGCGCGACGCCGAGGACCAGCAGAGAGACATCGCATTGTCTTGCCTGCCGGGATGCTTCTTCCGGGGCGCAGGCGGCGGCAAGAAATAGCGCAGAAAGAGCCAGGAGCCTCTTCATGGGCCAAGATTAAAGGAAATCGAGCCCCAGATCGAGATTGGGCGCGGAATGGGTGATCCAGCCGGAGGAAATGACATCGACGCCGGTTTCGGCAATGGCGCGCACGGTCTCTATGGTGACATTGCCTGAGGCTTCCAGCACGGCGCGGCCTTTATTGATCTCGACGGCGCGCTTCAAATCGGCGGGGGCCATATTGTCGAGCAGGACCACATCGGCGCCGTTCGCCAATGCTTCTTCAAGCTGGCCGAGGCTGTCGACTTCAATCTCGATCTTGACCATATGGCCCACAGCTTCGCGTGCATCGGCGAGGGCCTTTGCAATGCCGCCGGATGCAGCGATGTGATTGTCCTTGATCATCACGGCGTCATAAAGCCCGAAGCGATGGTTATGCCCGCCGCCGCAACGGACGGCGTGTTTTTCGAAGGCGCGCAGGCCGGGCGTTGTCTTTCGCGTGCAGACAATCTTTGCTTTTGTTCCTTTGACGGCGTCCACAAGCGCCGCGGTCGCGGTGGCGACGCCCGAGAGATGTCCCATGAAGTTCAAGGCGACGCGCTCCCCGGAAAGAACGCCGCGCGCAGGCCCTTCAATAGAAAGAATGACATCGCCTTTTTGAACGCCCGCGCCATCGTCTTTCTCAATTGCCGTTTCTATTGCGGGATCGGCCAAACGGAATGCTGTGAGCGCCGCGTCGACGCCAGCGATCACGCCGGGCTTGCGGGCGGCAATGACGGCTTTGGCGTTTGCATCCGTCGGGATGGTTGCGTTCGTCGTAATGTCGCCCGCGTCGCCGAAATCTTCTTTCAGCGCGTGGGCTACGGCGTCTTCGACGACCAGCGGCGATAACCGGGCGATCATGCTCATGCTTCGTCTTCGTAAAGGTGAGTGGCGGCGATTTCCGTGTGAAAGGCTTCGTCGTCTTTTCCCGGAAAATCGCTGCGGAAATGGCCGCCGCGCGATTCCTCACGGGCGAGGGCTCCTTGCGCGATCAGTTCCGCGGTGACGAGCGCGCTTTTCAGGCCGCTGGTCATGTTTTCGCTTTCGTGCATTTTGTGGATCAGTTCAAGGAGGTCGGCGAGCCCTTCGCCCTCGCGGATAAGCGCGCAGTGTTCGGTCATCGCCTTTCTGAGTTTCATCATCTCACCAGCGGGCGCGGGCAGGGGCGATATTTCCATGCGGTCGCCGGGCGCGCCTGCTTCTTCCGAGAGTTCAATGGGCGCCTCGCGCAATTGGTCTGCGATACGTGCGCCGAAAACGATGGCTTCGAGCAGGGAATTGGAAGCGAGGCGGTTGGCGCCGTGAACGCCGGTGGAGGCGACTTCGCCCACAGCCCAGAGCCCGAGGATGCTGGTCCGCCCGTCGAGATCTGTTTCGACGCCCCCCATATGGTAATGCGCCGCCGGGGCGACCGGCATGAACTCCGTACGCGGATCGATCTTCGCCGCCTGGCACGCTGAAAAAACAGTGGGGAAAGCGTTGGGGAATTTGGCGCCGATGGCGTCGCGTGCATCCAGAAAAGCGCCGCGTCCGGCCTTGATTTCCGCTTCCACGGCGCGGGCGACAATATCCCGCGGCGCAAGGTCCCCGTCGCGGTGGTAAGTCGCCATGAACGGCTTGCCGTCCTTGTTGACGAGGACGGCGCCATCGCCGCGCAGGGCTTCGGTAGCAAGCGGCGCCGGGTCGAGCCCGATGTCGAGCGCCGTCGGGTGAAACTGTACGAATTCCGGATCGCGGATCATGGCGCCCGCGCGCGCCGCAAAGGCGAGCCCGTGTCCTTGCGCCGGCTTCGGATTGGTAGTGACGGCGTAAAGCCCGCCGAGCCCGCCGGTCGCGAGCACGGTTTCCCCCGCCTCAAAGGCTTCGCGTTCGCCGGCTTCGACATCATAGACGAGAGCGCCGCCGACCACATTGTGATCGTCGATCAGCAAATCTTCGACGACGATGCGTTCGAGAATGGTAATATGTTCTGAGCGCCTCGCGGCGGCGATCAGCGCTTTCATGATCGCGGCGCCCGCCTGATCGCCGGTAGCGTGAACGATGCGGTCGCGGCAATGGGCGGCCTCGCGCCCAAGTTTCAGGGCGCCGTTTTCATCGCGGTCGAATTCAACGCCGAGGCGCAACAAGTCTTCCACCGCTACCGGTCCGGCAGTGGCGAGAATATGCGCCGCTTCCGGATCGACAAGTCCTGCGCCCGCCTGCATCGTGTCGGCAAAATGGAGGTTCGGCGTATCGTCCGGGCCGACGGCGGCGGCGAGCCCGCCCTGCGCCCAGGGCGTGGCGCCGCCCTCGCCGAGCGGGCGAGCCGTGACGATGGTCACCGGGCGCGGCGCCAGCTTCAGCGCCGTATAAAGCCCCGCAACGCCCGCGCCGATGATGAGGATGTCGGAACTCATTTAGTTTTGTGGCGCCTCTGCAATTTTCCGAGCTCTTTGAACAAGCGCTACATGCCGTTTCCACAAGAAGTGTAATCCGAAAAGTGGTATCATGTAGGAAGCTGCTACACTTGGAAGATCGGCATTGTACATATTTAAGCTGCGCTCTGACCTGATTAGCGCGCTGGTGACTAATATCGAAAGAGCCAAGTAGCCAACAGAATAGATAGCCCCTGCGAATTGAAACACAAATTCAATATCGGCGTAGGCTGGCTCGTCGGCTTCGGTTGGTATGAAGCCAACCAGAGTGCCCAACATATAAATCAAACCAATAATACAGCAGGCAATGATTATACCGGTCAGGACATCATATTTGCGTAATGCGAATACGGAAACGTCCAGAAAATTTTTCGATAGCCACCTATGGGAAATCCACATCCACACAATTTGGATAAGGATGGCTGCACTCACAGTGATAAAACACAAGGCGAATGCTACCCGTGCTGGCGCCAAGAAAAATGCGGTTATGGCGGTTGCCGAGAAGCCAACCAGAAGTGGCCAAAAAGGCAACGGCTTCGAGAGAAGCAATTTTTCCGATGCCTGATCGATAAAGGGTTCGGAAAAAAAGTTATCTGTGTGACTTAGCAGGTGCTAACTCCGCGCCTCGACCGCCGCGACTTCCGGCGCATGCTGATGATTATACATGGATTGCCGTTTGAGCGGCAGGGCGATCATCCGTTCGATGGGGCGGCGCGCCTTTTCGATGATCTCCGGATCGATGGTCACCTCATGCTCCATGGTCTGGAGCGAGCGCAGAATCTTCGGCAGGCTGATCATCTTCATGTAAGGACAAAGATTGCAGGGCCGGACGAAATTCACATTCGGATTTTCGAGCGCCACATTGTCCGACATCGAACATTCGGTGATCAGCACCACATTGTTCGGCTGGTTTTCTTTCACGTAATTCGACATGCCACTGGTGGAGCCGGCGAAGTCGGCCTCGGCCAGAACATCCGGCGGGCATTCGGGGTGGGCGAGCACGATGACGCCCGGATTGCCTTCGCGGATTTCGCGAATGTCTTCGGCGGTGAACCGCTCATGCACTTCGCAGGCCCCGGCCCAGGTGACGATCTTGATGTCGGTCATGGCCGCGACATTGCGCGCCAGGAACTGGTCAGGGATCAGGATCACCGTGTCCGTGCCGAATTCCTTCGCGGCGTGTTCAACGACTTCGACCGCGTTGGACGAGGTGCAGCAGATATCGGTCTCGGCTTTGACGTCCGCCGTCGTGTTCACATAGGTTACGACCGGCACGCCCGGATATTTCTGTTTCAACAGCCGCACATCGGCGCCGGTGATCGACGAGGCCAGCGAACAGCCGGCCTTCGGGTCGGGGATCAGCACCGTCTTGTCCGGGCATAGGATTTTCGACGTCTCCGCCATGAAGTGAACGCCCGCTTGAACGATGACGTCCGCATCCGACTTCGCCGCTTCCTTGGCGAGCTGGAGCGAGTCGCCCGCGAAATCGCCGACGCAGTAAAAAATCTCAGGCGTCATATAGTTATGCGCCAGGATGACCGCGTTCTTTTCTTTTTTGAGATCGTTAATGGCGGCGATATAGGGCGCCATCACGCGCCATTCGATTTCCGGGATCGATTTGGCGACGCGCGGGTAGAGGTGATCGGTCTTCGCCTTCACCTCATCGGTGTAAGGCAGCGCCGGTGTTTTCAACTCGGGTCCAGAAGCGTCAGGCATGTTATCGCCTCCCTTGGTCGCCTGAATTTACGCCCAGGCTTGGCTTGAATAAGCAATTATGCTCAACTAGAGCATATATAGGCCGAAAAAATCAGCCCGCAAGGGCTGAAGGGCGGCAACCTAGTGGAAAACTCATCGCCGTCAACAAATCGGTGCGCTATCGTTCGCAACACCGGACAAACAGGCGACAACGGCTTCCTTTTCCTGCAACGCCAGTCGAATTTGTAAGCCTTGACTTACCAATAATTGGTCTTTATTGGTTAGTGATGGCTTACGAAAGTAAATTCGAAGCGCTGGCGGTCCCGACGCGGCGAGCCGTTTTCGAAAGGCTGAAAGGGGGACCGGCTTCGGTCGGCGCCTTGGCGGCGGACCTTCCCGTATCGCGCCCTGCGGTTTCCCAGCATTTGAAGGTCCTGAAAGACGCGGGGCTCGTGACCGAACAGCGCGAGGGCGTGAAACGCATCTATCGCGTCGATCATGATGGCTTGCGTGAGATGCGCGATTATTTCGACCGCTTCTGGGGCGAAGCGCTGGATGCCTACAAGCGCTCACTGGAAACAAAAGATGGGTAAGGGAGGGACATGACCGTCATGGAAAATATCGAACCGGTTGTAAAAAAACTGTCGCTCAATGTCTCGGCGGAAAAAGCATTCCATCATTTTACGGCGAACATTCATCTGTGGTGGCCGCTCTCCGGTCATTCTCTCTCGCTGGCTGACGCCGAAAGCGTTGTCTTTGAGGCGTATGATGGCGGACGCATTTACGAAGTCGAAAAGTCGGGACGCGAACGCGAGTGGGGGCGCGTGCATCATTGCGATGCGCCGCATCGCCTGATTTTTTCCTGGGTGCTGGAGGCGCCGGAAAAAGCAACGGAAGTCGAGATCGAATTCGCCGATCAGGGCGATGGAAAATCAACGCTGACGCTTATTCACCGCGGTTGGGATAATCGTGAGGACGGCGCCGAGTGGCGCGGCAATTACGATACGGGCTGGGAAGGGGTGCTTTCGCTTTTCGTCACGTCGTTCTGAACGCCTAGTCCCCGGGCCTGCGCAGGCGCGGAATGGCGAGGCCCGCAGCGGCGCGATCCTTGAGGCCCGCCCGGTCGACGCGGAAGAGGGCGGCGGGCCGTCCGCCGGTTTCGCCGGTGCTTTCGCCGGTGGGTTCGACAAAGCCGGACTTCTCGACGCTGCGGCGGAAGTTCTGTTTGTGGAATTCAAAGCCGACAATGGCTTCCACCGTGCGCTGAAGTTGTAAGAGGGTGAAAGACGCCCCCATCATTTCGAAAATCACGGGCCGGTATTTGAGTTTGCCGCGCAAGCGCCCGATGGCGGTCGCCAGAATGCGGCGGTGGTCGGAAATCATGGGAACGCCGACATCGCCTTTGCCGGGAATATCCCCTTGCGGCGGTTCCAGCCCGGCCGTCTCGCGATCGCGCCACGCCTCGATGACGATTCCCGCCTCATACATCAACTCATAGCGGTCGAGCGTGCGTTCTTCCTCCCAGCCGAAGCCGCCGCAGCCGAAGGACAGATTCACGCGCATCTTCCGCGCTTCGCGCACATCGGCTGTTTTTCCGCGCCGGGCCCAGATGTCGAGCGCCGGCATGATCCGATCCCGGAGGATTGGCGGCTCGCCGCCGCGCCAGTCTTCCCAAGGAAAATAGGAGTACCAGTCGGCCCACAATGCGTCGGCCGTCAAAAGTTCCGCCGGAGAGGGGGCCAGCGCCAGATAGCCGACTGAGACAACGCGCTCCCCCTTGCCGCCGGCAAGGGCGGCCGCCGGCGCCTCGCGGCCCTTGTCCCCGAAGGTGTAAAGTTGCTCCACATAGCCAAGTGTGACTTGCGTCTGACGCTCCACCCATTCGCGCATGCCGATTTCGAAGGTGCGATGGCGCTCCGGGTCGAAGGGGCCATAGGGAAGGGCAAGGTCGCGCTTTTCCCCCTCAAGCGGCGCGCGCACGCACAAGACTTCGGGGTGGTCTCCGTCCACCACCGCGATCACCGCATTCAGCGCGATGGCGACATTGGAAATCAGCGGCGGCGAGGGGGCGTTCTCCATGCCGCTGTCTATGCGGATTTACGGGGCCGCAGGCAAGGTCACAACTGGCGCGCAAACGGTGGAGCAGCAGGGACAAAGGTCCAGAATCGCGCCGACCATGCGGTCGTCGCGCTCGAGCAGCCTGTCGGCTTCCGAGACGAGACGCAGATTGGGGTCGGCATGGGGCGCGGCTGCGCGCAGGCGCGCCGCGATTTTCTCCTCGCACTCCCCGGCGTTGCGAGCGCATAACAGGACATAAGCGATGGCCATGGAGCGCGCGACGCCCCGATGACAATGAATGAGAATGTTCTCGTCGCTTGTCGTCCAGTTTTTTGCAAATTCCAGAATGGAGGCGGCAATGTCCTTTTCGCAGGCGGCGGGGTCGAGCCTTAGATGCCGCTCCTTTGGAAGTTGACGGAAAGGCTCTGGCACGGCGTCGTCGCTGTCGAGAATAGAAATGACATAGCCCGGCTTACAGCGCGCATGGGCGTCTGCGGCGGCGGCGAGCGAGCTGACAATCACTGACGGCATTTTACAGCAAGAACGGTTTTCCTGACGGATCCAGTTTCATGGCGCCGGACATTAGACTACCCGGACCATATTTTCGATGTCCTAATTAGGCGTTTCAATGGCTTGGGAGAATAGAGGACCCGCTCACAGGCGCTTGAGGCGCAAAAATGTGACCGTGCAATCGGAGCTTCAGGCGGCGGGGCGGGCTTCCGACAGCTCGGCGAAACGCTTCAGATAGGCGTCCTGCGCCTCCAGCGTGGTCATGGCCGTCAGGGTGACGGGGGTGACGCCTTTCGGCTCGCCGAAAAATTTGCGCGCTTCCTGCGGATCGAAGCCGGCGAGCTGCACCGCCTCGAAATAGGCGCAGGCCTGATCGGCGCGCTTGATCAGCCTTTCGACGGTTTCCGGCAAATGCGCCGGAATCCCGAAGCGCAGATGAATCGCCTGCATCAGCCGGCTCTCAATGATTTTATATTGTCCCCCGAGCTGCGCCTTGAAGGGCGAAATCATGTCGCCGATGACGAATTCCGGCGCATCGTGAAGCAGCGCGGCGAGGCGCCATTTCACCGGCCAGCCTGGTTTCAGCTCGCCGCAGAAGGTTTCGACGATCAGCGAATGCTGCGCGACGTTGAACGGAATGGCGCCTTTGGTTTGTCCGTTCCACCGGGCGACCCGCGCAAGTCCGTGCGCGATGTCCTCAATCTCAACGTCCACAGGCGAAGGATCGAGAAGATCGAGCCGGCGGCCTGAAAGCATGCGCTGCCAGGCGCGGGGCGGTGTTGAGTTTGCGGACAAGGATCAAAATTCCTGCAGCGACTGGACAGCCGCCCTAGCAAACGGCTCCTGGCCCGGCAAGGGCCGCTCCGCGGCTGCCTTGCCTTGTTCAACTCATACTGTGATCTAAGACCGGTAGCCTAAGTTGATTTACGGTCTTCCTCGTCCTTCAGGTGTTCGGCTTCTTGCTCGAACGCCTCGCGCTCATGCGCTTTATATTCCTTCGGGTGTTTATACATCTCATGTGTCGCATTCTCGCTGAGATTGCGCATGCGCTGCGAGCGCTTTTTGCTTTTCAGAACACCCCATGCGATGGCGGCGGCGAGCAGCACAGTCGCGACGCCATAGAGAATTTCCCATGAAAGTTCCATGTCATGCTCCTTTCGGCGGACAATGGACAGAACATGGGGAATGCTCCGGAAGTTCCTGTTTTCGCGGTTTTCCGGCCTTCTGATCGATAAACTGGGCCTTTCCTGCGCCGAAGCGGCTTGAGACCGGCGCACCGGGGCGCCAATATTTAGATGAGTACAGCGTATCCAAATCAACAAAGAAAAGGCGAGCGGTGGGCCGCTCGAAAGGGGTGCGATTATGGCGAATGAATATTCGGAAACTCAGCGTTCGGGCGGTCTCGCCTGGCTTTATGCGCCAGTTATCTTGATCCTGTTTCTGGGCGGCGCCTTGTCCGTGGGCGCTTATCTTTACGGCGATCCGCAACTGACCATTGTGGAGTCGATCGCCGCCGGTTTCGGCGGTCTGGCGGGCATTATCATCGGGCTTTTCGCGGCGCTTTTCGGCGTCATTCTCGGTCTGATCGGCGCGTTAATTGGCGTTGTCGCTGCGGGTGGCGCAGTCGCCATGACCTTGTTCATTATCGGATCGCCGATTTTGGCGATTATCCTGCTCTTCCTGCTTATGCGGAAGTCAAAATCCGACTGTCCCGATCCTGCGGCTCATCGATAATACAAATAACCGGCCGCCCAGTTTCCGTAAGGAAACGCAGCGCAAAAATCTTCCGTAAGGAAACGCAGCGCGAAAAAGTTTCCGGGAGGAAACGAAAAAGCCCCCGCAAGAGCGGGGGCTTTTTTTATTGAGATGTTTTGCGATTGAAGGTCGCCGTTATTGCTGCGGCTCTTCCTCTTTCGTCTCTTCAGCCGGCGGGGCTTTCTTCTTGCCGAAGATCGCGTTGAGACCTTCATTGATCAGGGTTTCTTCGGTCGACCGGGCGCTGGTTTCGCTATCGCCCTGTTGCTGATCGTCGCTTTGCTCTTTCGGCTTTTTCTGTCCGCCGATGATGCCTTCGATGATCGACCGGGCCGGGTCCTGCTCCTCGCCTTCACCCTCTTCACCGTCGGCGGATTCGTCGCCTCCTCTGGAAAACACATCCTGGAGCGTGCGTTGCAGCCCGGTGCGCGCCAGCGTTTCGGCGTCGACCCCCATGGTCGGCTTGGAAAATGTGCCGCCCACGCGTACGGGGATCGTGATGGTCCGCCCGCCTTCCTGCCCTTCGAGAGTGGTGGAGCCTTTGGGCAGGAGCCTCAGATCGATGGTCTGTTCGGCGAGATTGATCGTGCCTTGTCCGGTCATGGAAAGATAAGGTCCTTCCAGCCGGATCGTCGGCGCGGAGACGAGACCGTTAGCGATGGAGAAATCGGAAAGAAACTCCGAGAAATCCGTTTGTTGCGCCGGTCCGCGCGCTTCGGCGACAGCGCGCTGCAGGGCCGCCGGATTGAAGCCCTCGGAAAACTCCCCGACCGCACGCACCAGCCCGGCGATGTTCACGCCTTTCAGGGCGCCGTCGGAAAGGTCGAACCCGCCGGAGCCGTCGACAGTGCGCATGATCGCCGCCTGACTGGCGCCGGTTGCGGTGAAGTTCAGCTTGAACGAACCCAACCCCAGAAGGTTGTCGTGTTTCATCAGATCCTTCGAGAAGGGTTGCGCCTGCACCGCGCCCACATCGAAATTGCCGGCGAAGGAGGGCGTTGCGCCGCGGGCGTTCACCACCATCCGGCCCGAGCCCTGTCCGCCATACATGGAGAGTTCCGGGATCTCGGCAGTGAGCCGGCCGGCGTCGACGATCAGCTTGATGCGGCTTTCGCCGAATTCTAGATCGTTGATGTAAATCGCATTTGTCGAAATGTCGAAATCAGCATCGATATTGTTGAGGCTGGCGAAGTCCATCTTGTCTTCGGACCATTCGGGAAAGCCTTCCGCATTTTCCGCCGGCGGCGGCATATAGGGGCGCAGGTCCAGTTTGTCCGTAGACAGAACGCCGCTGGCCTTCGGCCTGGCGCCCGCCCAGTTGAGGGTCATGGCGCCTTGCGCCGCGATCTCGTCGAAATTGATCGTCGCGTTTTGCAGCCTGACGGAAGTCTCGCCGCCATCCACATCGCCCTTGAGCGAGAGCTTGTCGAAACCGGGGGCCTCGGCGAGTTCGGTACCCGCAAGCGCTGCGAAAGCGGGAAGGTCCGGCGCGGAAAGGCTTGCCGGGCCTGAATAGCTGAGACCGTCTTTCATGGAGAGGGAAAGATCGGCGCCGATTTTCGCCTCGCCCACTTCAAGATCGAGTTTCAGATTGCCCGGCTCTTCGTCCATGATGTTCTGAAGGGTCGTCAGCACCATGTCGATGCGCGCCGGTTCGCCCTGAAACTGCATCTCGCCATTGACCTCAAGCGGCTCGGAAAGGCTTTTCAGGACCACCGTCATATCGATGTCCTCGGCGACATAGCTTTGTCCCGCGGCGAGATCTTCATAGCGGGCGGCGCCGTCGACAATGCGCACATCGCCAAGTTTCAATTCGCGCGCGCTGTTGTCATCGTCTTCAACCTGGGACGCCGCCTCAGTTTCCGATTGGGCGAGGTTCCAGTTGACCGAGCCGTCCTGTGCGCGGATGAGCCTGATGTCCGGACGCGTCAGTACGAAGCGGTCGATCTCCACGCTGTCCGACAGAAGCGGCAACAGCTTTACGCCGATGTCGGCCTCTTCCACGCGGGCGAGATAGTCGCCGGAAAATCCGTCGGCATTGGCGATCACAAGATCGGTGACGTGAAACGCCGTGCGCGGAAAAATCCGGAAAGAAAGATCGTCGCCAAATGTCACCTCTCGTCCCAGCGCATTCGAGGCTTGCGTTTCGATGCGTCCCTTGAAAGCGGCGACAGGAATAAGCCCCGGCAGGAATAGGATGATCGCAAGCGCAAGGGCGACGAGGGCGGCGAGAATAAACAGGATGCGGTTCATAAAACCTTCGCATTAACCATGATGTGGAAAGCAGTCTCCTCATACCGCATTCACGCGGGCGCGAGAACCGGTTTCAGCGTTAATTCGGCGTGGTGCAGACCTGCCCGCTGCGGCCGCACACAATATGTAAATAGTTGTTTCGCCATGTGGTTCCAAGCTAGGCTGGACTAAGGCGTCTCGCGCGGCCCCGCGGATGACAACGGGTGGGGCGGCGAAGCGCCGCAAAAGAGGGGCGACCTATGAAACTTCCTGTGTTCACGGCTTTCGGGGCGGCAATCGCTTATGTCACCAGTCATTTCCTCACACTGCTGCGCATTGTCTGGCTGCCGGCGCTTTTGCTGACGGGCGTCACCTTTTATCTGATGCCCGCTGCGATTGAGGCGCAGATGAGCATTGCGATGACCGAGCCCGGCGCGCCCCCGGACGCGGCGGTGTTTGCGGCGATCGCCGAAAGCTTCAAATGGACCGGCGTCATTTATCTCGCTTCGGCGATTTTTTATCCCATGCTGATCGCGGGCGTTCTGAAACATCTTTTGCGCGGCGCCGCGCCGCGGCTGCCCTTTTACCTTCAATTCGGCGCCGGGTCGTCGGCGTTATCGGCGCGATCCTGTCCGAGGCGGCAGGCGGTCTTGTCGTCTTGCTTCTGATGATCGCTTTTGTCGTCGCAATGATCTGGTTCTCGCTGCGGCTGTCGCTCATCTTTCCCGCCTCCGTCTCCGAGCGCACCGTTGGTGTCGTGCAGTCGTGGAACGCGACAAAGGGAGCGGCCTGGTCGCTCTTTTTCTACTGGTTCCTGTGGATGATGGTGCTGGCCTTTCTGGGCGGCGCCTATGCGGTCTTTAGCGCGGGCGACATGTTCAGCTACATCCCGGAGATGATCGCCGCCGGCGGCGACGAAGCGGCCATCGCGGAAATCGAACAGCGCATGCTGGAGGCGCAGATGGGCATGTTCGACCGCTCGCGCCCGGGCTTCTGGGTCCATGCGGGCGCAACTTACATCTATATGATGTTGAACATGGTCTTGTGGTCGGCCGCGGCAGGCGTTGCCTGGCGTTATCTCGCGGGCGAGGAGCGGGCGTAAGACAAGCGCTTATTCCGCCGCGTCCGCGGTCTCCTCGGCCGGGCACCCGAGCCCGTTTTCAACGCCGTCCATCAGGAGTTCGGCGCCGCTTTGCTCCCACAGGGGATCGATCTTGTGGCCTTCCCGGCGATATGTCTTGGCGTAAACCGGATGCCCCGCTTTTTTCAGGCGCCTCACCACCGTCTTGTGGCGCGCAAGGAACGAGGCGTCTTTCTCGCCCACATACATGACGACGCAAGTCTTGTTGAGGCCGCTCAGAAGTTCGTATTTCCCGTTGCGCAGATAGCCGGGATAGGTCGTGATCGAGGCGACCCATTCGGGATGTCTTGTGCCGATATGTAAGGACGACCGCCCGCCATTGGAAAATCCCATGAGGTGAAACCGTTCCTCCGACATGGGCAGTCGCGCCGCCAGCGTTTCAAAGAGGGCGGGGAAATGATCTTCGCCCCGCGCCACGAAGGTGCAGGAATAACAGGGCGCGACCGGCGACACGAAAATGAACCCGCGTTTAACCGCCTCGCGCGCAAGGTTGGAGGTCAGCATGCTGGCGACGTCGCGGTCTTCCTGTCCGCCGCCGACGAAATAAAGCAGCACCTTGTGTCCCGCCGGCTCGAGTTCCGCGGGCCGTAGAATATAGACGGTGAGATCGTCGAGCCCGTCGAAAGAAAAGACGACGCGATGGGCGATGGGCCCGGCGCCGTCTTGAGCAGCGCCAGGCGCGGCGTCTTGCGCTTCAGGCTGTTGCGCCGCCGCCGCCGGAAAAAACGCGCCCGGAAAGACCAGGCCAAGCGCCCATGCCGCCATGGCGGTCGCAAGACTCGCTCGAATTTTGTTGCAGTCTCGTCTCATGCCGCCCCAAAGATTGTTTTCGCCGGAGAGTGTGGCCTGTTCATAACGAAAGCACAAAAGCGCCGAGACGATGATGCGCAAAAACGACAGAGCCCATGCTTCCCCGAAGCGCACGCCTTCGCCCGACTTATTTCAAGGGGTATACGCGATCAGATTCGCAATCAGTAGCCTCAATGGGTCACAAATCTCCAGATTGCAGGGAGTCGCCTTATGCAGATGTGATCTGCAGATGTTGGGAGCCCCCAATAGCTATCGGATCGCCGGCGGCGTTCAGGCAACTTGGCGCGAAAACAATCGAGACCATCGCCTAGTCGATAGGCGTGAGGGATTTTCCAAAACTGCCATTTAGTATGGCGAGGGTGAGGTAAGCCCGTTCGGCGGCGACGCGATAGTCGACAAGCGCCTGCTCGGTCATTGTCAGGGTGCGCCGCGTTGCTGTCAGGTCGCCCAGATTGACGGCGCCCATGGCGTAGCCCTTTTTGAGACGATCCATGGCGTCGCGCGCCGTGCGTACCGATGCTTCCGCATTGCTGAGATTTCTGGCGGCGATTTCGGCCGCGCGCTTCGCCTGACCGAAGCGGCGCTCGGCGTCGAGTTCTGCGGCTCTTAACCGCGCCACAGCGGCGACCGCCTGGCTGCCCGCTTCGGCGGCGGCGGCGCGGCGCGCCCGTCCGCCCAGGGGAATGGACACAGTGGCCATGAGGCTTGTTTCATTGCCGCCAAATTCATTGGCCACCTGAACGCCGAATGTAGGGTCGGGCAGCCGGTCGAGCCGGGCGCGTTTGGCTGTGGTTTGCATCTGGTCCAGCGCGAGCTGCGCTTCGCGCACGGCGGCCGATTCGAAGCCATTTGCATCCAGCAAAGCCGTAATGCGGGTCGCATCCCAGCCGAGTGCGTCGGGCGTTGCCGGCAGGACGAGGGCCGGAAAAGCAGCGGCGAGATTCGCCTTTGCATTCTCGGCCTCGTTCGCTTTCCGGTCGGCTTCAAGGCCCAACAGACCGGCTTCCGCGCGTAGCTGATCCACATAGATCCTGCGGCTGGCGCCCAGTTCAACCGCTTTTTCTTCCGCCCCGGCAAGTTGACGCGCATCATCGGCGAGGCGTCTCGCTGTCCGGGAAGCTTCGTCGGCGGCGCGCCAGTCAGTCCAGAATGACACGAATTCCAGCAAAGCGTTCCGGCGCGCTCTCTCGTAAGCGGCGCCGGCCTTTTCAATTTCCAGCGACGCCAGCTCCCTGTCGGCGCCGCGTTTGCCAGGCAGGCGGACTGTGCGGCTAAGCCCGGCGCTCCACTCCGTGTATTCGCTGTCGCCCATGGCGGGATCGTCGACTGTCCGGCGGCCGCCGCTTCCCGACACGATGACTTCATAGTCGCCAACGCGCAATCTCTTTGCCGTTGCGCGCGCACGGTCGAGATCCGCTTTCGCCGCCATGACCATGGGCGATGCGTCGACCGCCTCTGCGATGAGCGTTTCAGGCGGCATGGCGGCGGCCGGCGCGCTAAACGCCGCGATCACAAAGGCATTTGTCAAAATAATCAGCTTACGCATCAATCAACCGTCCAAAATCTTCGACAGGCTCCATCCAGTAGGAGATCTGCGGCCGGGGACAGGCGATGCGCACGGCCTCGGTCACGCTCTCGATGCGGTCCTGCGCCAGAACGAGGATGAACATCGATGTTCGAAGCGCGCCGCGAACGCGCTCGACCGCAGACGCCGGCTGTAAGGCGCCGCCGCGGCCATGGGCTTCGATAATCGTGTAGCCGGGCAGCGGCGGCTCGACGGCGTCCAGTGCGTCGGCGAGCGCCGCCTCGATTTCACGCGGGCAGACGATTGTCAGCTTGCGAAGGGGCGGGCCCATACGACCTCCGTATGTAGAGCGGCGGCGTCGCGCTCGGCGCCGAAGCGGCGATACAACAACGGCAACAGGAACAAGGTGAGGATGGTGGAGGAAACGAGCCCCCCAATGACGACAATCGCGAGCGGGCGCTGGATTTCCGATCCGGGCCCCGAAGCGAAGAGCAGCGGGACGAGACCGAAGGCGGCGGTGGTGGCGGTCATCAGAACCGGACGCAGCCGGCGCACGCCGCCCTGCTTCACCGCCTCGTCGACGCCAAGGCCGAGGGCGCGCAAATCGTTGAAGTAGGTGACGAGAACAAGTCCGTTCAGAACCGCGATGCCGAGCAGTGCGATAAACCCGACCGAGGCGGGAACAGACAGATATTGCCCGGACAGGCTCAGCGCGATGATGCCGCCTACCAGCGCAAACGGAATATTGAAGAGAATAAGGACGGCCTGGCGGAGCGAGCGCAACGTTGCGAACAGGACGACAAAGATCAGCGCCAGCGACAGCGGCACCATGACCGAAAGCTGTGCGGCGGCGCGCTGCTGATTCTCGAACTCGCCGCCCCAGGTCAGCCGGTATCCGGCGGGCAGGGGGCCCATGGCGGCGACGGCGGCCTTCGCATCCTCGACAAAGCTTACAAGATCGCGGCCCGAAACGAATGCCTGCACGACCGCATAGCGCGAGCCGTTTTCGCGATCCACAGCCGCGAGCCCTTCGGCGCGTTCGACGCGCGCCACTTCAGAGAGAGGCGCCGTGCCGCCATTGGGTGTTACGAGTCTGGCGTCCTCAAATCCGTAGACGTCTGATGCTGTATCCGCGTCGGCGCGGATGATGATCGGCGTGCGCCGGCCGGGTTCGATCACTTCCCCGGCGCGCACGCCTTCGAGGCGCGCACGCAATTCGTCCTGTATGGAAACGATGTCGAGGCCCAGACGTCCGGCGCGTTCCGGGTCGATATCGATCTGGAGATATTCCGCGACATCGTTGGATGTGGTGAAGACATCGGCGGCGCCGCGAACGTCGGTCAGCGCCGTCTCGATTCGACCGGCAAGATCGGCGAGCGTGGCGCCGTCGGGCCCGAATATCTTCACGGCGACATCGCCGCGCGAGCCGGTGAGCATTTCCGAAACGCGCATTTCAATCGGTTGGGTGAAGGAGGTTTCGATGCCCCGGAACTCCTCCATGACGGCGCGCATTTCGCCGACAAGCCATTCGGTGTCGGCGCCACGCCATTCCGACCGCGGGGCGAGCTCCAGGAACATGTCGCTTTCATTAAGGCTCATGGGATCGAGACCAAGCTCGTCGGAGCCGACCCGGGCGATGACATGCTTCACCTCGGGCACGCGCTCGATCAGCGCCTGCTGAATGCGCATGTCGTCAGCCTGGCTCTGGTCGAGATTGATGGATGGCAGCGACGCCGCCTGCATCACGACGGCGCCTTCATTCATGGTCGGCATAAATGTCTTGCCGACCGAGAGGTAGCTGATGATAGCCAGAACAATCGCGCCGCCGGCTGCGGCGTAAACCGGCCAGGAGCGGCGCATGGCCGCGCCCAATAAACCTTCATAGGCAGGCGTGATGAAATGCATAACCGGCGCTTCCTTGACCCGCGCCCGCTTCAACAAAAAGGCGGCGAGCACGGGGATCAGCGTCAGCGCAAGAATAAGCGCGGAGCCGAGCGCGAAAATGATGGAAAGCGCGACGGGCGCGAACAGTTTCCCTTCAAGTCCCTGCAAGGTGAGGAGCGGCATGAATACGAGACAGATGATCAGCGTGCCAGCCGCCGTCGGCGCCGCGACTTCTCCCGCGGCGCGATAAATGACATGCAGCTTGTCGGCGCGGCCGCCTTCGTTCAGACGTTCAACCGCATTTTCAGTGACGACGATGGCGCCGTCGACGATCATGCCGATGGCGATGGCGAGACCGCCGAGACTCATGAGATTGGCCGACATGCCAAAGCTGCGCATCAGAAAAAAGCAAGCAAGGGCGGAGAAAGGCAGGATCAGCGTAACGACAAGCGCCGCCCGCAAATTGTTCAAAAAGAGAAGCAGCAATCCAATGACCAGCACCGTCGCGAGAATGAGCGCTTCGGTGACGGTGCTGACGGCTTTTTCGATAAGATCGGAACGGTTATAGAAAACCTTGACCTCCACCCCGTCGGGAAAGCTCGCGGCGAGCTCTTCAAGCCGCGCCTCGACGCCGGCGACCACCTTGCGGGCGTCCGCCCCGCGCAAGGCGACGACAATGCCTTCAACGGCTTCGCCTTTGCCGTCCTTGGTCACCGAGCCGTAGCGCGTAAGCGAATCGGTCGTGACATTCGCCACATCGCCGACACGGACAACGCCGGTAGCTGCGTGACGTACGACCAGCTTTTCGATGTCGCCGACGGTGACGACGGCGCCGAGACTGCGCACCACGAGCGCTTCCTCGCCGTCAGCAAGGCGGCCGGCGCCGTCATTGCGATTATTCTGTTCGAGCGCGGTGCGAAGGTTGTCGAGGCTGACGCCAGCAGAGGCCATGGCGGCCTCGTCGGGCGCGACATTGAAGGTCCGCACCCGTCCGCCCAGCGAGTTCACGTCGGCGACGCCGGGCAAGGTGCGAAGCGATGGACGGATAACCCAGTCGAGAAGCGAGCGGCGTTCCTCCAGGGAGAGATCGCCGCCTTCGATTGTGAACATGAAGAGCTCGGACAGCGCCGTTGAAATCGGCGCAAGGCCGCCCGAGACTGTCGACGGCAGATCGGGCAGGACGGCGGCGAGGCGTTCGCTGACTTGCTGGCGCGCCCAGTAAACGTCGGCGCCGTCTTCGAAGTCGATGGTGATGTCGGCGATGGCGTATTTCGTTTTCGCCCGCATGATTTTCTGGCGGGGGATGCCGAGAAGCTCCATCTCCAGCGGACGGACGACGCGCGCTTCGACCTCTTCGGGCGTCATGCCGGGCGCCTTCATAATGATCTTGACTTGCGTCGGCGCGATTTCAGGAAACGCATCGATGGGAAGACGCAAAGCCGCCATCGCCCCGGCCGCCGCGAGAACCGCGGCGAGGCCGAGAATGAACATGCGCTGCGTCAGCGAGAAAGCGATCAGCCGGTCGAGCATCGCCTAGACCCCGCTTGCGATATTTTTAAGCGCCGCGAGACCGGCGATGGCGACTTTCTCTCCCGGCGCAAGGCTGTCGCTGCGAATGAGCGCGTCCTGACGAGAGCGGGAAACGATTTCGACTGCAACCATGCGGAAACCCGTCGGCGTTTCCACGAACACAACATCGGCGCCGCCAAGCCTGACGATCGCTTTCGCCGGGGCGCGCAACGCATCTTCGCCCGGAACGGTTTCGAAGGAGAGCGTCAGCATCGCGCCGAGACGCCAGACGCGGGCGGCCGGCAGTTCGACGACAACATCGAGCGAGCGCGTCGCCGGATCGATTTCCGGATCGATGGAAACGATCTCGCCTTTCTCCGGAAGGTTGTCGACGATGACGGGAGCGCCGGCGAGGAGCGCCGAGGCGTGTCGTTCGGACAGTTGCGCACGCGCCCAGAAAACGCCGCCGGTGAAAAGGGAGACAACAGGCTCGCCGGCGCGAAGCGGTTCGCCGGGACCGGGACGGACATGCGTGACCGTTCCCGCGGCAGGCGCCGTCAGCATAAACTGACCCGGCTGATCGCCTTCCCGCACATATTCAAGTTGCGTTTTCAGCGCTTCAAAGGAAAGCCGGGCGGAGATCGCGTCGTGATGCGCCTCATCCGACTCCTGTTCCGACCGCAATCCCAGTTTCAGAAGTTCGTCGGCGCGGGCGGCGAGATGGGCCATATGCGACATGGTGAGGAGGCGGGCTTCGAGCTCTGCGGCTGCGTCGGCGTAAGACGTGCTGTAGATTAGTGCGACCGGCTCGCCGGCGGCGACCTGGCTTCCCGGTGTTTTCAAGGCGTCGACCATCACGCCGTCAAACGGGGAGGAGGCGGTCTGCAAGGCGCCGTTCGGCGCAATCACGATGGCCGGGACGCTGACCCCTTCTGAAGCTGCGGCTGTTGTAACCGCGGCGGTTTCGACGCCGAGGGCCATGCGCGCGGCAGGGGAAATCGCGATCTCGTCCTGCGCGGCGGCGGGAGCATGCAAGATCCATGTCGCGAGAATGAGAATTCCCGCCCGAAGAAAGTTATGCGCCGTCATCCCAAAGAACCCCACGATTGTTCTCATGCCTCGTGGGTATGCTTTTTATGTCGGCCTCACTGACATTAACCTGACGGCGCTTTCTGGTTGCAGGCGGCCGCGAAACACAGCCGCACGCCGGCGCGATCGGGCATGGCGGTCTGTAATTCGCCGCCATGAGCTTCGGCGATACGGTCCGCGATTGCGAGGCCAAGTCCTGCCGCGCCGCCGGGCGCGCGATCCGCGCGCACCCCGCGCGCCTTCAAGGCGTCGAGGGCGTCCGAACTCAGCCCGTCGCCGCCGTCATAGACGCTGACGACAGGGCCCGGTCCGGCCTCGATGATGACTTCGCCGCCTTCCGGGGTGGCGCGAATGGCGTTGACGGCGAGCGTGCGCACCGCCGCCGCGATGGCTTCCGCAAGCCCTGTGATCCTGCCCGGCGTTCCTTCCTGCTGGAAGGCGATGGTCTTGCCGTCAGCGACCGCCGCGGGCGCCAGCTCGGCGGCGACCCTGCGCGCGACGGCGTGAAGATCCACGGGCGGCTGTTTGGCCAGCGATTCTTCCGATTGGCTGCGCGCCAACAGCAAGAACTGCTCGACCATGCCGGTCATGGCGTTCAATTGTTTGCGAAGGCGCGCGGCGTCTTGTTCGGGCAGCTTGTCGAGTTCGAGGGCAAGCACGGCGAGCGGTGTTTTCAGTTCGTGTGCGGCGTCCACGGCGAAAGCTTCCTGCCGGCGCGCATAGGCTTCGAGTTTCGTCGTCAGTTGCGAGACGGCTTTTGCAAAAGGTTCGATTTCCGTCGGCAGGGGATTGGCGCCGGCATCGTAACTTTCAAGCCTTTCCGCGGCCGCAACCACTTCGCCCGTCGCTGCTTTCAGTCTGCGCGCAACATGTCTGAGGACCAGGAACGCGCCGAGGCCAAAAAGCAGCAGAAACACTGAAAGGGGGATCAGGACATGGTCGACGATTTCGACCCAGGTCGCCGCCGCGGGCGGCGGATGCTCGCTGAAAAAACCGTATTGATGCCCCACAAGCGCGACAAGCACGCCGGCGCTGACGGTTCCGGCGACGGCGAGGCCGATGGCGATCTGTCCGCTGATCGATCGCGTCAAGCTGCATCTCCCCTGATGAAATAACAGACGCCCCGCACGGTGTGCAGAATATTGTCTGCGCCGGCTTCGGCAAGACGGCGACGCACCCGTGACGCGAGCGCCTCCAGGGCGTTCGGCGTAACCGCTTCATCCAATCCGTAAAGCACGGATTCGATGGATTCCCGGGGCGCGACTTTTCCCGCGCGGCGCATCAGGAGTTCGAGAAACTCTGTTTCCTTGCGTCCGAACGGGATCGGCTGGTCCCGATATTTCACCTCCCGGGTGACCGTGTCATAGGTGAGCGCGCCGGCATTCAGAATGACCGGATCGCGTGAGCCGGGACGGCGGAGAAGAGCGCGGAGGCGGGCCGCGATTTCATCCACTTCAGCCGGTTTGACTAGATAGTCGTCGGCGCCGGAATCGAGGCCGAGAACGCGTTCGGTCAGCGCGCCGCGTGCGGACAGAATCAGGACCGGCGGGCGACTTTGCGGCAGCGCGTTCAACCAATCGACGCCGTCTCCGTCCGGCAGGCCGAGATCCAAAATGATCGCGTCATAAGCGTTCGAGGCAAGAAACAGATCGGCGTCGCGCAGGGTTGCTGCGTGCTCTGAGGATATAGACCGTTTGGTTAGCCCCTCAGTCAGCAAGGATGCAAAATCGGCATTGTCTTCGATCAACAGGACGCGCATGACGACGAAACTATATTAAACCACGGATTAAGGGCAGAAAAAGCTGACAACATGCTGACGCATTTCGCGTTTCGCCTGCGTAATCTATGGGTGTCGGTTTTGGCGTCAAAGACGTTCAAGGTCGGATGGGGCGTCAATGTCGAGAAAATCCCCGGCGGCGATGCATACTGCGCAGGCCGCATCGGCGGCTTTCAAAAGCTCGCCGGCGCCGCGGTCGCCTTCAAGCGCCGCGAGGCGCGGAAACCAGGATTCCAGGAACGCCGCCGGCGCCGAGCGCACATCACCGCTAAGACTATAACTCAAACCTGCCGGAGCGGCGCAGGCGGTTTCCATAAGGGCATTGAAATGAGCGGACGGGATAAAGGGCATATCGGCGAGCGCGATGACAACGCCGCCGGCCCCCAGGTCTTGGGCGTGCTGTATGCCGCGCGCGATTGAGGCGGCGATCCCGGCGTCGGCGTTGTCATTTGCTATGAGCGAATATCCGCGCTCGCTCAGAATGTCGGCGCGGTCTGGCGCGTCGGGTCGCGTCACGGCGATGTTCCACCGGCAGCCCGCGGCGGCGAGGGCCGCTGCTGAACGATCAAGCAGGCTGCGCCCGTCAAGCTGCGCCAGTAATTTGTCCCGGCCGAAGCGGCGGGATGCGCCCGCGGCGAGCAGCACAGATGCGAAGTTCACGTCGGGCAGGGTCACAAGGCTCTCGATTGCGCGACAATTTCCGCAAGGATCGAGACGGCGAGCGCGGCGGGGTCGCGAGTCATGGGAACAAGGCCGATGGGCGCTGCAAGCCGGTCGATTTCGCTGGGCGCAAGCCCTTCGGCGATCAGCATCTCGCGGCGTGCGGCGGCGGTTTTCCGTCCGCCCACGGCGCCGACATAAAAGGCGGGCGAGCGAAGAAACCGGGGCGCCAGCGCGCGCTCCCACTCGCGATCATGAAAAAGAAGGACGCAGGCGCTGCGCGCATCGATCGATATCTGTTGGATCTGTGAAGATGACGCAAGATGGATTGTTTGCGATGACGCGCAGTCGCGCAGCGCGAAGTCATCCGGCGAGAGGGCGCAGAAATCAAACCCGGCGGCATGGGCGAGCGAGGCCAGCACGGTCAGTTCGGGCCCGAACCCCGCCGCGACAATGCGAATTGCCGGCTCGTAATGGCGTGTAAACGCATCAGGCGTTTTCGCTTTTTCCGAAACGTCGCCCGCTCTAAAGGCGAGCGAAACCGGTTTCCTTTCTTCTAACGCTTTGAGAGCCGCTGCGAGCGCATTCCGGTCCGGATTGACGCTGAACAGAATATCGACGCCGGAACCGCAGGGAAGGGCCACATCGACAAAAGGCGAGCCCTTTCCATAACGGATGACGCCGCCTGCGCCGCGGGCCATGGCCTGGCGCGCTTCATCGATGATGGCGCGTTCGAGGCATCCTGACGAAATGGAGCCGGCATGACCGCCGTCTTCTGAAATCGCCATCTGCGCGCCGGTCGCGCGCGGCGACGAACCGTCAATATAGATCAGCGTTGCGAACGCAACTTGCGCGCCACGCTCCATCCTCTCCAATGCGAAGGAGAGAACGTCGCCGCCAGATGGATCGAAACGCAAGGCCCGCGCCTCAGCTATTCAACTGGTCGGCGATGGGCAGACTACGGATCCGCTTGCCCGTCGCTTCGAAGATCGCATTGGCGAGCGCCGGCGCCAACGGCGGCAGACCCATCTCGCCCATGCCCGAAGGCGTCTCGCCATTGTCGATGATATGAGTTTCGACCACAGGCGGCGCATCGGCGATCTTCATCAATTGATAGGTGTCGAAATTGGCGTTGGTCACGCGTCCGCCGTCGATATTGATGGCGAGGCGCAGCGCCGTCGAAAGGCCGTCATTGACGCCGGATTCAAGCTGGGCCGCGACGCCGTTAGGATTGATCACTGTGCCGATATCGACGGCGGCGACGACTTTCGTCACGCGCAAGCCGCCTTGGTCATCGGTTTCGACATCCACGACCTGGGCGCAATAACCGCCAAAGGTGAAATGTCCGGCGATGCCGCGCCCGCGCCCGGCCGGCATCTTTTCGCCATAGCCGCCTTTTTCGGCAGCGACGCGCAGACATTCCGCCAGCCTGCCGGGATTGAATACCGGTCCGCCATGCTGCTCGTAAGGCAGCTCGCGCGCTTCCCCCAAAAGACGCAAACGCAGCGCGAGCGGATCTTCGCCGCGGCCTTCAGCAATCTCATCGAGAAAGCTCTGCACCACAAAGGCGTTCGCCGTATGCGCCGGGGCGCGCCACGATCCGCGCGGCGCGCCGGACCGGGCTGAGAAATATTCGAGCCTGACATTGTTCACGAACTGTGAAGGGAAATCGTCGGGGTAAAGTTCCGCCTGCCAGTAATCGCTTTCGGGCAGATTAGGCCGGCGATAATATTTGGAGGCGCTGGCGAGACGATGGGTCCAGGCGACCAGATTTCCGTCGGCGTCAAAACCTGCCTTTAGCTGGTGCATGCCCGAGGGTCGGTAAAAATCGTGCTGAAGATCGTCATCGCGGGTCCATATCAGCTTTACAGGCGCTTTTACGGCTTTGCTGATCAGCGCCGCCTCCGCCACATAGTCGTTGGAAAGCCGCCGTCCGAAACCGCCGCCCAACCTGGTGGGCAGGATTTTGATCTTTTCCCGATCGACGCCGAGGGCCGCGGCGACAATGCGACTCGCGCCGGAGGGCATTTGCGTCGGTGCAATGATTTCGACGCCGTCCTCGGTCACATCTGCAAGACAATTCTGCGGTTCGAGCGGCGCATGGCTCACATAAGGCTGCCAGTAGGTCGCTTCATAGGTTTCGGCGGCGTTTGCGAATGCGGCGTCGAAATCGCCGTCATCACGAACGATCTGACCGGTTCCTTCAAGCAGTTCGGCGCACTGGCGTTTGAAGCTTCCGGATGATTCCTCCGCATACGGACCTGTATTCCATTCGATTTGAAGCGCGCGCCGGCCTTTCATCGCCGCCCACAACGAAGTGGCGACCACGGCATAGCCTTCCGCCTGCACGTCGTATGGCCCGGTCGGACCCGGTCCTTCAATTTTGACAATGTCGACTACGCCTGAAACCTTGCGCGCCGCACTGTCGTCGACGGATTTCGCAGTCCCGTCGAAATAGGGGCAGCGCGACATGACGGCGTACAGCATGCCGGGCTTTTCCGCGTCGATGCCGAATGTCGCCTCTCCCGTGACGATGGCGCGCGCATTCTTCATTTTCTGCGGCGTGCCGATCAGGCGGAACTCGCTTTGCGGCTTCAATGCCGGCGCTTCCGCTGGCGGTTCGATGCTTGCAGCGGCCGCGGCAAGTTCGCCATAGGAGGCTTTCTTTCCGGACGCTTCATGGCGGACGACGCCTCTCGCCGCGACAAGCTCGGACGCCGGCACGCCGAACTGAGCTGCGGCGGCCGAGATCAAGAGCGTGCGGGCCAGTGCGCCCGCCTGGCGCAAGCCTTCGTAATGCCCGGGGATCGAATAGCTGCCGCCTGATCCCTGCGGCGCATATTTCCACGTCATTTCGCCGTCTTCGCCGCGCATGATTTCGAGCGGCATCTGCACCGTCGAGACGCGATCGAAGTCGACTTCCAATTCCTCGGCGAGCAGCATCGGCAGCGAGGTGTCGACGCCCTGTCCCATTTCCGGATTTGGAAAGGCGATCGTGACGGTTTCATCCGGGTTGATCGCTACGAACCCGCCGACGGGGCCTTCAAACCATGGCGTTGGGAAAGGAGATCCATCGCGTTGCGCGCGTACGCGAGAAGCGATGGGCGCAGCGATGACGAGTGCGCCGCCCGCAGCCGCATAGCGAAGAATATCGCGGCGATTGTGGATGACCGGCGCGTTCATGACGCTCTCCCTGACTTGAGTTCGGCGGCGCGGTGAACCGCTTTGCGCAGACGGTAATAAGTTCCGCAGCGGCAGATATTGGTCAGGCTTTCGTCGATATCGCCGTCGCTCGGATTTGCATTTGTCTCCAGCAGCGCCGCGACGGCCATGATCTGACCGGTCTGGCAATAGCCGCATTGCGCAACATCCTCGGCGAGCCACGCCTCCTGGACCGGGTGCAGCGTTTCACCGTCCGACAGACCCTCGATGGTGGTGACGCTCGCGCCTTCGAGAGCGGCCATGGGCGTGACGCAGGAGCGTCTCGCCTCGCCATTAACATGAACCGTGCAGGCGCCGCACAAACCTGCGCCGCAGCCGAATTTCGCGCCTTTGAGACCTTGTTCGTCGCGCAGATACCATAAAAGCGGCATCCCGGGGTCGCCTGAATAGTCAACGGTTTGGCCGTTTATGGTCAGTTTCGGCATGGGGCGCCTCCGGGTGAGCTGCGAAAGGAAAAGACAGTCTACAGGAATGATGCCCCGGAACGCCAACGGTCCGTCCCGCGACTGGCTCGGTTCGTCGACACGAAGCAGATTTCGCTGAGCGCCTTAAGGCGGCCGCCTGAAGCGCCGATGTCCAGGACGGAAATCCCGCCTTCACCAGCGCCGCCCATAGCTCCCCTTTGTCATTTCTCATCAGTTCAGCCGCGCTTCTGACTCCTGGTCAATAATGCCGATCGCGGTTCTGCCATTTCGCATGCAAATTAAGGCCTTCCAGAGAAACATGAGACCATGCGTTAAGTTCGCGCTATCCTATTGACCCTGATCAACCGGGAAGGCCGGACATGGGGATATCCATGACGCTTGCGGAGAGAGTAGATGCCGCAGAAGCCGATTTTTTCGTTCTGCGGAGAAGCATCTGCGGAAAGGTGGTATCGATCCGGTCCGCCGATGCGGTCAACCATCCATCCAACGCCATAGAGGTCGCGCCTTTGTTTGTTGCGGCCCTGGAAGGAGAGCGGAATTAGATGTCACTGCGCATGAAATTTTGCGGCGCCGCAGGCACTGTCACGGGTTCTTGCTACTGGATCGAGCATGACAAGGGCGCGTTTCTTGTGGATTGCGGCATGTTTCAGGGATCGAAAACCCTGAAAGAGCTCAATTACGGCGAGTTTCCCTTTCCGGCTGATAAAGCGGACTTCCTTCTCATCACCCACGCCCATATCGATCATAGCGGCCTCACGCCGAAACTTATGGGCGCCGGTTTTCGCGGCAAGGTCTTCGCGACCGAAGGAACGCGCGACTTGCTGCAATTCATGCTGCCTGACAGCGGTTATATTCAGGAGATGGAGGTTTCTTTCCTGAACCGGCGCAACGCGCAGCGGGGACGAAAGCCTGTGGAGCCGATCTATACGAGCGAGGACGGCGAAGCGGCGGCGGAAAAAATTATCGCCCGGGATTACCAGCGCTGGTTCGAACCGGGCCCCGGCGTGCGCGCGCGTTTCTGGAATGCAGGCCATATTCTCGGCTCGGCGTCCATCGAAATTGAAATAGAAACAGGCGACGACGATGAGCGCATTATGCGCCTTTTGTTTTCCGGCGATATCGGCCCTGACCACAAGCTTTTCCATCCTGATCCGGAGGGGCCGAGCAATCTTGATTACGTTATTTGCGAAGCGACCTACGGGGCGCGTAAGCGTCCGGTGCTGAAGCCCGATGCCCGGCGTAAGGTGCTTGCCGATATTGTGCGCAAGGCTATGGGCCGGGGCGGCGTGCTCGTCATTCCCGCTTTCAGTGTTGAGCGCACGCAGGAGCTGCTCTCCGATCTCAGCCTTCTTATGACAAAAGGCGAGATTGAAGAACGCCTCGTGTTTCTCGACTCGCCGCTCGCCATCAAGGCGACAGAAGCGTTCAAGCGCCATGCTGACGAGCTTGAGGATACGGGCGAAGACGGCGAGATTTTCGCCAATCCGTCATTCCATTTCACCCGCACGGTTGAGGAAAGCAAGGCGATCAACAATTACGAAAACGGTGTCATCATCCTGGCCGCCAGCGGCATGTGCGAAGCGGGCCGCATTCGTCACCATCTGAAACGCCGGCTATGGGATGAGAAGAATACGGTCCTGCTCACCGGCTATCAGGCGCCCGGCACGCTGGGTTCGATTCTGGAAAACGGCGCGAAGACGGTCCGCATTCAGGGCGAAGATATCCGGGTGAAGGCGCACCTTCAGTCCATCGATATCTATTCGGGTCATGTGGATGCCGACGGCGTGATGGACTGGATGACGGCGCGCAAGCCCGTGACCCGCGCCGTCTTTCTGACCCATGGCCAAGCCGAGGGGCTGAACGCGCTGCATGACCGTCTCATCGAGGCGGGGTTTGAGAAAGACCGGATTATTATTCCGCATCTCGACGACGAGGTCGATCTTCTTGGCGAGGGCAGGATCGGCAAGCGTATGGGACCGCGCCGTCTCGGCCATGAGGCGGTGGTGGACCTCGACTGGCATAACGATCTTGCCGAGCTTTCTCTGGATATCCGCGAAGCGCTTGAAGAGGCGGCGGACGAGCGCGCGCGCAAGGTGATCCTGCGCCGTTTGCGCCGGGCCCTTGAAGAGCGTTAAATTGCCGGTGACGAGCGGATCTTGACCGCGATCAATAAAGGCGGCCGCGCCTGCGGTTATTCTTGTCGCCACAGGAGAGTTCAAATGGCGCTGAAATCTATATTCGTCCCGTTCTGCGAGGAGAAGTCGGCGGAAACGGCGTTTCGCGCCGCCGCTCTGATGGCGAGGGGCGACAATGCGCATATCAGCGTCGTGCATCTGCGCGCCCGGCCGGCGCCGCCCGCCAATGTCTATTTTCCGCTGGGCGGCGTTTCCACTGAGTTCACGGAAAATTTCCAGAAGGCCGAAGACCGGCTCGCGGATAATCTGAAAGCGCTTTTTACGAAACTTTGCGAGGAAACCGGCGTCTCCATGGCGAGTCTTGAAGAGCGCACCGATGCTCATGGGGGCACGGCGTCCTGGGCGGATAGAGAGGGCGATCCGCTCGCCGATTACGCCCGTCAGGCGACGGCGTTCGACCTTTCGGTGCTCGCCGCCGCGGGAGACGATGCGACGCCAATGGAGGAGAATATCGCCGAGAGTTTGCTCTTCCAGTCGGGACGGCCGGTCTTGTTATGCCCGGCCAGCGGGCTTGAAGCCGCGCCGTCGAAGATTGTGGTTGCGTGGAATGGCGCGGAGGAGGCGGCGCGCGCGGTGGGCGCGACGCTGGCGCTTTTGAAAAGCGCAAAAGACGTCAATGTCGTCAGCGTTCGTAAACCGGAAGCGCCGTTTATCAACACCGATGACATCACCGCTTATCTGCGCCTTCACGGCGTTGCGGCGTCTGCGACCGAGATAGAGGTGACGGGCGAGGAGAGCGTCAATGCGCGTCTCGATGCGGAGATCCGCGCGGCGGCGCCCGACCTTCTTGTCATGGGCGCCTATTCCCACAGCCGCTGGCGCCAGGCGGTGCTCGGCGGCTTCACCCGCCACATGATTCACGAAGCGAAAATGCCCGTTTTGATGATGCACTAGGCTTTAAGGATACATAAGGGCGCACTATTCCAGCGCCCGTTGCTTGACGCGCGCGCCATCGCTCACCCGGTTTCCGGGATAGAGGATGATCTCGTCGCCCTCGGAGAGGCCGCTGATCACTTGCGTGACAATGCCGTTATTACGGCCCGCTTCGATCGCGCGCATCTGCGCGCGATCGCGGTCCACGGCGAACACCGCCCAGTCCTCGCCGCTGCGGAAGACGGCGCTCGACGGAATGGTCAGCGCATTGTCGTCCTCCCAGATGGCGATCCGCACTTCCACCCTAAACCCGTGGCCGAGCCGTTCGCGCGCATCTTCGGGTCCGTCGAACTGGATGACCGCGTTCACGCGTTGCTCTTCAACGCCGAGCGCGGAATATTTGGTGAAGCCCCAGGGTTCGATTTTTTCAACGCGGCCTTCGAGCGGCGGCTCGCCGCCCCATTTTTCGATGATGACGCGGTCGCCAGGGGAGACTTTGACGGCGTCCGTCGACAAGAGCTCGGCGACGATTTCGAGATCGCCGAGGGGGTCGCCGATTTCGAGGATCGGTGCGCCGGCCGGCAGCACCGTTTCGCTTTCCTGCATGACCCGCAAGATCCGGCCCGAGATTGGCGCGCGCAACGGGATCGAGGTCTGTGGGTGCGGATTCGTGCCGGCGGCTTTTTGTTCCGCTTCAAAGGGCGTCATCAGCATGGCGCGCGCATTGTCGAGATCGGCTTCGCGCATGGACACGGCCGCGCGTGCTGTGTCGAGGGCCGCATCGGCGGCGCGCGCCGCGCGCTTGGCGCGGTCGAGCGCAGCCTCGGACACCGTATCGGTTTCGCGCAATTTCCGTGTGCGGCCCAATTCGGCTTCCGCTAAATCGGCGTCGGCGGCGGCGCGCCGCATTTCCGCTTTGGCCAATGTCAAGGCGGCTTCTGCGGCCTCAACGGCGGCGCGCGCCTGTTCTTCGGTGCGCACGTCGAGGACCGCAGGGTTGGTCGGCGTCATCCGGGCGATGACGGTTTCGCTTTCGACGACTTCGTCGCCCGGCTCCACATCGACCCGCAACAGCCGGCCGCTTACCGGCGCCGAGACGACATAGGCGTCGCGAACACGGGTCTTTGCTTCTTCGTCAATCGTGACGAGCATCGGCGCGCGCGTCGCTTCGCCGATATCGACAGCCATGGGCCGCGGCCAGAACGCATAAAGCATAAAGGCCGCCACCACAGCGACGGCTGCGGCTATGACCGTGGTGCGAGATTTCAGACCTTTTATCGACATGCTCAATCCCGGGTTTTCAGCGCGGTGGCCATCTCGATTTTCGAGACGTCGTTCTGCACAAAAGCGCTGGCGACGGCTGTCGCCAGAAAAACGATAATCGCCGCAAAACCGAGCCCATTTTCCTTATAGATCGTGGGGATTTGGTAAAGCTCTGTGGACATGGCTGTGGCGATATAGGACCAGATCAGATAGCCGAGCGCGGAGCCGATGGGCAGGGCGAGGATCGTCAGGAGCGCCAGCTCCCCCAGCAGCACATAGCCGGTCTCGATCTTCGTGAAGCCGAGGACGCGCAGGCTCGCAAGGTCATGCTGTCGCTCGATATAGGCGATGCGCGCGCTGTTATAGACGCCCCCCGCCGCGATCACGATGGAAAACACCGTCATGATGTGGCGAAAGACGCCCGGGCCTTCCTCGATCATCTTGTCGAAATTTTCATACGCCTCGCGCCGCAGGCTGACCCCGGCGACGAGCGGGATCGCCTTGATGCGGTCATAGACGGCGTCGCGCCGGGTCCAGTCGATTTTCATATAGGCGCCGGAGACGCGGTTCGGTTCTTTGAGGCGCCGGTTGAGCGCGCTCATGTCCATATAGGCGGGCGTGCCGATCAGGGACTCCACGAGACCGGTTATGGGAATTTCCAGCGTCGGGCGGCGCCCTTCGCGTACTTCCACGGTGAGAACATCGCCGACCGAGACGCCGAGAATCTCCGCCAGTTTTTCAGAAAGAACGATGCCATCGCCCGAGACCGCCACGTCCTGCAAGTTCGAATCGACGGCGCGGTTCAGGGTCGGATTGTCAGGCAGGCCGGTGATGGCGCCGAGGTATTGTTCGCGCTCGTGCCGGAACATGACCGGCGTCGAGCGGAAGGCTTCGACCAGCGTCACGCCTTCCATGCCTTGAAGCTCCAGGATGGTCTTGTCCGAGAGCGGCTCCACAAAGGTGACCAGCACATCGCTGCGGTCGATGACATTGAAACTGACATCCAGCATGTAGTCTGTGGCGTTGACATTGAAGCGCATCATCACCGACAGCCCCATGGCGGCGCCGATGCCGAAGGTGGTGAGGATAGCGCGCACGGGCTGGCGCGCGAGACGGCGCAGGATCATCCGGCTCGGCTGATCGAGAAGCCGGCTGACGGCTCTGAAAAAACCGTCGCCGCTTTTGAATTTGGGCGGCGCCGGCGGGCGCATGGCGACGGCGGGGGTGAGGTTGATGGCCGAGCGCACGGCGACCCAGGCGCCGGCTGCGGCGGCGAAGGCGCTGATGGCAAGCACCAGCCCAAGCGTCGAGAAATCGGCGACGAAAACCAGAAAGGGAAAGTGAAAATAGGCCTGATAAATCTCGCCGATCATCCGCCCGAGCCAGAAACCGCCGGCCCAGCCCACAAGCGCGCCGCCAAGCGCGATCGCCATCACGAATTTCAGATAGTGCCAGCCCACATCGCCGTTGGAATAGCCGAAGGCCTTGATGAGGCCGATCTGTTCTCGTTCGGTCTGGACGAGCCGCGTGATGACGACATTCAGGAGAAAGATCGACACCGCAAGGAAGATCGGCGGCATGACCCGGCCCATGGTTTTGAGCTGCGCCAGCTCCTCCACCAGAAACTTGTTCGAGATTTGGTCAGCGCGCGCGTAAGCGCCGACGGCGCCATAAGGCGCAAGAAGGCGATCCAGTTCGTCGATGAGAAACTGTTCATTGGCGCCGGGTGCGAAAGTGAGGATCGCTTCATTAAAGGCGCCGTCAAGATCATAGGCCGCCTCCATGGTTTCCTTGTTCGCCCAGATCGCGGCGAAGCGGCCGGGATCGGGCACGAAATCCCCGGGCGGCAGCGCATAGATGAATTCCGGCGAGAGAACGAGACCGGCGATCATGAATTCATGGCGCACGCCATTCATGGTGATCGACAAGGGGTCGCCTGGCCCCAGCCCTTGGGCGTCGGCGAAAGATTTCAGCAGCAGGATTTCGTCGCTGCGCGTCGGCGACATCATTCTTCCCGATGAAAGATGAACATTATTGATCGGCGAGCGCGCTTCCGGGTCGAAAGAGAGAACGCGCGCGCTGATGGGCGCGGACACATCCGGCAAGGCCACAAGGCCGCCGCCACTGATGCGGCCCTCCACATCATTGACGCCGGGCAGGGCGCGCAATTGCTCGATGAGGTGGTCCGGCGCGCGTTTCGCCGGCGCATACATGTCCGCAAAGCGGTAGCGCTCGTAATAGGCGCGCATGGTTTCATCAAGCGAAACCATCATGCCGTGCGACATGACGAAGAGAGAAATGCCCGCAGCGATGACAAAAATAATCGCCGCGGCCTGGCCCTTGATGCGCCAGAGATCGCGCAGAAGTTTCCGGTCAAGGGTGCTGAGGAAGTCAAACATGGCGCTCACCAACTGATGTCTTCAGGGGAGGCTTTGTGGTCATTGACGATGACTTCGCGAATCTGTCCGTCGGCGAAATGAATGACGCGGTCGGCCATGGCCGCGGTGGCTGCGGCGTGGGTGATGATCAGCGTCGTGGTGCCGAGACGGGTGTTCACATCCTGTAACGCTTTCAGAACGCTGACGCCGGTTTGGCTGTCGAGCGCGCCGGTGGGTTCATCGCAGAATAGCACGGTCGGATTCTTTGCAATGGCGCGGGCGATGGCGACGCGCTGCTGCTCGCCGCCAGACAATTCCGACGGAAAATGCGTCGCCCGGTTTTTAAGGCCCACCATGTCGAGCGCGTCGATGGCGTCCATGGGGCTCGGGGCGATTTCCGCGACAAGATCGACATTTTCGTGGGCTGTGAGGCTTGGCATCAGATTGTAGAACTGAAAAACGAAACCCACATGGCGGCGGCGATAAGCGGTGAGCTGACGATCGTTCATCGCCGTCAGCTCCTCTTTCAGGAAAAACGCCTGACCGCTCGTAGCACGGTCGATCCCGCCGAGAATATTGAGAAGAGTGGATTTTCCGCTGCCTGACGGGCCGAGCAGCACAACGAGTTCGCCTTCCGGGATTTCCAGATCAACGCCGCGCAATGCATGCACCGCCGCTGGCCCCTCGCCATATACTTTCGAGAGGTCCCTGGTGAGAAATGCGAGGTTGCGACCGTCCGCGGACGGCGATGAGTGCAGCATAAACAAGCCAAGACTGACGCATCCCCTTCTCCCCCGAGGATTGCGCCACGCGCAATGAATAATGTCTTCTAGATGAAAAGTGTCCGGTTTAATATGAGCGAGGTCAAGGCGCGCCGGCTGCGCGTGTTCGTCGCGAGTCGAGGCTTGGCGACAACAGGGTTAACTTTCCTCTTCGCCCTGAATATGCAGATCGTCGCCGAACTCGTCTTCGATATAGAGTTTCTGAATGAGCACATAGGCGGCGACGGTGATCGGCGTCGCGAGCAGCGCGCCGAGGCCGCCGAACAACATGCCGAAACCGATAATCGAAAAGACGGTCAACGCCATGGGAATGGACGCGGTCTGGCGCATGACAAAGGGTGTGATGAAATTGCTTTCCAGTTGCTGCACGCCCACATAGACGAGAAGCGCATGCAAAAGCATGGTCGCGTCTATGGAGGCGGCGAGAATAAGTCCCGGGAGAGCGGAAAGGATCGGTCCCACCACGGGCACGAATTGCGCCAGTCCGGCCACCAGGCCGAGTGCCAGCCAGGAGGGCAGGCCGATCAGCATCAGACCCAGGCTCGTCAGCGTGCCGATGATCGCCATGGCGATCAACTGACCCACAAGCCAGCCCTTCAAGGATTGTCCGCTCAGATTGACGGCCTCGCGCACGCGCGGACGCAGACGCGGCGGAAGAAGCTTCAGGGCGCCATCGCGATAATGTTCGGGATACATGGCGAGGATGACGCCCACCGTCGCCGTTGAAATGAGATACACAAGAGAGGTCAGAACGCCGCCGATCATGCCTCGCACAAAGCCGGCGATATCGACGGCGCTGGCGCCGCCATTGCCGGTTATGGCGTTTGCGACCGCCTCGCCGAACGGGCCGCTCGACAGCGTGCTCTGAAGTTTGCTCACGGCCTCGGGCAGGTTTTCCGCCAGCCGGTCGAACTGGTCGGCGCCTTTTGCCCCGAACAAATAGCTGGCGCCCGCCAGGACAAGGATAAGGAAAATAACCGCGATAAAGACGCCGAGCTTGGGCGGGACTTTGAGATGTTTCCGCAAGGGGTCGGCGATCAGATGGATGATGACGGCGATAACGATGGCGCCGGCGATCAAGAACAAAAGCGTCGACAATTTGAAGAGCGCAAAGGCGATCGCCGCTATCGCGAACACGAAAAGGACGCGGAAAGCAAAACTGTCGCGGCGCGGCCGATCTTCGCGTTTTGCCCGATCGGCGCCGCTCGAACGGCTCGGTGCATGAGGCATGCAAAAGCGAACACCGGGCGGCTGCGGCGGTTCCGAAATGTTGGATTCGCAGGCTCCAGGCCGCTTTAGGCTTGGCCTTTCGCCGCCGCGCGTTCGGCGGAGGCGACAGTGTTTTCCAGCAGCATCGTCACCGTCATGGGACCGACGCCGCCCGGCACCGGGGTGATATAGGACGCTTTTTTCGAAACGCCTTCGAAATCGACATCGCCCACTAGGCGCCCGTCCGGCAGGCGGTTGATGCCCACATCGATGACGACGGCCCCGGTTTTCACCATGGGCGACACGATCAGATTGGGCACGCCCGCCGCGACGACGAGAATGTCAGCGAGGATGGTGAACTGCGCGAGGTCGCGTGTCTTGGCGTGACAGATCGCGACTGTCGCGTCCTTCGCCATCAGCATGAGCGCCATGGGTTTGCCGACAATGTTGGAGGCGCCGACCACCACGACATTCTGACCTTCAACGTCGATATTCTCGCTTTCGAGCATTTTGACGACCCCATAAGGGGTGCAGGGCGGAAAGGAATCGCCCTTGCCGAGAATGAGCCCGCCCACATTATAGAGGTGAAAACCGTCCACATCCTTTTCCGGCGAGATCGTCTCAAGCACGCGCTCCATATCGATGTGTTTCGGCAAGGGAAGCTGAACGAGGATGCCGTGAACGCCCGCATCCGCATTCAACTGATGAATGAGGACCACAAGGTCTTCCGTTTTGATGTCGGTGTCGAGCCGGTGGGTGTAGGACTTGATCCCCACGGCGTCGCAGGCGCGAATCTTGTTGCGCACATAAACCGCAGAGGCGGGGTCTTCGCCCACGAGGATAACGGCGAGGCCGGGCGTCACGCCGGTTTTTTCTTTCAGCGTATCGACGCGCTCCTTGCATTCGGCGCGGATCGACGCCGCCACCTTGTTGCCGTCAATGACCTTGGCCATGGGGTTCCTCTGAATCCGGGCTGTCCCGCCCTTTGCGACAGTAATTGTATGTTACACTAACAATCTCGGGCGGGGCCTGCTACCGCATCGGGGGATTTTTTTTCAAACCCGGTCGCCGCCGCGGGCCTCGACCATGTCCTGTCGGTTCTTTTCGAAGTCGCTGGCGTCATGGCGCTCGCGAAGCTGCGTTTCGGGCCCGCCAAAGGTCCGGTTCACCATGAAACCGCGTTTTACGGCGTCGCGCTCGCCGACCCTCTCCACCCAGCGGTCGAGATTTTTATATTCGTGGACGGACAGGAATTCCTGCGAATTATAGGCCGAGCGCATGATGGAGCCGTACCAAGGCCAGATCGCCATGTCGGCGATGGTGTATTCGTCACCTGCCATATAGTCTTTGTCGGCGAGATGGGTGTCGAGCACATGGAGTTGACGCTTGGTCTCCATGGCGTAGCGGTTGATCGCGTATTCGATCTTGAAGGGGGCATAGTTGTAGAAATGGCCGAAGCCGCCGCCGACGAAAGGCGCGGACCCCATCTGCCACATGAGCCAGTTCATGGTTTCGGTGCGTTTGCGGATCTCGCGCGGGAAAAACGCATTGAATTTTTCGGCGAGGTAAAACAGCATTGAGCCGCTTTCGAAAAGATGGATGGGCGGATCGAAGGAATGATCGGCCATGGCGGGAATTTTCGAGTTCGGATTGATGTCCACAAAACCGCTGGAGAACTGGTCGCCCTTGCCGATCTCAATCAGCCATGCGTCATATTCGGCGCCTTTATGTCCCGCGGCGAGCAGCTCCTCCAGCATGATGGTGACTTTCACCCCGTTGGGCGTGCCCATGGAATAGAGCTGGATCGGGTGCTTGCCCACGGGCAGCTCCTTGTCGTGCGTCGCGCCGGAAACCGGGCGGTTGATGCTGGCGAACGCGCCGCCATTCTCTGCATCCCAGGTCCACACTTTGGGCGGCGTATAGCCGGGCGGCTGGTTTTTGGCCGGATCGTTCGTTTCGCTCATGGGAACCTCGCATTTTCAAAGGACTTTTGCGTTTTACGGGCAATGCCGTCTTAGGCGAAGACACAAGCGCTTGAGCGACTATTCTGGAAGCATTTGCGTGCATCGGCGGAGACGGCGCGGGGCTGATCAGACGTTCTGATCGTCTGTTGAGCGCTGCTGACAGGACGACGGCTTTTTGCGGTGAAACGAGACGCGGCTCGCGCGGGTCATGCTAGGCTCCGGCTATCGTTACCGGAGGGAGCCATGGCGAAAAACATTCTCGACATTCACAAGGACCGGGATCCGGAGGGCGAACGCCTGCCGGTTCGCATCGATACGACATCGAATGGCGAGTTCGAACCTGTGCCGCTGGAGACGCGCAACCGCGCCGCCAATGCGCTCGCCCATGATTGGGTGAATGAAAATGCACGCCGCAGCGGGCGCTCGCGCCGGAATTTTCTCGTCTCGGCTTGCGGTGCGGCGACGACCTTGCTCGCCGTCAATCATGCGAACGCCATGGCGTCGAAGAAAGGCGCATCATTCAACCTGCCGCCGGAAACCGCGCTCGACCCGGAAGCGGCGATGGAAGCGCTCGGCGGCGACGAGTTCATTTTCGACGTGCAGGGACATTATGTGAATCCCGATGGCGCATGGGTGTCGCGCGCGCCTGAGATGGCGCAGAACATGTTTCGCTTCGTTCAAAAGGAATGCGTGCAGGAAGCGCCGAAAGACAATCTCGATTATCTTCAATGCCTGCGCTCGGAAGAGTTCATCAAGGATGTGTTTCTCGATTCCGACACCGACATGATGGTTCTGTCCTTCGTGCCATCCTTGCGCGAGGCGGAGCCGGTGACCATTGAAGAGGCGGACGCGACGCGGCGCATTGTTGATGCGATGGAGGGCGATCACCGGTTGATGCTGCATGGCCGGGTCAACCCGAACCAGCCGGGCGACCTCGAAGACATGGACCGGCTTGCGGAAAACTTCGAGATTTCGGCGTGGAAGACCTACACGCAATGGGGACCGGACGGCAAAGGCTTCTTCATGACCGACGATGTGGGCGAGGCGATGATCGCGAAAGCGAAAAAGCTCGGCATCAGGAATATCGCCATTCACAAGGGCCTTTCTTTCGGTCCGCAGTCTTTCGAACATTCAACCTGCGCCGATATCGGCGAGGCGGCGAAACGCCATCCCGACATCAATTTCATTCTTTATCATTCAGGCTACGATCTCTCGACGCCGGAAGCGGCGTTTACGCCTGGCGCCGGCAAGGAGGCCGGGATCGACGTCTTGTGCCAGTCGCTGATCGACGCCGGCGTTGCGCCGAATTCGAATGTTTACGCGGAACTGGGATCGACCTGGCGCTTTCTCATGCGCGATATGGATCAGGCGGCGCACTCTCTTGGCAAGCTCGTCAAATATTGCGGCCCAGACAATGTGCTGTGGGGAACGGATTCGATCTGGTACGGCTCGCCGCAGGATCAGATACAGGCGTTTCGCGCATTCCAGATTTCCGACGAGTTTCAGGAGCGCTACGGCTATGCGCCCATGACGAAAGAGCTGAAAGCGAAAATCTTCGGTCTCAACGCCATGGTTCCCTACAAGATCCCCATGGCCGAGGCGGTGAAGCGCGCATCGACGGATGCGTTGTCACAGCGCAAACACGCCTATCTCGAACGGCCCAATCCCGGCTTTGCGACCTATGGCCCGAAAGACCGGCGCGAATTTCTGACGCTGAAATCGCTTGGCGGCTGATCTTATTGGCGTCCAGGCGTCAGCTACAGACGCTGCCGACTTTTTCCGCGATGTCGCTGGTTTCGTCTGCGTCGGCGCCCAGTGCGAGGCCCCAGAGGCGGCAACCGGCGGTGACTTCATCGCGCAAGCTATTGTCGAAGGAGGAGAGCGGCACGAAAGCGCCTTGTTTGACGATGTTCTCCAGTTTGCCGACCACCTCGGCGAGCGGCGCTTCGAAATTGAAGGCGCAATTCCGGCTGACGGCGGCGTTCACGCGCGCGCAGGCGTTTTCGTGATAGAGGATTTGCGATGTGCAGGCCGTCATGCGGAAGTTGAGATCGAAGGCAAGCAGCTTGCCGTCTTCAGTAATCCCCATGTCGATGCCGGCGATGCCGCGATATCCGGCGTCGAAAGCGATCTCCGCAATGGCGAGGGCGGCGTCGCGCACCGCGTCTGGCGCAGTGAAGGCGCCGCCATTGAGGCTGCCGGTCTGCTTGCGCGCATCATCAAGGACCTGCTGCGCCGCGCCGAAATAAATGCGGCCTTTTTCATAAACGCCAATATTGGCGCACCATGTTTGGGTGAACGGATAGAAGGTTTCAATTACGAATGAAGCATCAGGATCTTTGACATCAAGAAAGGTCTTCACGGTCGCGCGCGCTTCGTCGGGCGTTGCGCAGACGCAGGCGGCCATGGCGCCGCCGCTGCTCAAGGGCGTACCTGCCTTCAAGGCGAAGGGGGTCTTTTCTTTCTCAATTTCCTCAAGCAAGGCCGCGCGCGCCACAATGCGACGTTTCGGCGTGAGGTCTTGCGGAACATAGTCAGCAAGCTTCGCTTTGTTATTAAGGTCGGCGAGAAGGGAAGGCGGCGTGCGCCAGCGGATGTCATAATCAGGCCAGTGCGGCAGATAGTGCTGGCAGGTCAGCACGGCGCCTTCGCGGCTGAGTTTTTCCGCCTCGCCGAGACAGTCGCTGCTGGCGGTGTAAAAAACATGCCGCGTTTCATCCGTCAGCCCAGTCCATTCGATAAGCTGAGCGCCGACCGGCGTTGTCGCGGCTGGAAGCACAAACCGGCCCAGCGTCCCCAGCATGGTGCGCGGCCCGCAGGCCATCCAGTCAATGGCGCAAGGGACCTGGGGAAGCCACATCGCCGCGTCCGGATCTGCGCGCGTCACATATACGCAGTTTTCCGGTTCGAAATCCGACAGGAACCAGCGCGGTTTCAGCGGCGCAAGCTTTGTCATGACGTCGCTCCGTCTGCGGAGGGCTTGAGAGCGAAGCCGGCAAGCCCGCCTGCAAAATAGCTGAGCAGCTCCATATGCCGGGGCGCGCGGCCCGCCATAGTCGGCGTCTTGTTGGCGTCGAACAGGATGGCGCGCCCGTCGCGCTCCACATAGTCGAATTTGCCGTAATCGAAACCGAGCTTGCGCCTGATCGCCCGAAGATCTTCTGGCGGCCCGTCGAGGGCCTCGTGGCTTACCGTGTTTTCCGCCTTGACGATGGGCGAGTGTGACCGGCTGATGCGCGTGTGATCGCGGTCGCCGAAGAAAATCCAGCTTCGCGTAACGTAAAGGTCGCCGTCGCGCTCGGGCAGGAAGCGTTCGACCACATAGCCTGGATGGGTCCAGAGCCAAGCGGGCAGCTCCGCTTTGCTGTCATAAATAGGGTAGCGATAATGAAGGTTTTCGCGCGTCCAGCCCTTGGGCAACATTGTTTTGGTATTGCGCCATAGCGCATCGGCAATGCGCACGGGCAGCGCGCGGGCCCTGCGCTCCGCCGCGCCGTGAAAATTGAGATTGGATTTGACCATCACCGCGCCGTCATAGGCGTCATCTGGCGTAACGAGAGCGGTGGAGATGGTGCGTTTGGAAATGTCCGTGACGGCGCCGTTGATGACCGGCGCGGCTTCGCGCTCGCGCGCCAGAAGCGCTTCGTCCACATAGGTGCGATCAACATGGGCGATGGTGACGTCGGGCGTGCGCGACAGCCGCCCGAGCGGCCGGATGAGAAGGTCATGGCCCGCGGCGCGCCACAGGCCGAGCATGCCCTCTATCATGTAATTTGGCGGGATCGCGTTCTCGCCCGCCGTCACGATGTCGATCTTCACTCAAAGTCCCCCTTCGGCTTTCGCCGGACAAAGCCAATGGCATGCTGCGGGGAAGCAGTGCAATAAAGGCGCCTCTTTTTCGGGGGAGCGCCGCGAAGGCGTTACGCGAAAAGCGCTGAAGCGCCAGGCGGTTTTATGGTTTATGAATTGTTAACAGCGCCCGGAGCCGGCATAGCGACGCGGAACAACCTCACCCGAACAGATCCATCTGGCCCGATACCTCTTCCGGCACGCGGAAGAGGGAGAGGTCGATGGGCGCGTTTTCGCGGTCGAAACCGAGCCGGGCGCGGGCGGCGCGATTGCGTTCGCGGATAAGCTGGGCGTAGGGCGTCGAGATTTCGCGCCCGCGCGACCAGTTGGGGTCGTAATCCTTGCCCCCATTCATCTCGCGGATATGACGCATGATGCGCTTGGCGCGGTTCGGCGCATAGGCCTCGAGCCATTCCTGAAACAGGGGCGAGACCTCAAGCGGCAGGCGCAGAATGGTCATGGCGGAGAATGTCGCGCCGAGGTCGGCGGCTTTCTCCATGATCGCCTCCATCTCGTCATCGTTAAGGCCGGGGATCATGGGGCCGGTCATGATGCCTGTTGAAACGCCGGCGTCCACAAGCCGGCGGATCGCTTCGAACCGCCATTTCGGCGCCGAGGCGCGCGGCTCCATGGAGCGGGCGAGGAGCTTGTCCTGCGTGGTGATGGAGATCATGGCGCGCGTCAGTTTCTTTTCCGCCATGGGACCCAGAATATCGAGATCGCGCGTGATCAATTGCGACTTGGTGAGGATCGTCACCGGATGGTTGAATCGCGAGAACACCGTGAGGATGCCGCGCATGATCTGAAAGCGCCGCTCCACAGGCTGGTAGGGATCGGTGTTCGTTCCCATGGCGATGACTTTGGGCCGGTAGTTTTTGTGGGAGAGTTCTTTCTCCAACAGTTTGGGGGCGGACGGTTTGGCGAACAGCTTGGTTTCGAAATCGAGCCCCGCGGAGAGCCCCATATAAGCGTGCGAGGGCCGCGCAAAACAATAGATGCAGCCATGCTCGCAGCCGCGATAGGGATTGATGGAGCGATCGAAGCCCACATAGGGCGAGTTCACGAAATTAATGATCGTGCGCGGGTTTTCATAGGTGACTTCAGTCTTCAAGGGCGCGAGATCTTCCTCCAGATCCCAGCCGTCATCCATCTCCTCGCGTTGTTCTTTTTCGTAACGCCCCGAAGCGTTGGACCGCGCGCCGCGCCCCTTTCCCCTGGCGGTCATCCGGGCGGGGCTCTCCTGGGCGGCGGAGGGATCTGCCCCATTTCCCCCTGAGGCGCCTTCCCCCTGGGCGGCTCCATTTTTGGAAGGGGGGCGGCGGTTCGGATGAAAGGAAAGATGCGCGGCGCGGGCCATGGCGAAAAGCTATCACCTCAAAAGAACAAAGCAAGAACATTTTTTCAACATAGAAAATTTGACAAGTGTGCTAGACATTATTCACTTGACATACCAAGGCTGATTTCCTATCTTTCGGTCATTGGAGAGAGACAATGACCAAGAAACTCACAGACGCGATTTTCCACGATGAAGAAGCCGCCCGGGCCCACTATGAGGCGCTGCGCTGGCCCGATGGCCGGGTGTGCCCGCATTGTGGCGTCGTCGGCGACGAATTTTCGACCCTGATGAAAGGCAAGTCGCACCGCCCCGGCCTGTACAAGTGCAAGGTCAAGGAGTGCCGCAAGCCTTTCTCGGTGACTATCGGCACGATCTACGAGCGCTCTCATATCCCGCTGCACAAGTGGTTACTGGCCACGCACCTGATGTGCTCTTCCAAGAAAGGCATCAGCGCCGCCCAGCTTCACCGCAATCTTGGTTTTGGCTCCTACCGGACGGCTTGGTTCATGGCACACCGTATCCGCGAGGCCATGCGCCCGGAAGATTTCGAGCCTTCCATGGGCTCCGGCGGCGGCATGGTTGAGGCGGACGAAACATTTCTGGGGCGGGACCCGGATGCGCCTAAGAGCCGGACGCCTGTGCACAACATGTGCAAGATCGTTGCGCTTGTTGACCGCAATTCAGGCCGCGCTCGTAGCTATATCGTCGATAATATCAGTGCAAAGACCATTAAGCCGATCCTAGAAGAAAATCTTGCGCGCGAAGCCCGCCTTATGACGGACGAGGCGCATCATTACAAGCCGCTCGGCAAAGGCTATGCTAAGCATTACAGCGTCAGCCATGCGCAAGACGAATACGTGAATCGCGAGGATAACACCATTCATACGCAGACGATTGAAGGCTATTTCGCCATTTTCAAACGCGGAATGCGCGGCGTGTATCAGCACTGCGATAAGAAGCACCTGCACCGCTATCTTTCGGAATTTGATTTCCGCTATTCGAACCGTGCAGCGCTCGGCATTGACGATACGCAGCGCACGGAGACGGCCATCAAGGCCACTGTCGGCAAGCGTCTTTTATATCAAGCAACTTCTGGACGGGACGCCGCGTAAGCTTAAGGGGCCTAATCGGAAGTTCCGTTGGCGGACGAAGATGAAATAGGTCGCCCCGGCTTTCTGCCAGGTTCCGGCTTGGGATGCTGTTTTGGGGCAGTATTCAACATACGTTTTACCACCGCGTCTCGCCTCAATGCAGTCTTATCACTCGCATCTAATTTCTCTGTCTTAGTATTCTTAACCATAGTAGGGTTTCCCTAATGCTGGGCGCTCGCCTAAATATAGGCGGGCAATTTCGTTTATTCTACAATAGGTTGTGGCCAAGCTAGGCAGAAAAAAGTTGACTTTTAACGCAACTTTCACATATGATAGGCAAGTTAAGGAGGCGGGCTTCGTTGAAAAGCGCCCCCTTCGGAGTAGGAGTCACGGAGTTGCTCGTCGCCTTTTTGTACCCCCCAAAGTCGTGGAACTCATTGATGGAAAATGGGCTCCACCTCAAGGGTTCCCAACTGCGGAAGCTGACGTTGTAATTGGTCGTTACTGTGCTGGGCACGCGATAACGATTTCTGAGAAGTCGGTAAAACGGGTCGATTTAGAAAAGTTGGAAGAGTTAGACGAGGCGTGGGCGCTTTGCTTTCGAAAACCGAGACCGGGATGGAGAATCCTTGGACGATTTATTGAGAAGGACGTCTTCGTTGGCATGGTAGCGTATGTCCGTCATGAGTTGGGATCGGTCTCAAACTACACTGCGCTAGCCAACAAGATGATTGCAGACTGGGAAAAGACATTTTCTGGGATAGACCCGGTCAGAGGTGACTTTCCTGATGATTATCTTAGCGGAGTCTTGAGCAATGCAGATGGATGAGAACAAGAGACTTAGAAATTATGACCGCGGAATGCTTCGTAGCATGTTCGTAAGCCTTTTTGCTTCTATCGTTCAAAATAGAAAAAAGTCGGAAGGCCTGACCTTTTCTAAGCTGGCTGATGCTCTTGAGATTAACAAGTCGGCCGTATCACGTTGGTTTAGTAAAGCGCCAAACTGGCGCCTGAATACAATTTCGGACCTTGCTAACGTACTTGACGTAGAAATCACGATTGAAGCGCGCGACCGGAAAACTGGTGTGATCTATACCCCATATGGTATTAAAGTAGACTCCAATGAAGGACAGGAAACATTTCTTGCAACCGGTATAATTACCGCTGGCCCAACCGTTTCGCGGAGTAGCTACCCGCCCGCGAAAACCTTCACTAACGATCAGCATCAACCTCTCGCCGCATGAATAAGGTCCCAACTCCATTCGGTTATGTGATTTTTTGCGATGATGTCCGTAATGAAACTACGGGCAAAGAGATTTTCGTAGGCGTCTACAAGGAAAAAATCGTCGTTTCGGAGTTGCCTGCCACACTGCCGAGATTGTTCGCGGTGGTGCATTACATTGAAACGGCCGGCGAGAATGATGAGCCGGTATTTATAGAGATCACGACGCCTGATAGTGATCCCGATAAACCCATTATAGTTCAAGAATTGCCCGCCGGCATTTTAAGAGAACGCGTGGCGAAGGGTGCAATCCCCAAAGACGCGCGCCTGACTATTAGAGGCCACTTCGAATTTCCTTTCCTTGCCCTAACCAAGGAGGGCGACTTGGTCGTAACAGCCAAGACCGCCGGAAAAGAACTAGAGTTAGGTCGCCTTGGTGTAAAATTAGCACCCACCACCGATTAAGCATAAAGCTCAAGCTCCTTAGGACTCGTTGGCGCAATCAGTGCGCCATAGCATACCCTATTGCGGTATCTCAAGTGCATAATATCCAGGGTGCTTGACATCAGGGCGTCCGCAAATGTAAAGCATACTTGTCGTCAAGTTTGCTTGTCATTTATCGGAGGTATGAAATGGGCGTGAAGAAAATGATTGTCGCCGGGGTCTGGGTCGCCGCGGCGGCTGTGTGGGCCGGTATCGCGGTTTTCTATTATGCCGCGGACCCGGACAAGAAAGAATGGACCATGGCGGTGGTGGCGGGCGCAATTGCGGTGGAAGTCGCCTTCTGGACGACCGCCGCCATGCTCGGCCTGACGCTGATCGAAAGCCGCAAGGCGGTGTTCCGCTTCCTTGCGAAGCCGTTCCGCCGCAACGCCTGAGCCCTCAGAGAAAAAAGAAAGGAGCGCACCCATGTCGGAGCGCATTAAAAAAGCCAAGCGGCGTTACACGATCGAGATGTTCGCAGCCATGATGCTTTATCTCGTGGTTCTGTTCGTGGCGCTCACCGTTGCAAAGTCCGTAGAACCGGGGCTGCTGCTTGTCGTCCTGGCGCTTGCGCCGCTTGTCCCGCTCATCATTGCCGGGTTTTCGTTTTTCCGGTTTTACCGGCACATGGACGAGATGCAGAAAAGAGTGACCGCCGATGCGGCGGCGCTCACGCTCGTTATCGGTTTTCTCGCAGCGACCATGCTTGGTTTCCTGAAACGGTTCGGCGTTCTCGATCTCGAAGACGACATTATGCTGTTCGGGCCTTTCCTGATCATCGTCTGGGGCCTTGTGCGCTTCATGATCGGCGGGCGGGATTGCTGAGATGCAAAACCGGTTGAAGGAATTGCGCGCAGAGCGCGGCTGGTCGCAGGCCGATCTCGCCGAAAAGCTGGACGTGTCGCGCCAGACGGTGAACTCGCTGGAACGCGGCAAATACGATCCGTCCCTGCCGCTGGCGTTCAGGATCGCCGGCGTCTTCGCGCTGCCCATAGAACAGATTTTTTCGCCCGGCGAAGGCGACGCCGCATAACCGGCCGCGCGCGCCGTTTGTCGAAACAGAACCAGAAGAAACGTTTACACAAAAAGGAGAAACCCATGACTGACGAAAGAAGCGGGCGCGCAAACGCAAGCTTTTTGCTCGGCCACGCCCTTGTCTGGGCGGCGGCGATGATCGGCGCCGCGCTGATCTTCAAAAACGAGCCCTGGATGAAAACCGCCATTCCCTTTCTGGCCCTCGCCTTTGTCCTCGTGAACGGCGTTCTTGTCTGCGCGTTGCGGCGGCGCGAGTCCTGAAGCGGGAGAGGGTATGGCGCATATGAAGGGAACATTGCTTGCCTGTCTCGGCGCGGCGCTTGTGGCCTTCGCCGCGGCGGGTATGGCCGGAAAGGAGCCTCGCGCCTGCGCCATGCCGGCGGCGAAACTTGATCACGCCAGCGTCCCGCGCCTGCTGCTGATTTTTTAGGGCTCACGCAGTTTCTATTAAGGTTCCGGCGACAAATGCTGAGCCGGCGTTTATAGCGTCTCCCCATGATTTCCGTTGTCATTCCCACCTTGAACGCAGATGCGCGGCTGGGCGAGTGCCTCGACGCACTGGTGGCGCCGGCGCTCGACGGCGTCGTCAAGGAAGTGATCGTCGTCGATGGCGGCTCAGCCGACGCCACCTTGCCTATGGCCGACAGTTTCGGAACGCGCATCCTGACCGCGCCGCCGGGCCGGGGCGGACAGTTGAGGCGCGGCGCTGAGGCGGCGCGGGGGGAGTGGCTATTGTTCCTGCACGCCGACACCGTGCTCGAAGAGGGATGGGCGGAAGAAGTATTGCAGTTCATCAAAACTCATCCGGATAAGGCGGCGGTTTTCACGCTTCAGTTTGACGCCAAAGGCCTCGCGCCAAAGCTGGTCGCCGGCGGCGCCATGCTGCGCACGAAGTTTATAAAAACGCCCTATGGCGATCAGGGGCTGCTCATCTCCAAAGCACTTTACGAAGACAGTGGCGGCTATGCGGAGATGCCGCTGATGGAAGATGTGGAGTTCATCCGCCGCCTGACGAAACGGAAGGGCGCGCAAGCGCTGTGCGTGTTGAAGGCGCAGGCCGTCACTTCCGCTGAGCGTTACGAACGCGATGGTTATGTGCGCCGCGTGATGAAGAATCTCACCACCTTAACGCGGTATTTTCTGGGCGTTGCGCCGGAAAAATTGGCGCAATCATACTCCCGCCCTGTGAACCGCAGTTAAGTTTATGACCGCCAAACAGAACAATTTCATCCTGAGGAGTTTAAATTCCTTCATCCTTCGAGACGCAGCCTGTGTCTGCCCTCAGGATGAAGGAATTTAAACGTCTCGAAGGATGCGCGGAACTGTCGTCATTTTCGTGAAAACGCCGGTCGCGGGGCGGGTGAAAACCCGGCTTGGCGCCGAGATTGGCTATGGCCGTGCGGCGGCGCTGTTTCGCATCATGACGCAAAGAACGATTTCGGAAAGCCTCAAAGGCGCGTGGCGAACCGTGCTTGCGGTCGACCCGCCGAACGCTGCGCATATCTCGGCGCGATTCTGGCCGCAAGACATTGCGCGCGTCCCCCAAGGAGGCGGCGATCTCGGCGACCGCATGGGGCGGGTGTTCGCCAATGCGCCGCATGGTCCCGTGGTCATCATCGGCGCCGATGCGCCGGGCCTGCGCGTGCGGCATCTGCGTCAAGCGTTCGACGCCTTGAAAGGCGCCGATGCGGTGTTGGGTCCGGCGGAGGACGGCGGCTATTGGCTGGTCGGGTTGAACCGCCGGCGCGCCGCGCCGAATCTTTTCAGGGGCGTGCGCTGGTCGACCAAACACGCGCTCGCCGACACGCTGAAAACATTGCCTGCTTCATTCTATGTGGGGATGCTGGAAAGGCTCGCCGATGTGGACGAAGCGAAAGACTTGTCTCTTATGGGTCCCGCTGCCGCTGCGCGTTGACGGCGCATCGGTCCCGCGCCAGTCTCATTTGTAAAAAAGGGGGAGGCCATTATGAAATGGGTCGGAATTATTCTGGCGATTATCATCGCCATCGGTCTTTTTATCTTTTACGGCGTCCTGCCGCAGCGTTTTGATGCAAACAATAATGTCGTCCTGCCCTATGAGCCTTACGAAGTCAGCGATGCGGCGCGCGAACTGCACGGAACCATTCCCGTCGCCGATCTTCACGCCGACACATTGCTCTGGAAACGCAATCCGGCAAAGCGCCAGTCGCGCGGCCATACGGATCTCGTGCGTCTCAGGGAAGGGGGCGTCGCGTTGCAGGTCTTCACTGCAGTGACGAAAGTGCCGCCGGACATGAATCTCGATGAGAATGCGAGCGATAAGGACAGCCTCACTTTGCTCATGGTCGCGCAAGCCTGGCCGCCGCGCACATGGGGCTCGATCTATGAACGGGCCGCATATCAGGCGGAACGTTTGCAAAAACTCGAACGCAATGCGCCGAATGAATTTGTTTTCGCCCGATCCGCCGGCGATGTTCAGCGCGCGCTAGATGAGGGAAAGCTCGCGGGCGTTTACGGCATAGAAGGCGCGCATCCCCTCGAAGGCGATCTCGACAATATTGCGCGGCTCTATGACAAAGGGCTTCGCGTCATGGGGCTGCAGCATTTCTTCGACAATGAACTCGGCGGTTCCTTGCATGGCCAATCGGGGGCCGGGCTTACCCCGTTCGGCAAGCAAGCGGTGGATGCGGCCGTGCGCCAGGGCATGATCATCGATGTCGCTCATTCGTCCGAAGCGGTTGTGCGCGACGTGCTGGCGCGCACGGAAAAGCCGGTGATCGTCTCGCACACAGGGCTCAAGGGCCATTGCGACACGGCGCGCAACATTCCCGACGATCTGATGCAAGCGATCGCCGATCATGGCGGGCTTGTCGGCGTCGGCTATTGGGAGGCGGCGGCCTGTTCCACGACGCCGGAAGGGATCGCGGCGCAAATCGTCTACGCCATCGATCTACTGGGTCTTGAGCATGTGGCGCTTGGTTCCGATTATGACGGCGCCGTAACCACAGGCTTCGACGCCTCGGAGCTGCCGGCGTTGACTGAGGCGCTGATCAATGCAGGACTTACGGAAGACCAGATCCGCGCCGTCATGGGCGGCAACGCCGTGCGTTTTTTCCTCGAGCACCTGCCGCAATAAAGCGGCAGGCGGTCTTTGCCTTTCGGACGAATGTGCTAGCTTGCCCGCCACATCGTTTCGTGACGCGGGGGGCGCATCATGAACTCTAAAAAGAACAGCGCGCCGAAGCTGAAAAAGCCGAAGGCGAAGAAAAAGCCTGAGGACCCGATTCCGCCGGACGGGGCCTGCAAGAATTGCGGGACGGTCCTCACGGGCGCCTATTGCCATCAATGCGGCCAGCGCGCTGATGAACCGCGGCGCGTCGTTGTCGGGCTGGTTCAGGATTTTCTTGTCGACACGCTCGCCATTGACGGCAAGCTGGCGCGCTCCATCGGTCTATTGCTCTGGCGTCCGGGGCGTCTGGCGCGGCGCTATCTCGACGGCAAGCGCGTCACCTATTCTCCGCCCTTCCGGCTTTATCTCTTCGCCAGCGTGTTTTTCTTTCTGCTCGCCTTCGCGCTCATCGGCGCGCCCAAGCCTCTGGGCGATTCAGTCGCCATCAACGGCGATGGCGAGGTCACGCTGAATGAACAGGCCATCGAAGAGGTGGAGGCTGTCGACCCTGAGGCGGCGGCGCGCCTGCGCGAGGCCAATGCAGCGCTTAAAGACAAGGCGCAAGCGGAGGAAAATGAGGGCGAAGACGCGCCGAAAAAAGAGAGCGTTCCTTATACGGAACGCAAATGGGACAATCAGGATTATACCGGCCCCGCCTGGCTTGAACCGCATCTCAGACGCATGTTCGAAGCCTCGCAGCGGGCGGTGAAGGATCCGCGTCTTTTCTTTGCCCAATCGAAGGAAAACCTGCCCCGGGTGATGCTTCTGGCGCCGGTTTTTTACGCGCTGATATTGCTGCTGCTCTATTTTTACCGGCGCAAGTTTTTCGTCTACGACCATTTCGTGGTGAGCCTTTACATGCACGCCGCGCTTTATTCCTATCTCCTGCTGGCGCTGCTTTTGAGTTTCATTCCGGGGATCGGGCCCTTGCTCGCGGCGGTCCCGCTCATCTGGGGCTGGCTCCAGCCTTTCGCCGTTTTGCGTCAGGCTTACGGCTCGAACTGGTTTTCGGCCTTTGTGAAATGGGCGATTTCGATCATCGTCTATTTTGCGCTGCTCGTGATCATCATCACCCTCGGCTTTTCCGTCAGTCTCTATCAGAGCTGATCCCTTAAAAAGCGAACGCCGCCCGAAAAGGGCGGCGTCTCGGTTTTTCAAATGTGGGCGGCTGTCTCGCCGCGCTGGTCTTAATAGGGCTGGCCGAAGCTCATGATCGCCGCCGGGATCGCGATGCCCATCGCGACGATGCCGACAAAGAGATAGAACGCGACCATTTTGGCTTTCGGGCCGGCCTTGTAGGCAGGGGCGGCAAAGTCCGCCGGATTGGTTGTAATCGCCATAATATGTACTCCTTGGGCCACGTGTTCTGGGCGATATCGCCTGTTGTTTTAGGGCCCGTCATAAAACTGTCATCATACTTGCGCACTGAATGCGCAAAGTCAAGGGAGAAAGCGCAAATTATGCGCTTTTGACATAAAAGTGTAACGGTTTAAGGGGCCGCAAACCCAGCAAATCCGCCACTTTCAGGCGATCCGCCTCAATAATTGAAGGGGTTTATGACAGCCGCGCGGGAGGCCCTGTGGAGGCTTTCTTACCACCCGGAAGCGTCACATAACGGCTGTCAGACCAGCGCCGGGGCCGCTTTCTTTCGCGCCGGCGTTTTCGGCGCAGGTTGGGGCCGGGAAAACACCCAGAGGTCCTCCGAGGAATCGCCGGGCTGGAACCGGTAGCCGTCGGCATCGAAGGCTTTCAGCTCTTCGGCGTGGGCGATCCGGTGCTCGGCGGCCCAGCGGGCCATCGCGCCCCGGGCCCGCTTGGCGAAGAAGCTGACGATTTTCGCGCTTCCGTCTTTCACTTCCCTGAAGACCGGCGTGACGAGGGGCGCCTTCAGCGCTTTGAGATCGACCGCACCGAAATATTCGTTGGAGGCGAGATTGACGACGGTCGGGTCATCATGGCCCTTCACCGTCTTGTCGATTTCCTTCGCGATTCTGTCGCCCCAGAACTCATAAAGATTGTTTCCGCGCGGATTTTTCAGCTTCGAGCCCATTTCGAGGCGATAGGGCTGGATCGCGTCGAGGGGGCGCAAAAGGCCATAGAGGCCGGAAAGAATGCGGATGTGATCCTGTGCGAAGTTGAGGTCCTCTTTCGACAGCGTGTTCGCATCGAGGCCTAGATAAACATCCCCATTAAAGGCGAGGGCCGCCTGTTTCGCGCTTGCCGATTTGCCGCCCGTCGCGAAGGCCTGAAAGCGCTCATAGTTCAGATCCGCCAGCTTTTCGGAAATCCCCATTAGCGATTTGATTTTCGAGCGGGTCAGCTTGCGCGTGGTTTCCGATAAGTCGTCCGCGTCTTTCAAAAACACGGGCTTGGTCGCGCGCGGCGCGTCGGGCGCCGGGTCGAAATTCAGATTTTTGGCGGGGGAGAGAAGAATGAGCATGGTGGATTTGTTTCAAAAAGAGTGATCCGGTCGCGGCGGAAAGTCAGCGACTCGGGCCTCAAAAGCAACCGAACCGAGCCTGTCGGGGCGTGGCTTTTTCCCCAAATCCGGTGAATGGCTTTTTTGCCGGACCTTATTGCAATTGATTCTCAAGTGCGATTAAGTGCGAATAATTCGCAATAGCAATAAGACAGGAGTTCGGGTTCATGAGGGGTACGGTTTGGGCGAGCGGCGTTTCGATGCTCGCGATGATGGGGGCCGCCGCGGCGCAAGGAGTTGAAGAAGGCGCTTATGAAGACAGGGAGGAGATCGTCGTCACCGCGACGCGGACGACGCTTCCGGCCTCGGCCCTGCCCAACACAATTCAGGTCATTGATGACGCGGCGGTCAGCCTGCAATCGCAGCTTTCCGGCTCCACAGTTGAAATCGTCTCGACGCTGGTGCCATCCTTCTCGCCGACGCGCGAAAAACTGTCCGGGGCGGGGGAGTCCCTTCGCGGGCGCAGCCCGCTCTTTCTGATCGACGGCGTGCCGCAATCGAACCCCTTACGCGACGGCAGCCGCGACGGTTACACCATCGATCCGTTCTTCCTCGAACGGGTGGAGGTGATCTTCGGATCCAACGCCATTCAGGGCGTCGGCGCCACGGGCGGCGTCGTCAATTATGTGACCGCCTCCGCGCCGGGGGAAGGCGAAGGCTGGACGGGCAAGATCCTCGCGCAGATTTCCGCCGCCAATGATTTCCAGCATGACGGCACGGGCTATCGCGCCGGCGCGCTGGCCGGCCGCGATTTCGGCGTGTTCGATTTGACATTGGGCGCAGCGTTGCAAAAACGCGGCGCGTTTTATTCCGGCGATGAGCGGCGCATCGGCGTCGACGGCACGCAAGGCGAAGTGCAGGACTCGTTCAGCTTCTCCTTCTTCGGCAAGGCCGGGTTCGATCTCGGCCCCGACCAGCGTCTTGAGCTGATGGCGCAGCGTTTCGAGCTCGAAGGCGACGGCGATTATGTGCAGGTTCCGGGCTCGCGCGCGGACAACCTGCCGTCGACATCCATTCCCGGCGACCCGGACGGCGTCATCCCCACCAATGAAGTGAAAACGATTTCGCTCACCTATACCGACGGCGACCTTTTCGGCGGCGTTCTCACTGGACAGCTTTATTATCAGAATTTCGAGGCCGTTTTCGGCGGCGGCGTTTTCGGCACCTTCCAGGACCCGGCCATCGATCCGACGCTGATGCTGTTCGATCAGTCTGCGAACAATTCGGAGAAGAAGGGCCTGCGCTTTTCTTATGAGCGCGACGTCGCCGCTGTGCCGGGCCTGCGCTTCACCGCCGGTTTCGACGCGCTTCAGGATGAAACCTATCAGGAACTCGTCGCCACGGGCCGCAACTGGGTGCCGGAAACGAAATTCACCTCGCTTGCGCCGTTCCTGCAGCTCAATCAGTCGCTGTTTGACGGCCGGGCGCATCTTTCCGGCGGGGTGCGTCAGGAATTCGCCAGTTTCAAAGTCGATGATTTCACCTCGCTTTATTCTTACGGCGCGCAGCAAGTCGATGGCGGCAAGCCCAAATTCGAAGAAACGCTGTTCAATATCGGCGGCACAGTCGACGTCGTCAGCGGGCTGACGGCCTACGCCTCTTATGCGCAAGGCTTCACCATGCCGGATGTGGGCCGTATCTTGCGGGCTGTGGATACGCCCGGTCAGGACGTCGACAATTTCCTCGATGTGGAGCCGGTCGTTTCCGACAACACGGAAGTGGGTCTTGAATGGCGCGGCGGACCTCTTTCTGCGTCGGCGGCGTATTTCTGGTCGAGCTCCGAAAACGGCGCGCGGCTGGTTTTCGTGAACGATGTGTTCGAAGTCGAGCGCCAGCCGACGAAAATCGACGGGCTTGAGCTTTCAGCCGAGTGGGAGACGCCGCTTGAAGGCTTCACGTTGTCCGGCGCCTACGCCATGCTTAACGGGCGCACGGACACGGACGGGGACGATATTATCGACAGCGATCTTGATGGCGCCAATATCAGTCCGGACCGGGTCAATCTCGCGGCGGATTATGTGACCGGTCCCTGGTTGTTCCGGGCGCAAAGTCAGTTCTATCTCGACCGGGAGTTCGATCTCGCGACGCCGGAGAATTTCGACGGCTATGCGCTGGTGGATGCGTTCATTCGTTATGCGGCGCCGTTCGGGGACGTAACGCTGTCGGCGTCGAACCTCTTCGACGAGCAATATGTCACCTATAACAGCCAGACGACGCGCACTACCGACGATGCGCGTTTCTTCGCGGGCCGCGGGCGGGTGATCACGCTCGGCTATGAGAAGCGGTTTTAGATGATGCGGGTGTTGAGGACGGCGCATGCCTGGGCGGGCGCCGTCCTTTGTCTGCTCCTTGCCGTTCTCGGGCTTTCCGGTTCGCTCCTGGTGTTCGAAGACGCTTATCTGCGTCTTGTCATGCCGCAGGGGCGCGCGGCGCCGTCGCTCGCGCCGGATGATCTCGGACAGGCGCTGGATCAGATCGAGACGCGGTTCGCCGAGGAGGGGCTGCGCTATGTGGCGATCGGCGACGAGGGGTTCGGTTTGCACAAGGCCGTTTTTCACGATGGCGGCGCGGCCTATGTGACCGGCGACGGCGAGGTTGCAGCGCGCTGGGCGAAGAACGGGCGCATCGAAGATTGGCTCTTCGATCTCCATCATCACCTGCTGGCCGGTCACACGGGCGAGGTAGTTTCGGGCACGGCGGGAATTGCGGCGATTGTGCTTGTCGTCACAGGGCTGGTGATTGTCTGGCCCTCGCTGAAGAACTTCGCCTGGCGGTTGTGGCCGCGCTCCGCGGCGCGGCGCGACCTTGTGGCGAGCCACCGCGACCTCGGCGTTCTCTTCGCCATACCGATCCTAGTGCTGAGCTTTACCGGAGTGGCCATGGTTTATTCGGGGCCGGTGAAATCGATGCTCTATGCGGCGACGGCCTCTGGCCCGTCGCCGGCGTCTGAACGGCCTGCTGCGGGCGAGGGCGATGTGGACTGGGCGGACGCGCTGGCCAGGGCCTATGCAGCCTATCCGGAGGCGGCGCCGCGCATTGCAAGCTGGCCTTCAAGGGCGGACGCACCCGCTTCCTTACGTTTGCGCCAGCCCATGGAATGGCATCAGAACGGACGCACCTATGTTTACATCGATCCGGCGACGAGCGGCGTCCTCTCCACCTCCGACGCGCAAGGCTTGAGCCGCGGCGACCGCGCGTTCAATGCGCTTTACCCGCTTCATTCCTCGGGCGTCGGCGGATTTGTCTATAAGTTGTTGACGTTTCTCACGGGGCTTGCGCTGACCTTGCTCGGCTTTGTTGGCGTGTGGAGCTTTGCGATACGCGAAGCCCGCGCGCAAAAAAGACGCGCGCAAAAGCGCAGCGTCGCTACGACCTCTTTTCAGGGTTGATAAAATCCTTGGCGCGAAACGAGCCCGTGCTGCGATTACGATGCGCGGAAGCGAGGGGGGAGAGGGTCGCTTCCGCGCCACGGCATTTTACATGCCGCGATGATATTGACTGAGTTCCTTTTCGCTCACCATGCCGTCGTCATTGCGGTCAGCTTCGAGATAATAAAGATTGCCGAATTTCATGAATTCGGTTCGGGTGACGACGCCGTCGCCGTCGCCGTCCATCACGCGGAACCGTTCGGTTTTGCGCAAATCGGCGCGGTCGCGCATTTGCTGCTGGCGCGCCGTGTTTGAAGAGCCTTGCGGGCCGGGGCCAAGACGGACAGCAAGATATTGCTGCAGGGTGAAGCCGTTTCCGCCGGGCGAGATGACGTCGAAGGCGCCGCTGCGCCATTCATTGAATTCGCCCTGATTGAGTTTCCCGTCGCCGTCACGGTCATGGAGCCGGATCCGGTCCTTCGCGCCGAGATAAAGACGGTCCCGGTCCATGTCTTTCAGGCGGTCGCGATCGCGATCCATATCGCGGTCGAAATCCTTGTCGCGGTCCTGATCTCTCATCCGGTCGCGGTCAGGTTGGGACATGGCCGGGGCGCTGCGCGGAGCGCCGCCGCCCCCGCCGCCGCCGCCTCCACCTCCACCTCCGCCCCCCTGGGCAAAGGCGGGCGATAGGGAAAGAAGGAAAGCCGAACCGGCGAGCGCGGTCAGTCTGAACAGTGAGTTTCGCATGCCAATTTCTCCTGCGGTTTGCTGCGATAAACAGACGCAATGCGATGGAGAAATAGGAGCGCTAGCTGAGATCAAGCTGACATGTACGCCAGCGCAAGATGACAATTATATGAGGAAAGGCGACGCCTGCCGCACGCTGTGCCGGGATTCAAATTATAGGCGGAAAAGAGAAAGATAGGCATGTCAAACCCAAATGCACGTTTGACATGAGAACTCGGCGCCGGTGAGGCGAACAGCAAAAGCGCCCAGAAAAGAGCGATTTTGCTCCGTTCAATTACATGCCGCGATGATACTCGACGAATTCTTTTTCACTGAGCTTGCCGTCGCCATTGCTGTCGGCCTCACCGAAAACCTTGGTTTCGAATTCGGTGAATTCTTCCCGCGTGACGACTTCGTCGCCATCGCTATCCATTTTTTCAAAGCGCCTGGCTTTGCGCTCCATCGCCTTTTCCTGCATTTCCTTTTGACGGTCGGGATTTAATCCCCGTTTGGGCCCCGGGCCCATGCGCATGGCGATAAAATCCTCCAGCGAGAAGCCATCTCCGTCGGGGTCCAGAGCGGCGTAGATCGTGTCATGCCAGGCGTCGAACTCATCCTTGCTGAGCATGTTGTCGCCATCCTGATCGTGGAGACGAATTTTTTCCTTCATGCCGAGATGCATGGGCTTTGGAGATTGCGCGTTTGCGCCGGGGCCGTAGCCGCCGCCCTGGGCGAATGCTGACGGCAAGGAAAGGACGAGGGCGGAACCGATAAGGGCGGTCCAATTTTTAAGGGGCATGCGCATGACGGCGTCTCCTGAGCGTATGTTGCAAAAGCTGCTGTTGACTATCCTAGATCGAGCCAAGCCTGTGTTGACTGAGATCAATCTGACATGAGTAAAAATTGTTTCCGTAATGACAGGTTTGTGTGAAAGGGGCCCTACAGCGCCCGCCCGCAATTTATTCTCATTACGCCTGGAAGGGGGCGAATGCTTACAGCATCTTCCCCGGGTTCATGATGCCTTTCGGGTCGAGCGCTTTCTTGATCGCCCGCATCATGTCGAGTTCGACCGCGCTCTTGCGCTTGGCGAGCGTGTCGCGGCGGTGGCGCCCGACGCCGTGCTCGGCGGAGATAGAGCCGGAAAACGTGTCGATGACATCATAAACGGCGGATTCGATCTGCGGTCGCACAGGTTCGAGCACGTCCTGCGCAGACCCCTCCGGGCCGACAATATCGTAATGCACATTGCCGTCGCCGATATGACCGAAGGCGACGAAGCGCGCCCCCGGCGCAATCTTGAGAACCGCCGCATCGGCTTTTTCCAGAAAGGCTGGAATGTCGCTCGTCGCCACAGAGACGTCGTGACGCGCGCCCAGCCCCTCGCCATTGATGGCTTCGGAGATGGAATGACGGATGCGCCAGAAGTCATGGGCGTGGCTTTCGTTTTCGGCGATCGCCGCATCGACAATGAGCCCTTGGTCCAGCGCCTCGCCGAGCATCGCCTCGACCGTGTCGCGCAAGCCGGATTTTTGTCCCGATGAAAACTCCGCCAGCACATACCAGGGATGTTTTTCGCCAAGCGGGTCGCGGCTTTGCGAAATGTGTTTCAAGACGAGATCGATGCAAAGCCGCGCCATCAATTCAAAGCTCGACGTCATGCCGCCGGTCCGCTCCTGCGCCAGCGACAACAGTTTGACGGCGTCATCGGCGCTGTTGAGACCGGCGCAAATAGTGACTTTCTCCGCAGGCCGCGGGAACAGTTTCAACACGGCGCCGGTAACGATCCCAAGCGTGCCTTCACCGCCGATCAGGAGCTGTTTGAGGTCGTAGCCGGTATTGTCTTTCCTGAGACGTTTGAGGCCATGCCAGATATCGCCCGACGGCGTCACCGCTTCGAGCCCGAGAACCAGATCGCGCGTATTGCCGAAGCGCAGCACGTTGACGCCGCCTGCATTGGTGGAAATGACCCCGCCGATCTGGCACGTCCCTTCCGAGCCGATGGAAAGAGGAAAGAGACGGCCGGCCTCTTTCGCCGCTTCCTGCGCTTCGGCCAGCGTCACGCCGGCGTCGACGGTCATGGTGTTGTTCAAGGGCTCGATTGCACGAATTTTGCGCATGCGTTTCAGGGACAACAGGATCTCGTCGCCAAAAGGAATCTGTCCGCCCACAAGGCCGGTATTGCCGCCTTGGGGCGTCACCGCGATATCGTTGTCGCTGCAATATTTGACGATCTTCGCGACTTCCTCAGTGGAGGCCGGCGCGACGATCAGCGCCGCTTCGCCGGGCCAGCGCCCGCGCCATTCGGAGAGAAAGGGCGCCGCATCCTCGCCTTCGAAGACGCCCTTCGGCCCAACAATGGCGCGGATCGCGTCAAGCTTGTCTTTCGAAAGCGGCGTGCGTCTTTGAGTTGTCATGAAAAATGTCCGACGTTGCTCGCATTCTCTCTAGTGATGCGGGGCCATGTGTTCAAGCAGCAGGCGGGCGCCTGCACAGCGCTTTTGCCTTCGGATCGGAACCGGCGTATCACTTAAGGCCAAGACGGGGCTGTATCCGGCGGACCGATTTTAAGCGCCGCCGGACGGCGTGGGAGATGCGTTCATGGGCAGGTTCAGAGCAATTGACGCCGCGCTGATTGGCGCGATGGCGGCGCTTCTCGCCGCATGCGCGGAGGGCGCGCCGGAAGATGCGCTTACGGCTGCGGGCGACGACCCGGCGGCACGGGCGCAGGCGGTTCTGTCTCTGCATTCGCGGCCGGCCGAAGACCATGCCGATGACGAGCTCAGAAAGCCGGCTAATGTTCTCGCCTTTATCGATGTAAAGCCGGGCATGAAGGTTTTCGAAATGGAGGCGGGCGCCGGTTACTATACGGAGCTTTTATCGCCGCTCGTGGGTCCCAAGGGCGAAGTGGTGATGCACAATCCCGAACCCTTCGATGCGTTTCTCGGCGACGCCGTGGCGAAGCGGGTGGAAGGGCTCGATAATGTGCGCGTCTTGAAGTCGGATTTCGACGAGCTCGAAGCCGGCGACGCCTCCATGGATGTGGTCACCTGGATTCTGGGCCCCCATGATCTTTATTACGAACCGGGCGGCGAATCCCTGGGCGATGCCGATGCGGCGTTTGCGGAAGTCATGCGCATTCTAAAACCCGGCGGCGTCTTCGTCGTGCTCGACCATGCCGCGACGCCGGGCTCGCCGCCGTCAACGGGCGGCACGGTTCACCGCATCGATCCGGGGCTGGTGCTGGAATGGGCGAGCGAGGCCGGTTTCATGCTGGCCGGCGAGAGCGATGTCTTGCGCAATCCGCAGGACAATTACGACGCCAATATTTTCGAACCGGAAGTGCGGCGGAAAACGGATCGCTTTCTTTACAAGTTCAAAAAGCCGGAATGATGTTTACTCTCTAGGCGCCGCCGCGCGGGCAAGGCGGTCGTTTATGGCTTCGCCCAAACCTTCCTTGGGAATGGGGGCGACGGCAATGGTCGTCAGACCATGCGTGGCGGCCATGCGGTCAGCCGCGCGCAGATGAGCGAAGAGATTGGCCGCGGCCTCGGCGATGTCGCCGGACTTGCTCAGATTCAACGCGGCGAGACCGGCGCCTTCGACCTCACCGAAGCCGAGAAAGGCTTCACCCTCTCTTTGTTCATGTGCGTTGAGACGGATCCTTGCGTCGGGGGCATAGTGACTCGTCATCATGCCCGGCGCCTCGATCTTTCCGTGTGCGGATGAGATAGGTTTGCCCGTCGCGCGCTCTATGGCGTCGCGCGGGATTCCGCCGGGGCGGAGCAGGGTGAGCGTATCGCCAGCGACTTTCACAATGGTTGATTCAACGCCGACAGGGCAGGGGCCGCCATCGAGGATCATGTCGACCCGTTCCCCAAGAGATTCCTTTACATGGTCCGGGCGCGTCGGGCTGATGGTCCCCGACCGGTTGGCGCTCGGCGCCGCAAGCGGACAGTCGACAGCCTGGATCAAGGCCTGGGCGAGATCATGACCGGGCATGCGCACGGCGATGGTGTCGAGACCTGCGGAAACGAGAAGCGAGACATCGCTTCCTTCTTTTCGCGGCAGCACCAGCGTGAGCGGTCCCGGCCAGAATTCCTTCATCAGGCGTTCCGCGAGCGGCGAAACTTCCACATAACGCTTCGCCATGTCAGGCGAGGCCACATGAGTAATGAGCGGATTGAACTGGGGCCGGCCCTTGGCCTCGAAGATCCGTGCAACAGCCTTGTCGTTCGTTGCATCGGCGGCAAGACCGTAGACCGTTTCGGTGGGCATGGCCACAAGCCCGCCTTCGCGGATGATGCGGGCGGCGTCATTGATGTCTTTATGATCGAGCGTCGTCATGGCGGCCCTATAGCAGGCGCCGCGCCCTTCGTCTCGTCTGTGAACGCCGCAAAGAGGGGGCGGCGTTCACGGGAACAAAGCATTTAGAAGCTACGTTTCAGAACCAGATTGACGCTGTGAGCGTCATATTCGGTGTCCAGCACCGCGGGTCCGCCTTCAAGCGTTGAACGCCCCGCATCGAAATAGCGGTATTCAACGCCGGCCGACATTTTTTCGGTGATGTTCCGGCTGACGCCGCCGAAAGCCTGCCAGGCGAAGACGAGGTCATGATCGCCGCCGCCGCCAACCCGGGCGGGACCGGCTCCGGCGCCCGCGTAAGGCGCGAATCCGGCAAGCGACGGCGCCGTAACGACGGCGTTCGCCATGAAGCTCAAGGCGTTTATGTCGCCGTCTCCGTCGAGCGGCACATCTTCGATGACGCCGCTGTTTACGTTATTGGAACGATAGGCAAGCTCGCCTTCGAGGCTGATGACTTCCGAAAGATTGAAGCCATAGGCGCCGCCGACGACGAAGCCTGTGTCTGTGTCATACTCGCCGGCGACAGGCTCGAAGCCGTCGATATTGAGGACAACATCATGGTCGGAGCCGAGAACGGCGCCGCCGAAGATTTTGCCATAGGTTTCCGCATGAGCGGAGGTCGCCGCAGTTGCGCCCAAACCGAGGGCTGCTGCGATCATTATCATACGCATTTGGGTTTCTCATAAAAAGGGCGAACCGTTTCGCCCAGGCGCACGCTTCTGCTTGAAGCCGGAAATGCGCACAAGCGGCCAAGCGACAAACCGATGAAGCTTCACGCCCAATTGATTTATGCGATCACGACGGCGTGACTTTAGATAGTTCCCTTACTGATTATTAAGATTTTGCGCAGCTCTGGAGGCCTGTTCTTTGTGATCACACCCAAAGATGGGGTGAGACAAAATCACATGGACGCGACCAGGCGCGCCTTTGGGTGCAATTCCGGCCTTTTGGAAGTTTTGTGAAAGAAAGAGCCCGCAGCGCACAGGAAAGATGCAAATTTCGTAATTTGATCCATGTTAATATTCCCAGCCGCCGTTTCGTGCTATTCAACGCAGATGACTTATCCCTCGCATCATGCAGGCTTGATATAGAACAGCGCTCTCAACTCAGAAAGGTAAGCGACTTCGATGTCGCAGACCATTTCTCCGACATCGCGCCGCCCCTCCTTTCTCAAATCCTGTTTGGCGTCGCCTGCACGCTTGCGGCGATCGGGGCGCGGGCGCTGGTGGATTTTGTCGCTCATGCCGCGGGCCCCTTTTCCCTGATCTATCCGGCGATTTTGATCGCCACCTTATTCGGGCGCTGGCAGGCGGGACTGGTCGCCTGGCTCACCTCGTTTCTATACGCCTGGTATTTCGTTTTGCCGGCCGAGGGCTCCTTCGCCTTTGAAGTCGCCGGAGACGGGGCCCGCACCATGGTCAACGGGCTCGCTGCGCTGGTGATTGCGGTTTTCGCCGAGATCTTCCGGCGCGCCGTGCGTCAGGCGGTCAAGGAACGAGAGAAGGAAATCGAAGCCCGCGGCCTTCTGCTTCGGGAAATCGATCACCGCATGCGCAACAATTTCGCCATTGTCGAAAGCTTTCTCAATATTCAGCTTCGCGGCACGGACAATGAAGAGGCGCGCCGCGCGCTCGGCATCGCCGCCGGACGCATGCATAGCTTCGCGGCCGCGCATCAATCGCTTTATCGCAGCTATCGCGAGGCGGAGGAGACAAGCCTCATCGACATGCGCGGCTATCTCGCCGACATTACCGCGCATCTTGCGCAGGCGCTCTTCCCCAAAGAAGAAGTCAAGGTCCGGCTTGAGGTTCATGACACGCAACTGCCCAGCGACAAGGCGGCGGCCATCGGTCTTGTATTAAACGAGCTTGTCACCAACGCCGCCAAACATGCTTTCGACGGGCGAGATAACGGCGAGGTCGCCATTAGTTTCGATGAGGATGGCGAGAGCTGGCGTCTGACGGTTGCTGACAATGGCAACGGTTTCGCTGACGGGCCCGATAATGACGGCAAACCGGGGGCGACGGGGCTCGGTTCCGACCTTGTGGACGCCTTCGCCCAGAAGGCGGGCGGCGTCATTTCCCGGGAAAGCAACGGCGCGGGCGCGCGCTTTGTCGTAACCGGCCATATTCATGAGCCGCCCGGCGTCCCGCAATAAGACAGGCGGGACCCTTTCTGCATTCGACGCTGGTCCGCGCGGCCGCAACGTCCTAAATACCGGAAGCAACGTTCCTGACGATTTCCGGAGTTTTTCATGACTTATCGAACGCCGATCCGCGACATGCGCTTTATTCTGGACCACGCCGCCGGTTTCGGCGCGCTGGAGAAAGCGGGCGCCTATCCGGAGCTGTCCGACGATCTCGTTGCGGCGATCCTCGAAGAGATCGGCAAATTCTGCGACGGCGTGGTCGCCCCCCTGAACGAGGCGAGCGACAAGGACGGCGCAAAGCTCGAAAACGGCGTCGTCAGAACAACCCCCGGCTTCAAGGAAGCCTACGCCCAATATGTGGAAGGCGGCTGGTCGTCGCTGGCGTTCCCGGAGGAAGCGGGCGGGCAGGGCCTGCCTTCGACGCTCGCCGTTGCGCTTGTCGATGCGCTGAACGCCGCCTGCATGTCCTTCGCCATCGGCACGACCCTGACCACGGGCGCCGTCAAGGCGATCATGCACGCTGCGACGGATGAGCAGAAAAGGCTCTATCTTGAAAAAATGGTCACCGGCGAATGGACCGGCACCATGAATTTGACCGAGCCGCAGGCAGGCTCTGATCTCTCCGCCGTGCGCACCAAGGCCGAGCCGGTCGGCGACGGGCGCTACAAGATCACCGGCCAGAAAATCTACATTACCTATGGCGATCACGACATGACGGACAACATCGTCCATCTCGTGCTCGCGCGCCTGCCCGACGCGCCGGAAGGAACCGCCGGCATCTCCATGTTCATCGTGCCCAAGGTGCATGTGAAGGAGGACGGCTCGCTCGGCGAACGCAATGACGTTCAGTGCATCAAGCTCGAAGAAAAGATGGGGCTTCACGGCAGCCCCACCTGCGTCATGTCCTATGGCGATAATGGCGAATGCTACGGCACGCTTCTCGGCGAGGAGAACAAGGGCCTTCGCAATATGTTCGTGATGATGAACGCCGCGCGTCTCGATGTGGGCGTGCAAGGGGTGGGCGTCGCCGAGCGCGCCTATCAGCGCGCGCTCGCCTATGCGCTCGACAGGAAACAGGGCCGGGCGCCGGGCGTCAAATCCGGCGACATGGTTGCGATCTACGAACACCCCGATGTGCGCCGCATGCTTTACTCCATGAAATCGCTCACCGATGCGTCCCGCGCCATCTGTTACGCCAACGCCGTCGCTTACGATCTTGCGCGCCATGCGCCGGATGAAGAAACGCGCAAGGAAGCGAAGGCGTTGGAGGAATTGCTGACGCCGATCTCGAAAGCCTGGGCCACCGACCGCGCCAATGACGTGACGTCCCTCGGCATACAGATCCATGGCGGCATGGGCTATATCGAGGAAACCGGCGCCGCCCAGCATCTGCGCGATGCGCGCATCGCCGCGATTTATGAAGGCACCAACGGCATACAGGCCATCGACCTCGTGGGCCGCAAGCTGCAAGGCGACGGCGGCGCCGCGGCGAAAAAATTCATCAGCGAAATCCATTCCGAGGCGATGATGCTGAAAGCCGCGAAACGCGAAGACCTCGCCCATATCGGCGAGCGGCTCCTCGAAGCGGCGGATGCGCTTCTTCAGTCCACGGAATGGCTGCTCGACGCGGCGCAAAAGGATCAGGAGCATGCGCTCGCCGCGGCGACGCCCTATCTCAAACAGTTCGGCAACGCCGCCGGCGGATACTATCTGGCCCATGGCGCCAAAGCCGCGGCGATCGCCTCAAAGGAAGGGCAGGACCCCGCCTATCACGAAGCGAAAATCGCGCTCGCGACATTCTACGCCGACAATTATCTTACCGAGGCCGTCTCGCTCACCGACGCCGTAACCGCCGGCGCCGATGCGCTCGCGCGGATCGAACCGGATGTAATGAGCGCGTGACTATATCTATGGGCGCCGGAAAATGGTCGGAGTGGCGTGATTCGAACACGCGGCCCCTGCCTCCCGAAGACAGTGCTCTACCAGGCTGAGCTACACTCCGATATATGGCGGCGGCGATGACGCCCCGCCTGCGGGAGCGCCTCTATAGCGATGGATTTTCGCGGGCGCAATGTCGATTTCGCGGGCCCGCGCAGCGGGCGGTTTTCAGGCGCTGAGCGCCCCGATCCGGCGCTGGCCGTCGGACCGTCGCCGGGGCTTGTGCGAGGGGGCGGCATTTTTCGCATCCGGGCCATTGCAAGCGATGAGGGAAAGCGCTATCTCGCCCGCTCCGCAAGGCTCGCGGGCCGCCGAAAGGCGCGCGCCGCCAGCATGTTGGGGCGTCGCCAAGTGGTAAGGCATCGGTTTTTGGTACCGACATTCCCAGGTTCGAATCCTGGCGCCCCAGCCAATTTTCCGGGATCAGCATCTCCCGCCGCGCAAGTCCGGCGGTCATTGTGCGTGCCGGCTGAAAAAACCGACCGCGCTACAATATCATCTACGGTTAATTTGACCTTAGCGGCGCCATTTTTTCGTCGTTATTATTGACTATACTATATAAGTGTCGCCCTCGCGGCGTCTGCACAGGAACGCTTGCGTGTCAATCCCTCGCAAAAATGCGAGTCGCGCGATTGCACGCTCCGCACCGTGATTTTGCGCAATTCTAGCGATTGCCAGCGCTGAGAAGTGTTGTTACAAACTAACGGGGTATGTTCAGCGGCCGTTAAGGGAACGGGGCGGGCGACAGGCTGTTCCGCAGCAGGCCGCGAAAAACAGGGTGACACGAATTTTGCAGTAATCGGCTATGGGCGGCTCGAATGGGAGGGCGTTTGATCAGTTGTCAAAACGCCGTTGCAATTCTGCTGCAAATATACGATTGCTTTGAAGTCTTGCATGGGGAACAGGGGACAGTTCTGGGTGAAGAGTATCATGCACAGTTTTCTTGAGGCGCGGAAAAGCGTTTCAAATTGGCGCAAGGCGCCACAGCTCCGCGGCCCAATTTCCGGCGCCGTATCAGTCAGCCGCAACAATCCGGTAGGTGAGGCATTTATGAAAAGATCAGCGATTTTGGGTTCAGCGGCGGTGCTCGCTGTGTTGAGCGCGCCGGCCCAGGCGCAGTTTCAGTCGGCGCTTCAGGAAGCTGAAGCGACGGCGCGGGAAACCGCTTCGGCGCAACAGCAGATCGATCAGCTCGACGACCAGACGGCGTCGCTCCTGAACGATTACCGCGCCAATCTGAAACAGCTCGAAGCGGCGCGCCGTTACAACGCATCGCTCAATCGCAATATCGAAGCGCAGGAGCGCCAGATCGTTCAGCTTCGCGAAGATATTGAAAATGTCGAAGGCCTGCAGCGCGCCATGCAGCCGCTGATGGAAGACATGGTTGCGCGCTTTGGCGATCTCGTCGATGCGGACCTGCCGTTCCTCGCCACCGAGCGTTCCGAGCGCGCCGCCCGTCTTGAGGGCGTGCTGGCGAACCCCGAAATGTCGGCGGCGCAGCGCTATCGTCTCATCGTCGAGGCCTATCAGATCGAAGGCGAATACGGCCGCACCATCGGTTCCTATAACGGCACGGTGAATTTCGACGGCCAGGAGCTCACGGGCGAATTCCTGCGCATCGGCCGCATCGCGCTGATGTTCAAGACGCCGGACGATTCGACGCTTCTGATCTACGATCCGGCCGCACGCGACTGGACCAATCTCAACCGTTCTTATCTGCAAGACGTCAAATACGCCCTGCGGATGGCCAAAGAACAAACCGCGCCGGACCTCTTCTTTGTTCCGGTCAAGCCGCCGGTTGCGGCCCAGTAACGGCGAAAACGGGTAATAAGGAATTACAAGTCATGAAACTCCTCAAACTTGCATCGATTTCCCTGATCGCCGGCGTCGCCGCCATCAGTGTGGATATGTCAGCCAAGGCGCAGGTCACGCTGGACCAGGTTCTGAACTCGGTCCGTCAGGAACGCCGCGAAGTGAGCGCGGAAAACCGCCAGCGTCTCGAGCGCTTCCGCGCCGAGCGCAACCAGCAGCAGGCGCTTCTTAATCAGGTCCGCCAGCAGGTCGCTGCGGCGGAAGCCGAATCCACCCGCCTCGAAGGCGTGATGGAAGCCAATAAAGAAGTGATCGCCGAGCTCGACCAGGAGCTGGCGTCGAAACAGGGCGAATTCCAGGAACTCTTCGGCGCCGCGCGCACAGCCGCCGCCGACCTCAACGCCCAGGTCGAGCGCTCGATCATTTCCGCTCAATTCCCCGGCCGCGGCCAGACTCTCAACGAACTGGCGCGCACGGAAAAACTGCCGACCGAGGAACAGCTTCGCGATCTCTGGGAAATCATGATCCAGCAGATGGCCGAGCAGGGCAAAGTCGCCACCTTCGACGCGCGCATCGTTCAGGCGAATGGCGAGTCGGCGGAAGCCAATGTCACGCGGATCGGTCCGTTCGTGGCGTTCTCCAACGGCAAATATCTCACCTATAACAATGGCACGCTCGAGTTTCTCGCCAAGCAGCCTCCGTCGGACATCACCAGCGCCGCGAGCCGCGTCGCCAATGCGACTGGCGACGATTTCGTCAAAGGCGCGATCGACCCGTCGCTCGGCACGCTGCTTGACCTTCAGGTCGCCGCGCCGGACCTTCGCCAGCGCATCGATCAGGGCCGTTTCATCGGTAAGGTGATCATCGCCGCCGCGATCCTCGGCGTGATCCTCGGCATCTACAAGTGGGTGACGCTCACCATGACCGCCGGCGCCGTGCGCTCTCAGGTCCGCCGCAAGAAGGCGTCGAAAGCCAACCCGCTTGGCCGCGTCATGCTGGCTTACGAGAACACGACCTCCAACGATGTTGAGACCGTGGCGCTCAAGCTTGACGATGCGATCCTCAAAGAGGTGCCGAAGCTCGAAAGCGGCCTCAACCTCATCAAGGTGCTCGCCGCCGTGGCGCCGCTCCTTGGCCTCCTCGGCACGGTTATCGGCATGATCAACACCTTCCAGGCGATCACGCTCTTCGGCACCGGCGACCCGCAGATCATGGCGTCGGGCATCTCCGAGGCGCTCGTCACCACGGTGCTTGGTCTTGTTGCGGCGATCCCGCTGCTTCTCCTCCACGCTTTTGCTTCTGGCGCCTCCAAGCGCGTGTCGCAGATCCTGGAAGAGCAGGCCGCCGGCATCATCGCGGAACATGCGGAAAGCGGCCGGGCGTAACGCGCCCGGTCCCTTCAACCCCGGAAAAGGGAAAGGGTCACTACACGTGGAGCTTTTAAACCCTACGATCGCCTACTCAGCGCTCATGGATTTTCTGGGCGCCGGCGGCAACGTTCTTGTCGCGATCATGGTGGTCACCTTCTTTATGTGGGCGCTGATCATCGAGCGTCTCATGTACTGGTCCGGCGCCCATACGGGCGTCGCCAAACGGGCGCAGCGCGCCTGGGCCGCGCGCTCCGACCATAAATCCTGGTATGCGCACGCCATTCGCGACCGGTTGATCTCGGAAACCACGCAGGAAGCGTCGCGCTTCAACAATGTGATCCGCGCGCTTGTGGCGGTCACCCCGCTTCTGGGTCTCCTTGGCACGGTGACCGGCATGGTCGAAGTGTTCGACGTGATGGCGGTGTCCGGTTCATCCAATGCGCGCTTGATGGCGGCGGGCATTTCCAAAGCGACGATCCCGACAATGGCGGGTCTTGTCGCCTCACTCTCAGGTCTGATCTTCATTAACGCTTTCGACCGCAGCGTGCAGAAGGCCACGAATCAGATCTCAGACGATTTGTTGATCGAGTAGCGCTCATGAGAAAAAAAGCACAACATGCAAGCGACGCGGCAGACGTCAACATTACGCCGCTGCTCGACATCGTCTTCATCCTGCTGATCTTCTTTATCGTGACGGCGACCTTCCTTCGCGAGAAGGGCATCGACGTGAACACGCCGGAAGACAGCGAAGACCAGCCGGATACAGTGCCGCCGCCAGCGCTTCTGCTGGCCGTGCAGGAAGACGGCTTCGTGCGCGTCAACAATGTGCGCGTCATCGACCCCGGTTCAGTGAAGCCGGTGGTGCAGGAATTCATCGCGCGCGAACCCCAGGGCGTGATCCTCGTCAGCGCCGCGCCGGAATCGGAATCCGGCGTTGCGGTTGAGGTCATGGACCAGGCCCAGGATGGCTGCAGCGGCACATGCCCTGTGTCCCTCGCGTTGCAGAAAGAAGTTCAATAGCCCTTAGCGCCCCTCGCGCGACAGGCGTTTAGTTCGTAGGCGGATTGAATTATGGCGAGACGTAATATCAGATCGGCGGCCGAGGAAGAAGAAGACGTCAATGTGACGCCGCTTCTCGACATCGTCTTCATCATGCTGATCTTCTTCATCGTGACGTCGACATTCGTGAAAGAACCCGGCATCGAGGTCGACCGGCCGGAGGCGGTGTCCGCGACAGATCGCAAGCTCGCCGCCATTATTGTGGCGATCTCGGCCAATGACGAGATCTGGATCAACAAGGAACGTGTCGAGCTCGAGGAAGTGCGCGCCGTTGTCGAACAGTTGCGTCGTGAAAATCCCCGGGGCACGGCGGTCGTCCAGGCCGACGCGGAATCGAAAACCCGGCTTCTCGTGGAAGTCGTGACCCAAATCCGGTCCACCGGCGTTGCGGATGTCGCAGTGTCCACGGAAGACGTTTAAGGAGAACAGCAGATGGGCTCTCTCATTCGCTTGATCATCGGCGTGCCGGGCGCGATTATCGTGACCGGCGGGCTGTTTCTCTTCATGGCTGCGATGATCCGTCAGGAAACGCGCCTCAATGAGGAAGAATCGGCGATCAACATCAATATCACGGCGCAGATTGAGGATACGGATATCGCGAACGCCAATCGCGACATCAAGCGGCCGACGCTCGATGCCCCGCCGCCGCCGCCGCCGGCGGTGAACGACCCGTCCAACCGTCCGGCGATGGACGGCGTTCGGGCTCAGATCCCGGAAATCAACGCCAATCTTAATATCGGCTCGGGCTTCAATCCGGACCGCGACGCGCAGCCGCTGGTGCGGATTCCGCCGCAATATCCGGAACGCTGCATGAGCCGGGCGGGCGCGCAGGAATCGGTGCTGTTGCAGTTCGACGTGACGCCGGACGGCCAGACCACCAATATTGAAGTGGTTGACAGCACGAATAGCTGCCTCAACCGCGCCGCGATGCGTTCCGTCGAGCGCTGGAAATATCAGCCGAAGATCGTCGACAACCAGGCCGAATGGCGCCGCGGCGTGCAGACGGTCGTCACCTTCGTGCTGGAAGGGTAAGCGGCGAACGCCGCGTCGCGCCCCGCGAATAGCGCTCCCTGCGTTTTCGCGGCGCTGCGAAGAAACAGAGGTCGAGACCGCAGGATGAAAAACATGCGTGGGAACTATCGTAAGCTTTGTTTGACGGCCGCCGCCTCCGCCCTTGCCGCGGTGATGACGGCGGCGGCGCCGACCGCAGCGCTGGCGCAGCCGGCGCAGTGCGGCGACGACGAAGGCGGGCCGTCAAAAACCCTGTCGCCGCGGATCGGCCAGGAAATTCAAGGCCTCTACGAATTAATGCAGAACGATCAGTATAATGAGGCCCTGGCGGGCTTCAACAATCTGATCGGCAGCCGCGGCGACTCGATGAGCGCCTATGAAAAATCGACGGTCTATGAGCTTCGCGCCAACGTCAAAATCAACCTGGAAGATTTCAACGGCGCCTTGCGCGATCTTCAGACGGCGCTCAGCACCAATGGCCTGCCGCCGGCGCGCAACAATCAGTTGCGCTATTATATCGCCCAGCTTCAATTCCAGAATGAGCAATATCAGACCGCGATCACGGGTCTGAACCAGTGGATCCAGCTTGCGCGCACTTGCGGCGTGGCGGTCGATCCCAACGCCTATTACCTGCTCGCCGCCGCCTACACCCAGATCTCGCCGCCGAATTACCGGCAGGCGGTGGGCCCGGCGGAGCAAGCGGTCGCCGGCATCGATGAGCCGCGCAAGGGTTATTACGATCTCCTGAACCTCATCTATTCGGAGCTTGGCAATAATCAGAAGCGCACGCCGCTGCTTGAGCGCATGGTCAATTACTGGCCGGAGAACAAGAGCTATTGGACGCAGCTTTCCGGCGCCTATTCGACCATGGGTCAGGACCGCGATGCGTTTTCCGTTCTCGAAGTCGCCTATCGGGCGGGCCTGATTGAAACCGAGAACGAAATTATCACGCTCGTTCAGTATTATTCCTTCTTCGAAAACCCCTATCGCGGCGCGAAGCTGCTTGAGCGGGAGATGAACGCCGGCAATGTGGAGCGCGATCAGGACAATTTGATCCTGCTTTCCCAGCTCTGGAGCCAGGCGCGCGAGCACAAGAAATCGATTCCCATCCTCAGCGAGGCGGCGCGGAATTCGTCCAAGGGCGAACTTTCCTATCGTCTCGGCATGGTGTTGCTCGCGGACGAACAATATGCGGCGTCCGCGCGTGCGCTCGAGGCCGCGTTGAACAAAGGCGGCATGGACCGCAAGGACACGGGCGACGCATGGCTGCTTCTCGGCACCGCGCGTTTCAGCCAGGCCGGCCCCAGCGATACGGAAATCTGGGCGAGCGCCCGTCAGGCTTTCGTGCGGGCGCAGGCTTATGACAATGCCCGCCGCCGCGCGAGCGACTGGATCACCTATATCGACGCGGTGGTCGACACCTACTGGACGCAATTGCGGCAGGAATACAGAGCCAATGTGGCCGCCTGTGAGGACGATTTCGCCCGCTTCGAACGCGATGCGCGCATTCGCGAACTGCAAAACCGCGCTCCGGACCCGGAAGAGCTGGAGCGCCAGGCGGAGCGCCGCGCAGAATGCGAAGCGTTGATTGCACGCGGAGAGCCGAGCCGGTCGAACCCGCCGGGCCGCGGCGGCTCCAATACGGAATCAGCGCCGGCCGAACCGGAAGCGCCCGCCGAGCCGGAAGCGCCGGAAGCCGAAGACACGTCGACCAACGAATAGGCCGGATGAAACAATCCGGATGCTAAAAAAGGCGCTCTTTCAGGAGCGCCTTTTTCATGCTCTTTTCCCAATCGCATTTTTCAGGCGCGCCGCGCAGGCCGCGCCGTTCAGCTTTCGTTAATATTCGTTGCGCTCGCCGAGAATGCGCCCGCCGTCTTTGGCTTCTGGAGACTGGGTGGAGCATTCGAGATAGCCCTGACGCCAGCCCGCGCGATAGGCCTCGTCATTTTTAAAGGCGTAGGCGTCGCGCTCCTGCTTGGTGGAGAAACTCTTGTCTTCCTCCGTCGCCGTGGTGCAGCCGTCGCCATAGCCCGCCGCATAGCCGGGCGCCTCGCGCAGGGCCGCCATATCCGCCGAGGAGGCGCAGGACGCAGCGCCGAGCCCGGCCAGCGCGAGAACAGTCGCTTTGCCGCCGGCTTTGAAAAAAGGGCGGAACATCAAGATATTGGGACAAGTCACAGGGATTTTGTTTCCTTCCGGCTTCAGGGCTGGACCTTAGCATCCTGAACCGGCGAGGTCTTCGAAAACCGCCGATAAATGTGCAATCACCCGTTAACGGTGTTCCGGTTACAACGGTTTTCGCACGAGAAAGGCGAAACCCGCATCCATGACCGACTTTGACGCCGCCGATGAGACCAGCGCCGGCGCCCGGCCAACCCCGGACGCGGGCGCGATGCTGACCCCGTTGTCGCCGTCCGGCCCCAGCGTGCGCGCGCTGATGGTCCGCAAACTCACGGATATCGTGGTGCTGCCCAATGGGCGGATTTCATCCAACGAACGCTCGCTGGTTGCGGATATTCTGCTGCATGTGCTCGACAAGGTGGAGGAGCCGATCCGGGCGGAGGTCGCCGAGCGCGTGGCGCGGGTGTCGGAATGTCCGCCGGCGCTTGTGCGCATGCTGCTCCTCGACGAACCGACGGTCGCCGAGAAAATCATCGCCAAAGCGGAAACCCTGCCCGAAGCGCTCCTGATCGAGGCGGCGCGCGAGGGGACCATGGCGCACCGGATGATGATTGCGCGCCGCATCGATCTTACGACCTCGGTCGCCGACGCCTGCCTCGCCAATGACGAGATCGATGTCTGCAAGCTTGTGCTGAAGCGTGAGGAGTGTCTTCTCTCGCCCAACGCCGTGAACAAGATCGTGGCGCTCAGCGCGACGAACAAGGAGGTGCAGGCGCTGCTCCTGCGCCGCCGCGAGCTCGAACCCGCACATGGCTTCATTATGTTCTGGTGGGTCGACGGGGAGCGCCGCCGCCGCATTCTCACACGCTTCGCCCTCGATCGCGGGGTCGTTCAGGATGCGCTCGCCGATCTTTATCCGAAGGTGTTTCGCGGCGGCGATCCCGATACGGTCGTCAAGGATATTCTCCTCCTTTCCGAACGCCGCCATCGTCCGCGCGGCGTCAATGGCGAGCCCGTCTCCATGGAGGTCGTGCGCAAGACCCTGGCGGCGGCCTGCAAATATCCCGCACAGGAAATCATCGATGCGGTCTCAATGATCGGCGGCATCAGCCGCGATCTCGCGGGCCGCATTCTGCGCGATGGCGGCGGCGAACCTTTCGCCGTCTTGTGCAAGAGCCTTGGCGTGCCGCGCGACGATTTTTACGCCTTCTTAAGGGATGCGGCCGAAGGGCCGGAGGCGGAGGCGCGGGCGGAACAATTGCTTGCGGTGTTCGACACCATGGCGCGCGATTTTGCGCGCGCGGTCCTGCGTTACTGGGACTGGGACACCAATCCCCGCATTGCGCATATCACCCGTTTGATGTCGCTCTTGCAGAGCGATCTCAACATCGCCGAGCTCAGCGAGCTGTCCGCGACATTCGGTTAAAACAGGCGTTCCGGTTTTAAGACCGCGCATGAGGGTGCGGAGCGGAAAACGACGTTTCTCTTAAGTCTCGTTTAAGGCCTTTACCATATAACCCTCTTGCTGGCGGCGGCCTTGCGTATCTAGGTTGCTGCCGGCTTTCCTATCGGCTTCATGCTGAACGCTCCCCGCACAATTTGAAGAAAATTATCCTCGCTGTTCACGCGCGGCGTTAACGCGCTTCAGGCATGCTCCACCTTGCGTCGAAATGTTCGTGACAGGTGGAGGGCGCGGTTTGTCTTCAATGCGTGTAATCGTCTTCGCATCGCAAAAGGGCGGGTCCGGCAAGACTACCTTGTCCGGTCATATTGCGGTGGAAGCAGAGCGTCAGGGCGCGGGACCCGTTGCGTTGATCGATACCGATCCGCAGGGCTCGCTGGCGAAATGGTGGAATGTGCGGAAAGATCCGTCGCCCGCCTTTATCCAGTCCGTTTTTTCAAATCTCTTTTACGATCTCGACAGCGCCCGCGAGGAGGGGTTCAAGCTTGTCGTCATCGATACGCCTCCCGCGGTGACCCGCGCCATTTCCGAAGTCGTCAGTTTCGCCGACATTGTCGTGGCGCCGACGCGGCCGAGCCCCCATGACCTTCGCGCCGTCGGCCCCACGGTCGACATCGCCGAAGCGCGCGGCAAGCCGCTGATCTTCGTTATTAACGGCGCGACCCAGCGCGCGCGCATCACGTCCGAAGCCGCCGTCGCCCTGTCACAGCACGGCACCGTGGCGCCCGTCACCATTCACCATCGCGTCGATTTCGCCGCCTCCATGATCGACGGGCGCACGGTGATGGAAATCGACCCCTTCTGTCAGTCGTCGCAGGAAATCTCGTCCCTGTGGTCTTACCTCCATGAGCGCCTTCAGCGCGCCGATGGCGGTTACCGCCAGGACGACCACGGATCGGCCCCGAGCAACCGCGTCTTTGGGCGCAGGGCGGCGCAATGAACGCATACGCGCCCAACAACTCCTCCGGCGGCGGCGGTGGTTTCGCCTCCCTCACATCGAGCCTTCTGGCGCGCAAGGGCGAAGCCTTGCCTGCGGTCGACGCGGTCGCCCATGAAGGCGTCGACATCGACATGCGTCCCATGCGGCCGGCCAATGCGCCGGGCGGCCCCGCCAATGTGAGCGAGGAGGCGATCAACCGGATGTATCCCTCCGCTGACCGCGAGCGCGAGCGGGAACAGGCGCGGATGACCGCCGAGGCCCATGGCAATGTGGAGGTGTTGCGGCCGGGCGCGCCGCGCCGGCGTCCTGCCCATGACGAGGCGCCGAAAACATGGACGCTTCCACCTCAGCAGGACCGGCATCAAGACCGGCCGCAGCGCCAGCGCCGCCTGCGCGGACCTTCCCCGGAAGCGCCTACGGGCATTCTCGCCCGCAAGGCGATTGTCACCCTGAAAATGCCGGCGCGCGATCTCGTCCGCCTGCGCCTCGCCGCGCGCGATCTCGAGATGTCGTGCCAGGCGATCATTCTCGACGCGCTCGAATGCTATCTCGACGCCAATGACGTGCCTTCCGCGGAGGACGACGACGCCATCATGCGCGAGGTCGAGCGCCTCGTCAGCAAGGCCAAGGCGAAACGGGGCGCGTAACGGATAGCTGCGTTTTAGAGCTTTCTGAAATCAGGAAAACTTCTGTGCGTCATTCCGTCTACCCAGCTTGTATACATTCCATTATAGCCGACAAGTAGAAAGATGAGGCGGACTAGAAGTTCGTTCATTGTTATAATGTGTTGCCATAGCGGGTCTTGCTCGTCACTTTTTGCAGTATAATAGACTCCACGGTGGACGATATCATTTCTAGCATTGATTGCGGCGCGTATTTTTTCGTTTGAAAGTCCATCTAAAGGGATTTGGTATTTTTGAATGAGGTTTTGAACCTTATCTCTCAAGCTTAGTTTGTTTAGGTTTCCGAGTGCAGTTTTGAGTTCTTCTTTGTCATTTTCGTCAATATCCTCTGTATCAACCGCACTTAGCAAGCGGTCACGAACATTTCGAAATTCTGTCTTCGCAAAGCGCCGGGTTTTTTCGGTTTCATCCAAGAGGTTCTCAACGACATTTTCCAATGCCATCATCCTTACCATCAAGCGCAGCTCATTATAATGTTGAGGCTCGTTAAGCCAATCAATCGCATACTTGATTTTGTTTATTTCTTTTGCGGATCTAAAGTATGTGTCTATGCAGCAATCAAAAAAACTTTGTGCGTTTAAAAAGTGAATTGGTGAAAGAAAGGGTTTTTCATTCTTCCGTGGGTTATAGAAAACTTTAATGGCCTCTGCTCCCCGAAAAGCTTCACAGTAGGATATCGATAGGGGGCAACATCGACCAAAAGTTGCTACTCTGTGAAGGTAATCTAGAAATTCCCTTGCGTAATACTCCCAGCTCAAGCTGATGGCACGTCCACGAAACGATCTTACGATTCCGATATATCCACCAACATTGTTATAATCAGTGTACTTTGTGCTACCTGCGATACGTACTGTTCCAAGAGGTGTTTTCTTTTTGTAAGGCCCGAAATTCTCAAACCCACGCATCCAATAAGATACACCTTGACCGTCTCGCGGGTTATCAATAGTGGCTTCCCGTACTAGATTGCCAAAAAAGCCTCGCAGCTGGGTATAGGTTTTTCCTTCGCGAACAGGGGTCGAGGCCGAATTTAAAATTAGCCTATTTGTGTGGAATCGCGCCCCATCTGCTGAGATTCCTTCAAAAGTAAAATTTGATAGCGTTTCCTCAAATTTTGAAAATCCTTCGAGAACAAAGTCGAAAGTGCCATCATATAGTTTCTCTGGAAAATGTGGGCGAACTTCCCCACTTGGTAGAAATTCAAGTACTGCGCTTGTATGATAACTTTTAGAGTTGAGAGAGATTTTCGCCTCAACCGCTTTCTTTTCTGATTTTGCCACCTTTAATACTTTTCTAAATAGCTAATTTTACTGACGTCCCACAGCCGACGGGGCGCAGCCGTGAACCTTGCGGAAGGCGCGGAAGAAGGCTGTGCGGTCGGTATAGCCGACGGCGTTTGCGATCTCGGCGGTGGGCAGCTTCGTGTCTTTCAACAGGCGCAGCGCCGCATCCATGCGGATCATGGTGAGGAACTGCATGGGCGTAACGCCGGTCACGGTTTTGAAGACGCGGATCAGGTGATATTGCGACAGCCGCGCCTCGCGGGCGATGGTCGTCAGACTAAGGCCGGGGTCGGCGAAGCGTTGCAGCATGGTTTCTTTTGCGAGACCGCAACGCCGCGCAAGCTCCGCGCGGGTCGAGGCCTTCACCGCTGAGATCTCGTCGCCCGCCGCGGCGCGCGCATCCTGCGCATCGAGCAGCCTTGCATAAAGCAGCGCGCATTTCTCTGCGTGCCATTGGGCGTCGCTCAGGCCGGCGCGCACCTGAAAAGCGATCTCGTCCATCAGGGCCTGCAAGTCTGCGCCCGGTCGGATCAGTCTTGTTTCGAGGCGGCGTCCTTCGCCATGGGCGCCGTCCAGCGTCACTTGCGCCGCGCCTTCCGTGATCCAGTGTGGGAAGGTGATCATGCTGGAGCGAAACGGCGCGTCGCCCAGCGCCGCATAGGCATAGCGCGCCCCGCGGGCAAGGGTGAGGGCGCCCGCAGACAAAAGCGTTACCGGGCGCCGCGCGCCTGAAAGCGCATATTCCTCCGCGCCGCCGGAAAGCCAGGTGATCGACGCGCAGGACCAGTTTTCGTTGTAATCGCTGGCGATGTCGAAGCGTTCGCGGCGCATGAGCCCTGAAAAGAACATGCCTTCATGGGGCGCGCGCGCATAGATGGCGTTCAGCGCATCGGAGTCTCTGGGCGGCGCGGTCAGAATCTGCATGAAGGGTTGCCGGTCTTGCGTATTTGCATTGCAGCGGAGCTTAAGGCTTCATTCGCGGCGGCGCCAGCCTATGATCTCTCCTGAAAATCAGGGAGAGGCTCATGAAACGCGCTTTCCAGCTTGTATTATTATACGGCGTCGTTGCCGCCTGCGCTTCATCGCCGGAACCGAACGGTATAGAGCCGGGTAGTAAGGAAGCACGCAGTTGGGCGGATGCGCTGGGCTCGCAAATCACCGCGCCTTACCATGCGCCGGAACATCGCGCCTTCGATTTCTGGATCGGCGAGTGGGAAGCGAACTGGCGGCCGCCGCAAGAGGGCGCCTTTGAACATCAAAAGGAAGGAAGCTTTACGCGCCAGCGCGTTTTTCCCGTGCTGGGCGGCAAGGCGATCATTGAACTCGCCTGGGCCCGCGACAATCCGCAAGACCCGAGCCAGCGCGGCTTTTCCATCCGCTATTTCGATCCTGCGCGAGCGCGCTGGGTGATGGCGCAGAACTGGCCCAATGAAAATAATACAGGCGGCGCTTTTACAGACCAGTTGATCGGTAACGAACATCTCGGACGCCTCACCATGTATTCGGCGGCAAGGCGTCCGAAACCCGACGGGAGCTTTGCCGATGAACACCGGCGTTACAACTTCACCGACATTCGCCCGGGCGTCAGCTTCCGCTGGGACGGATCGAATAGCGGCGACAAGGGCGCGACCTGGTTCACTTGGTATGTGGTGGATTTTCTGCGCCAGCGCGACCTTGATCCGTTTGGCGCCGCGGGAACGGATTTTCCGGGCGTTCACGACAAAGCATTGTGTACGGAGGAACCGCATGGCGCCATGAATGCGCTTCGCGGCGAATGGGAGGGCGTGCGCGTCGATGCAGGCGGGAAGGAAAGCCCGGCGCGTCTTTCGGCAGGGCTCGTCCTTGACGGGTGCGGCGTTCTCGCCGCGCTTGAGACCGATGACAGACGAGAAATTCTCGCCGTGGGCTATGATGAGCGTTTTTCAAGCTGGGCGATCTTCCGCCTCGACGACCGGCCGGGAACGACGCATGCCTATTATATCTCAGAGGAAGCCGGGGAGGGCGCGGCGTTCGCCGAGGCGCCGATGCTCGCCATTAAGGATGAGGTCTCGCCCTATCGCGAGGCCGCCTCATTCTCGTCAGCTTCGGCGGAGCGAAGGCTGATCTTTTCCTCCCTGAGCAATGACGGGCTGGTCCTGCGCGATGAGGCCCGCCAGCCTGGAAGCGGTTGGACCCTTATCGCGGAATATCGCCTGACCCGGCGTTAAAGACGGCGGAACGAAAAAGGGCGCGCCCGGCTTGTGGCCGAACGCGCCCTTGTCCCGCCAGTCTCTCCCAAACTTCGGGGACATGCCAGCGGCTGGGGACTACTCAAGACCGCTGACAAGAAGATTCATTTACCGCCCGTTGCCGGGCTGCGGCTCAGGGAGAGCGCCCCGCGGCGGGCGGCGGAGCCCCCCAACTGGACGCCGCCCGCCGGCGGGACATGCGCATCCCCACGAAACGGCCTGAACAAGGCCCGGGACTCGCACATCTCCCCCTATTGAAAGAAAGCGTAATCGGGCCGGAAAACGGGTCACGGGGCCGGCAAAAAAGATTATTTGGCGACAAAGGGGGTCCCGAGGCGGTAAATTTATGTTTAAGATCAGGTCGGTAGCGTTTTGAGGGACCCCCGCCCCCCGGTTGAGCAAATCTCAAATTTGACTCGAGCTTTCGGCTTGGTTCTTGCTCGAATGTCAAATTGAAGAACGCCACTGGCGCAATAACTCACTAGTGGTCCTTATCCTTCCCGCGTTTGTTCGGGAGCGTGTTGTACAGGTAGGTAAATGTCGGAAGCGGACCGCTAGTGGCAAAGGAGCCGGAAGACATTGTATCGCTGTTGACGGCCAGCCGCGAAGGCGATGAGGCTGCGCGCGCGCGCCTCGATGAGGCGGTCTATGCGGAGCTGTCCACGATCGCCTCCATGTTGTTGCGGCGCGAAGGCCGGGCGATCTCCATGGCGACCCATGACCTTGTGAACGAGGCGGCGTTGCGGCTGCTTCAGTCGGCGGACGCGCCGCCCGAAGAGCGGGCGCATTTCTTTGCGCTGTCCTCGCGGATCATGCGCAATGTCCTTGTGGATGCGGCGCGCCGGCGGGCTGCTGAAAAACGCCGCAAGATCACCGTTACGCTGAATACGGATCATGGCGCCCCCCAGGACAATCCCATGGAAATCGTCGCGCTTGAAACCGCGTTGATGCGCCTCAAAGCCATCGACCCGGACCGCGCGGAAATCGTCGTCCTGCGCTATTATGGCGGCATGACGACGGAGGACATTGCGCTCTTGCTCGGCATGTCGGAATCGACCGTCAAACGGTCCTGGCGCGCCGCCTGCGCATGGCTCAAAGAGGCGATGGAAAATGACGAGCTCTGACGATCGCCTGGAAGCAAGGGCGCTGCGCCTTTTTGACGATGCGCTCGATCAGCCCTCGGAAGAGCGCGAACAATGGATCATGGAGCAGACGGCGCGCGATCCTGAGTTGCGCAAGCGCGTCATGTCTCTCCTCTGGGCCGATGAAACCGACAGTTCTCTGGTCACCGGCGGGGCGCTCGACTGGTTCGATGAGGCTGAGGACAAGAGCCCTGAACGGGTGGGGCGGTATCGCATCACGCGACTGCTGGGCCGAGGCGGCATGGGCGCGGTCTGGCTTGGCGAACGCGAGGCGGGCGATTTCGATCACCGCGTGGCGGTCAAGGTGGTGCGCGGCCTTGCGCGTTCGCCGAAGCTTGCTGAGCGCCTGCGTTACGAGCGTCAGACCCTCGCCGCGCTTCAGCATCCGAATATCGCGCAGCTTTTCGATGGCGGCGAAACGGAAAAGGGCGAGCCTTATTTCGTCATGGAATATGTGGACGGCGCGCCGCTCGGCGACGCGCTTGAAAAAGCGCCGGACAAGAAAGAGCGCCTGCGTATCTTCCGCGATATCTGCGAAGCGGTGGAATACGCCCATCAGCAATTGATTGTGCATCGCGATCTTTCGCCGGCGAATATTCTCATCACCGAGGACGGCCGGGTGAAGCTGATCGATTTCGGCATTTCACGCTCCTTCGGGGAGACGAGCGCCGGGCCGCAAATGACCATGACCAAGGGCTTTGCCGCGCCGGAGCGCCTCAAAGGCGAGCCCGCCACGACCTTGAGCGACATTTATTCCCTCGGCGTCATCCTGAACGACATGCTGGAAGCAAAGCCGGCGATCGGGGACGCCGATCTCGCCGCCATTGCCGAAAAAGCGTCCGCCGACGATCCGCAGGCGCGCTACCAGTCGGTGACCGCAATCCTCGCCGATCTGGACAGATATGAGGCGGGCCGCGCGGTGGAGGCGAAAGGAACGCGTGGGCTCTACGTTCTCGGCAAATTCGTCCGTAGGCGTCGTTTTGCGGTCGGCGCTTCGGTGCTGGGCCTTGTCGCGGTGATCGCCGCGCTGGTGGTCACGTCGACCCTCTATGCGCGCGCAGAAGCGGAACGGCGCGAAGCCGATGCAAGATTTCAACAGGTGCGTGAGCTTGCCAACTTCATGCTGTTCGATCTTTACGATCAGTTGGAGGTCATTCCGGGAACAACCCAGGCGCTTTCCGATATTGCCGACAAGTCGCGCGATTATCTCGATGCGTTGAAAGACAATGAGCGCGCATCGCCGGCGCTGAAGCTTGAAACGGCGATCGGCTACAAGCGCCTCGGCGACGTTACCGGCAATCCCATCGGCGCCAATCTCGGCCGGCGCGAGGAAGCAGGGGAGCATCTGGCGACAGCGATTGCAGAACTTGAAGCGCTGCACGCCGCAAATCCGGACGATCCCGATATCGCCCGCGGGCTCGCCGAAGCGTCCTTCTCCATGGCGGTCTATCAGTTCATCGCCATCGACGATAATGACGCGGCCATCGCCCATGCGCAGCGGGCGGAGGAGCTCTATGCGGGCGTCATCGCCTCGGGAAAAGGAACGGACAAGGACGAACAGGCGCGCATCGAGGCTTTGTCGCAATCGGGAAAGCCGCTTGTATGGATGGGCGAGGGCGCTGACGGCGTGGAGGTCATCGCCCGCGCGCGGGAAGCCGCCGAAAAATTTCTTGCCGATCATCCGGACGAGCCTTCGGCCAAGTCGCTGGCCGCCTCGACCAATACGGCGCTCGCCGAAACCATGATGCGCCATTTCGATATGGAGGGCGGCGGCGATTACGCCAGCGCCATCGACTATGCGGACCGCGCAATCGGGCTTTATCGCGAACTCGACGCCGCCGATCCCAACGACATGACAGCGCGGCGCAACCTGATCGCGACCTATTTCAAGCGCTCGCTCATCAATTACAGCCTTGAAGACGACGAAGCCGCGCTTTCCGATCTTGTCGCGGCCGAGCGCTTGGCGGAGGACTTTCTGGCGAAAGATCCGGACGATCTCGGGATCAAGCGCATCCTTACGCCGGTTCAGGAACAAAAGGCGGTGACGCTGTCCTATCTTGGCCGTCATGACGAGGCGATCGAGGCCGGGGAGAAAATGCTGGGCGACAAAAAGGATCTGCTGGCGGGCGAACCGGACAATCCGGCGCGGCTGCGCGAAGTGATCGGCGCTCTATTCACCTTGGGCGAGATTTATATGCGCGCGGAACGGATGACTGAGGCCTGCGCGACGCTTGCCGAGTCGCGGGGGGGCTATCAGCGTCTGGAGAAGGAGTTCACCCTCTCTGACTTCGACCGCGAAACCGGACTGGAGCGCGTCGAGGCACTGATGAAAGACTGTCCGGCCTGAGTATGCGACAACGGGCGCGCGCGTTTTCCCCAGTCAAGCCGTTGATTTCTCCGTCAAATCTGCGACATTTCCGCTTCCGACGCTCGGGGGCGCCGATTCCGGACTGTCCCGGGCTTTCCTTTGTATGCAGCGCTGGTTTAAGGAAGCGCGGGGTTAATCGAGGTTCCTCAAAGAGGGCTGATGGGGCGATTTATCATCCTCGTTCTGGCGCTGGCCGCGCTCTGGCTCCTTTTGTCGGGCTATTTCGACAAGGCGCTGCTGCTCGGTTTCGGGGTCGTGTCGGTGCTGTTCTCCGCCTGGCTGGCGAAACGCGCCGGCGTCCTTGACGGCGACAGCGTGCCCACGGGGCTTTTGCCGCGCATTCTCGGCTATTGGGTCTGGCTCGGCGGCGAAATCGGCAAGGCCAATCTCATGGTCATGCGCCAGGCGCTGGCGGTGCAGCCGAAACTGTCGCCGAAATTCTTCACCGTGCCGTGCCCGCCGCGCAGTTCTGTGGGCAAGGCGACCTTCGCCAATTCCATCACCCTGACGCCGGGCACCGTGTCGGTGAATCTCAGTGAAAACGAGATTCTCATTCACGGGCTGACGGAAGAATTTTGCGACGTCGCCGCCATTACCGATATGGGCGAGCGGGTGGCGCGGGCCGAATCGAAATCGGCGGGAGCAGCCTCATGATGTTCGCCGCCGTGACCGCCGCCGTCATCGCCGCCATGGTGCTCACCCTGGTGCGCGCGTTTGCCGGCCCCTCGCTTTACGACCGCATCCTCGCCGGCAACTCTTTCGGCACCAAGACGGTCATCCTGATCGGGCTCATGGGGTTCGTCACCGGGCGGCCCGATTTCCTCGATATTGCGCTGCTTTATGCGCTCCTTAATTTCGCGTCGACCATCGCGATCCTGCGGTTCTTCTCCTATCGCCGATCGCGGGAGGAGGCGGCGTGATCGACCTCATTGGAAACATCTGGTCGGAGCTTGAGCTCGCCCGCGATATTTTGAGCTGGGCCTGCTTTATTTTCGGTGGGCTGGCGGTGGTTTCCGGCGCGCTCGGTATTGTGCGCTTTCCCGATTTTTACACGCGCCTTCATGCGGCGGGCGTGACGGACACCGGCGGCGCGGAGATGATCCTCATCGGCATGCTGTTGCAATCGCCGACCTGGATCGTTGCGGTGAAGCTGTTCTTCATCGGTACTTTCCTGTTCTTCACTTCGCCCGTGGCGACCCACGCCATCGCCCATTCCGCCTGGATGGTCGGCTTTAAGCCGCTGGAAGGCCCGGAGCTGAAATACCGGGAGAACGGCGAATGACGGGGTATGCGCCGAGCCTGTCGCCGGTCTTTCTCATCGACCTGGCGCTTCTCACCATGCTCATGCTGGTGGCGATCGCCATGCTGCGCTCGCGCCATCTTTTTGCGGTGGTGATGCTGTCGGGCATTTATTCGCTCCTGTCCGCCGCCTTTTTCGTTTCGCTCGATGCGGTCGACGTCGCCTTTACAGAAGCGGCGGTGGGCGCGGGCATTTCAACGGTTTTGATGCTGGGCGGCATGCTGCTCACGGCGCGGCGGGAAAAGCCGAAACGGCCCGGCCGCGCGCCGGTGGCGCTCGCCGCCGTGATCGTTGTCGGCGCGGCGCTTTTTTACGCGACCATCGACATGCCGGCCTTCGGCGACGCCAGCGCGCCGGCCAACGCCGATGTGGGCCAGCAATATGTGGAGCGCACGGCGTCGGAAATTCCCATGCCCAATATCGTGACCGCCGTTCTGGCGAGCTATCGCGGTTTCGACACCATGGGCGAGACCATGGTGATCTTCACGGCGGGCGTTGCAGTCATGCTGTTGCTCGGCGCCGGGTCGGCGCGGGGCGGGCGCGATGTCAGCGACGTCGAGAACAAGGATGAGGAGGCGTAATGGATCATCTCATTCTCCGCGTAACGTCTAAGCTTCTCTTTGCGCCGATCATCCTGTTCGCGCTCTATGTTCAGTTTCACGGCGATTACGGGCCCGGCGGCGGCTTTCAGGCGGGCGTTATTTTCGCGGTCGCATTCATTCTCCACGCCTTCTGCTTCGGGCTGGAGGAGACACGGAAAGTCCTGCCGCAAAAGGCGCTGACCATCGCCATGGTGATCGGCTTTCTGCTCTATTCCGGCACGGGGCTTGTCACCATGCTGCTCGGCGCGAACTTTCTCGACTATGACGCGCTGGTTCCCAACTCCACGCACCATGCGGGTCAGCATTACGGCATCATCATCGTCGAGCTGGGCGTCGGCACGGCGGTGGCCGCCACGATGCTGACGATTTTCTATCACTTCACGGGCCGCGAGCCGGACATCGATCAGGAAGACTGGTAAGCGATGGACTGGTTCGACTTCATCCTGGCGCGCTACAACTACTGGATCTTCATCCTGTTGATGATGATCGGGCTCTATGTGGTCTTTGCGCGCGGCAATCTCGTAAAAAAGATCGTCGGTCTCAATATCTTCCAGACGTCGGTTTTCATTTATTACATCTCCATCGGCAAGATTTTCGGCGGCACAGCGCCGATCTATATGGGTGACGAGCTCGACGCCGCCGCGCATCATGGGCCCGACTCTGGCGAAGGGGCCGGACATGGAGCCGAAGCGGCGGCGCATGGCGCAACCGCTCATGCGGGCGCCGAAGAGATGCAGTCGAAAATCGACAACGCCGCGCCGGGTGAGGAGACGCTCGCCAAGGAAACGCTGCATTCCAAGATCGACAATTCGGCCCTCGATCACGGAAACGATCTGAAAGACGCGCTGAAAACCGCGCCGCGCCCGGAAGAGGCGGACTCGCTTCACTCACTCCCCGACACAGGCGACAAGATCGCCAACACCCTGTCCCATGTCGACAAGACGCCGCCCAAAGCGGGCCTTCAGTTCACGCCGGACGGGCTGACCGATGCGGCGGGCGATGCTGCCCATTCTGCGGCGGTCGCGGCTCATGGCGCCGTGGAAGCCATCGTCTACACCAACCCGCTGCCCCATGTCTTGATCCTCACCGCCATCGTCGTCGGCGTCGCCACGACCGCCGTGGGTCTTGCGCTCGCCGTGCGCATTCGCGAGGCTTATGGCACCATTGAGGAAGACGAACTCGAAGCGGCCGACGACATCGCCGAATTCGGACATCAGCCCGGCGCACCGGCGCAACAGGCGGCGGAGGGCGCGGCCTGATGAGCATTGTCGCCCAGCTTCCGGTCCTGCCCATCGTCATGCCGATCATGGCGGCGCCGATTACGTTGCTTCTGCCGCGGGGCCGCGCGCCGCATCTATGGGCGTGTCTTTTCACCTGGCTTACTTTCGCCGCGTGCATTGCGCTCTTCCGCGAGGTTGCCGCGACGGGACCCATTTCTTACGCGCTTGGCGACTGGGCGCCGCCCATCGGCATCGAATATCGCATCGACCTCGCCAATGCGCTGGTGCTGTTGCTGGTCTCGGGGATCGCGTCGGTTGTCTTTCCCTTCGCCTATCGCTCGGTGCAGCTTGAAGTGGACCAGCGCCAGACGCCGCTTTTTTACGGCGCGCTCCTGATCTGCATGACGGGGCTCCTCGGCGTCACCATCACCGGCGACGCTTTTAACGTCTTCGTCTTTCTCGAGATTTCGTCGCTGTCGACCTATGCGCTGATCGCCATGGGCGCGCGCCGCGACCGCCGGGCGCTGACCGCCGCCTTCAACTATCTCGTTATGGGCACGATCGGCGCCACCTTCTTCGTCATCGGCATCGGGCTTTTGTATCAGTCCACCGGCACGCTCAATATGGCGGACCTCGCGCAACAGCTCATCGGCCAGGACAACCGCATGGTGCAGGCGGGCTTCGCCTTCATTCTGGTGGGCATGGGGCTGAAGCTCGCCATGTTCCCCATGCATCTGTGGCTTCCCAACGCCTACACCTACGCCCCGTCGGCGGTGACGGCGTTTCTCGCGGCGACGGCGACCAAGGTCGCGGTCTATGTCATCATCCGCTTCTTCTTCTCGGTCTTTAATTTCGACTTCGCCTTTATCGGCGCCGCCTTTACCTATGTGCTCTTGCCGCTCGGGCTTGCGGGCATGTTCGTTGCGTCTTTCGTGGCGGTCTTCCAGGAAGACGTGAAGCGGATGCTCGCTTATTCGTCGGTGGCGCAGATCGGCTATATGTTGCTGGGGCTTTCCTTCGCGACGGTTGAGGGCCTCACCGCCAGCCTCGTTCACATCTTCAATCACGCGCTGATGAAAGCTGCGCTCTTCATGGCCGTCGCCTGCGTCGTCTTGCGGTCCGGCTCCCATTCCATTCACGCCTTTGCGGGGCTGTCGAAGCGCATGCCGGTCACGACCTGGGCCTTCATCATTTCCGGCCTGTCGCTGATCGGCGTGCCGCTCACTGTCGGCTTCATCTCTAAATGGTATCTGTTGAACGCCGCCTTCGCCGCCGGCCACTGGTATGCGGGCTTTCTCATCGTCGCATCGTCGCTGATCGCGCTCGCCTATATCGGCCGCGTCGCCGAAGTGATGCTCCTGAAAGAACCGGCGGATGACGGCAAATTCGTCCTCCCGAAAGAAGAGGCGCCGCTTTCCATGCTGGTTCCCATGTGGATTCTCGTCGCCGCGAATATCTATTTCGGCGTCCGCACCGATCTCACCGGCGACATCGCGACCCGCGCCGCCGAGGCTCTGATGATGATGGCGGGAGGGGCGCCGTGATAGAAGTCAATCGTCATCCCGTGCGCCCCGCCGGCGAACGCCGGCAAATCTTAAGTAAGCGCGCATTCGCGCGCGGCGCTGCGCAGAGCGCTGCGTTGCAGACACGGGATCTTCATCGGCGGATCCCGGCTCTGCGCAGCAGTATTTCATGCCGCAACCCGTCCGGGATGACGGTGGCGCGGGCAGGGGAGATGCAAAAATGATCTCTCCTGCATTCGCCATCCCTCTTTCTCTGGCGCTGCCGATCGCCGGCTGCTTCGCCATCTGGCTTCTCGACAAGCAACCGAACCTGCGCGAGGCGGCGACGCTGATTACTGGCGCGCTCCTGTTCCTGCTCGCGCTGATTGTGTTCGGCGCCGTGGGAAGCGGGGCGCAGCCGGGCTTCATCCTGTTCGAGGTGATCGACGGCCTGCCGATCTCGTTCAAGGCCGAACCTCTGGGCGCCATGTTTGGCGTCATCGCGAGCGGTTTGTGGTTCGTCGATAGCGTTTATTCCATCGGCTATATGCGCGGGAATAACGAGAAACATCAGACGCGCTTTTACATGTCTTTCGCCGTGGCGATTTCCGCGGCCATGGGCGTCGCCTATGCGGCGAACCTCTTCACGCTATTCATCTTCTATGAAGTGCTGACGCTGTCGACCTTCCCGCTGGTGACGCATAAGGGCGATGAAAAGGCCGCCAAGGGCGGGCGCATCTATCTCGGCGTTCTGATGGCGACGTCGATCGGGCTGTTGCTCCCCGCCATCGTCTGGACCTACGCCATCACCGGCACGACGGAATTTACCGATGGCGGCATTATGGCCGCTCATTCCGAAGCGGTGGGCCCCATCGCCGGCGTGCTCCTTGGGCTTTACGCCTTCGGCATCGGCAAGGCGGCGCTGATGCCCGTCCATCCCTGGCTTCCCAACGCCATGGTGGCCCCGACGCCGGTGTCGGCCTTCCTGCACGCGGTGGCGGTGGTGAAAGCGGGCGTCTTCTCGATCCTCAAGGTCGCGGTCTATGTGTTCGGAATCGACTTCCTGCGCGATACGGGCGCCAGCATTCCCTTCATGTGGATTGCGGCGGGTTCGATCCTCCTCGCGTCGGCCATCGCCATGCACAAGGATAATCTGAAAGCGCGGCTCGCTTATTCGACGGTGTCGCAGCTTTCCTATGTGACGCTCGGCGCCATGCTGGCGACCTCCATGGGCGTCATGGGCGGGGCGATGCAGATCGCGGCCCACGCGCTCGGCAAGATGACGCTCTTCATGTGCGCGGGCGCCATCTACACCGCCCATCACAAGACGCTGGTCTCCGAAATGCGCGGGCTGGGGCGCGTCATGCCCTTCACCTTCGGCGCGTTCTTCCTCGGCGCCATGTCGATCATCGGCCTGCCGCCCATGGCCGGGTCCTGGCCGAAATTCTTCCTGATGCTGGGCGCCGCGGATGCTGGACAGCTTGCGATCATCGCGGTGCTGATGATCTCGTCGATTTTGAATGTGATCTATCTTCTGTCGATCCCGGTGCAGGCGTTCTATATGAACCCGGCGGTTGGCGACGCCAAACCGCAAGGGGCGGGCGGGGCCTCGATCCAGTGGGGCGCCTTGAAAGAAGCGCCGATCCTGACGCTCGCGCCGCCGCTCTTCACCGCGACGGGCGCTTTCCTCCTCTTCTTCTTTGCGGACCCGCTCTACAATTATCTCTCGCCGCTGATCGGGGGACAGTGATGAGGTTTTTCTTGAACACCCCCTCCGTCACCCCGGATCAAGTCCGGGGCGACACCTCCCCCGCAAGCGGGGGAGGAGAATCGCTGTGCTTTAGGCAAGCTCCCTCTTCCCCCGTTTACGGGGGAAGTACCGGCGAAGCCGGGGATGGGGGCGAAGTATGAAAAACACTTTGGAGCGTTTTTTTGCGGCCATAAGCCCTTCGGCTCAATTGATAATAGCTTCAATTGCTACAGGCTTCACAGGATATATCCTTGAAGCTCATGCTGATCATTTTTTTCAAAACCTGAAACGGTCATTCCCGTTTATTCTCGGTTTTCCTCTCTTCTTAATTGTTGGGGGCTTTGCATGGGCGGCAATATGCGGACCTAGAATTGGAGCCGTCGCATCCTTAGCAATCTATTTGATTTTGAGTTTTGTGATGTTTCTCGTCATGCGCGCAGTCAATTTTTAGAGTGGAGCCGAATATGAGCAGCGACCACCACAATCACCACGACGAAGGCTGGGCCGACAAGAAAGCATTTCGCAACGCGTTTTTGGGCGTCCTCATCATCGCCTCCATCGCCGCGGCGATCGCCGGTTTCATTCCGGCCTTTCAAAAAGAGCATCCTCACTTCGCCGTCGAAGGCTGGGGCGTTTTCTTCGCCGTCTGGGGCTTCGCCGCGTTCATGTTCATCGTCCTCGCGGGACAACATCTGCGCAAGCTCGTGGGCCGCAAGGAAGGCTATTATGAGGAGCGCGAATAGATGACCGGCGCCCTCGATCTCTTCATCAACAATCCGGCGGTGATCCTCACCGTGGGCGCGCTCATGTGCCTGGCGATCCCGCGCCATTTGGCGTCGCCGATTCTTCTCATCGCGACGGCGATTTCGGCGGTGAAGCTCTACACGCTGGGGCTCGGCAATTACGGCGCTGTGTCGCTGTTCGGCGAGACGCTGACGACCGTGCGCCTCGACCCGTTGTCGCGCATCTTTGCGGTGGTGTTTCACATCGCGGCGGCGCTGAACATCATCTATGCCTGGGGCCAGCGCGACCGGGCGCAGAATTTCGCGACGCTCGCCTATCCGGCGGCGGCGCTTGGCGGCGTCCTTGCCGGCGACATGATCACGCTTTTCTTCTGGTGGGAGATGGCGGCGATCACCTCGGTCTTCCTAGTCTGGGCGCCGGGCACCCGCGTCACATACCTTTCGGGCATGCGCTATCTTTCGATCCAGATCCTCTCGGGCGTTCTCTTGCTTGGCGGGATCGTGCTGACCTTTCGCGAAACGGGCACGCTTGACTTCAACTTCATCGGCCTGCGCGACGACAATGGCGCGATCAAGTTTTCCGCGCTCGTCATGTTCCTCGCTTTCGGCATCAAGTCGGCGTTCCCCTTGCTCCATAACTGGGTGCAGGACGCCTATCCGAAATCCACCATCACCGGCGCGATCATCCTTTCGATTTTCACTACCAAGCTGGCGGTCTATTCGCTGGCGCGCGCCTTTCCGGGGACGATCGAGCTTGTCTATATCGGCGCGGTGATGACGATCTTCCCGATCTTCTTCGCCCTCATCGAAAACGATCTCCGGAAAGTTCTCACCTATTCCATCAACAACCAGGTGGGCTTCATGGTGGTCGCCATCGGTTTCGGCGCGATCAACGGCGCGGCGGGCTACGCCTTCGGCAATATCATTTTCGAGGGGCTTTTGTTCATGGCGCTGGGCGCGGCCATGTACCGGACGGGCACGTCGAAAGCGACCGAGCTTGGCGGGCTCTACAAGACCATGCCGCTCACCATGGGGCTCTGCATCGTCGGCGCGCTTTCGATTTCCGCCTTCCCGGGAACGCTCGGCTTCGTCACCAAAGGCCTCATCATCGATGCGGCTGGCGAGGCGCATATGTTCTGGATCTGGCTGACGCTTCTGTTCGCTTCCGCCGGCGTTCTCGAACATGCAGGGATCAAGATCCCGTATTTCACCTTCTTCGCCCATGACAGTGGCAAACGCCCGAAAGAGGCGCCCATCGGCATGATGATCGCCATGGGGGCGTCGGCGGCCATGTGTCTTGGTCTCGGGTTCTTCCCGGAGCCGCTTTACGCGCTGATGCCCGACCAGGCGGCTATCGCCGGTTATCATCCCTATTCGGCCTATCACATCGTCGAACAGTTGCAGCTTCTGCTCTGGGCGGTGCTCGCCTTCGCCGTGCTCATTCTCCTGAAATGGTACCCGGCCGAAGTGCCCTCGACCAATCTTGATACGGATTGGTTCTGGCGCATCCCCGGCCGCGAGCTTCTCGGCTGGGTCACTGGTGCGTCGCGCGCAACATGGATCGCCCTATGGGGGATTTTCTCCGGCCGCGTGCAAGCATTGATGGAGCGAATTTATGCGGTGCATGGACCGGAAGGGCAGATGGCGCGGTCATGGCCCATCGGCTTTATGGCCTTGTGGACCGCGATTTTGTTGGGGCTGGTCCTGTTCCTGTCGTTCCTCGCCTGACATTTTCGCGATTGCAAAAACATAACGGCGCGCCTTCGCACTGTCCTAAAACGTAAACGCGCATCCACCTCTTTCCCGCCGCTTTTATCCTTTCCGAAAAGGGCCCGTTTCTTGCGCTGGGCCGGGATGGGAGGCGGCATGTCGAAGACAACGGATCGTTTTTCGCAACTGGCGGTCAGGCTCGTCGCGCGCATGGCGAAAGAGGTTGTGTGCGAGGCTTACGGGCTGCCGCACGCCGCCTTGATGATCACGGAACGGCGCGGCGCCGCGCTCGCCCGCGCGCGCCAGACCGCGATGTATCTCGCCCATGTGGTGGGGCAGTTGTCGCTCAATGAAGTCGCGGGCGAGTTCAATCGCGACCGGTCGACGGTCTCCCACGCCTGCATCAATGTCGAAGACAGCCGCGACAGTCCGATCCACGAAGTTCAACTGGAATATATGGAGCGCTTGTTGCGCGAGCGCATACGGCAGGCGGAAGCCGACGGGCTGTTCCTGCGCGGCGCGCCTCTGGAACACAAAAACATAGGCTATTCGGCCTAGGCGTCCTGCGCGGCGATTTCTCGGATGCGCTTGATCATGGAGGCGAGGCCGTTGGAACGCTGCGGCGTCAGATGTCCTTCAAGGTCGAAGGGCGCGAGGGCGGCTTGCGGATCAACTGCCATGATCTCTTGGCTGCTTTTGCCGGAATAAAGCGCGATCAACAGCGCCACGAGGCCCTTGACGATATGGGCGTCGCTGTCGCCCTTGAGAACAATCGCATCGCCGTCCTCGCTTGCATGAAGCCAGACCTGGCTCGCGCAGCCGCGCACCTTGTGGGCCTCGTCGCGATGCTCCTCCGGATAGGGCTCGAGATTGCGGCCGAGATCGATGAGATATTTGTAGCGGTCGTCCCATTCGTCGAGGAACGCGAAGTCGCCGGCGATATCGTCAAAGCTTGTCATGGCCGGGAGATAGGGCCTCCCGCGCTCCGCCGCAACCGGCCCGGCATGAGACGAAACGAAGCCCGGCGGCGACGAACCGAGCCCGCGGCGTCTGAAACGCGCCCTATAATAGCGGCCTTGCAGACGGGGAAACGTCCATGCGCATCATCTTCCTGACGGCGATTGCTGTCTTTGTCGCTTTCGGTCCGGCGGCGGCCGAAACCTACGGATCGCACAAGCGCACCAGCGAATATAAAATTGCTTCCGACTCGCTTGGCGAAAAACGCATGATCTATGTGCGCACGCCGCCCGCCTATGACCCCTCGAAAACTTACCCGGTCGTCTATGTGCTCGATGGCGAATGGAACTTCGAATATGTGGCGAGCTATCTCGACTACATGGCCGATAATGAGATCTATCCGGATCTCATCGTCACCGGCGTCAGGAACGTCAATCGCAATCGCGATTATGTGCCGCGCGCCGATCCCTACTTCGCCGACACCGGCGAGGCGGGCGCCTTTCTCGATTTCGTCGGCAATGAATGGATTTCGTTGATTGAAGAGAAATACCCGGCGAGCGGCGAGCGCATTCTCATCGGCCATTCCTTTGGCGGCGTCTTCACGCTGCACACATTGTTTACGCAGCCCGCGCTCTTCGACGCCTATATCGCGCTCGGCGCCAGCGCGTGGATCGGCGACCGCGTCTTGTTTGAAGAGGCCGCGCACTATTTCGCCGACCCGCAGAATGCTGACGCCTTCGTCTATATGGCGGTGGGGGAGGGCGACGGCGGTCCGACGGTTCCGTCAGGCGAGGCGCTTGCCGCGCTCTTTCAGGAAGAGGCCCCGGAGACGCTGGAATGGACGTTTGCCATTACGCCAAAGACCGATCACTTCAAGAACGTGGCCTCGGGCATCCATGACGCGTTCATGGCGCTGTTTCCGGCCTGGGGGTTCGATGAAGAGGTCATGGCCGCCGCGAAGGAGAACGGTGTCGCCGGCGTCGATCAATGGTTTGCGGAAAAGGAAGCGACGCTTGGCTGGCGTTTCAAACCCGCCTGGTTCGATATGGGCGTCGCCGCCCTCGCAATGACAAGCAGGGGCGACGGCGCGGCGGCGATGCGGCTGATGGCGCATATGACCCGGCATTATCCTGACAATGCGCAGGTCGCCGCGTTCGCTGGAAATGTCTTTGAACAGAATGAACGCTTTGCGGACGCCGCTGCGGAATATGAACGCGCCATAAGGATCGCCCGCGAGCATGATCTCCATCCGAACGCCATTCATCTCGACCGGCTTGAGGAGAGCGCCGCGCGCAACCGTGCGGCGGCGGAGAATGACGCGCCCTGAATTCGGCTGCTTGTGATTGCACGATATCTTGGGCTAAATGCCGCCCATGAACGCCGCCTCGCTCACGGAAAAACTTTTCGACGCCTTCGCGCGCCGCGACGCCGCCGCCGCGGCGGCGATGATCGCCGATGATGCGGTGTGGCGGTTTCCCGGAAAGAAGGGCGCGCTCGCCGGGGACCATCAGGGCCGCGAGGCGATCTTCGCGTTTCTCTTCAAGGTAATCGAACTGACGGGCGGAACTTTCGCATCGGAACGCGTCGCCCTCGCCGGGGATGAGCACAGAGCGTTCCTGCATTTCATCGGCCGGGCGGAGCGGGGCGGCAAGCAACTCGACAATCCCACCTGCCTCATGCTTGTCTTCTCTGGCGGCAAGCTGGTCGAGGCCCGCGAATGGGTCTGGGACCTCGACCATGTAGAGGACTTCTGGTCCTAGCCGTCAGCGCCTGAAACCTGTCGACGGTAGTCCGCGACCGGCAAGCCGCCGACGCCCCAATCCTCCATCTCCACTTCGTCGATCACGACAAAGGTTGTCGCGGGGCTTTTGTCGAGCACGCGAACCAAGAGGTCCGTCGCGCCTTTGATCAGTTCGGCTTTCTGATCCGCTGTCGTTCCACCCTCGCGGGTGATCTTGATGTTGACGTAGGGCATGTCATTCCTCGCTGATAAGATCGTAATGAAAAACTTTTGCGGCGATGCGCCATTCGCCGTCGATGCGTGTGAAAGAGAGAAAGTCGGTGAAACGCTTGCCCATCATGGCGCAGGTCAGAACGGCAAGCGCCGTGTCGCCGCCGGCGAAACGGATGCTTTCCACATTGAAGCGATAGGCGTCGCCTCGCTGCGCCGGGCTTTGCCGGTTGCGCACGACGTCCATATAGGCCGGCATGTTGTAAGTCAGGGGCGCCCCGCCCGAGGCGGTGTGATAAATCGCCTGCGGGTGAAACACGCTTTCAAGCAGCGCAATGTCGCCGCGATAAAGCCCGTCATAATAGCGCTTCAGCGCGTTGAGAATATCGTTGAAGGCATTTGTCATGGGCATTTCCGCCGTAGGGGAGGGGGTGAGACCCGGAAGGGCGTTCCGGGTCTCGGTGAGCAGCGCAAGCGGCGGGAGATGGCGCTTACGCCGCTTTTGCAAGAAGACCCTCAGCGGCGAGGGCCTTTTTGACGGCGGGGCGTTCGGCGACGCGGGCGACGAAGGCGGCCGTTTTCGGCCATTTCGCAAGATCGATATTCACGAAGTTGGTCCAGTTCGCGACGACGAAAAGATAGGCGTCGGCGATGGTGAATTGGTCGCCGGTCAGATGCGCGCGTCCGTCGGCGAGCACGCTTTCGATATAATCGAACCGTTTCGCCACATTGGCTTCATGCGTTTCGCGTGCGGCCCCTTCCGGCGCAGGGCTTGCGAAGAACGGCGTGAACGCCTTGTGCAGCTCCGAGCCGACGAAATTGAGATAGGCGTTGACGCGGGCGCGTTCGACCGTGCCGTTCTCCGGCGCCAGCTTCGCCGCTTTATTGGTGTCGGCGATGAATTGCAGGATTGCGGGACCTTCATTCAGAATATCGCCGCTATCGAGTTTGAGCGCCGGAACGTAGCCATTGGGGCTTATGTTGAGAAAATCTTCGCCGCTTTCGGTCTTCTTCGTCTTGGTGTCTGTTTTTTCAATCTGGAAAGCCGCGCCGGCTTCGGTGAGCGCAATATGGGACGCCAGCGAGCAGGCCCCGGGTTTGTAATAAAGCTTCATTCTGTTTCTCCTTTTTTGATCTTTGTCCCTTAGCGGGGGCGGGACCGATCTAGGCGGGAGAGGTTACCTTTGTAAACTTCATAAACTCGTGATACTAAAAAACTAAGTTTCCAATCGGTGACTCACAAATAGGAGATCCGGCGTCCAATGGCCTTGAAGATACGGAAAAATCAGAGCCCGCCCGCGCCCTACGACTGTCCCCTGTCGGAATGCCTGTCGATCATCGGCGGCGCGTGGACGCCGAATATTCTGTGGAATCTCAGCGCCGGGGCGAGACGGTTTTCGGAGCTGCGCCACGACATGCCGAAAATTTCGGCGAAGATGCTGACCACGCGGCTGAAGGAGCTTGAGGAAAAGGGGATCGTTGAGCGGTCTGTGCTGCCCACATCGCCGCCTTCGGTGGAATACGCCCTGACGCGCGAAGGCCGCGAATTGCTGCCTGCTATCGAAGCGATCGCTGCTGTCGGGCGAAAACTGAAACGCAAGCGCAAAAAAGCCGCCTGAGGCGCAGTCATACGCCGAAAGGAAATGTCTCCGGCGCGCCTTCTATCGGGTCATCGGCATGCGCGTCGACGTGACGGGTCTCGTTGAACCAGATCCACGCGTCGAACTGGCGCGCCGGCGCGGCGTCGAAATAATGCGATGCAATCTCCGTTTCCGGACGATAGATGACGCCGATGGCCCGCTCGAGCATGTCTTCGGACAGGGCGGCCCGGGCCCGCGCCGCATCCTCTTTCGTGAAGTCGAGCAGAAAGCGCGATATATCCGTATCGCCGCAATGGCCTTCGAAAGAACCGGGGCGGGCGGGCCGGATGGTCTTGATCTCCATCTTGCCGCCCCAGTCGCTGGCGGCGGCGACTGAACCAGTGCTGGAGCCGAACCCCACCAGCGCAGCGTCATCGCCGAATTTTTCGCGCACAAGCTGGCCGATATTCCATTCTTCACGGCGCTGTCCCATCTCGGTCGCGCGCGCGTCTCCGATATGGGAATTATGCGCCCAGACAACGGCCTTCGCGCCCGGTCCTTCATGCGCCAACAGCCGCATCAGGGTGTCGAACATATGGCGGTCGCGCAGATTCCAGGAGGCGGCGCCGCCATAATACATAGCGCGGTAATATTCCTCCGCCCGCGCGACAATGTGGGCGTTCTGCGTCGCATCGAACAGCGCGTCGCCATCTGCGCCGAATTCGTCCGTCCGTGATCGCAGCATGTCGGCGAGAACGCGAAGAACTTCGTATTCGCAATCTTCAAATTCCCCGCTCAGCGCCATACGGCCGTAATCGGCCGGGTTTTTGCACCATGGCGTAAGACAGCCATAGCGTTCGCGCGCGGTTTTTGCCGCTTGCGGGTCATGCGCGTCGAGATAATCGATCACCGCTTCGATCGAAGCGTAGAGGCTGTACACATCGAGGCCGTAAAAACCGGCCTTTTCGCCTTCGCCTTTTGTTTCATTCATCGCCTTCAGGCGGTGGAGAAAATCATAGACCTGATGATTGCGCCACATCCACCGGGGAAAGCGCCGGAACGCGTTCGCCGCGTCCGGCTTTTGCGGCTCGCCTCGGACATACCGGTGAAACGCTGCCGCATCGGGCCAGTCGGCTTCGACCGCGACAATGGTGAAGCCGTGTTTGCCGACGAGCCGTTCGGTGATGCGCGCCCGCACGTCATAAAATTCCGCCGTGCCGTGGGTGCATTCGCCGAGCATGACCACGCGCCGGTCCGCGAAACGTTCGGCCAGGCGGCCAAGATCCTCGAGATCGTCAAACGGCTCCGCCGCGTCGGCGATCAGCGCCGATGTGGTTCGCGGTTCTTTGGCGGAGGGCGCGATAGCGCGGTTACTGTCGGCGTCCGCGGCGCCTGTATTTGGTCCATCGCCACCTTGCGTTTCGCCGGCGATCAGCGGCACGAATTGCACAAGGTCGAAACTCTCTTCTTCGTAGTCCGTCTCGCTCGTGCGCCGGATGCGTTTCAGCACCTGCCTGTCCGGCGGGCCCACAGGGATGATGAGCCGGCCGCCAATGGCGAGTTGGGCGCGCAGCGCCTTTGGAATCTCGGCGCCGCCGGCGGAAACGATAATGACGTTGAAAGGCGCCTTTTCGGGCAGTCCGCGCGCGCCGTCTCCGTGAAAGATGGAGACATTGTCGTAGCCGAGGCGCGCCAGTCTTTCGCGCGCCGCATCCGCCAGACTTTTATGTCGTTCAATCGCATAGACATCCGAGCACAGGCGGGCGAGGACGGCGACCGCATAGCCGCTGCCCGCGCCCACTTCGAGCGCGCGGTCGCGGGGGCCGGGATCGGCGAGGGAGAGCATTTTCGCAACGATATAGGGCTGCGAAATGGTTTGGCCCTCGTCGATCGGAAGCGCCGTGTCTTCATAGGCGAATTCGCGAAGATTTTCCGGCACGAATTCTTCGCGCGGGGTTTCGCGCATTGCCTCGATTACCGCCCGGCTGTTAATCGCCCGGGCGGCGAGATGGCGCTCCGCCATGCGCTCTCTTTCTCTGTAAAGCGCTTCGCCGACGGCCATGATGTCAGGCCGCCGGTCGGGAAATATCCGTCAGCGCGTCGCCGGCGGCGTTGGTGCGCGGGCCTTCTGTCGCGAGATCGCCCAGCGAAACAATGCCCACAAGCTTTTTGTTGCGATCGACGACCGGCAGACGCCGCACCTGCATGTCGCCCATATTGTCGGCGACTTCTTCAACATCCTGATCGTCATAACAATAATAGAGCTTGTCGGACATCAGTTCGCCGACGGTCATCGTGGTTGCGTCGCAGCCATTGGCGACGCCGCGAATGACAATGTCCCGGTCAGTCAACATGCCGACAAGACGATTGTCTTCGGCGACAGGAACGGAGCCGAAATTCTCACGCGCCATAAGCTGCCCGGCTGTGGCGATGGAATCGCCCGGCCCGCAGGTCAGGCAGTCCGGACTCATGGCTTCTCTGATTTTCATGATGTGCCTCCTTTGATGGGGCGCCGGCACGTTATGGATCAAATCCGGCGCCGCTATCAAGACAACAGACATACCTGCGCCCATGTTCCTGAGAACTTGAGCTCCGGGCCGAAAATTTTTCAGCGGGAGATTAGACCACGTCTTCCCAGCGCGGGCTGAGGCGTGCGGCGGCGTTGATGATGCCGGCCATGGAATAGGTCTGCGGGAAATTTCCCCACAATTCGCCTTTGGAGACGTCGATATCTTCGGACAGGATGCCGAGACGGTTGCGGTGCGCAAGAACGTCCTCGAACATGGCGCGCGCTTCGTCCTGGCGGCCGATGCGGGCGAGGGCGTCGATATGCCAGAAGGTGCAGGCGGTGAAGGCGGTCTGCGGCTTGCCGAAATCGTCCTCGGCGCGATAGCGATAGACGTGATAGCCCTCGCGCAATTCATCGTCGATGCGTTCGACCGTGGCGATGAATTTCGGGTCCGTCGGGTCGATAAAGCCAATTTCGGCCATGAGGAGAACCGACGCGTCGAGATCCTCGCCGCCAAAGGCGCCGGTGAAGGCCTGGCGGGTTTCGTTCCACGCTTCTTTCAAAATCACTGCGCGCATGGCGTCGGCGCGGCCGCGCCAGTAGGTCGCCCGTTCGTCGCGTTTCAGATGCGCGGCGATGCGCGAAAGCCGGTCGCAGGCGGCCCAGCACATGATCGCAGAGGAGGTATGCACATTGGCGCGGCCGCGATATTCCCAGATGCCCGCGTCCGGCGTGTTGTAAACAGCGTAAGCGCGTTCGCCCACAAGCTCGAACTGTTCGAATTCAAGCTCGCCCGCCTGCGCTAAAAGCCGCTCGTCGAAAAACGCCTGCGACGCGCCAAGCACCACATGGCCGTAAACATCGTGCTGAATGTGCTCGGCGGCCTGATTGCCAAAACGCACCGGACCCATGCCGCGATAACCTTCAAGATAAGGTGCGATTTCCTCCTTCAAATCCTCTTCGAGGGAAATGCCGTAGACGGGCTGGATGTGACCGCCCTTGGTGTGCGCCACCGTGTTCCTGAGATAAGCGAGATAGTGTTCCAGCGTGCCCACCGCGGCGAGGCGGTTCAAGGCGTTCACCGTGAAATAGGCGTCGCGCAGCCAGCAATAGCGATAGTCCCAATTGCGCTCTGAGCCGCCATGTTCGGGAATCGATGTCGTCAGCGCCGCGACAATGCCGCCGGTTTCTTCGTAGACGCACAGCTTCAGCGTGATAGCCGCGCGGATCACCGCGTCCTGCCAGACCGGCGGCGCGGCGAGACGGCGGGACCAGGCGCGCCAGCCTTCGGTGGTGCGCGTTTCCCATTCGGCGGCGATGACCGCTGGGTTATCGGAAAGGGATTCATCCGGACCCAGAATAAAATTGATCTCGCGGTCCAGAACGAATTCGCGTTCGGCGATGATGTAAGACACCGGCGCGTCCGTCGTGACGCGAAAGCCCGCATGATCGTTTTTATACCGGATATGAGAAACGCCGCGCACGGGATCGATGTTGGTTGCGCCGCGATCGCTCTGGGCTTTCAGGCAGACGGAGATTTTCGGCATGCCCGATACGGGGCGGATGCGGCGCACGATGGAGGCGGGGCGGAAGGTGCGGCCCTTGTCGAAAAAGCGCGGCGCGAAATCGGTGATGGCGATGGCCGAGCCATCCTCGGCCTCGATGATCGTCTCGATGACGGCGGTGTTTTTCAGATAGCGCTGGCGCGTCTCGCACTGGCCTGCAAGCTTGATGGAAAAAGCGCCGTCGCCACCCACAAGTGTGTTGAGGACGGGTTCGCCGTCAAGGCGCGGCAGGCATAGCCAGACGACGCTCGCCGCGTCGTCGATGAGCGCCGCGATGGTGCCGTTGCCGATAATGCCGAGCTCCAGATTCGGCTTTGGAAGTTTTTTTTCGACTGTCATTGCGCCGCCGCCTCCAGCCATCGCCACACCGCCGCAGGATTTTTGAGACCGTAGGCCGCGTGGCTGTCTCCGGGTCCCACTTTCACGCCATAGCCGCCGAGAGCGATGGCTTCCTCCATGGCGTCCTCGTCGGTTGCATCGTCACCCGCCATGACCGGCGTCAGCCCGGCGAAAGGCGGCCGGTCAAGAAGGCGCGTCAGGGTGATCCCTTTATTCGCGTGAACGGGTTTGGCTTCAAGGACCATTTTGCCGGGCTGCAGGATATAGCCGTCAACGCCGGCGATGAGTTTTTCCATGGCAGCCTGCAGGGCGGGGCCCGCCTCCGGCGCCGCGCGATAATGCAGCGCCAGCACTTCGCCTTTGGGTTCTACGCGCGCGCCCTCGACGCTGTCGGCAATGGCGTTGACGGCGTCGGCGAGCGTCTGCGGCGCCGCGACGGCCTGCGCTTCCGGTTTCTCGCCGGGCGCGCAGATCTCAAGGCCGTGACCCCCGGCGCGCCAGACATCCGCCGGCACGCGCGCCGACAGGTCGCGCACGTCGCGTCCGCTAATGAGCGCCAGGGCGCCGCCGAGCTTCGCCGACAGGGCGCGCAGGATTTCCGCGCCGCCTTCGGGGAGGAAGACGGCGTCGGGATCGGCGGCGATGGGCGCCAGCGTCCCGTCAAAGTCGAGAAACAGCGCGACGCCTGAAAGCGGCAGGGGCGGCGGAGGCAAACTCATGAACAGCAAAAGACCATGAAAATGTAAGGAAATGACCAACAGCCGCCTAGTTGAGGCCGCCGGGGGCGAGATCGTTGAGGAATTGTTCGCGCCACCAGCCGATATCCTGCTCTCGGGTGACCTCGCTGAGCCGGCGCCAGCGGTTCTGGCGTTCCTCCAGCGGCATGTTGAGCGCCGTGTGGATCGCTTCCGCGACATTATCCGTATCGTGAGGATTGACGATCAACGCGGCCTGAAGCTGCTCGGCGGCGCCGGCGAATTCCGAGAGGATCAGGACGCCGGGATCTTCTTCGTCCTGCGCCATCACGAATTCCTTGCAGACGAGGTTCATGCCGTCGCGCAGGGGCGTCACCAGTCCCACGCGGGCGATGCGGAACAGGCCGGCCAGTTCTTCGCGCTGATAGGAGCGCGCGAGATAACGCAGGGGTATCCAGTCGAGATCGCCATAGTCGCCATTGATGCGCCCGGCGAGGCGGTCGAGCTCCACGCGCAGCTCCTGATACTCTTCCACCTTGGAGCGCGAGGGCGGCGTAATCTGGGTTACGGAAACGCGTCCGCGCGTATCGGGATAGTTGTCGAAGAGCCGTCCCACCGCCTCGAAGCGTTCGGGCAGGCCTTTCGAATAATCCATGCGGTCAACGCCGATGACGAGTTCGCGGCCGCCGCCCAGAAAACGGCCAATGCGTTCGGCGGCCGTGTCCGCCAGTTCACTGTGGCTCGCTTCGTGAAACCCTTCGGCGTCGATGCCGATGGGATAGGCTTTCACCGTTGTCGTGCGGTCGAAGACTTTGACCCGTCCGTCGCCAAGGTCCTCGCCGCCGCAATCGTCGATCAGATATTGCACGAAGTTGTAGCGGTCGCGCTCGGCCTGAAAGCCGATGACGTCGTAAGCGCACAACGCGCGCGCGATCCAGTGATGTTCGGGCAGGGCGCGAAACACTTCCGGCGCGGGAAACGGAATGTGCAGGAAAAATCCCGTGGGTCCCTGCCAGCCCGCGTGGCGCAGGGCGTCCGCCATCAGCATGAAGTGATAATCATGCACCCAGACAACGTCGCCTTTCTGAAGGCGCGGCGCGATCTGGCGCGCGAAACGCTGATTGACTGCGGCGTAAACCGTGAAGGCTTCGCGGTTAAACCAGGCGAGATCAATGCGATAGTGAAAGACGGGCCAGATCACGCGGTTCGCGTAATTCAGATAATAGCCGTCATGCTCTTCTTCGGTCAGGTCGGTGAGGAGGAATTCAACGCCGTCATCATAATGGCCGTGGAGCACATGATGTTCGCTTTCGACGATATCGCCGCTCCAGCCGAACCATACGCCGCCCGTGGCTTTCAGCGATTCCCAGACAGCGACGGCGAGCCCGCCGGCCCGGGCCTTGGGGTCTACGGCGGTCCGGTTTGAGATGGCGATGAGGCGGCTCATGTCTTTCCACTCTGGCGTGCGGCGCTCGTCTTTAACGCGACCCACGGGCGAAAGTTCGGTTGCGCCGCACAATAGGCTATTTGGCTGCCGAGATCAAAATGGTGAAAACATCGCTCTAAAGACCCGGTTTTCGGCTGAGGCCCGCTTCGCCTGAGGAATCCCCCTCACTCGCTGAAAATCATGAAATACCCCGGCTCCTCGCCGATATAGAGCGGCTCGCCATTATCGAACGCGACCGGCAGGCTGCGGGAGAAAAACGGATCGCTTCCGGCGTTTAGCTGAAAGTGAAGATGGGTCAGCGTGGAGTCGCCGGTATTGCCGACGGAGGCCATAACATCACCTTTCCTGACTTTATCTCCCAGTTTTACCGCGATGCTTTCTTCTTTCAGATGTCCATAGGAAGAGTACTCCACGGAACCGCCGGCCTCATGGCGCAGGACAATCAAATTGCCCGTGGCCGCCGCGCGGAAATCTTCCGCGAATCGCTGGAATTGATATTGCGTGATCCGCGCTCTCGCATCTTCTACGGATTCGCCTTCGCGCCGCGACAGCGCATCGGGATCTTGCGTCTGGCCATCGATAATAAAAACGACTTCCCCATCCGCAGCGGCGAGAACCGGCGCGCCATAGCCGTAATCGTCCGACGGGTCGCGCTTTGCGCCCTGATCCAGGACCCCGCCCGGACCGGTGCTAAAAAAATCGAGCGCAAACTCGTTGCTGGGGATAAAGCGGTGATGAGAGCGAAGATTGGGAAAACCGCTGATGCGCCACGCCCCTTTTAGCGGCGCGCTGTAGACGATAGGACTCGCATGCATTCGCACCGGCAGGGTAAGGCGCGCCGTTTTCGCGGCGCCGCTCTCGCCGTAATAGCTGACGGTAATCGCCACAGAGGCCGGATGAAAGTCCGTCGCAAAATAATGCGAAGTTGACAGCGCGGCTTCACCGGGCGCCAGCGTCGTTCCGTCGGCGAGCTCGGCGCCGGCGCCAGCGATTCCCGCCAGCCCCTCGACGTTCAGCAATTGCGCATTGAGGAAGACGCGAAGCCCCTGCGCCGCCATGCCGGCGAATTTGCGCGTCTGACGTGCGGCGGCGTCTGGCTTCACGGTCTTGGAAAGGACTTCGCCAGTGTCGCCCATCACGTCGATCTGCAACGCGCCTAGCGTTACCGGCGCGTTTTCGTCATTGTGGATGACGATCGTCTGCGCCATGAGGTCGAAATAGCCTTTGCCCGGATTTGCTTCATGGGCCAGCACATAGCCTGAGGGCGCCGTTTTTATCTCCATTGCGGCCGCCGGGCCGGGAACGGTGAATAACAGGGCTGCGCCAGCCGCCAGGAAGTTTCTCATCGATTGCTCCAAAGTGTTGCTCTGGCCGAGAGAAATAAGCGCGGCGCTATCCGGCGTCGTCCGGATGCGCGTTTCAGGACGTCTCCGGAGCGGGATTTTCGGCGGATCGACCGGTTTTTTGCGACGAGTCGCGGCCTCGCCGGAATTCGCTTGGCGTTACGCCTGCGCTTTTCTTGAAGGTTTCGTTGAAGGCGCTTTTGGAATTGAAGCCGGAGCGGAAGGCGATGTCGAGAATGCGCGTTTGAGGCTCGCGGAGAAGCAAGGCCTGCGCATGGGCCACGCGGGCGAGATTGACGAATTCGAAGAAGGATTGCGCGCCGGCGCCATTGACGGCTTCTGAGACATCGCGCGGCGGCGCGCCTATCGCGGCGGCGAGATCGCGCAGGGTCAGATCCGGCTGAAGATAGAGCGCTTTTTCATGTAGCGCTTCGCGCGCCCGGTCGTAAAGGGCGGCGCGGTCGGCCGTGGTGAGACCGGAAGCCGCGTATTTCTTTGTCTCCTGCGGCGCCGAGACCGATCTGGGGAAAGCCTCCAGCCCGGCAAGGCGGCGTTCCAGGTCGGCCGCGCCCATAAGCGCCAGCACATTGGCGATCAGCAGATGCGCCAGATCGAGCGCGCTCACGATAATGATTGCCGCGGCACGCATCGCGGGGGCTGCGGCAGTCACGGTAAAGGCGGCGTGAATCAGAAATATTGCACACCATGCGGTGAGCAGACGTTTCAGCCAGACAAGGTTGCGGTTTTCAACGCGGGCGAACCATTCTTTCAGCGACACGCCGAACTGTTCGAGGCGTCGATAGGCGGCGATGAGATAGGCGAGCTGCACGCCATCGCCGATGAGGGGGACGATCAGCCGGTTGGCGACGGTGTTGAGACCGCCGCTTTCCACAAGCGCGATCTTGTCGCTTAAATCGAGGCGGTAGTAAGTCGCCGTCAGGTAGACGGTGACAAGCAGCGCCGGCGTCAAATGCCAGAGGTGGCGCCGTCGCAGTTTGAAACCCTCTGTAGTGCGCGCGACAACGAACAGGTAGAGAGCCTGCGTCATGGCCGCCTGCACCGGCGTCAAGACAAATCCATATTGCGGATAAGCGCGAAATCCGCCGAGCCCCTGATAAATCTGATCTGCTTTGACGGTGGCGAGGATCAGGAACGAGGCAATCAGAAACCAGGTTGAAATTTCCGTCTGCGCGGGCCGTCCCCAAAAAAAGCCGGCGAAGATCAGGCATTGCGTCAGGGTGACGACATTGATCACCTGATCGAGCGGCAGGGTGAAGGCGGCGGCGGGCATGCCCCCTTATAACAAAAGGCCGCGCGGGAAGCGCGGCCTTTCAATCTTGCAGGAATGTGGAGAAAGTTGTTCCGGCGTTTAGCTCGACCCCGCGCCTGCGACCCAGCCGGTGCAGGTGGCGACGTCTTTCAGGCCATGCTCGCCGAGGCAGAACGCTTCTTCATAAGGCGTCCGGGTCGCGGCGATGCACTGGTCGAGCGTGAGCTTCGCCATGGACAGGCACCGCTCCGATTTGGTGTTCTGCGCGTAAACCTCGACGATTTTCGGGTTCAGCTTGTTGGTGGAATAGCGCGCGGCGAGGTTGAGGATGCGGTCGATCACGACTTCCGCATTTTTCTCGGTCATCTTGCCTTCGTCGGCGCCGGCGCCCCAATCGGCCGCCCATTCGCCGCGAGCGCTCGCAAGCGCCGGGGCGAGAACGCCGTTATTCTCCGCGCGAACGAAAACGGGCGCGGCCGGGGCCCCGCGCGAGCGGCCATAGGTCGCCGCTTCGTCAAGGCGCTTCTGGCTCGGAGAGATCTTGGCCTTGCCCCAGGCGGTTTTCTGCATGGCGTAGGCCTGGGTCTTGTAGGCTTCGCCAAGCTCGGTGATGCGCGCGCCATCCTGAACGGTCATGGCGAGCACGGCCCGCACGGCTTCATCGGCGCCCGGCAGGTTGCGCAGATAGGCGGGGTCCTGGGCGACTTTCGACATCAGCCCGTCAACGCCGCCAAGCTCGCCCTTGCGCCGGTTCGGGCGTTTTTTGAGCTCTTCTTCGAGCGCTTCTGCAAAGCCGGGCTGATCGGCGGCGACAAGCGCCGCGTAAGCGACCCAGCCCGAAGACAGATCGGCCGCGTCATGAGCGGCGAGACGGCGATGCGCCTCGCGGGTGACGTCGGCATTGGTGAAAGGCATCGCCTCAATCGCGGCGACGTCTTCGCGGAAGCGGATATAGGTCGCCGCCTGACGCTCAAGAGCGTTGTCTTTCGGCTGAGCGAGCGTATCCGCTGAGACTGTGGTGACGGCGAGGCCCGCGGCGAGGCCCGCAAGGGCCAGATGAGGGCGCAAACCCCTGCGCCGGGCGCGTCCAACTCCCCGCAACCCGTTAAACATACGCGACATAGAGTAGTTCTCCCAAATGACGGTCTTTATCGGCAGCCGCCACGATATCGCCCCATAATTTAAGACAGCGCTCACCATCCTAGCTGAATTATTATCAAATTCGACAGGTCTCACCTGCATAATTCAAATTTTAATGTCTTCGGGGCGGCCGGAACCGAGAAGACCGCCAGACTCCAGGCGTTTCGCGGTTTTTTCGATTTATCATTTGTTAACGCTGGCTGACGCATGGTGAAGGAGCGTTAACGAATCGGCTGCGCCCGCGAAGGCTGTCCGGTTCGGAAAAATCTGGTCGGGAAGCCCATGGCGTTCAGCCTTTCAGCCCTTTTCAGCCCCGCCCGCCGGCGTCCGCAATGGCGCTCCGGCGATGGCGACGCCGTCTTGGCGGTGGCCGGGGATGGGGAAATTCTCGCCGCCACGCCGGGCGCCGAAGCGCTGATCGGCGCCGAAGGCGGGCTTTTAGGCCGTTCGCTCCTCGATTTTACCGCGCGCGAAGACAGGGCAGGTTTGAAAGAGGCTCTCGACCGCGCCGGGGCCGCGCCGAAAGACGCCCCCGCCGGACGGGTTTTCCTGCGCCTGCAGCGGCCCGGCAGGGCCTCGCAATTCGCCGAGCTTTCCCTTGCCCGCGACGGCGCGCGAATCAACATCCTCCTGCGCGAGGCCGCGCCGGCCGCAATCCGCGCCGCGGCGAGCGAGGAGACCCCTGCGGTCAAGCCGGGACAGGCAGGCGCTCAGGCCGGCGTCTCCCCGGAACTCCTCGCCGATCTCGGCCATGAGCTGAAAACGCCCCTGAACGCGATTCTCGGTTTCGCCGACGCCATGAAGGAGGAATCCTTCGGGCCCCTCGGCCATGACAAATACCGGGAATATGCCGGACACATTAAATCCTCCGGCGCCCATCTCGCCGATCTCATCGTCACAATCCTCGACCGGGCGAAGATTGACGCCGGGCGCTACAAGCTGACGCCTGCGCTCACGGAGCCGGGCGCGCTGGCGCGCGAATGCGCGGAAATGGTGCGCGGGGAAGCCGAAAAGGCGGGGCTCGCCTTGCGCGTCGATATTGCGCCGGGTCTTTCCGAAACCATGCTCGACGCGCGCGCCGTCAAACAGATCCTGATTAACCTGCTGACCAACGCCGTGAAATTCACCGCCGCCGGCGAGATCGCGCTCAAGGTCAGCGAGAAGGATCGTGTACTGACATTTGACGTGGCAGACACCGGCGTCGGGATGAGCCAGATGGCGCTGGCGCGGCTCGGCGAACGCTTTACGGGCCTGCATAAAAACGGCGTGCGCGGAACATCCGGCGCCGGGCTCGGTCTGTCGCTCGCCTTTTCGCTCGCCAAGCTGCATGGCGGCGCCCTGGACCTGTCCTCCGCGCCGGGCGAGGGGACGACGGCCAGCTTGCGCCTGCCGGTGACGAAGACCCTCGGCGAGATGGGCCGCGCCGGGCTTGAAGCCTCCGGCGACATTCAAAGCCAGCTAGACCGCGTCGCCCAGTTCCGGCGCGAGCGGATCGGCGACAAAGAGACCGCCGGGAACGGCCTCAGCGCCGCCTGATCCGTCTTTAACGATCGGTTAACGCTGCCGCCGGCGCTTTCATCTTATTTTTAGGGGTCTCGGCTCTAAACTGCGCCCGCCATTGCGGCGGGAGAGCACTATCGCGATGAAAGGCTGGGCGAACGCTTACGAGCGTTTTTTGCGCATTCCGGAGATCGACCGTCCGGAAAAGGCCGCGCGCATGCGCGCTGTCTGGATCATCGGGTTGATGGTCGTCGCCACGCAGATCGTCAATCACGCGATCATGTGGGGCAATTACGGCCGCTGGACCTACGACCACACTGTCTCGGCGATCGCCGTCGCTATTGTCCTCGCTTCGATGCAGCTTGTGCGGTGGTACAAGAACGAAGTTTTCTACGCCTGGTTCTACACCATTCTCATGATCGCGTCGGTGCTCGGCTCCGCCGTTCCCGATCACGCAGGCATTAATTCCGCCATCGTTCCGTTTCTCTCCCTCGGGCCGGTGATGACCGGCTACATGGCCGGGCGGCGCGTGGCGCTCGCCAATTGCGCTGTCGTCATCGCGACGCTTGCTGTGCTTTACTGGATTTCGCTGAGCCATCCGGCGGCGATGTCGCCCTTCGATTACACGCGCGAGACCAATCGCTTCGGTCAAGGGATGTTTGCAGTCTTCATCTCGACGGGCATCGCGGTGCTGATTACCGAAAACCTCTATGAAATGCTCGGCGCCATGCGCGAAAATGTGCATCGCGCGAAACGCGCCGAAGCGGTGAAGTCTGAATTTCTCGCAACCATGAGTCATGAACTGAGAACGCCGCTCAACGGCGTCATCGGCCTGACGGATGCGCTGCTGGCGGGCTCGCTTCCCGCACATGAACGCAAGCTCACCGACACGATCCGCAAATCGGGCGAGTCGCTCCTGCTTATTCTCAACGACCTTCTCGATCTGTCGAAGATCGAGGCGGGCAAGCTCGCCATTGAGGCGCGGTCGACGGACCTGCGCGAACTGGTGCGGTTCGTCGCCGATAGCTGGCGCGAGACAGGCGTTTCCAAGGGGCTCGCCATCAGCGCCAATGTCACCGGCGAAATTCCAGGCGCGGCGCTGGTCGACGATTTGCGCCTGCGTCAGATTTTGCAGAACTTCATGTCGAACGCCGTGAAGTTCACGACCGAAGGCCATGTCAGCCTGCATTTGCATGGCGTCAATCGCGGCGGCGGGCGCTATGCGCTGGAATTTCGCGTCAGCGACACGGGCAAGGGCATTCCCGAAGAGCAAGTGGCGCGCATCTTCGACAAATTCGAACAGGGCGAACGCGGCACCACGCGGCAATTCGGCGGCACGGGGCTGGGGCTTCCCATCTGCCGCATGCTGGCGCAACTCATGGGCGGCGCCATCGGCGTCGAACGCACCGGCCCAGCCGGCACCACTTTCCTTCTTTCTCTCAATGTGAACGAAGCGGAGGAGACCGAAGAGGAGGGCGATAGCGTCTCCGACGCGGCCAGCGACCTTAGAGGCTTGCGCGTTCTCGTCGCCGAAGACAATGACGTGAACCGTCTTGTGGTCAACGAATTCCTGAAAGCCTGGGGCGTTGAGGCGGATTACGCCCATGACGGCGACGCCTGTCTCGAACGGCTCGCCGCGCGGGACTACGATCTTGTCCTTATGGACAAGCACATGCCCGGCATGAGCGGCATGGAGACGGCGCGGGCCGTGCGCAAGATGAACGGCCGCATGTCCAGCGTGCCGATCATCGCCGTCACCGCCGACGCCATGCCCGGCGAGCGTGAGGCGATGCTGGCCTCCGGCATGAACGAATTCATCACCAAGCCCTTGCGCGCCGAAGCCCTGAAAGCGGTGATCCTGAAAACCCTGAAGTCCCGCGCCGCGGCGTAAGGCCGCTTGACGGGCGCCGCCGCGCAAGCCAGCAATGACTAGATGACCGAGCCGCGCGTCAAAACCGGAATCCGCGTCTCCGCGCAACTGCGCCGCGCGCAAAGCGCCGGCGCCTTCGCGACCATAGTCCGGCGCGGCGACGCCGATGCGGGCGCGGTCGCCGTGAAACTCTATCAGGGGCCGGGCGCGGTGAAGCTCTTCATCCAGAGCCGCGACCTCGACGGCAAGCCGGTCTGGCGAGAGCCCTTCGAAGACGAAGAGAGCGGGGACATCGAAGCCAAGATCGACCGCTGGCTGGAAAAGGAAACATCCATCGACCCCGATCTCTGGATCGTTGAGATCGAAGACCGTGAAGGGCGGACATTTCTGGACTGAAAGAAAGTATTGAAGCCACAGAGCACAAGCGGCGCCTTCCCACGGCTTGACCGTGGGAACCAGTTCCGGAATCATCTATGCAAAAAGATGGGATAGAAACATTGGCGCGTTTCGACTTCATCGCAACTTACATGCTGGCGAACCGCAAGAATGGGGCGATCTACACCGGTTCGACTTCAGATCTCGGCGCGCGCATGGATCAGCACAAAGCGGGGCGCGGCTCTTGGTTCACAGCAAAATATGGTTGCACCCGTCTTGTCTGGTTTGAAAGTTTTGAAGAAATGGCGCCGGCCATAGCGCGGGAAAAAAGACTGAAAAGCTGGCCGCGGCAGTGGAAAATCGCACTCATTGAAGACTGCAATCCGTACTGGAATGATTTGCCGCTGTTTTGACGAAACCTGTCGTGATGGTTCCCACGGTCAAGCCGTGGGAAGGCGGGAGTTGCTGCCCGCCTGAGAAAAAACCCCTCACCACCCCTTGGCGCGGGTCGTCAGGGTCAAGGGATCGTCATCGCTGTCCTCGATAAAGCGTGACAGGCGCGCGGCGCTCGCAGCGGCTTCCGTGCGCATGCGCCAGAACCGCATCACCCGTTCGGCGGCGTCTGTTGGCACTTTCACATAGACATCCAGAATTTTCAGCGCCCTCGCTTCATCGCCGTCGCCCTTGCGGAAGAAGAAGACCATTTTCGCAAAAGTCTGCTGCGCGAGATTTGAGGCGCGGCAGGCGATGGCGAGCGCCTCGAAGGTGCGGTCGTCCATGATGATGCGCGCCGTCGCCAGATCGACGCCGGCGAGATGCGCAAAGGCGAAGGGAAAGGCCGCATCGTATTTTTCCGCGATGAGCGTGCGCAACAGGGCTTCGTCGACGGCGTTGTTTTCGATTTTTTCGGCGATGACGCGCAAGGCGACCGCGTTGGCGTCATCGGCGTCCATGTTCTCCGCTGTCTGCGACGCCTCGTCATAGACATTGCGCCGGTTTGCTTTCACCGCCTGTTCGACGAGAGTGGGATCGAGCATGTCGGAGCGTTTAAGGATGGCCTTCTTCAACGCCGAGGGCACATGGAAATATAATTGCGTCAGAAACAGCGGCGGCAAGTCATAACGCTCTGTCATGGGCGCTTGCAGCGCCGGGAATGCGCGCGCCTTTGCGGTCATTGCGCCCATGCCGGAAAAACTGAACACGGCGCCCTGGTTTCGCGCGAGGATCAAGAGCGTTTCCTCGCCGCCACGATCGGCAAGAGCGCCGGCGATCTCCGGCGCAATCTCGCGGCGCCGTGCGATGGCGGCGAGATGCTTCTCGCCCTGGCTGTGGATGAGAGCGAGGAGATCTTCCTGGCTCAGAACCGTGGAGCGGCGAAGGATGGGGTCCGCAATCGATATGTCATCGCGCGCCAGCGCTTTCAGGAGGCCTTTCGGCGCGCGTTGCGCATCGGCGAAGCGCCGGGCGAGATCGCGTTTCAGCGCCGGCGCCGCTTCGCCTGAGAGTTGTGTGAGGATGGCGTCCAGATGCTGTTGCGCTGTTGCCGAGATGCGGTCCGATTCGGTCAGCAACAGCTCGGCGAGCGCATGCAACAGCTTGCCCCGCGTCTCGGGGGAACCGGCGCGCGCAAGCTCTAATAGCTGATTTAGCCGCGATGCCGAAGCGGTCACGTCCAGTCCCTCCACAAGCGCGCGAGAGTGTGCAACAAAGGTAAAGAATGTGTCGCTGGAAACGGCGCGGCGAGGAGATAAAAATCATGGCGCTACAAAAGTTTCGTACAATCCGTTTGCCGGCGTTAAGCATAATCGGCGCGGCTTTCCTGAGCGCGTGTTCAAGCATGGGCTCGCTCGATCCGTTTGCCGGCGACAGCGTTAATTTCGCATCGGGAACGCCCGTCGCCGATCAGTTGAACAGCGCTGACCAGGAAGCGCTCGCAAACGCCGTCTCCGAGGCGATGGAAACGGGAACGGCGCAAAACTGGCGCGGGCGGCGCGCTGTCGGCGTTGTCAATCCGGACGGTTATGCGCTCGCAAATCTGAAGGCCGATCCGGCGGAGCGCATCGACGCCGCGCGCGGCGATCTCAGTCTTGCGCATATCGTCGAAACCGATCTTGGGCTTTATGTTTTGACGCGCAACTCGAACATTCGCACCGGGCCCGGCACGGATCACAAGGCGGTGGAAGTCCTGCCGTCGGGATCGGGCGTCGAGGTGGTCGGCCGGGTGCGCGACAAGAACTGGATGCTGGTGTCGGCGAACGGTTCGGTGCGCGGTTATGTCTTTGGCGATCTCCTCATCAAGGCGCCGGGCTCCGAGCTGGAGCTTGCCGGCGGGCCCATGAGAAAGCCGATCCTTTGCAGAAAATTTACCCAGCGGATCAATATTTACTCGACGCGCTATGAAGGCGACGGCGCGGCCTGTAATGACGGGACCGGATGGCGCCCTGCGCGCGAGCCGGCGCCGGATGAAAACGCGCCGGAAGAGCTGATAGAATTCTGAGTGAGGCGCGCGGGAGTTTATCGGGCGAGCGCGATGCGCCCTTCGTTGAGGTGCTGGACAAAAGCGTCGAGCGACAGCGTGAAGGCGCGCTTGTCCTGACAGTGACAGAAACCGACGCAACCTTCGCGGTGATCGATTTCATATTCTCCTCGGGGAGGAGCCTCCCCGGACGGCGCGGCCCCCAGATGGATCGCGTCCTTTACGATGGCTTTCGCCTTGCCGATGGCTTTCGCCTTGGCGATGGCTTTCGAATGTGAGGCCATTGAACTCCGCCTTCTTGATCGACGCCTGATATAGACAACCCTTATGGCGCCCTATGGTTCAAATTGCGTTCGTATTTTGGCGTCAAGTTTCATGATTTTCATAAACAACTGTCCGTGCGGCGCTGTGACCCCGAACACACAGCCGGCGAGACGAGGTGCGCGGGACCGGTGAGGGAGCCGTCAAAAGCGTTACGCGGCCGCACGGTTTTTTCGGAGGCCGGCCGGTGTTGCGGCCGCCGTCCCGCCAGAGCGATGAGCACGCAGCCGGCAAGTCCCGAGGCGAGGGAGCCGGCGAGGACGCCAAGTCGCACATGGTTCAGCATGTCCGCATCGCTGAAAGCGAGACCGCCGATGAAAAGGCTCATGGTGAAGCCGATGCCGGTAAAGGCTGCGGCGCCGGCGAGATGAAGCCAGTTGGCGCCGTCGGGGAGCTTCGCCCAGCCAAGCCGCACCGCGCCCGCGCTGGCCGCAAGCACGCCGAGCGGCTTGCCGATAAAAAGGCCCAGCGCGACACCGAGCGTCACCGGCGAAGCCATGCCCGAACCCGTGAAGCTGGAAAGAGAAAGCCCGGCATTGGCGAAGGCAAAGAGCGGCAGCACCAGAAAGATCACCCAGGGGTGCAGCCCGTGCTCAAGCGTCTTCAATGGCGACGGGCTTTGCGCATCTTTGCCGTCCATGGGGATCATCAGCGCCGTGATGACGCCGGCCAGCGTCGCATGGACGCCGGATTTCAAAACGAACGCCCAGATCGCGGCGCCGATGAGAATATAGGGCGAGGCGCGCTTTACTCCCGCGCGGTTCAAAATGGCGAGCAGGGCGACGCCCGCGACAGCGAAGGCGAGCATCTGAACCGACAAATCCGCCGTGTAGAAAAGGGCGATAATGGCGATGGCGCCGAGATCGTCGATGATCGCGACCGCGAGCAGGAAAATCTTCAGGCTCGCCGGGGCGCCCATGCTGACCAGCGCCAGAAACCCCAAAGCAAAAGCGATATCGGTCGCCGCCGGGATCGCCCAGCCGCGCAAGGCCATGGGATCGGCCCAGTTAAACGCCGCATAGATGAGCGCCGGAACGGCCATGCCGCCTATGGCCGCAAAGATGGGCAGCGCCGCCTTATCAAAGGACGACAATTCTCCGCGCAGGATTTCGCGTTTGACTTCGAGGCCCACAAGAAAAAAGAAGACGGCCATCAGCCCGTCATTGATCCACAAAAGAAGCGGCTTCTCGATGGCGAAACCGCCGATCTCGATCGCCGCCGGCGTCGACAGGAACATGTCGTAGAACCTGCCAAGGGCGCCGTTGCTGGCGATCATGGCGAGCATCGCCGTTGCAATGAGGATAAGGCCGACAAGCGCGTCGCCGCGAAACAGCCGGGCAAGGGTCTTGGTTGTCATGAAAGAGTTTCCGAATGAGGGGCGTCCATAAGTTTTGCGCGCGGCGCTTCCTTCCAGTCGGTCACAGCGGCAAGGCGCCGGCGCAGGTCTTTTTCGAAAGGCGCGCGGGCGTCGGCTTCGCCGTGAAAGACGAAACGGCATAGAATGCGACGCAGGCCGTAAACGTCGTAAAAGGCCGGCGTCATTTCCACGAGTTCAAACGGCCCCCAGTCGGTCTGATCCTCGATGGCGCGGCGCAGATCTGCGCACTCCCCATCCCACAAGGCCAGAAGATCGAGCACTTTGGCGGCGTCATCATCGCCGCGCGTCTTGTCGTGCGACGGCGAGGCCGGGTTGCTTGAGGCGCGATTGTCCATGGCGGCATCCTCGTGTGGCTACAGGGAATAAGGTGGGCGCCGGTTTGCTATTGAAAATATCATCGATAATGATATTTCGATAGAAAGTTTCTATTACAGAAATGGAGCGCCGCCTCGTGATCACCCTGAAACAGATGCAATGCCTCCTGGCGATTGAGGAAACCTCCCATTTTCGCCGCGCGGCCGAGCGTCTCGGCATGACACAGCCCTCTTTAAGCGTTCAGGTGCAAAATCTCGAAACCGAGCTGGGATTGCGCCTTGCCGAGCGCAGCCGCTCCGGCGTGGTGCTGACGCCGGCCGGGCGCGAAGTCGCCGATCGCGCGCGGCGCATCATGAACGAGGTGCAAGGGGTCGCCGATTTCGCCGCAGGCGCGCAAGGCGGGCTGGCGGGCGTGTTGCGGCTCGGCTCGAAGCCGACGCTCGGGCCGTATCTGTTGCCGCATGTGGTGGCGGCGCTGCACCGTTCGCACAAGGACCTTCGCCTTTATGTGCGCGAAAGCGAGCCGCGTTTTCTAGAGGACGAACTCGGGCGCGGCGTTCATGATCTTGTGCTGACGCAATTGCCCGCCGTCAGCAAGGAGCATGTGGCGGAAAAACTTTTCGCCGAGCCGCTTTATCTGGCGCTGGCGCGCGATCATCCGCTGGCGAAGGAAGACTCCGTGTCAGTATCGCAATTGCGCGATCTCGATATCCTGGCTTTGAGCCAGAGTTATCATCTCTATGACCAGATCTCCTCGCTTTGCGATTCCTTCGGCGCGCGCCTTGTGCGCGATTATGAAGGCACCAGCCTTGACGCCTTGCGCGTCATGGTGGGCATGGGCATGGGCGCGGCGTTTTTGCCGGCGCTTTATGTCCACTCCGAATTGACAGCCCGCAGCGAAGTGATTGTCAGAAAACTGAAAGGCCGGACCATCACCCGCAGCGTCGGCCTTGTCTGGCGCAAAAGCGCGGGGCGCGGCGACTCCTACCGCGCCATCGCCGGGGTCATTCGCGATGTCGCCTCGCGCCGGTTCAAGGATCTGTCGGTCTCCTAGGGCGTTTTCAAACGATAGAAAAAAACGATCAGTGAAAAGCGTTTCAATCGCTTGTTCTTCACGAAAACCGCACATCATGCGCGCAACAACGATAATCGTGGAAGGAGACGCCCAATATTTCGTGCGACGGCCGCCGGTCCCGTCACCCTCCTGCTCGCCGGTCATGTAAGCGCCATCGCGGCGTTTCTCTGATCCTTGCGCCACCCGCACTCCCAGCAGAGAAACGCTTTATGCGGCTCCGCCATCGTCCCCAGGCGGAGCCGCATTTTTATTCGAAGGGTCGAAAACCATCGCCCGCCAGACCGGTCACTGCGCATGCCGGCCCAGGCGGGCGATGGGGCGCGGCGCTTACGGGAAGAACACCGGCCGCGCCTTTTCTATGGCTTTTCTGTTGAGCGGCGTCAGTCCGTTCCGGCGAGGCGGGCCTGGAGCGGCGCCGGACGCGTGGTGAGGAAAGACGCAATCACCGCGCGGGCTTCTTCGGCCGCTTCCGCTGACGTCTTTTCACCATCCTCAACCGCTTCGGCGAGATCGAGGATCGGCATGTAAACCGCTTCCGGCTCGCCCTGCACGGTGAGGCCGAAGCGCGGATTCTCTGATTCAATGCGGGTCCATTCATCGCGGACCGCCGCCCAGAAGTCTTGCGTCGCGGCCCAGTAATCGTCGCCCACGGCGATCTCGAAATCGTCGAACTTCTTATAGGTGTTGACGCCGATCTCGCGCACCAGCGCATGGGGCTCGCCGCCTTTGAGGACCAGTTTCGTATTGTCCTGTTCATGCACCCAGCCATCGGGCGTGATCGCGTGGCGATTGATCGCATCGACGGCCTGATAATCGTCGCGGGTCGTGGCGTCGCGGCGGGGCAGGGGGCGCCATTCGCGCGGCGGCGTCCAGGCGGAGACGCCGTCCTCATGCGCCCATTCGCCAAGCGCGCCGTAACGCGGCGCATCATCGACCTGATATACGACCTGCGACCACTTTCCGGCCGATTCCGAATCGGAAAGCGCGCGCGTCTCCCAGGTGTTGGCGCCGATAAAGGTGAGGACGCTGTCCGGTTCGTAGCGCCAGTCCTGGCGCCAGTGCTTCACCGGAAATTTTTCATCGCCGCCGACCACGAGAATATGCTGCAGGCTGATGAAATCGCCTTCATCGGCGATGACGCGCACGATTTCATTGCCGCCGGACAGCTTGCGGTCTTTCAGCTCATAGCCTTCTTCGAACGCCACGGTTTCGATAAAATCGAAAGTGACGTGATAGTTCCCCGCCATGGCGAGAATGGCTTGCCTGTCTTTCTTGAAGTTGGCCGCTTCAATGTCGGCGTCCCGATGGCTGGCGGTTTGTGTTTTCGATGCCGTGGGGGCGGCGGTGGCGCAGCCGCTGAGCGGCAGGACGGCGAGCGCCAGGGCCCCCGCGGCGGCGATAATTCTGATGGTCATGACGGTCTTCCCTCTGATTCGTTAAGCGGAAGGGAGAGCGGCGCGAACATGGGATGAACCGCTCTCCCTTCCTTCCCCCTTCGCCCGGGCTGGCCGGACCAAGGTCTCCGCCTTTTTTCTTAATGCGAATGATTCTGAGTTGCAATCGCAAATGATGTCCCTTATGAAACGCAAATGAGAGTCATTCGCAATTAGATTTGTCGGGAGTTTGGGGATCATGATGAAAAGACAAGACGCAATGCGGGGGCTGGGGGGCGAGCGCGCCTTTTTCAAGGCGGCGCTCTTCAGGGCTGCAGGGGCGGCCGCGCTGGCCACGGTTTCGACCGTCGGGCCGGCGCAGGCGGATATGGCCGCCGGCGATCTCGACGAGGTTACGGTCTACGCGACCCGCAACCCGATCGAGGCCTTCGATTACGCCGGTCAGGTGTCGGTCATTCCGAAAGACGTGATCGACGATTTCAACCCGTCTTCGCTGTCTGACATTTTCGACGCCGTGCCGGGGGCGGCGATTGGCGGCGGGCCGCGGCGAAACGGCATGACGCCGGATGTGCGCGGGCTGTCCGGCGAGGGCGTGCTCATTCTTTTCGACGGCGCGCGCCAGAGCTATCTCTCCGGTCATGACGGGCGCTTCTTTGTGGACCCCGAACTTGTCCGCGCGGTTGAGGTGGTGCGGGGGCCCACATCCGCGCTTTACGGCTCCGGCGCGCTTGGCGGCGTGATCGCTGTACGGACGATTACGGCGCAGGATTTCCTCGATGAGGGGCAGCGCGCCGGAGTCAAGGTGTCCTCCGGCTATCAGAGCGTCAATGACGAATGGCGCGTGGGCGCCACGGGCGTCTGGCGCAGCGAAGACGATAAAGTCGACGTGGTCGGCAATTTTACGCTCAGAAATTCAGGCGATATCGAGCTTGGCAGCGGCCTCGATCTGGAAGCCGATGACGAAATTCTCTCCTCGCTATTGAAAACGACCTTCCGCCCCAGCGAGGAATGGACCCTGTCTGCGTCATGGATGCGCTATGGCGGGAACAGCGTCGATCCGAACAACCCGCAAGGCAATAATCCGGCGGGGCCGGGCAACGAAAATGTGGATCGCGATATTGATTCGAACACTCTTCAAGGGAACGTGAATTACAATCCGGCGACGAACCTCATCGACGCCAATCTCGTCGGCTATTTCACCAAGAACACCGTCACGGAAGACGAGATCGACACGACGCGCACGGTCAGCCGCGAGGTCGAAACCTTCGGCGTTGCGCTGGACAATCGCTCGCGGTTCGAAGCGGGCCCTGCGTCGCTTGTCTTCACTTATGGCGGCGAGTTTTATCGCGACGAACAGGTCGGCCGGGACAATATGACGGCGGACATGACCCGCGGCGGCGTGCCTGACGCCACGGCGAAATTCTACGGCGCCTTTGCGCAGGCCGAGCTGTCCGTGAAAGGTCCTGTGGGCGTCTTTACGCTCGTACCCGGCGTCAGGTGGGACCGGTTCGAAAATGATGCGGTGGGCGAACCGTCGACCAGGGACGAGGCCGTGTCGCCGAAAGTCGGCGCGACCTGGAAACCGGTTCCGCAATTGCTGGTCTTCGGCAACTGGGGGCAGGCGTTCCGCGCGCCGTCCTTCAATGAGATTTACGCGGACAATGTTCACTTCCAGATTCCCAATCTTTCCGTGCCGGGACCGTTGGGCCCGTTCGGTCCGCCGGCTTTCGTGACGAACTTTTTCATCCCGAACCCGGATCTCGTGCCGGAAGAATCGGAAACCTGGGAAGTCGGCGCCGGGGTCGATTTCGAAAACATCCTGTTCGATGGTGACAGCTTCATTGCCAAGGGGTCCTATTATCAGTCGGACGTCACCAATCTCATCGATCTCGAAGTGAACATTCCCTTCACCTGTTTCCTGACCCCGGATCTATTGTTCCCCGGCGCGCCGCCCTGCGGTTCCGGCGAGGCGTTCGGCAATTATTCGCGCAATGTGAATGTGACGAATGCTGAACTCGATGGCGTCGAGGTGGAGGCGCAATATGACAGCGACTATTTCTGGCTGCGCGGGAATTTCGCGACCATTGACGGGCGCGATGTTGCGAATGACGATTATGTGGGCGTCCTTTCGCCGGACATTGTCTTCCTTGACGGGGGGCTGAAATTTTTCAGCGGCGATCTGCGTCTTGGCGCGCGCGTGTCCATCGCGTCTGACTTCAACAAGGTGAACGATCCGGCAAACGCCCGGGACGGTTATACGGTGGGCGATGTCTACGCTGTGTGGCAGCCCATGTCCGGTAAGTTGAAAGGGCTTCGCGTCGATCTCGGCGCGGACAATGTCACCGACGCCGATTACGACGTCGTCGCCGCGGGCGTCAGCCAGCCGGGCCGCAATTTCAAGGCGACGGTGAGCTGGCGTCAGGGGTTCTAAAGAAATAATCTCCTCCCCCGCTTGCGGGGGAGGTGTCCGCGCAGCGGACGGAGGGGGCTGCGTGATTTCGCCCCCTCCGTCGTCCCGGACGAAGGCCGGTCCGACACCTCCCCCATAAATGGGGGAGGAGGAAACCAGGGAGAAAAGGATGATCCGTACACATAGCGAAGACAGAAGCCTCATTTCCTGGCTCATCATGCAGGAGCGGGTCCTGAGGCTCTGGATCGAGGAGGCGCTCGCCGCCGCGCCGGCGGACGGGCGTTTTATCGCCGAGCTTGAAAATCATCATCACTGGCTCGCCGGTCAGATCGCCCGCCTTCAGCAAAGGAACGCGGCGTGAAAACGGCGAACACGATTTCCCTCGCGGCGCCGCTGTCGCTCCTTCTGTTCCTCGCAGGGCTCGCGGCTCTTTTCTGGGCGTTCATGACCGGCACGGCCATTGATCCGGAAAAGGGCCGCGATGCGATGATCGCGGCCATCTGGAATCATGTGGGCTGGGGCGTCCTCGCCGCGCCGACGCTGCTCATTTATATGAGCTGGCGGCTGTTTGCAGGAAATTCTTCGCGAGCAACGCTGATGGAAAAGTTCGGCATTGCGCTTTTGCTGGCGCTTGTCGCCGCGGTCATCTTCCTGATCGTCACGGGACCGATCACGGTCTGGACCTATGGGTCGGCGCTGAAAGTTTTCGACTGGTTTGCAATCCCGTCGCCCACGGGCAAGGCGCCGGCGCTGCATTCTTTCGTGGAGCAGGCGCATGTTTATGTGGCGCGTGTCACGCCCTGGCTCGCCGGCGCGGAGCTGGCGCTGTTCGCTTTTTCGAACGTTCAACGCAAATAAAAAAGGGCCGCATCCCCCGATGCGGCCCTTTTCTCTCCCCCGAAACGCCTGTCAAACGATTTGCAGGCGATCCTTAATGCGCACCGGTCGCGCGATGTTGTGATAGTTGGCCGATGTCTTCATCACGGCCTCGTGGATCTCGGCGAATTGCTGCGGCGTGGCGTCGCCGGAAATCCGCACCACGGCGATCAGGCTTTCATGACCCGGGGCGACCTTGTCCGAGAGGCCGAAAAAACCGCGCAGATCGATATCGCCCGTGGTTTCGATTTCGAGACTGTCGATGCGGATGCCCTGCAGCGAACAAAGCGCGACATAGCCGACCATGAGACAGGAATTGAGCGCCGCCAGCATATATTCCTGCGGATTGGCGAAGGCGTTGGCGCCGCCAAGTTCTTCGGGTTCGTCGATGTCGATGGTGAAGTCGCGGCGGATTTCCTCGCCCCCGAGCGTGCAGGATTTGACTTTGGAGCGGTTATGCGTGCGTCCGCGCCACTCCGATGAAACTGTCCAGCGCGAGGCGCCGGCGGCGGCATTGTCTTCAACGGCGCCGATAAGTTCTTTTATTTCCGTCACATGAAGACCGTTGAGGGTCTCCGTCTTCGGGGTTTCCAGCATGGATAGGGAGCTCCTTTCGAGGGGGACCGGATCAGCAAAAAGAAAGAGCGGTTGCGGCGGCTGCGTCCGCACCGGCCGGCGACATTTTTTCCAGCATGGCGCGCATGGTCGGATGGGAAAGTCCGGAGCCGATAAAACTCCAGCGCATGGCCTGGTGCTGCACGCGCAGGAAATCCGCACGGTCCTCGCCATTCAGCGCGCGGCCCGCGGCGCGTTCGAACGTGGCGAGATCGAAAACCGTCTGTTGTTTCAGCTTGCCGTCGAGAAAGGCGCAGATCTGAAGGTAGTCTCCGATGGCCGCCTCCAGCGCTTCGGCGTCGCGCCCGGCGACGAGCCTGTCCGCAATCGCCCGGCGGCGCGCGTTATGCTGCATGACTTCCATCCAGCGATGCTGGAGCAGGTTTTTGAAATGCGGATAAAGACTGGCGTCGTCGCGAACGCTTTCGGCGTAGTGGCGCTGGCTCATCCAGCCGAAGGCGAGGCTCGTTAGGCTCGCCGCCAGCGGGTCGCGCCCTGCGATATGCGCCGCAATGTCTTCAGCGGGTCCGATGACCTCGCAGTCTGTTCCAAGGCGTTCGGCGATCTCGTCGCGAAAATGATTGAACAGGCGGATATGCGTTGCGCCCCGGGGGCCGGCGCGATCATCCGTAAGGGGGGCGATGACCGCTTCTGCAAGCCCCATCAGAGAAAGATAGCCATGCCCGCGAATCTGGTTGAGCAGGCGCTGCTCCCGGTTCGACAGGAAAAACAGGCCGCGAATGCGCGCGAGACTTTCCGGCAGGAACGGTTTGGAAAAGCTGGCCGGCCGGTCATTGCCGAACGGACAGGCGAGCAGGGAGTTCGGAACCGTGGCGGGCCGGGCGGCGGCGATGAGGGCGTTCAAGGGTCTCTCTCCATTTACGCTGAACTGCGGCGCCCGCGATTTCTCCTGCGCGGGCGCCTGATCGGGGCATGGCCCGGCCTCAGGCGATCGGATTGATCGCCAGCCAGGATACGATGCTCGCCAGGACCAACAGGACGAGGTTGGCGATCGCTTCATGGTGGAATTTCATGGGTCTCTCCTTTGTTAGCTTCGCGGCGCCCGTTTTTTTGACTGGGGTCTATCCGCCGTTGTCGCCTTTTTGCCGGCCTTTCATTTGCGCGAGCGTTGAAAGCCCCGTCGAAATTTGCGACCGACCGTGGTAATTGAGAAAAGATTTCAATTTTCACGTCAGCCAGCCGGGGAAAAGTCATGGGCGCGCCGCCGCTCGCCATCGACCTTGTGGGCCCGATCGCCGTTCGCCGGAACGGCGAGCCCGTGACGCTGCCCCAGTCGAAAAAGACCCGGGCCCTGCTGGCCTTTCTGGTGCTGAACCGGGGGCCGCAGCGGCGCGAGCGGCTATGCGAGATATTCTGGCAGGTCCCGGACGACCCCCGTGGCTCCCTGCGCTGGGCGCTCTCGAAACTGCGCGGCGTCGTCAATGACGATGCGGCCGAGCGGATCAAGGCCGACCGGGAATATGTGTCGTTCGACGATGCGGATGTCTCCGTCGACCTCGCAAAATTGCATGAGGCGGCGGAGCGGGCCCTGCGCACGGGCGACGCCGACGAGATCGAACGCGTCGCCGCGGCGCTCGGCGGCGACCTCATGGGCGATCTGGCGCTCTCCGACCAGCCGGACTTCGAACAGTTTCGTCTCGGCGAGCGTGAAAAGGCCCGCGCCGCACGGGTCGCGCTTCTGCGCGCGCTTGAGGGCAAGCTCGTCAGCGATCATGCGCGCCGCGCCAACCGGCTTTATGAACTCGTGGAAATCGAGCCCTATGATGTGGACGCGCATGTCAGCCTTGTGGCCGCGCTGGCGCAGGCCGGTCGCAAAACCGAAGCCGAGCGGCAAAAGGCGCTGAGCGAAAAAGCCCTGCAGGGCGTGGAGGGCGCGGACCTGTCGCGGCTCAACATGGCGCTGTCTGCAAAACCGGTGCAAAAGACGTCATCTTCTGCGTCGCAGCTGGCCGTCATCCGACAGAATGTGAGGTTCTGCCGCGGCAAGGACGGCGTCAGGATCGCCTACGCCACGGCGGGGGCGGGGTCGCCCGTGGTCAAGGCTGCAAACTGGCTCAACCATCTGGAATATGACTGGGAAAGCCCGGTCTGGACCCATGTCTTCCGTTCACTGACGGAAAGGACGAAGCTTGTGCGTTACGATGCGCGCGGCAACGGCCTTTCCGATTGGGACGTTAGTGATTTTTCTTTCGAGCATCATGTGGACGATCTCGAAGCGGTGGTGGAGGCGGCGAAGCTCGAACGGTTTCCCCTGATCGGCATTTCGGGCGGCTGCGCCACCTGCATCGCCTATGCCGTGCGCCATCCGGAAAAAGTGTCGAAACTGGTCTTGGTTGGCGGCTATGCGCGCGGCTGGCGCGCGGGCGGCACGGACGAGCGCATCAAGCAGAACGAAGCCATGGTGACCCTGACCCGCGGCGGCTGGGGACAGGACAATCCCGCCTTCCGGCAGCTTTTCACCTCGCTCTTCATGCCGGACGCGCCGCCGGTGAACCAGCACTGGTTCAACGAGCTTCAGCGCAAGACCACCTCGCCGGAAAATGCAGCCGATCTTTTAAGCGCGCTTGGCGATGTGGACGTCACGGATCGTTTGCAGGAAGTGCAGGCGCCGACCCTGGTCATTCATGCGCGCGGCGATCTGCGCGTGCCGTTGAGCGCAGGCCGCGACCTTGCGGCGAGCATTCCCGATGCGCGCTTTTTGATGCTTGAAACCAATAATCACCTGATGCCGGAAAACGATCCCGCCTGGCCCGTCTGCCGCGACGCCATCGACGCGTTTCTGGGGGAGTAGATTTCCGCCGTTTTTATTCCTGTCTCGGACGAGCGGAATAATCGCATTCCGCCACATCAATAATGCCGTCGGTTGAAAAGATGACGGCATATCCAGCAGATTTTACGGCGAATGTTTCATCATGAATGCGCTTGGCGTCATAAGCCGCGCCCGGAAAGCGTACGACTTCTTGAATGGTCCATTCGCCGGATGCTTTTCGCGACGCCAGTGTTGCGTAACCGTGAGAAAAAGTCAGATGCGACAATCCGTGGATTGATAAAAAACCATCTTTCACCCGAAAGATCTTACTCGTATTATCCGGCACGAGTGTGACTGGTTCGCCTCTATCCGGTCGCCATTCGAAACTTCCGCCGAATTCGCCTTTATCTATTGCAACGAGTTTGCCGTCGGCAAGGTGGACCTCTTTTTCCGGCTGGTAGGGTGATCTTTCGAAAGTTATTTTTCGCCCATTATAAGTCCAAGCATTCCAATTGCAGGTTTCGTCACGAAAGACCTCATTATAATCACCAAAATCTTTTCTCGGGGAATAATTATTTCCAGCGCCGTCATAAGGTTGGTGGCGAATAATTTTTAACACGGCAATTTCAGAAAACCTGCGCAACCCGGGGAGCCAGTGATCAAGCGTTGCTTTTTCGATTGCCGGTACGGACTCATATGCCTGCAACCGGCCAAGCGCCCGCACCGCCGCATAGACAAGCCGCCAGTCAGATGAGGTGAGAAACGGTTCAATTTGCGGAATTGCTTCACGATAGCCGATAAGCCCTAAAGTCTCGATGCCATATGCCTGTTCAAGGGCGTTTTCGGATGAGAGAAATGGGATAACATCTTCGCCGGCCGCACTCGCATTGCCGCCAAAGTCAGAAAGCACAAACAGGCAATGAAAGGGGTCCCCAGCGTCACCACCCTGCTTGTTTGATGGCGCGCAGGTTTTGGCCAACTTTCTCGCAACAAAAGGATCGTGAGCCGCTACAAGCGTTCCATAGGCCGCGCCTGAAATAGCCTCATCCCGGTTTCGCAGGAGCGGGCGTAACTCGAAAGCGCGTTCGCCAAGATATCCGTTCATTGCGGCAAGCCCCGTGAGGGCTGCTATTCGGCGACTTTTTCTCTCGCGCCGATCACGCGAAATTGCAATCCACTCATCAGCGACGGCCAAGGCGGAAGATCGCATCTGACCAATCAGCCACTGAGCTGCGAACACGGTGCGGTCGCGCACGCGCCGCGGCTCTGTTTCATTATTTGCTGATGTCGGCTCAAGCATCGACAACACATAGGGCAACACATCTGTGCCTAATTTTGCTAAGGCCCAGCCTGTCTGGCTATGAATTCCGGCATAAGGCAAATCTTCGATTAGAACCTCTATGGCGGCGGGAGAACCAATGTCGCCCAGTGCGCGAGCGATCCAGCCGCCGTGATCGCGCTGCAAAAGCTCTCTCAAAACCGGAATATGCTTTTCTTCCCAGCCGCCCCATTCGGCGAGAAGAGCGGTGGCGAAGTTATTCCAGCCGTCATGGCCCGTACGGGCTTTTTCGATCAAGGCGTTTCTTGCATCCTCGCCAAACTGGTTTTTTAGGATGACCCTGACAGCGTCTATTTCAGCAGAATAAATGCCGATTTCGTGTTCGGGTATGGCGGGGTCAAGTGCGCTGAGACACGCTTCTATCGTGGCGCAATCAGCAACGAGTTTGTCTCGGTTTTCAGCATGTGCTGCCGCTGTAAGAACAGCCATGGCTACTGCGCAAAAGGAAATCAATGATTTCAATGTCGCCTCCGCTCGTAGAGAGTTGAGCGCAGCGTAGCTCAAAGACAAGTAAAGGGGTAGTTAGTTCAAAGAGCGCACCGTCATCGCCAGCGCAGCATGTCGCGATTAAGCGCGGCGATGTTTTTGACACCGGCGAGTTTCATGTCGCGTTCGATTTCGGTCCTCAGATTGAAGAGCGCGCGCTCGACGCCGGGCTGGCCGGCTGCGGCGAGAGCGTAAAGGTACATGCGCCCGCCGGAACAGGCTTTCGCCCCGGCGGCGATGGCTTTCAGCACATGGGTGCCGCGGCGGATGCCGCCGTCGCAGATGATGTCGATCCTGTCGCCGACCGCATCGGCGAGTTCGGCGATCTGGTCGAAGGGCGCACGCGATCCGTCAAGCTGGCGCCCGCCATGGTTCGAGACCATGATCGCATCGGCGCCGATATCGACGGCGCGGCGCGCATCCTCAACGCTCATCACGCCTTTAAGACAAAACGGCCCGCCCCATTTCGCGCGCAAATCCTCCGCGTCTTTCCAGTTCATGGACTGGTCGAGCATCGTTGCGAAATAATCGCCGATGGAGATCGAGACGTTTGAGCCTTCCTTGATGTAGTCTTTGAGCTCCGACAGCTCGAACCCGCCGCTGGCGAAATAATTCACCGCCCATGACGGATGCACGGCGAAACTCGCAAGACTTTTTAAGGTGAGGCGCGGCGGCGAGGTGAAGCCGGTGCGAAGGTCGCGTTCGCGATTGCCGCCGGTGATGGTGTCGACGGTCAGCGCGAGCGCATCGAATTTCGAGGCTTGCGCCTTTTGCGCCATGGCGTCGTTGAGGCCGCGGTCTTTATGAAAATAAAACTGGAACAGTTTCGGGGTGGAGATGAGCTCGCCGATTTCCTTCAGTGTGACGGTGCCGAGGGATGACACGCCGAACATGGTCCCGAATTTTTGCGCGGCGAGCGCCACGGCGCGTTCGCCGTCCGGGTGAAACAGGCGCTGCAGCGCTGTCGGCGAACAGAAGACAGGCATCGCCAGTTTCTGGCCCATCACCGTCACTGACATGTCGACGTCTTCCACGCCCGCCAGGACGTTGGGGACAAGGTCACATTCCTCAAACGCCTGCGTATTGCGGCGATAGGTGACTTCGTCGTCCGCCGCGCCGTCGATATAGTTGAAGATCGGGCCGGGAAGGCGCTGTTTCGCCAGCAAACGGAAGTCACCGACATTCGAGCAGGATTTCAGGGGGCGGAACATGTTTCTCTTCGTTTAATGTTCCCGCCGTCATAGCAGTCTTCGTCAAGGGTTGCGAATGCGTCATACCGGGCGGCGCAGCGATTTATCGGTGCGCCGCAGAACCGGGATCTTTATCCTGTTGCATTTGTCCTGAAGGTCCCGGATCTGCGCAGCAGCATTTCATGCTGCGGCGCGTCCGGGATGACGGAGACTAAACGGGCTCCGCCTAACGCCGATACCGCCGCGCATTGCCGTCGCGGCGCACGCTGGCGAGGCCGCGGGAAACCTCGCGGTAAAAATCGAGCAGCACCGGCTCCGCCGCGTAGGAGACGGCGGGATAGGCGCCGTCGAGCGACAGCACCGGCAGACCCTGATGCGCCGAGATCATGAACTCTTTCCAGATCGAGGCGGGGATCGTGCCGCCCGTCACTTTTTCCATGGGCGTGTAGTCGTCATTGCCGACCCAGACGCCGGCGATGAGCTGCGGCGTGTAGCCGACGAACCAGGCGTCGCGCCAGTCATTGGTGGTGCCGGTTTTGCCCGCCGCCTCGCGCCGGCCGAGGCGCGCCCGTCCGCCCGTGCCGTTCAGCATCACCTGATAGAGCAGGTGGTTCATTTTCTTCGAGACATCGGCGGTCATCACCCGTTTCGGATTGTCGTCCGAATGAAGATAAAGAATTTCGCCGTCGCGGGTTTCGATGGAGTCAATGGCGTAGGGCTCGGGTGCGAGGCCGCCGCGCGCGAAGGGGATATAGGCGCTCACCAGTTCCTCGAGCGTCACATCGACGGCGCCGAGCGCGATGGAGCGATGCGGCGCGATCTCCGATTTGATGCCGAGGCGCTTTGCCGCTTCGACGACCTTGCCGCGGCCGATGCGCTCGGTCACCTGCACGGCGACGGTGTTGATGGATTTCGCGACGGCTTCGGTGAGGCGCACGGGACCGGCGAAACCGGGCGTATAATTCGTCGGCTGCCATCCGGCGATGTCGATGGGCTGATCGACGAAGCGCGAATTCGGCGTCAGGCCGGATTCCATGGCGGCGACATAAACAAAGGGCTTGAAGGCCGAGCCGGGCTGGCGTTTTGCCTGCACCGCCCGGTTGAACTGGCTTTCCTTGTAGTCGCGCCCGCCCACCATGGCGCGAAGGGCGCCCGATTGGTCATAGGCGACGAGCGCCGCCTGATCGGCGCCCTTGATCCGCGCTTCCACGGTCATGGCGGCGGCGACGGCGGCTTCCGCGTCGCGCTGGAGCTTCTGGTCGATGGTGGTGCGCACAATGATGTCGCCGGTCGCATTGGGCGCAAGTTCCTTCGCCTTCGCCGCGGCATAGTCGAAGAAATAGCCGAGGCCGGAATCGATATTCTGTTTGCTGATCACCGGCGGGTTCAATCGCGCTTCGCGCGCCTCGAACGGCGCCACGGCGCCGGTTTCGAGAAGGTTTTGGAGCACGTCATTGGCCCGGCGCTGCGCCCCTTCGGGGTTCTGCGTCGGCGCATAAGTCGACGGCGCTTTCGGAAGGCCCGCCAGCATCGCCGCTTCGGCGAGCGTCACATCCCGCGCCGATTTTCCGAAATAGGTTTGCGCGGCGCTTTCCACGCCATAGGCGCCGGCGCCGAGATAAATGCGGTTGAGATAAAGCGAGAGGATTTCGTTTTTGGTGTAGTGACCTTCGATCCACAGGGCGAGGAGGGCCTCGCGCGCCTTCCTCTCATAGGTCTGGCGCGGCGACAGGAAGAGGTTCTTCGCAAGCTGCTGCGTGATGGTGGAGCCGCCTTCAACCACGGTTCCCGCTTTCGTATTGGCGACGGCCGCGCGCAGGGTCCCGCGCAGATCGACGCCGCCATGATCGTAAAAACGCCGGTCCTCGGTGGAGAGGATCGCCTTGATCAGATGGTCGGGCAGCTCGCCCGGGTCCACATGCTCGCCATAGCGGGCGCCGCGCGCGGCGATCTCCTCGCCATTGCGGTCGAGAACGATGATCGCCGCCTGGCGGTTGACGTTCCAGAGGTCGGCGTTTTCCGGCACCTGCGGCGCGAGATAGATGAAGGCGAGGCCCAGCGCGACGGCGGCGCCGAGAAAGCCGAGCGAGACCACCGACAAGGCGAGCGAGCCCCAGAGATTTCGCCAGGCCTTACCGTCGCCGGGCGTCTTCGGATATTTCGATTTTTCGGGATAGGGTTCTTTTTTCGGCGGTTTGGCCGAAAACCCGAAGAGCCGCAGGAAGTCGCGGTGAAACGCCTCCGCGCCGCGCTTCATATCGGCGAGGAGATCGGCGATCACGGCGGAAAGCCCGCTCCGGTCGTATTGCTTTTTCGCCATGCCCGTCCGCTACCCGTCCCGACTCATGACCCTTCCGGGGTCCTGCAAAACTCATGCTGGCGGCCTTATACCGGCCTGCGCCCTTATCTTGCAAACGGCGGTTTCATGGCCGGCAAAGAGGGCGAAACAAAGTCGCGAATTGGGCATGGCAGGGCAGGGTCAGGGGCTTGGCCGTGCGGTTCATGACAATGCCGTAAGGCAAAGTTCACGACGCATTCAGTATCTAAAAAAGGCCGCATGATTGCGATCATGCGGCCTCATAAACGATGCAACTATCTGAGGATTACTTGACCATTTTGTCGGTCAGATAGAACGACTGGGTCGAGAAGCCGATGCGCGTGCATTCGCCGTCTTCGTTCCAGGCAAAGGTGATGAAGCTGAAATCGGCCGTGGACGCCGTGGCCGCGAGCAGCTCGGGGTCCTGTGTGAAACAGGTGAACTGTTCTTCGTCAGCATCGCCCGCCTGGCAGAACCCGGTGGAAACAATGCCGGCGCCCGTGTCGATCTTGCGGATGCCGCAACCGATGAAGGTCACGTCGTCTTTCGCCTGTTGCGCCGAGACCATGTCGCCTTGGGCGAAACGGTTGACGAGATCGACATCGACCGGCGCCGGCTGTTTGAACCCGGCGATCGCGGCTGTGGACATAAAGGCCGCGGCGACCCCCGTCGCGATGATTTTATGTTTCATTTTCATTCCTGCTCTCCCTCCAAGGATTAAGCGTTTCCGGTGTTAGAATTGGCCCTTGATCTCACCGCTGTTGATCGCCTTGGTCAGACGTATCAACGCTGCGCGCCGGGCCTCTGGCGGCAGTTCGGCAATCTTTGCATGGAGTTGGTCCATTTCGAGCGCTGAAATGGCGCCGCGCTTGGCATAGCGATCGAGATCCTGATCGATTGCGGCTTGTGTCATCAGGGTTTGCGTTTTGTCATAGGCGGGCGCTGGCGCCGCCGCCGATTGGGGCGAGCCTTGCGCCGTCGCCGCCGGGCGCGCGCTGTTTTGCAAGGCGCCATCAGCGGCGATCCGTTCCAGTTCCTCACGGATAATGGCGCGAATATTGTCAGCGTCGACATTGGCGGATGAGCTTTGCGTCCATTGCGCGGGCGCGGCGTCGGGGGCCGCCGCCATTTGCATGTCTAAGCGCTTCACGCTGTCGGCGATGTCATCGGCGCGCATGTCGAGTTTCAGCGCGTGCAGGCCAAGCATGGCGAGCAGCACTGTTTGAATAGCAGAAAGGGTGAGAAGCCACTTCATGAGCGGCGTCTGTCTGGCGGAACGCACGCTGATGGAGCGCAAGGCGTCGTTTTGAACAATATATTGAAAAAACTTGTGCTGCGTCGCAACACGACCTCCCCCGTCGCGTAACATACTGCATTTAGAAGTTTCGCAAGCAGGCTGTCAATCCGGACGCCAAGGGCGCCGCAACGGAAAACGCCGGACGGGGGGCTCTGCCGTCCGGCGCAATACGCAACTAACGCAACGTATTTTAAAGATTGCTGCCCACTTTCGGCGGGACATAGAAAGACTGGTTCGAAAAACCGATGCGCGTGCATTGCCCGGTTTTTTCATCCCAGGTGAAAGTGACGTAACCGTAATCGGCGCTGGCTTCGATGGCGTCGAGCAGGTCTTCATTATCCGTGTTGCAGAACGCGCGTTCGCCATCCGCGTCTTCGGCCTGGCAGAAGCCGAACGCGATTGCGCCGCCGGCGCCATCGTCGAATTTTCTGACGCCGCAGCCGATGAATTCATTCTTGTTGGGCGCATAGCGCGCGCTCAACATGTCGCCGCCGGCGAAAAAGGTGGTGAGATCGACGTCGACCGGCGCCGGCTGCACCATGCCGGCGACAGCGGCGGTGGAAGCGAAAGCGGCGGCGAAGCCGGCCAACAAGGTTTTACGTTTGATCGTCATGATGAGTTCTCCCTCTCTCGGTTAAGTTTGGTAGGCATCACATCCAGCCGTCGATTTCACCTTTGCTCATGGCTTTGGTGAGGGTCGACAGAGCGGCGCGCCGCTCGGCCAGAGGCAATTTTGCGATTTTCGATTGCAGGGTCGCCATCTCTGCTTCGTTGATGGCGCCGCGGCTTCTGAAAAGACTGATGTCGCGGTCAATAGCGCTGACCGCGTGTTTGACCTGTTCCGGCGATGGCTGCGGCCGTGCGGGCTGCGCCGGTGTTGAAGCCTGGTTGCGCGGCGTCGCGTCGAGCGCAGCGAGTTCCTCGCGAATGACAAGACGCATGTCTTCGACGCTGACGGAGGGCGCGCGCGCCGTCTCCCAGGAGAGCGCCGCCGGATCGGACTGGCGCTCAGCCTGCGCGGCGTGCGGCGTCGCGCCGGCGGACAGATCGTCGATCTGCATGTCAATGGAAAAGACTTTCAACCCGAGCGCCGCCAGAAGGACGGTCTGGGCTGCGGAAAGCGAAACAAGCAATTTCATTGGATGCCCCTCCTTGTTGCGTCCAGCCTAGGCCGGCTGCGGCAAGGCCATGAGTGACGCAGATCACAGGAGGAGGGCGGAAAGCAGCGCGGCGTGAAATTCAGGCCGGATGCGCAAAACGCGCGCATGGTGCGACGGCGGTCGGCCATCATGTTCTCTCCCCCATGAAAGGCGCGGGCAAGCGCCTCAACCGGGAGCAAACATCGTTTTGGATTGCGGCGCTTTCCGGACGGAAAAAAGGTAATTGCGGGCGGGCCCGCGATTTCAGACCGCGGCGATCTCTTTCGCAAAGTTCCGCGCGGCGAGCCTGTCTTCATCGCTCAACTCGCCTGAGCCGCGCCGATAGAGCATCCCGCCCCAGCGCATGTTGAAATAGCCAGCCGTATCCTCGAATGGATGAATGAACGAATCGGGCGCTTCGGGAACGCCGCCGGTGGCGACGGTGAAAAGCGTTTTGCCTGCAAGCTGTTTGCCGATGGTTTTATAGGGCGGGTCGGTAATGTCCGTGAGACGGTCGAAGAAGGTCTTCATCTGTGCGCTCATGGAATACCAATAGACGGGGCTCGCCAACACGATCGCCCTTGCTTTCAACATGGCCCGCGCGAGCGGCAGGAAGTCGTCGTCCTTATGGGCATGTTCATAGGAATAGGGCCCGATGCGCAGTGAGGAAAGATCGACACGCTCTGTATCCGGAAGATGTGTGAGCACGGCGTCGAGGAGCCGCGCCGTTTCTCCGTCGGCGCGGCTCGAGCCGAGAATGGCGACGGCGCTCATTTGCGTCGCTCCATGATCCGGCGCAAGGCCTCGGCGAGATCGCCGCCGTCATGCATGTGACGTGTCATTTTATTCACCTGTTTTAAATGCTCTGCAGCGCCTTCATTCTGAGGAGAAAATTTTCCTTCGTCCTTCGAGACGCGGCCTAAAGTCCGCCCTCAGGATGAAGGAAAATTTTCGTCTCGAAGGATCGCCGCCTCCTATTGATAAAGATTTTTCTCGGTCGGAACGCTGCTCGAATATTCGACGAACTCGAACTCCAGCCCTTCCTCATTGACGTAATAGAGATTGCGGCGATGCGGATGGTCTTCGCCGAGATGATGGGGTTCGTAACCGGCCTTTTTCAGACGTTCGACGACCGCGCCGAGATCGGTGACTTCAAAACCGATATGGGCAAGGCCCGGTTCGGCGCTTTGCAAGTCGCGATGACGCCCTCGTGCGGCCTCAGGCAACAGGAACTCATTCAAGGTGATGTAATTGTCGTCATCGCCCATATGCACCCAGCGGCGCGGCACGCCCGCCCATGCGCCGCCGCCTTCGCCGCGAATGTCCCAGTGCGGGAAGGCCGCCTTCAGGAAATGCACCGTCGGGTCGATAGCGGTCACGATGAGATTCACATGCTCGATGCGGGGGCGGGCGCTGTCTTGCCGGTCTTGGGCGGGTTTCTCCGTTTCTTTCGTCATTTTTCCGTCTCCTTTATTTATGAAAGAATATACTTTCGATAATCCGGCTTGTTTTTGAAAGCAAGAACTTTTATAAATAGCGTATGAGCAAAATATTGAAGACCCCCATCGACGAAGTCGATAAACCCAAAAAACGCGGCAAAACCGATAAGCCGAAAAGAAAAGGGAAAAACGCCGCGTCCGGAACCGAAGCGGGCGCGACGCGCGCCGCCGTCCTCGACATGCTGAAGCGGGAGGGTGAGCGCACGGCGGCCGAGATCGGAACCGCGCTTGGCGTCACGTCCATGGCCGCGCGGCTGCAACTTTATGCGCTGGAAGAAGAGGGCCTCGTTCACGCACGGTCAGAGCCGCAAGGCCGGGGTCGTCCGCAAAAGATCTGGTCGCTGACCGAGGCGTCGTCGCGGGTTTTTCCAGACGCGCATCAATCGCTCGCCGTCGAGATGATCCAGTCCGTGGAGGAGCTCTTCGGCGCTGAAGGACTGGCGAAATTCGTCAAGAAACATGGAGACATGCAGCGCAAGGCCTATGGCGAGAAACTGTCGAAAGCGAAAACGCTCGGCGAGCGCGTCAAAGGTCTCGCCAAAGCGCGCAGCGACGAAGGCTATATGGCCGAAGCCAAAAAAGACGGGCGCGACTGGCTGTTGATCGAGAACCATTGCCCGATCTGTTCGGCGGCCAAGGCCTGCACCGGGCTTTGCGCCGGCGAGCTGAAAGTTTTTTCCGATGTTCTCGGCAAGGACGCGAAGGTGACGCGCGAGGAGCACATCCTCGCCGGCGCGAGACGATGTGCGTATCGGGTGACGAGCGGCTAATCGCGGCGTAAATTGCGCTCGGCTCTATTCAGTCGCTCTGCGATTTGCGGAACCTTTTCTCTCGCCAGATTCAGCAGTGTTGTTGCGTGGTCGAGTTCGGCTGCGACGTCTTCACCGCACCCGCCTCTCGAGATGGAATGCGCACGCTCCGCGACACCCGCATCTATAACGAAGTAGGGGCCTTCGCAGATGGTGATGTAACCGTCTTCGTCGGGACCGATGTCGAACGGTTCATCGACAGGCTCCGACCAAAACGCCCTCTTTTCCAAATCTTCGACAACGGAAGAAAAGTCCTGATCAGAAATTTTTATCCGATAGATGTCGGTCACATATCGGTCGTGACGAAGCTCGCCATCATCGCCATAATCCTCATTCGACCTTGATTGGACGCTCGCTTCCAAATATGCGTTCTGTACGGAAACACCCTCCCTATCTGTTAACCCCGGCCGGTTAATGATTGTCACGCCGATCGTCGCGTCCATGAACCAATCGTAGAAGAGGGTTATCTGATCGTATTCGGGATCGTCTTTGAAGTCCGTCAACAGCAACCACGCATATAAGTTCTGCACGCGCCGGTCATAATCGTAGTCATCTGATGTCGCCGCGTTCTGTTCGGCGGCGGTTTCGGCGCGAATTGGCGTCGCCAACATTGATAGCGCAATCAAGGCGAAGAAAAACGGTTTCATCAAAGGTCTCCAAAGAGGAAAACGTCTAATCGTCCTTCATCGCAACGAACAGCATCACGATGCCGCTCGTCAGCACGTATTGAAGCGAGCCGTCGAGGGAAGCGTCGCCGAGCTGGGTCTGCCACATGCCGAACAGCGCGCCGCCGATCACGGTGAAGAGGCCGAGCCAGACAATCAGCGCCATGCCGCAGCCGAGAATGGCGAATTTCTTTGACGCTTCGAATGCCGGTTGAGGCTTGCCTGCAGCGGCGACCATGTTGAACGCACCGATGAGCGATAGCGCGCCCACGAGAAATTCGCCGGTTACGATGACGACAAGCGCCAGCGTCACCAGCGCCGGGCTGGTGATCGGCGGCAGGAGCGGATTGGGATAGGCTTCGTGGCCTTCCATGGAAAAAACGTAAGAGACAAATCCCTTCGCAGCTTCCCAGTTGGCGATGTTCTCGGCGAAATAGAAAAAGCCCTGAAGCCCGACAAAGATGACGAGAATGATTTTGAGATAACGGATCATGGAAGCCCCCTTCGATTATCGGAGAGACTAATGCGATTATTTCGCAATGAACAGGCAAGGGCGGAGCGGGCCTGCGCGATGGCCTTCGCAGGCGCAATAGGATAGAAGCCCGCCATGGCCCGTGAAAAACCCTTCTGGAAAACCAAGAGACTCTCCGAGATGACGGATGCGGAGTGGGAGTCGCTTTGCGACGGCTGCGGGCGCTGCTGCATCTATGTCTTGCATAATGAAGACACCGACGAGGTGTTCGAGACTGACATCGCCTGCACGCTGTTCGACATCAAGCGCCGCCGCTGCACCGATTATGCGAACCGCATGAAACAGGTGAAAGACTGCGTGCAGCTAACGCCGGAAAATGTGGGCGCCCTCAAATGGATGCCCCCCACCTGCGCCTATCGCCGTCTCGCCGAGGGCAAGGGCCTGCCTAAATGGCATCCCTTGCGCACCGGCGACAAAGCCTCCGTCGTCAAGGCGAAGATTGCGGTCTCGCCCGACCTTGTGTCGGAAAACGATCTTGAGATTACGGATGAGCTTCTGGAATCGCGCATCACGCGCTCGCGGTAGATCTTAAGTGAGGAAGGAGAATATGTTCAGCAAGCTTTTCCCTCTTTTAACGCTACTGCTTACTGCATGTGTCGCCGTTCCGCCAGAGGATAATAGCGAGGAGGTTTTGTTAAGGCCATCAATAATTCCTGCAATTCAGACATCATATAACTATTTGCAGGCGGACAAATATGAGGAAGCGCTTACTATCCTCGATAAATTGATCGCTGACAATCAGGATAACCTTACGCCGTACGAACTCGCTACGCTTCTCGAATTAAGAGCGAATGCTCTAATTAATCTAGATGATCAAGCTGGCGCGAAATCTGATCTGGAGGAAGCCTTTTCTTTGAATGCTTTTCCACCGGAGAGGCGGGCGCAATTGGGACGCTACATCGAGGAGATCGACGACGAAAAACCCCTATATCGTCAGCCATGTTTGCGAATACCGCCAAAGATGCCAGCGGAATGCATAGGTGTTGGCAGCAAACCGGACGCTGATGGAAGCGTCAGTGACGTTGTAGAGGTTGTATATGACATCGACATATATGGTGCGCCAGATAACGTTAGAGTCTTGAGTTCGACGAATGAATGTTTGAATGAACCTACTCTTGTCGCGGTTCGGCGTTGGCGCTTCGAGCCAGTTGTCAAAAATAAACAGCCTGTGCGGCTTGAAGGCCAAACAACACAGATAACATTCGCATATTCAATTGACGGTTAGACGCCTAGCGCACCACCATCACGGAACAGGGCGCGTGCAGCGCAATGTGGCTCGCATGGGAGCCGAAGAGATGATCCGTCAGTTTCGGATCGTGGGTTCCCATAACGATAAGATCGGCGCCCGTTTCTTCAGCAGCTTCGAGGATCATTTTCTCCGCCGACTCATGGTGACGGAACATGGACTCTACGGCCACGTCATGGCGGTCGGCCGCCGCTTTGATGTATTTTTCGAATTCCGGTTTGTGATGTTCGGGATATTCGGCGATGTCGTCGCCGAGGGGATGGGCCGAGGTCATCACGTAAAGTTTCGCGTCGCACGCCTTGGCGAGTTGCGCGGCGGCGTCGAGTGCGCGCGCCGATTGCTCCTTGTGGTCCATGTCGACGGGCAGAATGATTTTTTTAACGGCGAAGGGCGCGTCCTGCGGCAATTGAAATCTCCATATTCGATCGCTTTCGCGCACTCTACGCGATGGCCCCGGCGAGATCAAAAATCGCACCCCAATAAGTAGAAAAACACCTCAAAAATGTTGAATTCTTCAATATTTCCCAGTGTTGGTGAATAGTTATCCACCACCTCCGGAGCGGCCTTATGCTTCGCTCCATGATGAAAAACCCGATCGACATCGCTGACACGAATGCGGACGGACCGCGGCCAACCGACGAGGAAGACCGCAGTTGGGAGGCGCTCGCCGCGCGCATCCAGAAGCTCGCCTTTCGACGCTCGCGTTCGCTCATGGCGGAAGCCTTCGACGAGGATTTCGACCGCGGCGCGCGAAGCCTGCGCCTCCTGATGGGTGCGGCCGAAATCTCAAACCGCATGAAACGCGAGGAAGAAAAGGAACAGCAATCGCATGACCGACGCGCCAGCGGACAAGGGCTCACGGAAGCAGATATCGAAGCCACTTACCGGAAAATCTTCAACACCGTCGAGCGCGTCGAACGTGAAGACGCTGGAACAGGAAGCGGAAACGCTGCGCAAGGTGATGGTGCTGATGCGCCATCTGGAAGCGGAGGCGGCGCAAAAGCTGTGGCGGGAGAACGCTCATGAGCACCAGAAACAACCGGATGGCGACTGGACCACTTGGCTCATCCTTGGCGGCCGCGGCGCCGGCAAAACCCGCGCCGGCGCCGAATGGGTGCGCCACATCGCCAACGACAACAAAGGCGGCGCCATTGCACCCCCTTCAATTGCACTCGTCGCGGAAACTTACGCCGATGCGAGGGAAGTCATGATTGAGGGACCGTCGGGCATTCGCGCCGTCTCGCCGTCTGGGGAGACGCCCCGCTACGAGGCCTCGCGCCGGCGTCTTGTCTGGCCCGATGGCGCGGTCGCTTATGCGTTCTCGGCGGAAGACCCGGACGGCATACGCGGTTATCAATTCACCGCCGCATGGTCCGACGAATTCGCAAAATGGCGGTATGCGGAGGAAACCTGGTCGAACCTGCAGCTTGCATTGCGCCTGGGCGACAAGCCGCGCCAGATCGTCACCACAACCCCGCGTCCCATGGCGCTGTTGAAGCGCCTCATTGCCTCGCCGACGACGGAAACCGTGCGCGCCTCCACCTATGACAACCGCGCGCATTTGTCGGAAGCGTTCTTCACGGAGATCGCCGCGCTCTATGAAGGCACGGCGCTGGGGCGTCAGGAGCTCATGGGCGAGATCGTCGACGATATCGCGGGCGCGCTCTGGTCCTGGAATATGATCGAGGCGGCGCGGATTTCCGCCGCGCCTGCGCTCGACAGAGTTGTCGTCGCCGTCGATCCCCCAGCGACGGGCGGCGAAAACGCGGACGAATGCGGGATTGTCGTCGCCGGCGTTGCTTATTGCGGCGATGTCAAAACCGCTTTCGTCATCGCGGACTGGTCGGCGGCGGGGCTTTCCCCCCGGCAATGGGCGGAAAAAACCGCCGTCGCCTATCACGAATTTTCCGCCGACCGCATCGTTGTCGAAGTCAATCAGGGCGGCGACATGGCGAAGGCCGTGATCGCGCAAGTCGAGCCGCAAGCGCCGGTGCGCGGCGTTCACGCGACGCGGGGCAAGAAGCTGCGCGCGGAACCCGTGGCCGCGCTCTACGAACAGGGGCGCGTCCGCCATGTGGGCGCGTTCCCGAAACTCGAAGACCAGATGACGACTTATACAGGCCAAAGTTCTGGAAATTGGGGCGGCAAGAGCCCGGACCGTTTGGATGCGCTCGTCTGGGCGATCACCGAACTGATGTTGCAGACGCCGGCGCCACAGCCGGGCGTGAAGAAGTTGACTTAGCGAGGAGTGTTAGTTGTGTTGAAGAAAACCCCCATCGCCTCGCCCCTTAGGGCTCGGCTCTTCCCCCGTAAACGGGGGAAGAGGGAGCTCAATCTTGAAGTTCTTTTCTCCTCCCCCGCTCGCGGGGGAGGTGTCCGCGAAGCGGACGGAGGGGGTGTGTAATGAAGTTTCCTTTTTTCCCTAACAAACCGCCAGAAGCCAAAGCCTCCGCCGCGAAAGCGCTGATCGCGCTGCATCGTTTGGGCGCGCCGGCCTGGACGCCGCGTGATTATCTCTCGCTTGCCCGCGCCGGATACGAACGCAATGTCATCGCCTATCGCTGCGTGCGGCTGGTGGCGGAGGCGGCGGCCTCGGCGCCGTTGCGTGTCGCGGATGCGGGCGCGGTGATGGCGGACCATCCGCTGCTCGAATTGCTTGCAAAACCCAATCCGGAACAGTCGGGCGCTGAGCTTTTCGAAAGTTTTTACGGCTTTCTCCAGACAGCGGGCAACGCCTATCTCGAGGGTGTCGCGCTCGACGGGATCCTGCGCGAGTTATATGTGCTGCGCCCCGACCGCATGAAAGCTCGGCCCGGCAAGTCCGGCTGGGCCGAGGCGTACGACTATTCCGTGGGCGGACGCTCGGTGACATTCAGGAAACCCGATGACGGATCTCTCTCGCCGATCCTGCATCTGAAGCTCTTTCACCCGACCAACGATCATTACGGGCTGTCGCCGCTAGAGGCCGCGAGCGCGTCGGTCGATCTGCACAACGCCGCATCGGCCTGGAACAAGTCGCTGCTCGACAATGCGGCGCGGCCTTCCGGCGCGCTGGTCTATAAAGGCCCCGAAGGCGCCGAGAACCTCACTGGCGAGCAATTCGACCGGCTGAAATCGGAACTCGAAGACGCCTATCAGGGCTCGGCGAATGCGGGGCGCCCGCTGGTATTGGATGGCGGGCTTGAATGGCGGTCCATGTCGCTCTCGCCCGCCGACATGGATTTCATCGAAGCCAAACACGCCGCCGCGCGCGAGATTGCGCTGGCCTTTGGCGTGCCGCCCATGCTGCTCGGCATTCCCGGCGACAACACCTATTCCAATTATAAAGAAGCCAATCTGGCTTTCTGGAAACAGACCGTCCTGCCGCTGGTGAAGAAGACCGCGGCGGCCTTGACCAACTGGGTCGCGCCGGTCTGGCCCGACCTGCAGGTCGTTTGTCACACGAGCGAAATCGATGCGCTCTCCGCCGAACGCGACGCGCTCTGGGCCCGCGTATCCCGCGCGGATTTTCTTTCCGAAGACGAAAAGCGCAGCGCGCTCGGGCTCGCGCCGCGAGAGGAGGGGAGCCATGCATAGTGTTTCCTTCCCGAAAGCGCCGCTGGAAAAACCTTATGAGCTGCGCGTCACGGTGGCGATTGGCGCTGCGGTGATCGTGCAGACGGGACTCGGCCTCATCTGGGCCGGCGCCGCGTCGGAGCGTCTCGCGCAACTCGAACGCCGCGCCGATGACAACACGCAAATCATCGAACGCACGGCGCGCCTTGAAGAACAGGTGCGCTTCGTCTCTGCGACGCTGATCCGCATCGAGGAAAAGATCGATGTGAAGCGGGGGGAAGAGTGATGGTCAGACCTCAGTATTGTGCGCCATTACCCTCTCCCGCTGGCGGGAGAGGGTGGCAACTGGACCTCAAAGAGGGCCGGTTGCCGGGTGAGGGTGAGAAACAAAATTGCTTTCGCCGTTTTCTATCCCACCCTCACCCCCGACCCCTCTCCCGCCAGCGGGAGAGGGGTGAGGCTCCTTTACAGAAAAGGAGTCTCTCATGACCCAGGCCCTCATCGCCGAAATCGAAGGCTACGCCTCCGTCTTCGATGTGCCGGATCTCAATGGCGACATCGTCGCGCCGGGCGCCTTCGCAAAGTCGCTGAAAAAAAATCCGAAGCCAGCTTTGCTCTATCAACACGCCGCCGAAGCGCCCATCGGCCGCTGGCTTTCCTTGCGCGAAGATGCGCGCGGGCTTTTTGTCAAGGGCGAGCTCATTTTGTCTTCGCCGCGCGCCCGCGAGGTGCATGCACTCCTGGAAGGCGGCGCCATGGACGGGCTTTCCATCGGCTATCGGACCGTGCGGTCGAGCCGCGTCGCCTCCGGACGGCGCATCCTGGAGGCCGATCTCTGGGAAGTCTCCATCGTCACCTTTCCCATGGCGCCCGGCGCGCGCATCACCCGCATCGGTCCTCCGCGGCCCGAACGCGCGCCGCAGGACTACGCAAAGATTTTTTCTGAATCGGTTCGCATTCCATCCTCCCCCACGCCGCCCGGAATGCGAGCCACCCGCGCGCGACTGCGCGCAAACCAAGACCCGGCCGCTCTTTCGGCCGGCCGGCGGGCGTCCGCGCCGCTGCCCCTCTCCCCCGGAGCGGGCGCCCGTCACTTCGCAGAGGCCGTCGAACATGCGGCGCAAAAGCTCACAGCACAGGAGTAACGAGTATCATGAGTATCGAAACCAAAGCGGAAGCGCCGAACGCGGAAATTCGCGGCGCCATGCGCGAATTTCTGAGCGCCTTCGAGGCGTTCAAGCACGCCAATGACGAACGTCTCGCCGCGCTTGAAGCGAAAAGCGCGGAGGACGTCGTCCTCAATGAAAAGATCGAGCGCATCAATGATGCGGTGACGGAACAGAAAGCCGCCGTCGACCGGCTGGCGCTGAAACAGGGGCGCCCGCAGATCGGCTCAGCGGCTCGTGTCGAGCCCGACGAACGCAAGGCCGCGTTTTTCCGCTATATGCGCGTGGGCGATGCGACGGCGGTCGCCTCTCTCGAAGCGAAATCGGTCAACACCGGCGCCGACAGCGAAGGCGGCTATCTCGCGCCCAATGAAGTGGAGCGCATGATCACCGCCGCGGTGAAAGACATCTCGCCGATCCGCCAGATCGCGAGCGTGCGCGAAATCGGCGGCAATGTGTTCCGCAAGCCCGTCTCGAACGGCGACGCAGCCGCGGGCTGGGTCGCGGAAACGACCGCGCGCGATACGGAAACGACCGCGCCGACGCTCACCGCCATCGACTTCCCGACCATGGAGCTTTACGCCATGCCGGCGGCGACGCAGACGCTGCTTGATGACGCAATTGTCGACATCGAACAATGGCTCGCCGACGAGGTGCAGACGGAATTCGCGGTTCAGGAATCCGCCGCTTTCATTTCCGGCAACGGAACGACGGCGCCGAAGGGTATTCTTTCCTACACCATCGCCGCGGACGCGTCGAAAACCGCGACGCAACTCGGCTACATCGCCTCCGGGGCCGACGGCGCCTTTGCGGCGTCGAATCCGTCCGATGCGCTGCTCGATCTTATCTATGCGCCGAAACAGGCCTATCGCGCCAATGGGCGTTTCCTCATGAACCGGTCGGTTGTCGGCGCGCTTCGCAAATTCAAGGATAGCGAAGGCAATTATCTCTGGCAGCCCAATAACGAGCCGGGCGAGCCCGCGCGTCTCATGGGCTATCCGGTGACGGAAGCCGAGGACATGCCGGATATTGCGTCGGATTCGCACTCGATTGCGTTTGGCGATTTCCGCCGCGGTTATCTCATTGTCGATCGCGTCGGCGTGCGCGTGTTGCGCGATCCTTATTCGTCGAAGCCTTACGTCTTGTTCTACACGACCAAGCGCGTCGGCGGCGGCATCCAGGATTTCGACGCCATCAAGTTCCTGAAGTTCGCAGCGAGCTAAGCGTGTTCGACTGCTCATCCCCGCGTCCTTCGAGACGCTCAAATTCCTTCATCCTGAGGGTGGCCGATAGGCCACGTCTCGAAGGACGAAGGAATTTGAGCTCCTCAGGATGAAGGGCGGGGATGAGCAGAAGCTGAAACAAACAAACGGACGAGTTGCGTAATGTCCCTCACACTTCTTTCCCCGCCGGCGGCGGAGCCCGTGACGCTGGCCGAAATGAAAGATCATCTGCGCGTCACGCATTCCGATGAAGACGCGCTGATTACCGGCCTTCTCGTCGCCGCGGTGCGCGCCGTCGAAGCGCGCGGCCGCCTCGCGCTGATGCCGCAGTCTTGGCGGCTGACGCTTGACGCCGCGCCTGCAGAGACCTTGTTCCTGCCCCTGTCGCCGGTCGCGTCTCTCAATGCGGTGGCGGTGATCGATGGAGCGGGCGATCCGCAGGCCGTCTCCGTGTCTTTATATGATGCGGTGTTGGGCAAGGCGCCGCGCATCCGTCCCGCCGGGCCCTGGCCTTTGCCGTCGCCAAAGCTGGGCGGCGTTCGGATCGATTTCACCGCGGGTTATGCGGACGCCGGCGCGGTTCCCGAAGAGCTGAAGCTCGCGGTGAAAATTCTCGCCGCCGCGTTTTACGAAAATCGCGAGGCGGCCGGCGAGACGCGCGTCTATGCCGTGCCCCAGACTGTCGATGCGCTGATCGCGCCGTTCAGGGAGGTGAGGCTGTGATCGGCGCCCTTCGTCACAAAATCATATGGCTCGACGTCTCGCGCGAGAGTGACGAGGCGGGCGGCGCCAGCCTCTCATGGGTTCCCGGTTCGGAAGTCTGGGCCTCGGTGGAGCGGCTCGCCTCGACGCGCGACTTCGCCGGCGACCGCAAAAACCGGCTGAAGCGCATCGCGGTGTCGATCCGGTTCAGCACGGACGCAGCGCTGGGCCAGCGCCTCAGCTTCGAAGGCGAGACCTATGAAACCGTCAGTATCGAGAGCGATGACGGGCGCGACAAACGCCTGACGCTCATCTGCGAGGAGGTGCTTTCATGACCAATGCCCAGTGGGAATTGCAGAAGGCGGTTTACCAGACGCTTTCTGCCGACGCCGCCATCAAGGCGGCGGTGGGCGACCCGGCGCGCATCTTCGACGACCCGCCGCCCGATGCGTTGTTTCCCTATCTGACGCTGGGTGAAGCGCGCGCGAGCGACTGGAAAGGCGTCGAAGGCGGGCTCGAACACGATTTGCGCCTTTATGTTTTCTCCCGTTACGCCGGGCGGCGCGAAGTGAAGCGCATTCTCTCCGCTGTTTACGACGCGCTGCATGAGGCGGCGCTGACGCTTTCCGGTCACGACCTCATCAATATTCGTTTCGTTTTCGCCGACGCGTTCCGGCGCACCGACGGCGAAACCTATCAGGGCGTCGCGCGCTTTCGCGCGGTGACGATGGCGCAGTGAGTATGTGCGGCGCTTCCAAAATATCCCCGCTCATTCCCGCGAAAGCGGGAATCCAGAATGTGAGCAATAGGCTTTCATGGGTCCCCGCTTTCGCGGGGATGAGCGGAGGAGAGTTTCGTCTATCTAAAAAGGATTCTCATAATGACAGCTCAACGCGGTAAAGACCTCCTCCTCAAACTCGGCGACGGCGAAGTCTCCGAAACATTTTCCGTCATCGGCGGCTTGCGCACAAAGACGCTTTCTTTGAACGCGCAAACCGTCGATGTGACGCACTCGCAATCCGCCGGGGGCTGGCGCGAATTGCTCGCGGGCGCCGGCGTCCGCCAGGCGTCGATCTCCGGCGCCGGTGTTTTTCTGAACGACGCCGCGGCGGAAGAGGCGAGGGCCGTTTTCTTCGCTAACGAGCTGCGCAACTGGCAAATCGTCGTGCCGGGCTTTGGAACCATCGAAGGTCCGTTCCTGATCGCCAATCTCGATTACGCGGGCGAGCATGACCGCGAAGCTTCCATGGCGCTGGCGCTTGAGAGCGCTGGCGCGCTGACCTTTACCGTGGAGGGGTGAGGATGGAACGCAAAATAAAATTGCGTGCTTTCTCTTCCCCCGTTTACGGGGGAAGTACCCGCCCAGCCGCGAAGGCGGCTTATGATAATAAGCGCGCGTTCGCGCGCGGGGCGGGGGATGGGGGCTCTTGCCGACTCGCCCCCTCCGTCCGCCCGCATCGCTTCGCGATGCGTTCGGCCACCTCCCCCGTAAACGGGAGAGGAGAAGAGTCGCCTTTGAGCGGGAGCACATCATGACTCACCCCCGTGGCGACGTTTCGATCACCATCAACGGCGAAGATAAAACCCTGCGCCTCACCCTCGGCGCGCTCGCCGATATAGAAGACAAGCTCGGCGGCGGCGATCTCGCCGCGTTGCAGGCGCGGCTCAAAAACCCGCGCGTCTCCGACATCATCCTGATTCTCCATGCGCTCCTCGCCGGCGGCGGCGCTGCGCTGACGCTCGAAGCCTTGAAAGCGAGCGATCTCGATCTGGCGGAAGCGACGCGCGCGATTGCAAAAGCGTTCGAAGTCTTGGGAGGAGAGGAAACGCCGGGAAAGCCCCAAGCCGATTTTGCATCGGGGGAGGGCTAGAAACATGGCGCGCCATGTTCGTCTTTGCGGTGTTGCGTCTTGGCCTGGCTCCGGACGCCTTCTGGGCGCTGTCCGTTTGCGAATGGCGGGCGATCATGGGCGCCGCTGCGCCGCAAGGCGAAATGATGACTCGCCAGGCGCTTCTGAATCTCATCGACAATCACGGGAAAACCAATGCCTGAACATGTAAATGTCACCGTCTCGACGCTGGGAGTTGAAGAGGCCGCAGCCGAAATCGAAAACATCGCGCAGACGCGCATTGCGCCTGCCGCCGCGTTGATCGATGAAGCCTTTGCGACCGCCGCGAACTCGATCCAGTCCAATCTCGCCCGCGCGGCGGAGCGCGGCGAGATCTCCATGAAGAAACTGACGCAAGCCTTGCTACGGGATTTGCGCCGCTTCGCCATCGACGGGCTTGTGCGCCAGCCGGTGCAGAATCTTTTCACCAATCTTTTTGCGAGCGCCTTTGGAGGCGCGCGCGCCGGCGGCGGGCCGGTGGCGCCGGGCGCGTCCTATCTTGTGGGCGAACGCGGGCCCGAACTCTTCACGCCAGGAAGCGCCGGAACGGTCCGGCCTTTGGGCGCGGCAGGTGTGACCGTCAACATCTCGCTGCCGGGCGTCACGGACGTTCAGAGTTTCAAACGTTCCGAAACGCAAGTCGCCGCCGCGCTCGCAAGAGCGGTGGGGCGGGGCCAGCGGAACTTATAGTCATGCCTCCTTCATTCGCCTCGACCCCCTCCGTCAGCTTCGCTGACACCTCCCCCGTAAACGGGGGAGGAGAAGTGCCATACGTTTTGAGCGGGTGTTCACTTCCCCCGCTGGCGGGGGAAGTGGCCCGAAGGGCCGATGGGGGGGAGAAAAGAAACAATCGTCTAGTTGAGTAACAACCCATGTCCTTCCACGAAATCCTCTTCCCCGTCGACATTGCGCTGAACTCCGAAGGCGGGCCCACGCGCAAGACCGACATTGTCGCGCTCGTTTCCGGCCATGAGGAGCGCAACTCGCCCTGGGCCGGGTCGCGCCGCGCGTTCAACGCCGGTTATGGCGTCAAAACCATCGCCGATATTGAAAATGTCATCGCATTTTTCGAAGCGCGCCACGGAAGGCTTTACGGCTTCCGCTTTCGCGATCCGTTCGATTTCAAGAGCTGCCGGATCGCCGAAAGTCCGGCGCCGGACGATCAGACCATCGGAACCGGCGACGGCAGCGAAACAGCGTTTCAGCTCGTGAAGCGCTACGCCTCCGGCGCGGCCTCCTATGTGCGGCCGGTGAAGAAACCGGTCGCCGGTTCGGCGCGTGTCGCCGTCGACGGCGTTGAACAAGCGCAAGGCGCCGATTTCACGCTTGATGAAACAACCGGCGTGGTGACGTTTTCTTCGCCGCCGGGCGAAGGGCTTTCGGTGACGGCGGGGTTCACCTTCGACACGGCCGTCCGCTTCGATACGGATGAGTTGCGCATCAATCTCGCGGCGTTTCAGGCGGGGGACATTCCCTCCATTCCCCTGATAGAGGTCCTCGTCTGATGCGCAGCGTTGATTCCAATCTCCTGGCGCATCTCGATACGGGCGCGACGACGCTCGCGACCTGCTGGCGGATCGCGCGGCGCGACGGGGTCGTGCTCGGCTTCACAGATCACGACCGCGCGTTGACCTTCGACGAGACAACATTCCTGCCGGAGACCGGCGCCGTCGGCTCGGCCTTGTCTTCCTCCGCCGATCTCGCCGCCGACAATGCGGAGATCGAGGGCGCGTTGTCGGCCTCGGCCTTGTCCGGCGAAGACCTTGCAGCGGGCAAGTATGACGGCGCGGAAGTTGAAATCTTTCGCGTCAACTGGGCGGCGCCGGACCAGCGATTGCTTTTGAAAAAAGGCGTCATCGGCGAGGTGACGCGCGTAGGCGAAGCCTTCCGCGCGGAATTGCGCGGGCTTTCGCACAAACTCGAACAGCCCATCGGTCGCGTTTATCAGCGCCTGTGCGATGTGAATGTGGGCTCGGCGAAATGCGGCGTCGATCTGGATCAGGCGGCGTTCAAGACCTCCGGCGCGGTCACTGCGCTCCGCGATGCGCAGAGTTTCACCGCCAGCGGGTTCTCTTCATTCGAGGACGGCTGGTTCGCCCATGGGCTTTTGACCTGGACCGCCGGCGCCAATGTCGGTCTTTCCGCGCATGTGAAAACGCAGACGCAATCGGGCGCCATCTCCTTGTGGCTGCCTGCAGGCGCGGCGATTGAAGTGGGCGATGCGTTCACCGTCACGGCGGGCTGCGACAAGCGCTTCGAGACATGCCGCGCGAAATTTTCCAACGCGGCGAACTTCCGCGGCTTTCCGTTCATGCCGGGCAACGACTTCGCCGTCTCCTATCCGCTGAAAGGCGAGAAGAACACGGGAGGGAAGTTGAAGTGAGTGAAGAAAAGAACCCGGAAGGCCGACCTTTATTGCTTCAGGCCCCGAATAAAATCGACGAGCCAAAAATTCGAGAAGAGGGCAAGCACGATGACAAGCACAGCGGCGTAGAAAGCTGTGACAACAGGTCTCCAGCTGAACACCCATGGCAGCAATGCGAAGATGCCCATGAAGATGCCTGTTGCTCCCATGACCTGCATGGCGATGAAGCCGAATTCGCCAGCGACGCTTTCGATGGCGCTAAGCGAAGAGACAACCGTCACGGCGCAAGCGACAAGCCACAACATAAAGATCAGAAAGAGGTCGCGAATTCTGATCGGCATGGTCATCCCATCACGTCTGATCTCTCGAACAGCCTACAGCGTGCAGGCCCCACCATCAACAGCGACGACATCCTCACCGCCACAGCAAGCTGGCTCGGCACGCCTTATGTGCATCAGGCGAGCGCGAAGGGCGCGGGCTGCGACTGTCTCGGTCTTGTTCGTGGAGTCTGGCGTGATCTTTATGGGGCGGAGCCGGAACTGCCGCCACCCTACACGCCTGACTGGGCCGAGCGCGCCTTCGCGCGAAAAACTCAAGAAGAGCGAAAGAAAGACGAACCTTTGCTTTCCGCTGCGCGCCGCAATCTCATCGAAAAACAGTCCGGCGAGATCGACCCGGGCGACGTCATCGTCTTTCGCGTGGTCGCGGACGGGCCCGCCAAACATTGCGGCATCGCGACCTCGCCCAACGCCTTCATCCACGCCTATGCCGGCCGCGCGGTCATTGAGAGCTGGATGAACCGCTGGTGGCGCCAGCGCATCGCCGGCGTTTTTCACTTTCCGGGGGTGACGCAATGACTGGATTTCCTGGCCGTTCATCCCGGCGTCCTTCGAGACGCCAAAATTCCTTCATCCTGAGGGCGCGCATGAAAATGCGCGCGTCTCGAAGGGCGAAGGAATTTTGGCTCCCCAGGATGAAGGGCCGGGATGAACGGCGCAAAATCGGAGTTCTCTAATGGCCCAGCTTCTTCTCACCGCGGCGCAAGGCGTCGGCGGCGCCGCTGCGAAAGGCGGCATCGGCGCCTTTCTCGCGCGCACCGTGGCGACGACCGCCGCGTCCTACGCCGCCGGCTATGCGGACCGCCTCATCTTCGGGCCACGCAAGCGCAAGGTCGAAGGTCCGCGTCTCGATGGTTTTCAGGTGCAGGCGTCGCAGGAGGGTGCGCCTGTCTTGCGCGTTTACGGCCGGGCGCGCGTCGCCGGGCAACTGATCTGGGCGGCGAATTTCAAGGAGACGTCATCGCAGACGACGGAAAGCTCCGGCGCCAAGGGCGGGCGCCCCGCCGCGCAAACAACCTATACGGAATATCTCTACTCCATCTCCTTCGCTGTGGGGCTGTGCGAAGGCGTTATCGGCCGGGTGGGCCGCGTCTGGGCCGATGGCAAGCCCTTCGATCTCTCGAAACACAATGTGCGGATCTATCGCGGGACGGAGACGCAAAATCCCGACGCGCTGATCCTCGCCACGCAAGGGGCGCCAGAATCAGGTTTTGGGGCGCCGGGCTTTCGCGGTCTCGCCTATATCGTCTTTGAGGATCTGCCGCTGAAGGATTTCGGCAACCGCATCCCGCAGCTATCCTTCGAAATCGAAAAGAGCCTCAAAACCACCGACGCGAATGCGCTTGAGAACAAACTGACGGCCGTCTCGCTGATCCCCGGCTCGGGCGAGTTCGTTTACGGCACGACAGGCGTCAATCGCGTGCTCGACGAAGGCGTCACCCAGAGCGAAAACATTCACAATACCCAAGGCGTGACGGATTTCCGCGCCTCCATCGACGCGCTGATCGACGCGGCGCCGAACCTTGAACATGTCTCGCTGGTTTCCGCATGGTTCGGGAACTCGCTCGATGTCGCGAGCTGTACGATCCGGCCCGGCGTCGAAACGACGGACAAGGAAACCGCGCCTTATGACTGGAAGGCCGGCGGCGTGACGCGCGGGGGCGCGCATCTGATTTCCACCCATGAAGGCGGTTCAGCCTATGGCGGGACGCCCGCCGATAAAAACATCATTGAGACAATACAGGCGCTTAACGCAAAAGGTCTCAAGGTGATGTTCCACCCCTTCATCCTGATGGACGCGTCCGGCTATCCTTGGCGGGGGCGCATCGATGCGGGGGCGGCGGACAAGACGGCGGGCGCGACAAGCGCCATCGCAAGTTTTTTCGGCGCAGCGAGCGCCGCGGATTTCTCCATCGCCAATGGCGAGGTTGTTTATGCCGGCCCCGCCGAATGGTCGTTCCGGCGGTTTATCTTGCATTACGCGAAACTCTGCGCGCTCGCGGGCGGGGTGGATGCGTTTTTGCTGGGCTCGGAATTGCGGGGGATCACCACAACACGCGATGACGCCGGCAACTACCTCGCGGTTTCGCAAATGATTTCGCTGGCGACGGAAGTGCGCGCGATCTTGGGACCGTCGGTAAAACTTTCCTACGCCGCCGACTGGTCGGAATATTTCGGCCATCACCCGGCCGACGGCAGCGGCGATGTCTTCTTTCATCTTGATCCTTTATGGGCCAATGCTGAAATCGACTTCATCGGCGTCGACAATTACATGCCCACGGCGGACTGGCGCGACGGTTATGCGCATACGGACGCGCTCTCTGGCGCGAAAAGCCAGTATGATCTCGATTATCTGCAAGCGAACATAGACGGCGGCGAGGGCTATGACTGGTATTATGCCTCCGACGCCGACCGCGCGACGCAGACGCGCACGCCCATCGCCGACGGCGCCTATGGCGAGCCATGGGTCTTCCGCTACAAGGATTTCTGGAGCTGGTGGAGCAACCAACATTACAATCGTCCCGGCGGCGTGAAAGCGGGATCGCCAACGGCCTGGGTTCCCGAGTCAAAACCCATCTGGTTCACCGAGACAGGCGCCCCGGCGGCCGACAAGGCGGCGAACGAGCCCAATGTCTTTGTGGATACAAAAAGTTCGGAGAGCGACCTCCCGCATTTCTCCTCCGGCCATCGCGACGACATGGCGCAACGGCGCTTTCTGGAGGCGCAGGCGCGGTTCTGGGCGAAATCCTCGAACAACCCAATATCCTCTGTCTACGGAGGGAGGATGGTGGATGCGGACCGGCGCTATGTGTGGGCGTGGGATGCGCGTCCCTTTCCGGATTTTCCCGCGCGCTCCGATATCTGGGGCGACACGGCGAACTGGGAGAAGGGGCACTGGCTCAATGGCCGTCTCGGCCGGGCGCCGCTCGATTTGCTTGTGGCCGCGCTCGCAAAGGAAGCGGATTTCACCGATGTGGAGGCGTCCGGCCTCGACGGCGTCGTCACCGGCTATGTCGTGGACCGGCCCATGTCCGTGCGGGAGATGATCGACCCGCTCGCCGATGTCTATCAGTTCGACATTGTGGAGTCCGGCGACGTCTTGCGGTTCCAGCCGCGCACCGCCGCGCCGGCGATGACATTGAGCGCGTCGGACCTCGCGGAAAGACGCGACGGCGCCTTCACCTTGAGCCTCGCGCAGGAGGCGGATCTGCCCGCCGCGTTTCGGCTCGGCTTCTTTGACGAGCAGGACGGTTTCGCCGCCGCCGTCGCCGAAGCGCGCGATCCCGGCGCAAGGCCCCATCGCGAGGCGGGCGCCGACATCGCCGCGGCGATCCCCGCATCGGAGGCCGAAGCGCGGGCGCGCTCCATTCTCGCCGACGCCTGGGTGATGCGCGACGGGCTTTCCTTTTCCCTGCCGCCGTCGGCCGCCGCGCTGGAGCCCGGCGACGCAATTATCCTCGACGATCTGGGGACGGAGCGTCTCTATCGGGTAACGGAGATCGAGGATGGGTTCGCGCGCGAGGTTTCGCTCGTGCGCGTCGCGCCGGCGGTTTACGACTCGCCGGTGTCGACGGCGTCTTATGCGGCTTCTGGCGATATTCTCGTTTACGCCGCGCCCTTGTGGGAGCTGATGGACCTGCCGCTGTTCCGCAGCGGCGACGACGCGGCGGCGCCTTGGTTAGCAGCGTTTTCCGATCCGTGGCCCGGCGGCGCCGCGCTCTACCGCAGCGCGGGCGAGGGCGCGCCCACATTGGTGGGCCTTGCCTCGTCGCGCGCGGTGATGGGGCGTCTCAAAACCGCGCTGCCGCCGGCCGGGTCGGGACGGCGCGTCTGGCGCAGCATTGAGGTGAGACTGCATTTCGGAAGCCTGTCGTCGAAAGCCGAAGAGGACGTTTTCGCCGGCGTCAACGCCTTTGCGGTGAAAGCCGACAATGGGGCGTGGGAAATCTGCCAGTTCGAAACGGCGACGCTCCTTGAAAACGGAAACTGGTGCCTGTCGGGACTTCTGCGCGGACAGGCGGGGACGGAGGCTGAAAGCTTGGCCGGCGCGTCCTTCGATGCGCGCTTCGTCTTGCTGAACAGCGCCGTGACGCAGATCGCGTTTTCCGTGAACCACCGGGGCCTTGCCTATGAGTGGCAGGCGGGACCGGAGAACGATCTTCCCGATACGGAGACATTCCGGCTGAAGAGCCTGACCATGAATGCGCGCGGGCTGACGCCGCTCTCGCCCGTTCATTTGCGCGCGGCGTGGTCGGGAAGCGACATTCGCCTGAGCTGGATCCGCCGCACGCGCGAGGGCGGCGATTCATGGGAAGGCGAGGTTCCGCTTGGCGAATATGACGAGCGTTATCGCGTGACGATCTATGACGGGCTGACCCCCGTACGCACGGTCGAGACGACAACAAGCGCCTACGCCTACGCCGCCGCGGACATTCTCGCCGATTTCGGCTCGTCCGATCCCGGCGAGACGATCACCTTCGCTGTCGCGCAGATTTCCGATGCGGTCGGCGAGGGGGCGGAGGCGTGGGGTTCGCTATGATACAGAAAATTGTGCCATTCTGGTCTTTTTCAAGTCGCAAAGCACTGTATCTAGTAGTTGCCTCAAATGGACCTTTTGTTAAGATTTGGTGTTGACATTTGGGGGACTCGGCCAGTACGACGCTGCGCCCTCGACTATGGGTAAAGGATGCCGAAGATGTCAGAAGTAGAAAAGCTAAGAGTCGTAATCTTCCGAGATGGCGATGGCTGGGCCGCGCAATGCTTGGAACACGATATCTGTGCGTATGCGGATGATTTAGGCGAACTTCAGCGCCGTTTCGAGGCTACGTTTGCTCTAGAGTGCCAAATTAGCCAGGAAATTCATGGAGAACCCCTGAAAGGTATTTCTCCTGCTCCAGAAAATTTTCAGCGAATGTGGGATGAATGCCCGGGAAAGTATGAGCCCGGGAGCGAAAACAAGTTGAGTCAGCGTAATATCGACTTTGCTATGTGCGCTTAGGCTTAGGCGACATGGCTGCTCCCTTTGGCGGACATCCAAATTTAGCAACATATATCGCGTGGGCCCGTAAACAGGGCTGCGAATGTAAAAGCGGTTACATAGATGACGGTGAGGGAAACATGATGGTTACCCGCGTCATCTACGCCCCCTGCGGTAAAAAGTATGCACCGTTGGCAGGTTTTAACGATGGGGACCGGTTGCCGCCGACGATGGTCCGGATGTTGGATAACCGTCTCGGATTAGATTCGCCTTTTCCAAAGCTTTAATTTTGGCGCCAAGCTTTTAATAGTCTACTCGTTCTCCTCAATCCACTCCTCCACATGGCTTCTCATGGTGACAAGGGGGACGGCACCGTTTTCAAGAATGCGCTCGTGGAATTCGCGAATATCGAATTTAGCGCCGAGGCGGGTTTCAACTTCCTCGCGCACCCCGCTGATTTTTTTAATCTGATCGTCGATTTGAAGCCTCGCATAGCTGGCGGCAACCAACGTAATGGCCACAACACCAAGGACCAGCCATGGCGGCGGCTTTTTGATGACATTGAATAACAAGCCGCCAAGCAAAAACGCCAGCGCGACCCACAATAACAACGTCCCTAAAAATGCGGCGGCGTGATAAGAAAGATTGAGCATACCGTTTGAGAAAACGGGATGCTCCGCTCCCAAGAACAGTATGATTAGAAATGAAACTGCGAGAAGAAGGAGCTTACCCTCACGTTGCGCTGCAATGCGATTGGCGCCGTCACGCACGGCGTTTTCGAGCTGCTTCAGAAAGCGCCGCCGCGCATTTTTATTTTCCGGGTTCGTCATCACCGTCAACCTTACCCCGTCAGCCAGAACCGATAGGCGTAAAGAATTCCGACCATCACAACGATCCCGAAGAGCATGGCGAATACGACTTTGGCGCGCAACAACCAGCTTGGATTGTCGATGGCCTCATCGTCGTCAATTTCCTTTCCAACTAAAAGACCGATCAGGGCGATGATGCCGACAAGACCGGCGATGAACACTGCGCTATACACCGCCAGATCAAGGAGCGGCGCGGACCGCGAGGAATCGGTGGCGACTTCAAACAAGAAAACGCCGACCGACGCCACGGAAAAAGCGGCCATCGCCCACGTCAAAACACCGGGTTTGTCTTCGTCTTGATCGTCCAGGACTCGCCCCCCCGAATTTTCTGCCTAGTCGCTTTCCACTTCCTCAATCCATTCCTCCACATGGCTTCGCATGGCGCCAAGAGGCACCGCGCCGTTTTCGAGGATGCGGTTGTGGAATTCGCGGATGTCGAATTTTTCGCCGAGGCGTTCCTCCGCTTCCTCGCGCAGGGCGAAGATTTCAAGACCGCCGGTGTCGTACGCCGTCAGTTGGCCCGGAATGACGGCGATGCGGTCGAGGAGAACCTCCGCGCTTTTTTCGTCGAAGCGGCCGCTTTCCATGGCGAAGTCTTTCACCTGTTGTTCGGACCATCCGTAGACGTGCAATCCGGGGTCCATCACCATGCCGCGCGCGGGCCAGGCGCGGCGCGTGATCTCGCCATAGCGCGTGTCGTAAATCCCGGCTTCCTCGGCGAGCGCTTCGGAATAGCGCGCCCAGCCCTCCACATAGGCCGTCGAACTCAAAAGCTGCACGATGGGGTGCAAGCCTTCGACGGCGTAGGCGGTGGCGATTTGCATATGGTGGCCCGGCCAGCCTTCATGCACGGCGACGATCTGCGCATGGCCTTTGGTGTCCGTTTCCCAGTCATCGGTATTGATGCGATAGGTGGCGGGGCCTTCCGAAGGCGGCGTTGTTTCATAGCGCGAGGACTGGCCCGTGCCTTTCAGATAATCGGCATAGGGCTCGACGACCATCTCTTGCGCCGGAAGCTTCGAAAAGAACGGCGCGGATTTTTCCCTGGTGACCGGCACGAGCGCGCGGGTGAAATCGATCAGTTCCTGTTCGCTGTCGAAGCGGTTGCCCGGCGCGGTTTTCGTGCGCTCGAGAATTTCCGCGAAGTTTTCAACGCTGAACAATTCGCGCCCGCGCTTGATGACGGCCTCGGTGTTTGCGGCGACTGTTTCCTGACCGCGCTCATAGGTTTTCTTCGAGCCGATGGGCGCGCCGTGATGAACGCGCAGGAGCGCCTCGTAGCATTCAGCGCCGTCCGGGTTTGCGGTGATGGCGAGTTCGTCGCGCGCGGCGGGGATGTAAACATCGTTCAGAAAGGCGCGGTAATCCGCAATCGCCGGATTGATCTTTTCCGTTACAAGCGCCGTCGCGGCGGCCTTGAACGCGTCATCGCCTTTCTCAGCGAAGGCAATAAACGGCGAGTTTTCCGGCGCGGTCTCAAGCAGCGAATCGAGCTGGCCGACAACGCGGGCGGCGACGCGCTTGGGCACGGTGTAGCCTTCCGCAAGGCCCTTTTCGAGATTGGCCTTGTCCTGCGCAATATAGGCGGGCAGCTTTTCCCAGCGGGCGAGTGCGTCGGTGCGCTCTTCTTCCGTCTCTACCGGCTGCATGGAGGCGATGATCGGCAAGCCGTTCTGCCAGCCGAACATGTGATTGACGCTTTGCCATGGCTGTTTGCAGATCCGCGCGCCGCGGCTCGAGGCGATATTTTCTTTCACCGTTTCATAAGTGACCCAGTCGGCGCCGCTCAGTGCGCTCCCGTCGATCTGATCAAGGCGCGCGGCGAGGGCGTCTTCCGTCGCCTCGAAAGCGGCATAGGCCTCGGGCGAGATGTCGTCGAAGGCGTCATTGGCGATTTCCACATCGGCGCCGAGACCGGAGTAAAGAAAGGCGAAAGGCGCGATCTCCCGGATCGACGCCATATAGGCGTCCGCAACGGCGTTCACCTCTTGCGAGGGCGAAGGCGCCGGCGCGCCCGTTTCAGTCTGGCATGCCGACAGCAAGACAAGCGGGGCGAGCCATGCAGCGAGCTGTTTCTTCATCAGGAAAACTCCGTTCATCAGCGTTTTTCCGTCTATCGTATATTTGTTCGAAATCCAAAGAGCCGCCAGCATCGGCCCGGCTTCTTGTCCTCACTGGCGCCCGCAAAGTCTTTAGCTTCGCGCAGGAGCGCTGGCGCCGGCGTTCCACTGCAGCCCGATTTCGCAGACAAAGAAAGGCACGATCCAGGAGAGCCAGACAGCCGCCGAACCGTCGCCGAGTGCGCCCGTGGCCGGCTGTGTTGCGAGAAGGCGGCAAAGCACAAAGGCCCAGGCGAGAACGTAACTTCGAATCATCCATGCACGGTGTTGCTCGAACTTTTTGTTGCGCGCCGCGCGCCACGCCATTGCCGCCGCTGCGAGCCACGCCGCACCGAGCGCGGCGAGCGACCAACCGATATCGGTGCCGTCGAGAAGGGCGAGGCCGATCCGGCCGGCCCGTTCATGCGTCGGCGCCATGGCGAGATAAATGGCGCTCGCCGCCGCCAGCGTCCCGCCGCCGAGATAGAGATAACCGGCGGCCCTGTGCCATTGGAAAAACCGCCGCGCGGCGCCGATATAAAGATTGGCCGCGCCCAGAAACAGCATCAACGTGCCGCCGACCATATGTGCGTAAACAATGGGAAAATGCGCCGGGTGATTGGCTTTGGCCGCGAAGGTCGCAACCGGCAAGGCGATCAAGATCCAGGCCAGAGCGCCTGTCAGAACGGCGATGATCAGCAGGACGCCCATCATGGAAACCGCCGATTTGCGGCGAACGCCCGGCATTACGCGATCCATGGAAGCGCTCCAGTGAAGGACGGGAATCTCTACACCGGCGCGCGGACCCGCGCCAGACGGTCCTTGACCGCTAAATTCTCCTCGCCAAAGTTAACGCTAAACTCTTCATTTTCGGGGAAAATCACCTATCTCTATGCACGAAGGCGGGACTCCGCCCATAAGGCAAGGATTAACAAGGATCTAACGGGCAGTGGCGCGGAACCCTTATATTGTGCTGGGGCTTTCCCCCAAGGCGACGGATGCGGAAATCCGCTCCGCCTTCCGTCAGCTCGCGAAAAAGTATCATCCGGACCGCAATCCGGACGACAAAAAGTCCGAAGAAAAGTTCAAGGAAGTTTCAGCGGCTTTCGACATTCTCGGCGATTCCGAACGGCGCAAGAAATACGACCGCGGCGAGATCGACGACGAAGGCCGGGAACGGCCGAACCCGTTTCATCAGTGGACGCAGCGAGAAGGCGCGGGCGGCGGGCGGACTTATTCTTCCGGCCCCGGCGGCGGTCCGGGGGGAGGGCCCGGCGCAGGCGCGTCCTTCGAAGATCTGTCCGACATCTTCTCCGATATATTCGGCGCCCGTCAGGCGCGCGCGCAACACGCCGCCCAGTCGCGCGGCCGCGATGTGCGCTATCGGCTTGAAGTCGATTTTCTCGACGCCCTTAACGGCGCGAAGAAACGCGTCACCATGCCTGACGGCAAGACCCTCGATCTGTCGATTCCTGCAGGTCTTGAAGACGGCCAGACCCTGCGTTTGAAAGGCCAGGGCGAAAAGGGCCCCGGCGGCGCCGGCGACGTCTATGTGGAAGTCAAGGTGAAGCCGCATCCGCTGTTCGAGCGCAAGGGCGACGACATTTATATCGAGACGCCGATCACGCTGAAAGAAGCAGTGCTCGGCGGCAAGATCACCGCGCCCACCATCGCCGGCGACGTGTCGGTGAACGTGCCGAAGAATTCGAGTTCGGGCACAGTGTTGCGCCTTAAAGGCCGCGGCGCGCCGAAAAAATCCGGCGGCGCAGGGGACCAGTATGTAAAGCTCAAAATCGTCCTGCCCGAAGGCGGCGACAAGGAGCTTGAGGAATTCGTCAAGACATGGAAGGGCGCGGACCAGAAAAACCGCAAGGATTTCGCCGGCGCGTAAAGGCGCCGCTCTTCAGATCATCATTTGACCCGATAGGCGTTCAATCGTACGAGTAAGGACGATTGCAGACGAAACGGCCCCTGCCGGGGCGAATGAGAGACATGGCCCTCACGCAACGCAAACGTCAGCGCCTCAGCGCATTTCTGGGCGAGCTTCCCGTTGCGGCGGCGGTCAAACTGTTCGCTGCGCTTGAAGCCGATCGCGAGGCGGGCGGCAAAGGCCTTCCCCATGATGCGCTCCTGGACGATTTGCGGCGCAAGCTGCGCGAGCGCGGCGCGGCGCCGAAGCGCCGTCCCAGCGCCAAGCGCACCTTCTTTGAACCCTTTGAAGACTTCTTCGTCAGTGTAAGGAGCGGCCGGAAGCGCCGTGCGCAAATCGCGCGCACCTCGCTCGATCCCATCTGGCGGGTCATGATGACCGATCCGGCGCTCACCGAAGCCGCCATGGCCGCTGCGGCGCTTGATGACGCATACAACGCCGGGGAGGATGTGAAACAGCTTGAGCGGTCGCTGTTTCTTTCGGCGGAAGCGGGGCTTTCGCGTCTCATCGCCCGGGTGAAGGAAAGCGAAGATGCGCGGTCGAGCCTGAAAGAGGCGGTGGGCGGCGAAGACGCGCTAGCCGATTTCGAGGAGATCTGCCGCCTGATCGAAGGCGCCGAAGCCCTGCGGACCCTGCGCACCGTCGCGCCGTCCCATTCGCCCTCCTTGAGCGAGGAGCAGATTTACGATCTACGCCAGCTTTTTCTTTCCGTCTACGAACAGTCGCCGGCGATCGCAGGCTATCTCCTGCTGGCGCTGAAAGGCCGGCTCGAGGCGCCCTGGCGAGCCCTCGGCGTCTATTACCATCTTGCGCGCAGCGCCGATGACAAGCTGATGCCCGCGCGCGAGACCGTCATGATGCTGCCGGAAAGCCTGTTCGAGGATCTCGAGGCGCTCGCCCGCGCGCTCGAAAAGGCGGGCGGCGGCGATCTTGACGTGCAGTCGGCGAAGGCGCGACTCGGCTATTTTATCGATTACGCCGACGGCCTGGCGCGCCATGCGCAAAAAGCCGGCGACAATGTCTTTTTGAACCGCATCGAAGCCTGCCGCGACATCGCCGGGGAGGCCCATGCAAGGTTTGTGGAGCAGGCGCTCAGCGCCATGCGCGCAGCCCTGCCCGTGCGCGAGGCGCGCGGATCGAGCCGGATGGCCGCGCCGCGTCCCGATTATGCAAAACCGGTGGCACCTGGCGTGATCGCCGATGCGAAAACGGCGGTGGCGCTTCTGGTGGAAGCCCCGGCGGGCGCCAAGCGTCTCGGCGCCGATCCGGGCCTCAGCGAAAAAGTGCTTGAGGATGCGTGCAAACACGCGCTCACCTACGCCAACGATCTCGTCGCCGAAATCCGCGCCGCCGAAGGCGCCGACCGGGCGGCGGCGAGAACCCTCCTTGAACAAACCCTGTCGGTGGTCGAGCCCTTGCTAAAAAGTGATGAGGCCGGGCTGATCCGTGACCGCGCCGCCGCTGCGGCGGTGACTGTTTAATAGTAAGAAACTGATATGCGAACATTTTTGCTTTTGATTGCAGTATGGGTTCTGGCGCCTGTGTCGATGTTTTTGCTTTTTATCGCCATTGTTTCAATCGTGTCAGGAAATGCAGGCTTTGAAGAATATGCCTCGGCAATAACTGCTATTGGCTTTCTATTTCTTTGTGCTGCGAGTATTCGAGACACCCCATCTCAAGATTTTTCAAGAGGTGATCCAAACGCTTATTAAATATGGGCATTATTAATAGGCATTGGGATATTTCATGACAGGCGAAACCAGGAAAACCGAGTTCAAGGGCGCAGGCGGCGAAGCGCTGGCGGCGGCGCTCGACCTGCCTGAAAAGCCCCGCGCTTATGCGCTTTTTGCGCACTGTTTTTCCTGCACCAAAGACATCAAGGCGGCGCGGGAGATCGCGCGGGCCCTGCGCGCTGAAGGCTTCGCCGTCATGCGTTTCGATTTCACCGGGCTCGGCGCATCGGAAGGCGAATTCGCCAACACCAATTTTTCGTCCAATGTGGACGACCTTGTCGCCGCGGCGGATTATCTGCGCGAGACATATGAAGCGCCGTCGATCCTTATCGGTCATTCCCTCGGCGGCGCGGCGGCGATTGTCGCCGCTGGCCGCATTCCGGAAGTGAAAGGCGTCGCCACCATCGGCGCGCCGGCCGAGGCCGATCATGTGGCCATGCAGATCGCAGAGCATCGCGATGAGATCGAGGCGAAAGGCAAGGCGACCGTGTCGCTCGCCGGCCGGCCCTTCACCATCAAGAAGCAGTTTCTCGACGATCTTGAAAAACAGGATGTGCTCGCCTGCGCGGAAAAACTGAAAAAGCCGCTGCTCCTCATGCACGCGCCGCTCGACAAGACCGTGGGCGTCGAAAACGCCACGCGTATCTTCGTCGCGGCCAAACATCCGAAAAGTTTCATCAGTCTCGATACGGCGGATCATCTCCTGTCGAACCCCGACGATGCGCGCTACGCCGCCTTGGTGCTCGCCGCATGGGCGGGTCGTTACATCGGCGCCGCGCCCCATGCGCTGGCGACCTCCCTGGCGCCGCCCTTTGCGGGCGGGGCGCTCGCCAGCACGGTGGAGGGCGAGCCATTTGCCGTGGCGCTCTCGATCGACGGCCATCCCATGCTGATCGATGCGGGGACTGAGGATGGAGGCCACGATCTCGGCCCCAACCCCACTCGCACGGTGGAAGGGGCGCTCGCCGCGTGCGGCGTGATGACCATCAGGATGTATGCGCGGCGCAAGAAATGGGACGTCAAATCCGTGGAGATTCGCATCCGCCCGGGCAAGGCGGAAGGCGAGGCGGGCGACTCTCATGCGCCAAAGGTGCTGGAAAAGGAGCTTCGGCTGAAGGGGGATCTCGATGAGGCCCAGCGGGGCCGGCTGCTCGAAATCGCGGATAAATGCCCGGTTCATCGGATGCTGACGGGCGGCGTGACCGTAAACTCCCGAATCGCTTGATATTTTTAACAATTTTTAATGTCGCTGGAACGCTTTCGCCGCGCCGCCGTCATTATTAATTACATAATTGTCAAATGAAGCGGGGCGCGCTTCCGTTGAAAAGACAAAGAAGGAATCTGACCTCGATGCTGTATCACTCACCCAAGTCAAAACTTCGCCGTGCGGGGCTTCTCGCCGCCGGTGTCGCCGCAACGGCCCTGACCGCCGCCAGCCTCGGTTTCTCTACCGCGGATGCGCAGGCGCCGCGTCTCATGGCGCCGCCGCTCGCCGCTGACGGCACCTTGTCTTTCGCCGATCTTGTGGAGCGCGTCAGCCCGGCCGTGGTGAGCGTCCTTGTTGAGCGCGAAGTCGACATGCGCCGCCAAATGCCGAGCGGGCTTGAAGAGTTTTTCAATTTCCGTTTCGGCGCGCCCGACGATCGCGGCTCCGATGGGTTTGGCGACGAAGGCGTGCGCCGCATGGAGGCGCAGGGCTCCGGTTTTTTCATTGATGATGAAGGCCATATCGTCACCAACAACCATGTGGTGGAAGACGCTGACAGCGTGCGCGTGCGTCTCGCCAATGGCGATGAGGTCTCGGCCGAAGTCGTCGGCGCCGATCCGTTGACGGATCTTGCTGTGTTGAAAGTCGAACCGCAAAAAAGCCAGGCTTTCGTGGAATTCGCCGATGACGTGAATTTGCGCGTGGGCGACTGGGTCGTCGCCGTGGGCAATCCCTTTGGTCTCGGCGGCACGGTGACGAGCGGCATTGTTTCGGCCATTGGCGGCCAGAACCGCGAGAACCAGTATCTCGACTTCATCCAGATCGACGCGCCCATCAATCGCGGCAATTCCGGCGGCCCCACCTTTGATCTCAAAGGTCGCGTCGTCGGCGTCAATACCGCAATCTATTCGCCGACCGGCGCCAGCGTCGGCATCGGCTTTGCGATTCCGGCGCGCGTTGCGAAAGAAACCGTGGCGCAACTGATCGCCAGCGGCTCCGTCACCCGGGGGTGGCTCGGCATCCAGCTTCAGGAAGTGACGACGGAAATCGCGGCGGCGCTCGGGCTCGACAAAAAAGGCGGCGTGCTCGTCGCGGATGTGATTGACGGCACCCCGGCGCAGAAGGCGGGCCTTGAAGACGGCGACGTCATTCTCGGCATCGCCGGCGCCGATGTGGAAAGCGCCAATGAACTATCGCGCCGCGTTGCGTCCTATCCGCCGGGCGAGAAGGTGAATCTGAAAGTCCAGCGCGACGGCAAGATCCGGAACATCAAAGTGACGCTCGGTCAGCGCGATGGGGATGATGCGGTCGCCGCGAACGATGTTCCGTCCAATGACAATGACAGCCTCGCCGCCGATATCGGCGTGCGCGTCGCTGAGCTGAACGATATGCTGCGCCAGCAATTCCGCGTGCCGGATAATGTGGACGGCGTTGTCGTCACCGCAGTGCGGCCCGGCAGCCCGGCGGAAGATGCGGGGCTCGCCCCCGGCGTCGTCATTCTGCAGCTTGACGGCGAGCCGGTCCGGTCCGGCGACGATCTGCGTTCGAAGATTTCGAATGCGAAGAAAGATGGCAAGGACGCCGTCCTGTTGCGCATGCAATTGGGGCAGAATCGCCAGTTCGGGGCCCTGTCGCTCGACGACTAGAGGCGTCCCCGCAAAGGAACGACCCCGGCGGCGCTCCGCGATATGGGCGCCGCCGTTTTGCATCAGGTGAAAAAAGGCTAAGGTGGCCCCATGCGAATTTTACTGGTTGAAGACGATGCGGAGGCGGCGGCCTATGTCGCCAAGGGCCTGCGCGAAGCGGGACATGTGGTGGACCACGCCCTCGATGGCGAGAGCGGTCTCAACATGGCGACCTCGGGCGGGTACGACGCCTATGTTATCGACCGCATGCTGCCCAAGATGGACGGTCTTGCGCTTCTTTCCAGCCGGCGGACCGAAGGCGACGTCACGCCGGCGCTGTTTCTCTCTGCGCTCGGTGAAGTCGACGACCGGGTCTCCGGCCTGAAAGCCGGGGGCGACGATTATCTTGTCAAACCCTACGCCTTTTCCGAACTTCTCGCGCGCATCGAAGCGCTTGGACGGCGTCGCGCCACCGGGCCTGCGGAAGTGACGACGCGTTTCAAGGTCGGCGATCTCGAACTCGACGTGCTGACCCGAACCGTGCGGCGCGCCGAGCGCAAGATCGACCTTCAGCCCCGCGAGTTTCGCCTGCTGGAATATCTGATGCGGCATGCGGGCCAGGTCGTGACGCGCACCATGCTGCTCGAAAATGTCTGGGAATATCACTTCGATCCCCAGACCAATGTCATCGACGTGCATATCTCCCGGCTGCGCGCGAAGATCGATAAGGATTTCGACAAGCCGCTCTTGAAAACCATCCGCGGCGCGGGATACCGCCTGTCCGACGCCGACTAGGACTTCCATGCTCCGCATTCTCCGCACGACATCCTTCCGCTTCACGCTGATCTATGTCGTGCTGTTTGCGGGCGCGGTGGCGCTGCTTGGCGCCTATCTCTACAGCGCCACTTTCGGCGAGGCGGCGAAACAGACCGACAATGTGATCGACAGTGAGATCGGCGTTCTCGCCGATCTTTTTTCGTCGAGCGGGTCGGGCATGCTGACGCGCGTCATTCGCCAGCGCACGGCCTGGTCGGACGATGCGATCTATATGCTCATTGGCGCGCCGTCCGGCGCCGTGCTGGCGGGCAATCTTACGGCGCTGCCGCCTGAAGCGCTGACGGCGGAAGGCGACTTTTTTAATTTTAAGTTCGAAAAGCCGCTGCTCGATGCGGCGGGTCGCGAGGTCGGCATCCAACAGCGCGAGGCGCGCGGCAAGATGATGCGTTTTCGCGCGTCGCCCGATGCGGAGCAGTCCTATCTCGTTGTCGTCGCCCGCGATGTGGCGAGCCGCGAATTCTTGCGCGAACGCTCGCAAAGCGTCGTCATGCGCGCCGCCATGGTGACGATCGCGCTCGGGGTCGTGATCGGGCTTATCTTTTCGCGTTCGCTCCTGCGCCGGGTTGAAGTGGTCAACAAAACGGCGCGCGCGATCCGCGGCGGCGATCTCTCTCAACGTGTTCCCACAAAAGGCTCGGGCGACGAGCTTGACGATCTCGGCGAAAATCTGAACTCCATGCTCGATCAGATTGAACGGCTCATGGCTGGCATGCGCGAGGTCTCCGACAATATCGCCCATGATTTGCGCTCGCCTCTGACCCGCATTCGCAACCGGTTAAACGATGCGCTCGAGGGTGATGGCGAGGCGAAGGACGAGGCCTTGCGCGCCACCATCGACGACTCGGAAAAAGTGCTGGCGACGTTTAATGCGCTCCTTTCCATTGCGCGCATTCAGTCAGGCGAGGGCGCCGGCGCCATGGCGCCCGTGGACATCGTCGCCATCGCCGAAGAAATGGCCGAGCTTTACGAACCGGCGGCGCAGGACGCCGGCTTTGAATTCACCTTCATCACCGCGCCGACCCCGCCTGTGAAAGGCTCGCGCGAACTGGTCAGCCAGGCGCTCGCCAATTTTCTCGACAACGCCCTGAAATACGCCGAGGGCGGAACGCGCATCGAATTGAAGGTGGGACCGACAAAAAATGGCGGCGCCGTTTTGTCCGTCGCCGATGACGGACCGGGCGTGGCGCCGGAAAACCGCGAACGCGTGTTGGAACGCTTCGTGCGTCTTGAACAAAGCCGGTCAACGCCGGGATCCGGTCTCGGCCTCTCTCTTGTCTCGGCCATCGCCCGCGCCCACGGCGCCACCCTTGAGCTGCAGGACGGGCTGAGCCACCAGAATGACGATGGCTGCGGTTTGCGAATCGTCATGACTTTCGCGCCGGCGGACTGAGCGTGACGCATCATCACAAGCTGAAAGGAGACTCATGAGCAAAGCGGAATTCATCGCCCATGTGGCCCAGGCGGGCGACCTTACCAATGCCGAAGCCAAGCGCATGGTGGAGCTTGTCTTCGGCGAGATCGAAAACGGGCTGAAGCGCGCGCGCAAGGACGGCAAATACACGATTGGCACCTTCGGCACCTTCACCATTTCAAAACGGCCTGCGCGCACCGGGCGCAATCCGCGCACCGGCGAGCCAATCCAGATTAAGGCGTCAAAATCCCTGCGGTTCCGGCCGTCTTCGGCGTTAAAGGATGCGGCGGGCTGTTAGCGGCTGGTTTCGCGCGCATCCTTTCTTCGCAGCGCCGGCTTTTCGGGTCTTTATGCTGGATTTTTTAACCGCCCCGATGGCACTTTGCGTATGATGAAAAGCCTTGCGGATATGATCGCCGTGGCGCCCGATGCGTTTGACCGGGATGCGGCGGCGCGTTTTGCCGAAGAGGCCGGAACGGAATTTTCAGCACTTCCGGAAGCTGCGCGGGACCTGTTGTGCGGCGTCGCCGGCTGTTCGCCCTATTTGCGCCGGCTGGCTTTGAAGCGAAAAGACGATCTCCCCGCGCTTTTTGAAACGCCGCCGGAAGAAACTTTGGCGCGTGTGGTGAAGCAGGCGCAAAACGCGAGTGAAGCGGAAATCCATGACGACCAGATCAAGGCGTTGCGCCTCGCCAAGCAGGAAGCGGCGTTGCTCATTGCGTTAAGCGATATTGGCGGGGCCTGGGGCGTCTTGCAGACGACAAGGGCGCTGTCGGAATTCGCCGATGCGGCCATTGAGGGCGCGCTCGCCGCTGCGCTCGGGCGCTCGCCGCTGGAGAGTACTGAGGGACTTGTCATTCTCGCCATGGGCAAGCATGGCGCCTTCGAGCTCAATTATTCGAGCGACGTGGATCTCGTAGTTCTGTTCGATCCGGAACGCATGGGCTTTGACGAGCGGCACATCGCGCAAAAACATGCGGTGGCCGTCACTCGCGATGTCATCAATCTGATGCAGACGCAGACGGCGGACGGCTATGTCTTTCGCACCGATCTTCGATTGCGCCCCGACCCCGGCGTGACAGCGCTGGCGGTGACGGTGAGCGCCGCGGAAGCCTATTACGAAGCCTATGGTCAGAACTGGGAGCGCATGGCCTTCATCAAGGCCCGGCCCTGCGCCGGGGACATTGCGCTCGGCGAGCAGTTTTTGAAAACCCTGCGGCCCTTTATCTGGCGCAAATATCTCGACTTTGCCGCGATCGAGGATGTGCATGCCGTCAAGCGCCAGATGCACAGCGCAAAAGGCGGCGGGGAGATTGCGTTTGAAGGCCATGACATCAAGGTCGGCCGCGGCGGGATTCGCGAAGTCGAATTCTACGCCCAGACGCAACAGCTCATCCTTGGCGGCAAGAACGAAAAACTGCGCCAGCGCGAGACGCTGCCTGCGCTGGCCGCGCTTGCCGATGCGGGCGCCATCGAACCCGAAGACCGCGACGTCTTGAGCGAGGCCTATCTTTATCTGCGCCATGTGGAGCATCGCCTGCAAATGGTGAACGACGAACAGACCCATCGCGTCCCCATGATCGCCGAAGACATCGACCGGGTTGCGATTTTTACCGGCGCGAAGAACACGGACGGTTTCCGCGCCAAGCTTCTTTCCACGCTTGAAGCAGTGGGCGCGCGCTATGACGGGCTTTTCGAGACCGAAGACGTGCCGGAGTCGCGTCTGGGTCCGCTCGTCTTCACTGGTGTCGAGCCGCATCCCGCGACATTGAAGACCCTCGAAAAACTCGGCTTCAAACGCGCGCCGGAGGTTAGCGCGGCGATCATGCGCTGGCACAAGGGCGGGCTTCGCGCCACGCGCACCGAGCGCTCGCGCGCGCTCCTCACCAAGCTCATTCCGCCGCTTCTTGAAGCGCTCTCAAAGGCCGGGGATGCGGCGGATGAAGCCTTTTTCGCGTTCGAGGATTTCGTGGCGCGGTTGCCGGCGGGCGTGCAGGTTTTTTCCCTGCTCCTGAACAACCTTGAAATCTTCGATGCGCTTATTCGCATCATGACCATCTCGCCTTATCTCGGCCGCGAGTTTTCAAAACATCTCAATCTCGTGGAGAGGCTGCTCGATAATCGCTGGTCGGAGCCGCCGCCGGAAATCGAGACTTATGAACCGGCCTGCTGCGAGGTTGTGGCGCGCGCGCCGGATTATGAAGGCGCGCTCAACGCCGTGCGCCGCTGGGCGAGCGAACAGCAATTTCAAATCACGGCGCAGCTCGCGGTGGGGATGCTAGGCGCCTATGAGGCGGGCCGTCATTTCACGGCGATCGCCGACGCCTCGATCCGCGCGCTGATCGATGCGGCGCTTGAGGAAATGCGAATGCAGCACGGCGACATTGACGGCGAATTTGTCGTGGTCGGCCTTGGCCGCCTTGGCGCCGGCGAGATGACGGCGACGTCTGATATCGATCTCATGTTCATTTACGACGCCCCCTCCGATGCGCAATCCGACGGCGCCCGGTCTCTTGGCGCAGTCGAGTATTTCACGCGGCTGGTGCGCCGCTGCGTCACCGCGCTTTCCGCCGCGACTGAGGAGGGCGCGCTTTACGAGGTCGACATGCAGCTTCGTCCGTCAGGCAAGGCTGGGCCGGCGGCTGTGAGTCTGGCCGCCTTCCGCCGTTACTATGTGGAAGAGGCGTGGACATGGGAGGCGATGGCGCTTGTGAAGGCGCGGGTCATCGGGCCGGAATGCGCGCTCGCCAAAACCGTCGAGGATGAGATCGCGGCAATTCTCGCACGGCCTCGCGACCGGGCCGAGATCGGCGCCGACGCAGCGGCCATGCGGGTGCGCCTTGATGAGGCCAAACGCCCCCAAGGCGCCTGGGACGTTAAGAATATTGTCGGCGGCCTGACCGACATCGCGTTTATCTGTCAGGTCCTGACCCTCGCCGGCGCGAAAGAGCGTGGACGCCCGCCGCGCGCCGTGGCCGAGGCGCTGGCCTGGTTTGCGAATGGCGGCGAACTGGCGCAGGAAGATGCGGAAAAGTTAATGGCGGCGCATGACGTGTTTGAGGCGGTTTTACAGGGCAGCCGCGCCGCATTGGGCGGCGTATTCTTGCCAGACAAGGCGGGGGAGGCGTTAAGCGCGCGGATGGCCTCCGTGTGCGGAGAGGCGTCAATTGTAAACGCGGAACGGAAATTGCTGCATTTGGCCGCGCAGACGTCCGACCTGTTTACTATGATTGTCGGCGAACGGCGCGCCCGGTCAGCGTGAGTCGCCGGGAAGAATACGGGAAGGTCCGCGCGGGAGCATGAACGGACAGTTTGACTTTCTGGTTGTCGGCGACGACGAGCCAAGCCTTGCGGCCGCAGCAGCGGCGGCGAAGGCTGGCGCTCGCATTGCCTTGCTCTTCTCGGCCGAAAGGAAAAAACGTGCAGCCGCGGCGTCTCCCGCCATCGCTAATTTTGTCTGGCGCCGTCTCGATCTTCAGGACTACGACCTGACGCTTGAGCCCGTCAGCGCCCGGATCACCCTTCTGAAAGAAGGCGCGCCGGTGGCGACATATGCGAGCGCGCGCGAGACATCCGATGCGCTCGCTCAAAGCGGCTCGCCCGACCATCTTCTCTGGCGCGATTTTCTGGACGAGATGACGGCCCTCGCGCCGCCGCCGCCCTACGCCCCGGCCGGATATGCAAACTCCTGCCCGCCCAATATCAAGGCGTTTGCCGCGCTTTTATCCGATCCGGCGAAACTTGAACGTGCGGCGCGGGTTTTCGGGACCTCGAGCGACTTGCTCGGAGATTATTTCGCAGACGAGCGCCTGCGCGCTCATCTCTCCGCCCATGCTTTGGCCCCCGGTGGCTGGGGCGACAAGGAAGCCGGCTCGGCCCGGGCGCTCATGGAATTCGCCGATCCCGATGCGTGGCGAGTGCGCGCCTCCGGGCGTGACGTTGCGCTGCGCGCCGTTCTCGAACAGGTCTGTCAGGACGCCGGCGTTGAAACGACGCACAAGAAGCCGGTCGAAGCGTTGGTCAACGGCAAGTTCGCGCATGTCGCTTTTGACGATGATGAAAAGATAAAAGTCAGGCATCTGTTTTTTGCAACTCCCTCAGCGGCGCAGCAATGGGGCGTTGGCTCAGGCAGCGGCAATGCGCGCGGCGCCCTGGGGCAGGGCGCCCATGCGGAATTTACGGTAAGGTTCAAGTTAAGCGACGGCGCCGAGCCGCCTTTGGGCGATCCAGGCGCCATCTTTCAGATAATTGACGACAAGAGCGATATTCAGGCGGCGCGCGATGCGGCGATCCAGGGCCGTCTGTGCGATCGCCTGCCGGTGGAGTTCGAGTTTTCAGGAAAAGGCGAAGTGATCGCCCGTTCCGCTTATTTCCCTGCGGCGTTTTATGAAGATGGCGAGTGGCGCGGCTGGACCGGTCAGGACCGTCAGGCCGCCGCATCGATCATCAAGGAAAGATTGTCGAGCCGCATGCCGGGTTTCGCTTCGCTGATCCGCCGGGCGGAAACGGAGTTGTCGGCGCCGCCGGCGGGCGCCTCGCCTTTCGCTGAATGCGGACGCGTCATAGTTCAACCCCATCGCCACAATGCGATAAGCGCGGCGGTGAGGCTCATCGATCAGGTGATGGCGGGCGATGACTAATCCACTTGACGGCAATGACGAGAACAAGGGCGGCCATCGCATTGAGGGCGGCATCGACGCTGTCGTCATCGGCGCGGGCGCCGACGGTCTTGCTGCAAGCGCCTATCTCGGCAAGGCCGGCTTGCGCACGGTGCTTGTCGGCGCGGGGCCGGAGATCGGCGGTCGCATCGCCGCGCGGGAAATCGCGCCGGGGGTTCAGGGCGTCGACGGCGAACATTTGATCACCATCCTCGATCCTGACGTGATCGCCGAACTTGACCTCTATCGTCACGGCGTCGAATTCGCGGCGCGCCGTCTCGACACCACTTATTTTTTCGAAAGCGGCGAGGTTTTGCGGTTCGACGGCGATCTCACCCAGGCGGCGCTGCTCAATCTCGAAGACGACAGCGACCGCGAAGCGCTCGAAGCCTTTATGGGCGACGTTCTCGAAACGGCGGCGTTTTTGCGTCCGGTTTTTGCGGGCGGCGGCTATGCGGGACCCGGCGGCAATCACCAGCGCCAGCTTGAAAAAGTCGTCAACCAGGCGCCGCCGGAAATGGCCGCGCGCGTCCAGCGCTATCTTTATGCAACTGCAGAGGATGTCTTGCGGGCGCGCTTCGATGACGAACAATTGCGCACCTTGCTTTTGGCTGAGGCTTCCTTTCGCTCCGCCTCGCCGCCTCATGAACCTTTCAGCTTCATGTCGCTGCTTCGCCGTTATGCCGGCGAAGCCGCCGGGCTCCAGGGCGCGGCGGCCTATCCCAAAGGCGGGACCGTCTCGGTCATTGATGCGCTTCGCCGGGCGGCCCAGGCCGCGAAAGTCGATGTTCGCGCCGCAACGCCTGTGAAGTCCATCCTGATTGAAGGCGACCGCGTCGCCGGCGTGACGCTGGCCGATGGCGGCCAGTTGCGTTCTTCCATTGTCATCGCAGCCATCGATGCACAACAAGCCTTTCAGGACATGATCGGTCCGGAAATGATCGATATCGGGCTGCAACGCATTCTCACGACGCGTCGCCCGGAGATTTCAACGGCGCGCATGCAGATCATTCTGAAAGGCGTCGCCCAGGATGAGGCGACGCGCCGCAATATGATGCGGCGCCTTGTTTATGCACCGCCGCCGGAAGCTTTGACCAAGGCGTTCATCGATGCGCGCGCAGGCCGTGTTCCCGAACGTGTGATTGTGGAGGCGATGTTTCCGGCGGCGCTCGACGAAGGCGCGGCGCTCGATAAACGTCAGGTGATGTCGGTAATGGCGCATCCGCTTCCCTTTGACGAAGCGCCGGACGATGAACGGCGCGAGGCGATCCGAAGCGTTATTCTCGATTCCATCGAAATTTTCGCCGCGGGTTTTGCCGGCCGCATTGAGGTCGACGATCTTCGCCTCGCCAGCGACGAAGCTGCCGCGGCGCGCGCCAGCGCCGGCGCCTATGCCGCAAAACCCGATGTCATGCAGCAATGGGCGCTCGCCGCTGCGGTCACAAAGGGCGCTCGCATAAGCGGGTTTTATTTCTGCGGACCGGAAGCGCAAATCGGTGCGGGGCTTTCCTGTGCGTCGGGCCGGGCCGCTGCGAAAGCAGCGCTTCGCGCCTATAAAAAGGGGGCGGCATGATTTTTCCGGCGGAAGATTTTTTCACCGATGCGCCGCGCCCGACGCCGCTTTTTTCGGCGGTCGCCTCGCAAAGCGACGCCAATCTGTGGACCACGGTGAATGGCTGGACGGCGGCGCGCGTCTATTCATCCGTGTCCGGCGAATATGAAACGGCGAAATCGGGCGCGGCGCTCGCCGATCTCGGGCCGCTGGCGCGCTATTCCGTGAGAGGCGCGCAGGCGGCGGAGTTTCTCGGCCGGGTCACGACGGCGCCGGCCGTCTCGTTGCATGTGGGCGAAAGCGCGCGCGGTCTCATGCTGAATGACGCCGGCTATGTGATCGATCTCGCCGAGGTTTCGCGGCTTTCCGACGATCTTTTTTTATTGACCTTGCCGGCGCCGCACGCCCGTCACATCGCGCTCGCCTCGCGCGGCATGAAAGTGGAGGCCAATGACATATCCGCCGATGTGGCGGCGCTTGGGGTCTTCGGGCCGCAAACGGCTGGCGTTCTTTCCGCGGCGGGGCTCAAGTCGGTAAACGAAATGACGGCGGCGTCGGGCGTTCTGCGCGGTGTCGAAACCGCGGCCCGTCCGATCCAGTTCGGCGCCATGCCGGGCATGGAGCTTATCTTCCCGAAAGAGGAAGCCCTGACCATCTGGGAGCGGATCATGCGCCGCGGCGCAGGAGCGCCGATCGGGCTCGACGCCCTTGAGGTCTTGCGGCTTGAGGCGGGCGTGCCGCGTCCCGGTCTCGATTTCATGCCGGCGGGCAAAGCCGGGGCCGAACCCCGGACGCCCGAAGAGCTCGGTCTTGCCCATCTCGCCCCCCTCGACAAGGGCTGGTTCAACGGCCGCCGGGCCCTGCGCGAACTGGCGGGCAAACCCCGCCGGCGGCTCCGCGCCTTCGCCATCGATGCCGAGGAGGCCTCGCCGGGCGCGGCCGTCTTCTGTGACGGCAAGGCGCTGGGCCGGGTGACGAGCTGCGCTTGGTCGCCGGCCCGCAAACGGGTCATCGCGCTCGCCGATATGGATGCGGCAAGCGCCGGAAATATTTACGAAATTTCCGCTCCGGACCAGTCCGGCGGACGGCTCGCCGCGTCCCGGCTCGAAACCGTGGAAAGCGCGCTCGCCAAGGCCTTCGCCGGGGAGCAGGGCGATGCGCAGCGGCTGGCGACGGATTTCCGCCGCTGAGCCGTTAAAGGGGTGCTGGACGGCGATAAACCTGGAAAAGGAAACCCCTATGAAAAAATTGATGATTGGCTCCGTCGCCGCCGCAGGCGCGGCCCTGATTGCGGCAAGCGCGCTTGCGGGCGAGGGCAAAGGCGAGGGCCGCTGGGGCGGTCATTTCGACCGCATGGATACGAATGGCGATGGCGTCGTCACCGCCGACGAAATGTCCGAGAAACACGCCCAATTCATCGAAGACGCAGACGCCAACGGAGATGGCGGCGTTTCGAAAGAAGAGATGCAGGCCTTCCATCAAGCCAAGCGCGAAGAATGGCGCGCCAAGCGCAATCCGGACAAGAACGGCGACGGCGTGGTCGACAGGACGGAATATCTGAACGCCGCACAGGAGCGTTTCGACAGAATGGACAAGGACGGTAATGGCGTCCTCAGCGAAGACGAGCAGCGTCACCGTCGCGGCCATCACGGCCGTCGTGGTAAGAAAGACTAATCGTCCTTCACTTCCCGGCGCCCGCGCGGCAGAGTTTGCGCAGGCGCCGGGCAAACCCGGCCGGCGCTTTGTTGAAGCAGGAAACCGATAGCGATGAAGCGCTGGTCAGGCGCGCTGGTCTCGGCGACAGGGCCGCGGCTGCGCAGCTTGTGGAAAGGCATACGCGCATGATTTACGCCGCAAGCTATCGCATGCTGGGCTCCAAAGCCGCCGCGGAAGACGCGGTGCAGGAGACGTTTATGCGGCTCTGGCGGCATGCGGCGAAATGGAAGCCGCAAGGCGCGAAATTCGAAACCTGGCTTTATCGTGTCGCCATGAACATTTGCCTCGATCAGTTGCGGAAGACAAAACGCGAGGCGCCGGAAGACGCAGCGCCCGAAAGGGCCGACAGCGCCGACCGGCAGGACCAGAAGATTTTTGCAGCCGAACGGCGCTTTGCGATCGATGAAGCGCTGGACAAGCTGCCCGAACGGCAAAGGCTGGCGATCACGCTCTGTCACTATCAGGAGCTGAGCAATATCGAAGCCGCCGAAATTATGGAGATCAGCGTCGAGGCGCTGGAATCGCTGCTGGCGCGCGGACGGCGCGCCCTACGGCAAAGACTTGCGCCCATGCGCGAGCATTTGATGGGAAAGATGGATGATGGCGAAACTTCCCACCTTAACTGAACGTCTCAACGCGTTGCGCGATTGCGCCGATGCTTATGGCGCGGATATCGCGCGCTGGCCGGCGGCGCGCCGCGAGGCGTTCTTCGATCTTCTTGACACGGACGAAGCCGCTTTGATTCTGGATGAAGCGCGCGGTCTCGACGGATTTCTCAACGCCGCGACGGCGCCACGCATGAGCGAGGATCTGACGAACCGGATCATGGCCGGTTACGCCGCGCCGAAACAGCAAGCAGGATTGTTCGATTTTCTGCGCGGTCTGGCGCCGGTTGTGCGGCTGGCGCCGGCGGGCGTTCTCGCGGGGCTCGGCGCGCTCGGGATCGCTTCCGGCCTGATGAGCGCCTCTGCGCAGGATCCGCTGACGCCGGAATATGAAGCGCTTGCCTATGTGGATGACTTGTCGCCGGTGGCGATCGATGAAGATGGAGGCCTTGAATGGGACGCGGAGTAATCATCGGGCTCGCGGCCCTGTTGTTCGTATCGCTTGGGCTCAACATCTTCGCGCTGGGGCATATGTCGGGCCGGATGATCGCCGGCGGACCGGCGCCGGAACATCATGACGGTCGGCGCCACGGGCCGCGCGGCGGGTTTGAAGATCCGTTCAAGATCATGCGCTATGCGGAGGAGTTGTCGCCGGAGCTGCGGGCCGAATTCCGGGGCGCCTTCCGTGAGCAATTACCGTCCATGCGTCAGACCCATCGCGAGATGGGGGGCTTGCGCCGCGAGCTCGGCGTGTTGATGAGCGCCGAAGAATGGGACGATGCGGCGATCGACGCCAAGCTCGATGAAATTCGCAGCGTGCAGGACCGTCAATATGATGCGTTCAATGACGCCTTCATCAGCGCCTTTAAAGATCTCCCCGCAGCGGAGCGAAAGCGGCTCATCGACACGGCGAATGAACGCCGCGCCGAGCGCCGCAAACGCTGGAAAGAACGCCATGGCGAGCGCCGCGGCCCGCCGCCCGAGGATGTTCCGCCGCCGCCGGAAGACTAAACCGCTAAGCTTTCATCCTGAGGAGCGAAAAATTTCTTCTTCCTTCGAGACGCTCGCCTATTCGGCGCGCCCTCAGGATGAAGAAATTTCATGCGTCTTGAAGGACGAAGGCGTGAACAGACGACACGCCTATTTCGCGGGCTCCTTGTCCCATTCGGTCTTGCCTTCGTCGGTTCCGGCGACCGAATACATGATCTGCGCATTGCGGGTCTTCTGGAAGTCCTCCAGCGTCTGGCCGCGCATCGCGGCGTAGATGTGCAGGTTCGACACGCCCACAACGGCGCCGAGTTTCTCCAGCATGAAGAAGATCACCCCGTAATGGATGAGGCCGCGCCAGTCGCGCTCGCGGACAAGGCGCTTTTCTTCTTCGGTCAGCCCCGCCTGGTCGAAGCTTTTCTCGGGGTCTTCGAGGAAAAGCTTGCGATGTTTGGGAACGACAAGGTTGTGCAGATAATTGTTGAGGCGGAACGCCTTCACCCCGCGGCCGATGGTGAAAGGATAAGTGCCGTCTAGTTTTTCAATGCCCTCTGTCTGCTGGTTGATGCGTTTCATATAGGCTTCGTCGGACTCTTCCGGTTTGTCCTCTGAGCGTTCCTCGATCACCATATTGGCGATGGCGCACATGGACGGCAGGTAATAGGCCTTGTGCGTCGTCTCGACTTTATCGGAGAGGGCGCCGCGCATGATCATCCACATTACGACTTCCGCGCCCTCAAGGCCGCCGAGTTCGGCGAGTTCGGCGTGCGTCATATCGAGGAGGCCTTCAGGGTCTTTTTCGAGATGGTCCATGAACTCCATGTCCCAGTCCGTATTATTGAAGCCGCAGCGTTCCCCATGGACCTGATGCGACAGCCCGCCCGTGCCGGCGATCGCCACCTTGATGTCTTGCGGGTAGTGCTGGATCGCGCGGCGGATCGCCCGGCCGATCTTGTAGCAGCGGCGCATGGTCGGCGCCGGAAACTGCAACACGCCGATCTGGAACGGAATGAGCTTTAACGGCCATCCGTTTTTGTGATCGGGCAGGATCAGCGACAGGGGCGAAAAACAGCCATGATCGAGACCCTTGTTCTGGAAGGTTGAAATATCGAATTCATCGGCGACAAGGCCCTTGGCGATATGTTCTGCGAGGTCCGGGCAGCCTTCAATCGCGGGTATCGCGCGCGGCCCGCCGCCTTCATCCGCAGGCGGAAAAAGATCGCCGACCCCCAATGCGAAATGCGAATAATGGTCGATGAAAAACGACGTCATATGGTCGTTGTAGATATAGAACAAGACATCCGGCTTGTTCTCGGCGAGCCAGTCCTGGACCGGTTCATAGCCTTTGAAGATCGGCGCCCAGACGGGGTCGTCATGCTTTTTCGCGTCGAGCGCAAAGGAGATGGTGGGCGTGTGCGAAGTGGCGATTCCGCCGACGATCCTGGCCATGATAATCCTCCCTGTTTTGGTCACGATACCGCACGGGACGTTGCGCCGGAAATGCGGCATGGCGTGCTGGTAGTCGCGGCGCCACCTTCACAGGGCCTGCAACGGCCCTTACATGAAGGTCGGGAAAATTCGAGGATGGGGCAATCCCGGCAGGGAAGGAATAAACGATGATTTGGCGGCGGGGGCTGTTGTCGCTTGGCGCGCTGGTTTTACTTGCAGCAATCTGGCTCGGGGTTTCAGCGACAGGCTATCCGCGCGCGCTGAAACCGGCGCCAGTATCGCCGGCGGTGCTGATCGATAATGTGCGCCTCGTTTCCATGGCGCCGGACGCGCCCGAGGCGGAGGAGGCGATGGCTGTTCTCGTCGTCAACGGCCTCATTGAGGATATCGGCGCCGCCGGATCGCTGGCGTCCTCGGCGGAAGATGTTGTTGTCATCGACGGCGCCGGCAAGACGCTGATGCCCGGTCTCATCGACGCCCATGTCCATGTCTGGGATGAGGCGGAGCTGGCCGGCTATCTCGCCCATGGCGTCACGGGCGTTCGCAATATGTCCGGCATGCCGTTCCATCTTCCCTTGCAGCAACGGATCGAAGAAGGCCGCATTCTTGGGCCGGATTTCGTCACGACCGGGCCGATCCTCAACAGCCCCGGCGCGAACCAGCAGGATAATCACCAGATCGTTGTCACGGGCGAAGAAGCGCGCGCGGCCGTCGCAAAGCAATATGATGAGGGCTATCGCGCGCTTAAAGTCTACTCCAATTTAAGGCGCGACGCATATAGCGCCATCATGGACGAAGCGTCAAAACGCGGCATGAGCGTTTCCGGTCATACGCCGGAGGGGGTGCGCGAAGACGGCATGCCTTACGACAAGCCATTCGACATCGCTTTTGAGGAAACGCTGGGTCGCGGTTTCACAACGATAGAACATGTGGAATCGATTGTCTGGCACGGGCTCCGCGACGAACTGGATGATGAGGCCATGCGCGCGCTTGCCGAAAAGATAGCGGCGTCAGGAGAGGCGGTGACGCCCACCTTGATCGCCCACGCCAATCTCGTGCGGGTGGCGGAATCGAAAGGCGTATATCTCAATCGTCCGGGGGCGGAGACGGTTAATCCGCTTTACAGGATGCTCGACAAAGGAACCTTCGACTTTTGGAGCCGGATGGATCCGGCCCCGCGCGAGGCGCCGCGGGCTGCGTTTTATCTGAAAGCAACGAAGGCGCTGTACGACGCAGGCGTTCCCCTCGTTGCGGGAACCGACGCCGGCATCTTTACCAATATTCCGGGCTCGGCCATGACGCGCGAACTGGAATTGCTGGTGGAGGCGGGGTTGAGCCCCTACGAAGCGCTGCAGACTGCGACGGTGAACAGCGCCAAGGTGTTAGGTTTTGACAAGACCGGCGTCATTGCGCCCGGCTATCGCGCGAACCTTGTTCTCCTTGACGGCAATCCGTTGAGCGATGTCGGCGCCGTTGAAAATCCCTCGGCCGTTATGATCCGCGGCGTGTGGCTCGATGAAAATAGACTCGCTGCATTGAGAGAAGGCGCCGCGCAAACGTCAGTCCCGCGCACGGCCAAGCGCGCCGTCGCCATGCTGCGCGATCTTTAAAGGTTACTCCGCGGCGTTTATTCGCTTTTTGGGAGGCTCGGTCGCGGCGGCGGCCTCGGCTTTTGCTTTTTGCCGTGCTTTTGCGTCGAGCTGCGCCGCCTTTTTCAAGGCGGAGTTCAGGATCGCCGCGGTTTCCGAAGCCGGTTTGGCTGCAGGTTTCTTTGCCGCTTGCGGTTTCGGCGCAGGCGCGTCGTTCGGCGGCTTTTTCACTGCGGCAGGCTGCGGCTGTCGCGCGCGTTTCTCCGGCTCTGGTTTGGGCGCGGGTTTCAATTGGGCTGGCTTGCCTGGCGCCTGTTTGACCTGCGCTGGGGCGGCTTTAGGCGATGGCCCGGCGGATTTCGCGGCGCGCGCTTCAGCTATCTGCGTAATCTGAGCCGGCGCTGCCGGAGCTTGGGAGGCCCGGGCCGGCAGTTTCGGTTGCGCGTTGCTCTGTTCTGCGGGTCTTCCAGACGCCGGCTTTTGCGCCGCTGTGTTATTGCCGAAGGACCGGGTCAGGCGCCCGCGCTCCGCCTCGGCTCTTTCCTGTTTTGCCTGGCTCATGCTGCGTTTGGCGAAAGCCGTAAAGTCTTCGAAATGCGCCTTGCTGAGAAAAGCGCGCTTGGGGAGTGGAATCGCATGTTTCGGCGCCACGACGAGAAAACCGGACAGCTTTGATTCCATGTAATATGATACCGCCGCCCAGCGAATGAAATCCGTGGCCCCATGGCGCGTATGCAACACGCCGTCTTTCGCCAGGGTGACGGTGGCAAGGTCGGTCTGCGCATAAGGCCATGCGGCGTTCTTGCGGAACGGGTGGGCGGCCCCGCGAAAATAGCCGCCATTCATCACGAAAATTGCGCCCGCCATCCCGGCGCAGGCGAGAGCCGCCCCCGCATGGATGAGACTGTAAGTGTTGAACGCCGCATAGCCGAGGAAAGCGGCAAGCATGGTCATGACGAAAAACAAAAGCGGCGTCCAGGGCCGCCATTGAGCCAGTCGGCGCAGCGCATGGAATTTGCCGTCGCGTTTTTTGAAATAGTGTGCGTAATAGTCGTCGTAATCGGCGCGCGAAGCCTCGAATGTGACCTTTAAGGGTTTTGCGAGATTGGCCTCTTCATAGGAACAGGACTTGTTGATGCGCGGTCCGTGCTTCACTGTCATCAGGTCGAAAAAATTGTCGTTGGGCACGACGTTTTTTGGGATGAATTCAAAGCCGCCGTCTTTCAGATGAAAGACAATCGTCGACTTCCTGTTTTCCAGTTTAGCAATGTTCTGCCAGGCGATTTTCTTTACCGAGAGCGGCCCCATAATGGTCAGCCTGTCGGCGGAGAAAATATATTCGAACCGGCCGGCGGTTAAGGGATGGCCCAGCGCTTCTGCTTTGCGCGCTGCTGCGCGCTTGCGGCGCGCCTTCAGAATGGCGAGACCCGTCACGACCGCGATAATCGCCAGTGCAAGACAGCCGCCCGCCAGATAAAACGGTTCGGGCTCCGTCTCGAAAGCGAAGCGCAACCCGGCGAGGGAAGGCGCAGGCGCCGCCGACAGGATCGTGGAGATCGCGCGCGAGAGGCCGAACCCGGCGGCGATGAAAAGCCCCGCCGTCACGGAAAGGGAAACGATCAGCCCCGCCGTCGCGCGGTCGAATTTCTTCCGCGTGTCGGCGAGAGCGTTCAGAATATCCTGTTTGTCGATGTCAACGCGCATGGGAACGGCGCCTATGTTACGAGCGCGCAATATTCGCCGTGCGCCCGTAACGCTCCCGTAAAACCGCGTGTTACATTTTCAGTATAAACTGGTTCAACTTGCGCGGATTATTCCGCGGCTTGCGTCGCCACTACATTCGCCGGCTGCGCGTCGCGGCCGGTCAGGATATGCGCTTCCTTGCGGATGAATTGCGGCAGGCGGACTTTAGCGGCCTGACGGCGCGGGAAAGTGGCGCAGGCGACGGTGCCTTTGCCGGGCTGGGAGGCGAGGGCCAGAATGCCCCCTTGCATGTCCATCAAGGATTTCGACAGGGCGAGGCCGATGCCGGAACCTGAACCAGAGCGCGAGAAATGGCTTTCGGTGAGTTCGAAAGGCGCGCCGAGTTTTTGGAGTTTGGCGCGGTCGATGCCGGACCCGGAGTCGGCGACGATCACCGTGACGCCGTCGAGATCGGCTTCGGCGGTGAGCGTCACTTCGCCGCCTTTGGGCGTAAATTTCAGTGCATTGGACAAAAGATTCAGGACGACCTGTTTCACCGCGCGCGCATCGGCCCAGACGGCCGGGGCATGGCCCACGGAAGCGGTCAATTTGACGCCCGCATCCGCCGCGCGCTTCGCCACCAGCCGCGTCGACTCATTGAGGATTTTTTCAAGCTCGATGCGTTTCGGCTCCAGAGTCAGGCGCCCGGCTTCAATCTTCGACATGTCTAGAATGTCGTCGATGAGCTCGAGAAGATGGCGCCCGCTCGACAGGATGTCCGTCACATATTCCTTGTATTTGATATCGCCCAGCGGCCCGTAGAGCTCCGACTGCATGACTTCCGAAAAGCCGTTGATGGCGTTGAGCGGCGTCCTCAACTCATGGCTCATATTGGCGAGGAATTCCGACTTCGACCGGTTGGCTTCCTCGGCGCGGTATTTTTCATATTCATATTTGCGCAGGGCCTCGGAAAGCTCCTTGCGGGATTTTTCGAGATCCTCGACCGTTTGCTGGAGCTCGCGTTCTTTTTTCTTTTGCGCCCAGGCGCGGCGCTTCAGATCGGTGACATTGGTGGCGACGCAGACATTGCCGCCTTCCGCTGTCTTGCGGCGCGAGACATGGGCCCAGCGCGAGCCGGGCAGGGCGACTTCCACATTTTCCTGCTGCTTGTCGTCAAGCGGCCCGAAATGCGCGGCGAGGATGTCCCCGGCGACGCCGGCGCAGGTGACGACTTCTTCAAGGCTCAGGCCCGGCTTCAACACTTTCGCCGGAATGCGGAAGATCGCGGCGAAGCGCTTGTTCCAGATGGCGAGCCGGCCTTGCGCATCCCAGAGGACGAAGGCTTCGGGAATGCTTTCGATAGCGTCTTTCAGGCGCGTTTCGGCGATCGCCGCGCCCGGCGACAAGGTCGCGGCGCCCGCAAGATCGAAGGCGACGCCCGCGCGATGAAACCGCGTCGCTTCCGATGAGGTCCGGAAATAGGCGCGAGCCCAGCCGCCGCCCGGTTCGCGCATTCTGACCACCCCTTCGGAAATTCCTGAGGGTTCGCCGGAGATCACGGCAAGCGCGGTGCGCAAATCCTGCGGATGCACAAGGGCCGAAATTTCGCGCATGGAGAATTTGCGGTCGCGCGAGGAGAGGCCCAGCGGCTGCAGGAACGCCTTGGTGAGATGCACCATGCGTTCCTTGTGATCGTAGAACCACGGGGAGCAGCGCCCGCCGGCGAGCGCGGCGTTGAACTCCGTCAGAGTCGACAGCGCATGGGCGGCGTTGGCCGCGGCGCGGGACTGGCGAATGAACGCGGCCATGAGGGATGCGATGGCCAGCGTGATGGCGCCGAAAATGATCGCGAACAACACCCACACGCGCGAGCGGTCGAACATGTCCCGCGCGGGCGCCGCCACCATGATCGCATCGCCATTATCGAGCCGGCGCCAGGCGACCGCGATGTCGCCGCCGGAAAGATCGAGCCGCGCGGCATTGTCATTATCGAAATCGAGGGCGCGCAGCGTGCCCGCCGGAATGTCGATCACATCGGTTGCGCCGATGGCCGTCAGAATGTCGCCAGACGGCGAAAGGTGAAACAGCGCCGTGAGGCCGCCTGGCCGGACGCTCGCCATGGTGTCGCGTACGGGCGCGCCGGTCATGATGGAAATATTGAGCGCCGCGGCGCCGTCGCTCGCCGCCTGGGCAAGGCGCAGTTGTGTTTCGATCTCGCGCAGCTTCGCCTTTTCATTGAGCTCGAACATGAAAAGAACGGCGAGGGCGAGGAGAAAGGCGCCGGTCAGGGCGGCGAGGCGGCGGGGCGAGAGCGCATTGATGCGCGCGGCAAGCCGGTCTCCCTCCAGATGCTGCTTTTGATCCGCCATCTTGCGTCCCGCCGCCGGGCCCGGCCATGGGCCCCTCAAAGCCCGTAAGGGCGCCAAGCGCGCGTCCTTCGCGCTCCAGTTGTCAAAAATACCATTCTCGCGCGCCAGAAGCCAATCGACGCGCCCGTCCCTGCACCCGCCATTCCGCCGGTTAAGGAATTGGAAACTATTCTGTTTCGCGCTGCGCTGTCACCTGCGAATCGGCGAGGGGAGCCGCCGCGATTTTCCCCAAAACAGGAAATGGAGGGGGGCGCTTGGTTTCAGCCTCTCGCGCCGCTAAACAGCGGGAATGAAACACTTTCTCAATACCGCCGATTGGACCCGCCCCGACCTTCAGGCCATGCTCGATGAGGCCAAGGCCATGAAAGCCTCGCCTTTCGGCGATGCTTTGAAGGGCAAAACGGTCGCCCTCCTGTTTCTCAATAACTCCTTGAGAACGCGGACCTCTTTCGATGTGGGCGCGCGCGAGCTCGGCGGCCATGCGGTGGTCCTCTCCCCCTCGGGCGGCATGTGGCCGCTCGAATTCGAGGACGGCGTCGTCATGGACGGCGAGGCGGAGGAGCATGTGAAGGAGGCGGCCAAGGTTCTCTCGCGCTATTGCGATATGATCGGCATCCGCGCCTTCCCGAAGTTTCAGAACTGGGAGGAGGACCGCAAGGACAAGATCTTGCAAGCCTTCGCCAAATACGCTGACGTGCCGGTGATCAACATGGAGACCATCACCCATCCCTGTCAGGAGATGGCCCATGTGATGGCGCTGCAGGAACGGTTTGAAAAGGATGGCCGCGGCGCCCTCGACGGCAAGAAATTCGTCCTCACCTGGACCTATCACCCGAAGCCGCTGAACACCGCCGTCGCCAATTCCGCGCTGATGATCGCCGCGAAATTCGGCATGGATGTGACGCTGCTCTGTCCGCAGTCGGAATATCTCCTCGATATGCGCTATATGGCCCAAGCGGAACAGGACGCCAAAGCCAATGGCCGGCATGTCACTGTCACGCATGACATTGACGAAGCTTATAAGGGAGCCGATGTCGTCTACGCCAAAAGCTGGGGCGCCATTCCGTTCTTCGGCAACTGGGAAGAGGAAAAACCGATCCGCGACCAGTACCGTCACTTCATCGTCGATGAAGAGAAAATGGCGAAGACCAACAACGCGCTAGTTTCCCACTGCCTACCCATGCGCCGCAATGTGAAAATGACCGACGGGGTTTTCGATTCAGCGAACTGCATTGCTTACGAAGAAGCCGAAAACCGCCTGCATGTGCAAAAGGCGATCATGAAGGCGCTGGCGGGGTGAAGCCATAGCGATGGACCCAGACCTTTATTTATCCGCTGTTTTTTATGGCGTACTGTTTCGCTATAATTTAGCGATGACATCTGCATGTCGCTTCGTTGGACAAAAACTTGGGGATGCGGATGGCCTACAAGTTGTCCAAGACGCTATAACTCCAAAATGGCATACACTTTTGACTGTAGCCGTTTTTTTCGCAACATTTGCGTCGGCGATATTCGGTTTCATGTCAGGTGGATTTTTGGGGTTGGGATTATTTGTATTTATTTGGAGTTTATCGTCCCTCTTGATTGGCCTTCTCTTATTTAAGCGCGTCGACTCGGCACATTTTCTCAGCAAAATATATCGTTCAATGGTAAGACGAAAAGCGTCTTATGAACGCAAGAAAGATAATGCACGCGCCAGGCTGATGAGCGAGCTAATTACGAAATTCAAGTTCGAATTTGGTTCTCCCGAAACGGCGCAAAATTGAAATTCAATGAAACTCACCCGCGTCTCGTCCTTCAAATCTGACCGTCCATGGGGCAGCGAACTCATCGCCCTCTTCAGCGACACCAGCGTCAAAGCGCACTGGACCGACCAGCGTTATCGCTGGCACAAGAACACCGGCCGCGAGGTCTTCATGGTCGTTGATGGGACTGTCGACATGCATTACCGCGAAGACGGCGCGGAAAAAGTCCTGACCCTTCATCCCGGCGATGCGCTCACCGTGGAAGACGGCGAGGAACATGTTGCCCATCCCCGCGGCGAGGCGCGCATTCTCGTTATTGAAAATGTGGATTCTGAATGATGCAAAAAATCCCTTCATCCTGAGGAGAAAAATCCTTCGTCCTTCGAGACGTTCGCTATGCTCGCCCTCAGGATGAAGGATTTTTTTAGCGCTCCTCGCTACCAAGGATTTTTCGTCTCGAAGGACGAAGGGATTTTGATACAAAGAGAAAGAGACAGGAGTGAGTGACGATCAGGTCACGGTCTTTGTCTACATGCTGCGCTGTGCGGACGGCTCCTATTATATTGGCAAGTATCAGGGCGCAGATCTTGAAACTCGTGTCTCTGAACACAACAACCGTATTTATCCCGATAGCTACACCGCTAAACGCCTGCCGGTAACGCTCGTCTGGTCCGAGTGGTTCTCGCGTTACGATGAAGCGGTCTCCTGCGAGCGGCAGTTGAAAGGCTGGAGCCGGGCGAAGAAAGAAGCCCTTATCCGCGGCGATTGGGATATGGTTCAAACCCTGTCGAAACGGGGCGTTCGCCCGTCTGAGTTGAAGCGCGAAAAGAAATTTCCTTCCTCCTGAGGGCCCGGGCAGCCTTCAAGGCTGGCCGGACGTCTCGCCCTTCGGCGCCGCCTTTGGCGTCGCTCAGGATGATGAGACGAAGGAATTTTCGAGTGTTGGGCCGGCGCGGCCTTGCGAGCAGCGGGCAAATCCGCCATCAAAATCTCAGTTTTCCCGAAGGCCGATCCTTCGTCCTTCGAGACGGCGCTAAAGCGCCTCCTCAGGATGAAGGATCGGGCCCGAAGGCTGGCCGCTAGTTCGAACCGGAATCATGACCGCAACCTTCACCCGCCAGACCATCGTCCAGCTCTTATCCAATATGAGCGACGGCAAGGAGATTCGCGCCTATCTCCAGCGCTTCTCCGAGGTCGACCAGTCGCGATTCGCGGTGATCAAGATCGGCGGCGCGATCCTCAACGAGCAGCTTGAGGAGACGGCTTCGGCGCTCGCCTTTCTGCACACCGTCGGGCTGACGCCTATCGTCTTGCATGGCGGCGGGCCGCAGCTCGACGTGGCGATGAAAGAGCGCGGCGTCGAGATCAAAAAACATGAAGGGCTTCGCGTCACCGACGCCGACACGCTCGATGTCGCACGCGATGTTTTCATTGGCGAGAACATCAAGCTCGTCGAAGCGGTGAGGAAACAGGGCGTCGAGGCGGAGGGCCTCATCGCCGGCGTCATCGAGGCCGATTATCTCGATCGCGACAGGCTCGGCTATGTGGGCGAGCCGTCGACCATCCGCCAGGGGCTGATCAATTCCGTGGTGCGCTCCGGCGCCATGCCGATCCTCACCTGTCTCGGCATTGCACCGGGCGGTCAGCTCGTCAATGTCAATGGCGATAGCGCGACGCGCGCGCTTGTCGAGGCGCTGCAGCCCATGAAGATCGTCTTCCTCACCGGCGTCGGCGGACTGTTGGACAAGCACGGCCAGATCATGCACTCCATCAACCTTGCGTCGGATTTCGACAAGCTGATGGGCGCAAGCTGGGTCGAAGGCGGGATGCGCCTCAAACTCACCGAGATCAAGCGCCTGCTCGAAGCCTCGCCGCTCTCAACCTCCGTCTCCATTACGACGCCGCAGGGGCTTATCCGCGAGCTTTTCACCCATGGCGGCTCCGGCACGCTGGTCAGGATGGGCGAAACCATCCGGAGCGAGACCGACAAGTCGAACCTCGACCGCGAGCGCACCGAGGCGCTCGTTGAAAACGCCTTTGGCCGCAAGCTGAAAAGCAGCTGGTGGGACGGGCTCGATCTCCATCAGGTGCTGATGTCGGCAAGCTATCGCGCCGGCGCGATCCTCACCAAGATCGACGACTTCGTCTATCTCGATAAATTTGCGGTGGTGGAGGATGCGCGCGGGGAGGGCTTGTCGCGCACGGTCTGGCGCGGGCTCGTGAAAGAGAACCCGGTCTTCTTCTGGCGCTCGCGCACGGCGAACGGGTTCAACGCCTTTTATCACGACAACGCCGACGGTTCGGTGAAGGCCGGGCCCTGGACGGTGTTCTGGAAAGGTGAGAAAGACTGGGCGCGGATTTCGCGCATCGCCGAGCGCGTCGCCGCCATGCCGGCCTCCTTTATCGGGGATGATGCATCATGAGCACGCCGTTTCTTGTGGGTCTTGTGGGCGCCCGCGGCCATACGGGCCGCGAACTCATTCGGTTGATCGCCGGCCACCCGGAACTGATGCTCGCTTATGCGGTGAGCCGCGAGTTCGCCGGCCGCCCGGTCTCCGATGTGGCGCCGGAAGATAAGGACGAATGCGTTTTCGAGGCGCTCTCGCCAGAAGAGGTCGCCAAGCGCCGGGCGGATGTCGTCATTCTCGCTGCGCCGGATGGCGCCGCCGCCCCTTATGTCGAGGCGATCGAAACCCATGCGCCGGGGCGTGTCATCATCGACCTTTCCGCCGATTACCGGTTTTCCGACGACTGGGCCTATGGCCTGCCGGAACTTCACCGCCGGTCCATTGCGGGGTCAAAACGCATCGCCAATCCGGGCTGTTACGCCACGGCGATGCAACTCGCCATTGCGCCGCTCCTGCCTATGCTTTCGGGCGTTCCATCGGTGTTCGGGGTTTCCGGCTATTCCGGCGCGGGCACGAAGCCGAGCCCGAAAAACGACCAGGAGCGGCTTAAAGACAACCTCATGCCTTATGCGCTGACAGGCCATAATCATGAGCGGGAAGCGACGCGCCATCTCGGAACGAAGGTCCGCTTCACGCCGCATGTGCATCCCGCTTTTCGCGGCCTCGTCATCACCGCGCATATTCCGCTTGCGGAGAAAATCGACTCCTCGACGCTCGCCAGGATTTTTGAAGAAAAATACGAGCAGGAGCCGCTCATCGCCTTGCGCAATGCGCCGCCGGAACTTAAAGATGGGACAAACCGCAAGGGGGTTCTCATTGGCGGTTTCACCATGAGCGAAGACGGGGAACACGCGGTGGTCGTCGCGGCGGAGGACAATCTCCTCAAGGGCGCGGCGGTGCAGGCGATCCAGAACGTCAATATTGCGCTTGGTCTCGAAGAGCTGAAAGGCATTCTTTAGCGAAAGGATCTGAACGAACTTATGGCGGCGACGGAAAGCGACTTCCTCATTCAGTCTGCAACTTATCTAGGCGCCGCCGCTGTCGCCGTTCCGGTCTTTAATCGTTTGAAACTCGGTTCGATCCTCGGTTTTCTCGCCGCCGGCGTCGCCGTCGGCCCCTTCGGGCTCGATCTCCTGCATCAGCCGGAAGGCGTTTTTCACGTCGCCGAGCTTGGCGTCGTGCTTTTCCTCTTTGTCATCGGCCTTGAACTGTCGCTGTCGCGATTATGGTCCATGCGCAAACAGATTTTCGGCCTCGGCGCAGCGCAGATGGCGGTCACCGGCGCCGTGATCGCCGCCATTTTCGTCATGGTCGGCGTCATGCCGGCGCCGGCGGCGGCGATCGCCGGTTTTTCGCTCGCCTTCTCATCCACCGCTTTCGCCCTGCAATGGATGAAAGACCGGGGCGAGCTCAACACCCCCTACGGCACGCAGTCCTTTTCGGTGCTGTTGTTTCAGGATATTGCAGTGATCCCGCTGCTGGCTGCGGTGCCGATTGTCGCCGGCATCGGCGCGGAGGAGAGCGGCACGGTCGCCGCCGCGAAAGCGGTTGGCGTTGTGGCGCTGGTTATTCTGGTCGGCAAATTCGGGCTCGACCGCATTTTCCGCATGGTTGCTTCCTCGGGATCGCGTGAAGCCTTCGCGGCGACGGCGCTTTTCATCGTTGCGCTGGTTTCCCTTGCGGTTGCCTGGGCCGGTCTTTCCATGGCGCTCGGCGCGTTTCTGGCCGGCGCACTGCTCGCCGAATCCTCCTTCAAGCACCAGATCGAAACGGATATCGAGCCGTTTCGCGGTCTGTTGCTCGGGCTCTTCTTCATCTCCATCGGCATGCGCCTCGATCTCGGCGTCATCATGCGCAACTGGGCGCTGGTGATCGGCAGTGCGGCGGGCCTGTTGGCGCTGAAATCGATCATTCTCTACGGGCTCTCGCGGGCCATGGGCGCAGGGCGCGATGTCGCTGTAAAAAGCGCGGCGACCCTGTCGCAGGGCGGCGAGTTTTCTTTCGTCGTTTTTACGCTCGGGATCAGCGCGGCGCTGTTCACAGATGCGCAGGCAAGTTTGATGGCGGCGATCGTGACGCTGTCCATGATGGCGACCCCGGCGATGTATTTCGCCGCCAACCGCATGATCCGGGAACAAACGGATAATGGCGAGGGGCTGGCTGGGCCGGAGGCGCGGCGCGATCACGCCATTATCGCCGGCTTCGGCCGGGTGGGACAGATCGTCTCCCAGGTGCTTCAGAATTCCGGGGTCGACATCATCGCCATCGACCGCAACCCTGCGCATATTCGCAACGCCGAGCGTTTCGGGTTCAAGGTCTATTACGGGGACGGGTCCAGGCTGGACATCCTTCTCGCCGCCGGCGCGGCCGACGCGAAGGCGATCATTTTGTGCATGGACGATCCCAAAGCGGTCAACGCGGCCGTCATCGCGCTGCGGGAACGGTTCCCCAATGCGACGATCATCGCCTGCGCCCATGACCGGATGCATGAAATCGAGCTCAGGAAACTCGAACCCGATGTCATCGTTCGCGAGACGCTGGAATCGAGCATTCTTCTGGCGCGCGAAGCTTTATCGCGCATGGGATTTGAGAACCATGTCATTGAGGATTACACGCAGCAATTCCGGGCGCTGGATCGTGAACGTCTGCTGGCCCAGATCGACGCCGGTCCCGAAGCGGGCAAGCACTTCATTCACCGGCCGTTCAAGGATACGAAGACGTCGGCTTAAGCCGCAACTTCGCAGACGGCGTTGCAGATATAGTCCACTTGATCGGGCGTCAGGTAGGGATGCATGGGCAGGGAGAAAATCTGCGACGCGACCTTTTCCGTCGCAGGCAGGCCGTTCGCCGGCGCATAGTCTGCGAAAGCCGGCATCAGATGCAGCGGCGTCGTGTAATAGATCGCCGTCGGAACGCCCATCGCCTTCAGTTTTTTCACGACCTGATCGCGGTTTTCCATGCACAGGGAATAATAGCCGTAACCGGATTGGGAGCCGGCGATCTGCGCCTGCGGGCGCGCGATATTCGAAAGGGCGCGGTCGTAATCGGCGGCGATGCGCCGCCGCGCTTCGCGTTCATCGTCAAAAATCGCCAGTTTTTCAAGAAGAATAGCGGCCTGAAACGTATCCATCCGGCCATTGAAGCCGACCCGGACGGATTCCTTGCGCGCCTCATCCGTGCCATGCCAGCGAATTGACGCCCAGCGCTCGCGGTCGAGGCTGTTCATGGAGAAAATGGCGCCCGCGTCGCCATAGGCGCCCAGCGCCTTGCCGGGGAAGAAGCTCGTGGCCGTCGCCGGCGCGAGGCCGCCCACCTCCTTGCCGTCGAGCTGGCCGCCAAAGCTCTGGGCGCCGTCGGAAAGGAGAAACAGATCCTCACGCGCCGCAATGGCCGAAATTGCGCGATAGTCAGCCGGCGAACCGAACAGGTCGACAGGAATGACGGCGCGCGGCTGAAGCTTGCCTTCTTTGCGGACGGCGGCGATTCGATGTTCGAGATCCGCAGGATCGATATTGAAGGTCGCCGCGTCGATATCCACGAATACCGGCGTCGCCCCGGCGAGGAGGATCGCATTGGCGGTGGCGTTATATGTAAAGGCCGGAACGAAAACTGCATCGCCTTCGCCAACGCCCCGCGCGAGCAGGGGAATGATCAGCGCCGCCGTGCCGCTGGCGCAGCTTATCACACTCGATGCGCCGCTTCGTTCCGCGAGCGTTTCTTCAAGTTCGTCGATTTCCGGCCCGGCGATATAACGGCCGTGATCGAGAACTGCCTGCAGGCGTTTCTCAATCTTGGGGCGGATGCGTTTTTGCTGCGCCTTGAGATCAATAAAGGCGATGTCGCCTACCGAAGATTTTCCGGCAATAGAGAGGTTCACCACGCTGTTCATGCTCGCCGCCTTTCCGGGGTCTTGTATTGTTGATCGTAGGATGCGCCTATGCCGGCGGCTTCCTCGATGCTCAGGGCCCATTGCAGGGCCTGGCGACCGTCCGCGCCGGTCACCGAGGGCGTTTTTCCTTCCCTGATCGCAGTGACGAAGATTTCCGTTCCAAAAGCGAGAGGATCGCGGAAGGAGAGCGGCGCATCTTCGCCATCAAAACAGGCATGAAGCGGGGATGGCGTTGTGTTCGCCGCCTTGCGGTTGACGAAATCAAATTCGATGATGCCGTCGTCATAGACCAGCGTCATGCGCCGCTCCGGCGTTCCGGCGCGGCGGGATGCGGCCAGGCTCACCGTCGAGCCATTATCCAGCATGAGCTCCGCCTCAGCTGCATGGTTTTCGCCGCGGGCCGATACGGATTCGATCTCTGCGCCAGTCAGTTTCCGGATCAGGTCGATATCATGGATCATCAAATCGAGAACGACCGAAACGTCCTCGCAACGGCCTGTGGCGGCCGTATGGCGAACGCAATCGACCTTGACCGGCGCTCTCTTGCGGTCGAACAATCCTGCGGCCTCGGCGACATACCGTTCCTGATGGCCGACCTGAAGAATGAGCCCGCGCGTCATTGATAACGCTATAAGTTCGTCGGCTTCTTCAAGGGAAAGGGCGACGGGCTTTTCCACGAAGACATGTCGTCCCGCCCGCAGCGCCTCCAGGGCGAGTTCGTAATGCGCTATCGCAGGGGCTGCAATAATCACCGCATCAGCCCGCTCGAGCAGATCGGCAAAGTTTTTTTCCGCAGGAACATTGTGTTTGCGGGCCTGGAGAAGGGCCCGGTCGTGATCAATGTCGTAAACACCGGAAAGGGCGGCGTCCTCACGTCCGGCGATCTTCCCGCAATGGTGCCCGCCAAACACCCCGGCGCCGGCGACGCCGATGTTAATACGCTCTGTCACAAGAATACTGCTCCGCCAGTTGCGCCCCTGATGACCGGCAGGAGCCCAAGCCCCCCTGAGAAAAGCCCGGCCCCTTATTCTGTTTTTATACTAACCTGCGTTGCATTGCAGGAAAGTGCTCAAGGAGTTTAGGGCGTTCACACTATATTTCCACCTGTTTCGCGGCGGATGTTAAGGGGAAATATTAGCTTCAGATTAGGACCCGGCGGCCCGCCTGGCTTTGAAGCGATCAGCCAGAATGAAAGCAAGATCAAGGGATTGGCTGGCGTTGAGTCGGGGATCGCAGTGAGTGTGGTAGCGCGAGTGAAGGTCTGCCTCGGAAATCTCCCGTGAGCCGCCAAGGCACTCGGTCACATTCTGGCCGGTCATTTCGAAATGAACGCCGCCGGGGATGGCGCCTTCGGCGTAACAGACGTCGAAAAACGAGCTGACTTCCGAAAGGATTGCGTCAACATGCCGGGTCTTATAGCCGGCGCCCGACTTCACCGTGTTGCCGTGCATGGGGTCGCAGGACCAGACCACCTTGCGGCCTTCGCGCTGAATGGCGCGGACCAACGAAGGCAGGCCGTCTTCGACCTTGCCGGCGCCGAAGCGCGAGATGAGAACGATGCGGCCTTCTTCATTCTCTGGATTAAGGAGATCGAGAAGGCGGACGAGTTCGTCGGGGTCGAGACTGGGCCCGCATTTCATGCCGATGGGATTTTCGATGCCGCGGCAGAACTCCACATGGGCGCCGTCCGGCTGGCGCGTGCGGTCGCCGATCCAGACCATATGGGCGGAAGTGTCGTACCACTTTCCAGTGGTTGAATCGATGCGCGTCATGGCGCTCTCAAAGCCAAGCAGCAAGGCTTCGTGGCTGGTGTAGAAATCGACTTCCCGGATCGAACGCACAGTTGATCCGTCTATGCCGCAGGCTTCCATGAAGGTGATCGCTTCGGAAATCTTGTCGGCGATCTCCCGGTAGCGGTCTTCCTGCGGATTGCCGGAAACGAATTCAAGATTCCATTTCTGGACGTTTCTGAGATCGGCGTATCCGCCATAGGCGAAAGCGCGCAGGAGATTGAGCGTCGCCGCCGCCTGTCCATAGGCGCGCAAGAGGCGCTGCGGATCGGGCGCGCGCGAGTCCTCATCGAACGGCATAGCGTTGATATTGTCGCCGCGATAGCTCGGCAGAGTTTCGTCGCCAATCGTTTCCGTCGGCGAGGAGCGCGGCTTGGCGTATTGGCCGGCGATGCGGCCCACCTTGATCACCGGCATGGCGGCGCCGAATGTCATGATCACCGCCATTTGCAGCAACACCCGGAAAGTGTCGCGAATATTATTCGGATGGAATTCCTTGAAACTCTCGGCGCAGTCCCCGCCCTGGAGCAGAAAAGCCTCGCCCCGTCCGACGCGCGCAAGAGATTGCTTCAAGGTCCGGGCCTCGCCGGCGAACACCAGCGGCGGATAGCTCGAAAGCTCCTTTTCCACAGCGCTGAGCGCTTCCGGGTCGGGATAATCCGTGGGGATGTGCAGGGCGGTCTTTTCGCGCCAGCTTTGAGGCGTCCAGGTCATTTCAAAAACTCCTTACAGAAAGGGTCTTTAGCCTGTGGAAGAGAAGCCCGCAACATGGCGGGCCGGACGGCGCCCTCTGACGGGCATGTCATTTCTGATTTGCAAGGCATGCTGGTAGGGTCCTAGCCGAATAAACAAATTCAAGGGAGCCTTGCCCAATGCGTCACGCCCTCTCCGCGCTCGCTATTATCGCCATGTCCGGGACATCCGCCTTCGCCCAGCGCGATTTCGATCAGGTTGAAATCAAGACCACGGAGGTCGCCGAGGGCGTCTATATGCTGGAGGGCGCCGGCGGGAATATAGGCCTCTCTGTGGGTGCGGACGGCGCCTTTGTCATTGATGATCAGTTCGCGCCCCTGAGCGGCAAAATCATGGCGGCGATCGCGGAGGTGACCGACAAGCCAGTCGAGTTTGTCATCAACACGCATTATCACGGCGATCATACGGGCGGCAACGAAGCCTTCGGCGAGGCGGGAGCGCATATCGTCGCCCACGACAATGTCCGCAAGCGGATGAAGGAACCGAATATCCTTCCCGACGGTTCAACGGCGCCGCCGTCGCCTGATGGCGCACTTCCCATCATCACATTCTCCGAAGCCATGTCGTTCCACTGGAACGGCCAGGATATCCATGTCTGGCATCAGTCGGCGGCGCATACGGACGGGGACGCCGTCATCTATTTCAAAGACGCCAATGTCGTTCACATGGGCGATCTCATGATCAATGGCGGCTATCCCTTCGTCGACATCAACTCTGGCGGCGTTCTTTCCGGATATGTGGCATACTATGAAAAGGTGCTGTCGAAAGTTGATGAAGATGTGAAGATCATTCCAGGCCATGGCGCGCTGGCGTCAAAGGCCGATCTTGAATCGTACATGGCGATGCTGAATGAGGTGCGCTCGCGCATTCAGGCGGAAATCGACGCCGGCAAAACCGAAGACGAAGCCGTCGCCGCCGATCCGTTGAGCGGTCTTAATGAGAAATGGGGGCAGGGCTTTATCAGCGGGGAGGCGATGACGCGCGCGGCCTATAAGTCTCTCACCGCGGAGCATCAGGCCGATCACGATCACTGACCGGCGGTCACCGACAGGCCGTCAATGAAAAACGCGCCCGCAACTCGGGCGCGTCAGTTTTCAGGGATCTATTTATCAGGGTTTTTGCCTGCGCCCGGGCCGGGCAGGGTGGAAACAGGGACCCCGGCCCGGCGCAGGATTCGTCGAGTCAGACCTTGATGGTCAGCTCTTTGACTGTGCCGCGTTTCACTTTGCATTCGGCCTTGATGGGCTCGCCCGCATTCGGCTGGAACTCCAGTGAGATGCGCTTCATGGAACCGCCGGAGGCCGTGACGAATTTCGTCTCATATTCACCGGCGGTGACGATGCCCTGGGCTTCGGCGGCGGCGGCGCAGGCGTCCAGATGGGCGTTCCAGTCTTCCGCCTGGGCGGGGGCCGCGATGGCGGCGGCGAAAGCGAATGCGGCAGGGGCCAGCTTGGCTAAGGTATTGATACGCATAGGGTCTCTCCATTTTTCATGCGCCCGGCGTAGCGCTGTTTTTTATTCACCGATTGAAAACAATATCTACTTTACTATATAAAAATGAAGTGTCAAATATATTTTATGCCTAGCACACGATTTTGTTACAGGCACGACAAATTAATGACGCTCGTAGTAGGTTTAGGAAAAAAAGCCCCATAGGGGCTTCGGGAGGACGCCGAATGGCGCGGACATATAATCAGGACTGTATTCTGGCCCATGCGCTGGACCTTTTGGGCGAGCGCTGGACCCTGCTCATTATCCGGGATCTGTTTCTCGGTCCGCAGCGTTTCGGGGACCTTCAGGCCGGCCTGCCGGGCATCGGGGCAAATCTGCTTTCAAAAAGGCTGAAAGAGCTGGAGGAAGCCGGTCTCGTGGAGGCCGTGACATCTGGCGATGCGCGCGGACGGTATCGCTTGAGCGAAACGGGAGAGGCTTTGCGTCCGGCGGTCCGCACCATGATGAAATGGTCGATCATGTATTTCTTCGAGCGGCCCGACTCCTCGCCTGCGGTCGAATGCATCTATACGGACAATCTGCAGCCGGACTCTGTTGCGCTCGCTATTGAGATCTTCGCCGATTATTGTCCCGATCCGGACAATAACTATGTCGCGCACCTTTTGATCGATGATTTTCCGTACACCGTTTATAACATGAACGGGAGAATGACCGTGCGCCGAGGGGCCGATGGCCCCGCTGTGGCGACAATCATTTCCGATGTCGCAACCTTGATGCAGTCATTCAGAATGGAGCTGACTCTTGAAGAGGCCAAGAAGCGCATGAAGGTGAGCGGCGATCAAAAGGCGCTGTCTCACCTGCTTCGTTGCATCGTCCATAAAGAAGCGCATGAGCACGCAAGAACCGTAACGCCCATGGCGGCTGCGTTTTAGACAGCAACCTCGAAATCCGCTTCCGTCGACGCTTTTACGTCTTCCACGGTGACATCCGGCGCAAGTTCGGTGAGCTTCATGCCCGTCTCGTCGATTTCAAAAACGCCGAGATTGGTAATCACCATGTCGACGACGCCCTGGCCCGTGAGCGGCAGGGAGCATTCATGGAGAAGCTTGGGGTCGCCGTTTTTCGAGGTGTGATCCATCACCACAACAACGCGCTTGACGCCCGCGACGAGATCCATGGCGCCGCCCATGCCCTTGACCATCTTGCCGGGGATCATCCAGTTGGCGAGGTCGCCCTTTTCGGAGACTTCCATGGCGCCGAGGATCGAAAGATCGATATGTCCGCCGCGGATCATGCCGAAACTGTCGGCGCTTGAGAAATAAGACGTGCGGCGAAGCTCGGTGATGGTCTGTTTGCCCGCATTGATGAGGTCGGGGTCGACTTCATCCTCATAAGGGAAGGGGCCCATGCCGAGCATGCCGTTTTCCGACTGCAGCGTCACGTCGATATCTTCGCCGATATAATTGGCGACCAGGGTCGGAATGCCGATGCCGAGATTGACGTAAAACCCGTCTTCAAGCTCCTTGGCCGCGCGTTCGGCCATCTGATTGCGATCCCACGGCATTATGCATTCTCCCGTTGGCGAACAGTGCGCTGTTCGATGCGCTTTTCATGATCGCCTTTTATCATGCGTTGCACAAAAATACCCGGCGTGTGAATGCAATCGGGATCGAGACTGCCGAGCGGCACGATTTCCTCCACCTCCGCGACCGTAACCTTGCCCGCCGTCGCCATCATCGGGTTGAAATTGCGCGCCGTCTTGCGAAAGACGAGATTGCCCTGTTCATCGCCCTTCCACGCTTTGACGATGGAGAGGTCGGCGATAAGGCCTGTCTCCATAATATAGGTCTCGCCATTAAACTCTTTGTGTTCCTTGCCTTCGGCGATCATCGTGCCGACGCCCGTCTTGGTGTAAAAGGCTGGAATGCCGGCGCCGCCCGCACGGCAGCGTTCGGCAAGCGTTCCTTGCGGATTGAATTCAAGCTCAAGTTCGTTTGACAGATACTGGCGTTCGAATTCCTTATTCTCACCCACATAGGACGAGATCATCTTTTTGATCTGGCGCGTTTGAAGCAAAAGACCGAGACCGAAATCGTCCACGCCTGCATTGTTGGAAATGACCGTGAGGTCTTTGGCGCCGGTGTCGCGCAAGGCGGCGATCAGATTTTCGGGGATTCCGCAAAGGCCGAAACCGCCTGACATGACGGTCATTCCGTCGAAACAAAGCCCGTCCAGCGCGGCCCGGGCGTCGGGGTAGATTTTTTTCATGGGCAAGCTCCAAATGCGGTTTTTGCACTAGCGTAAAAGCCCTGTTAAGTCCACAAGGAGGACGATGACGACGGCCACGAATTCCGCAACAAATGATGTGGGCGCGCTTGCACGCGACCCGAGCTGGTTTCCGCATGCGCTTGACGCCAATCGCGGCATAGTGACCCTGGCGCGCATTGACCGCGATGGTTTGTCAAGCCAGCCTTTTCTTGACCAGCGGATGGAGAAATCCGTCACCGGTTCCATGACGGCGCCATTCGGCGCGCTAGCTTCCGCCGCGGCGAAAGAGCGGCCGCCATCTTTTATTTTTCACACTGCCTTTTGCTGTTCCACGCTTTTGGCGAAAGCGCTTGACTCAAACGGCTCAGTACTCGCTCTGAAAGAACCGAACATTTTGATGGATGCCGCGAATGTCTTGCGTATGGCGGAGAACAGGAACGCCGCAGAGAAAACCGTTGCGCAAGCCGTCAATCTTCTGGCGCGCCCGCATGCGCCGGGCGAGCAAAACCTGATCAAGCCCACCAATACGGCAAACAACATCGCGCCGCTGATCGCCGCATCCGGCGCGCCGGTGATCTTGCTTTACGGCGATCTGCGCGGCTTTCTTTTGTCGGTGCTGAAGAAGGGCGAAGCCTGCAAGGCGTTTACGCGCAAGCAATACACGATTTTCGCGCTCGATAAGGAAGGCGTGGCGGCGATCCCTGAGCGTCAGGCGCTTGGCTTCACCGATCTTCAAATTGCAGCGCTGGTCTGGCGCCATCAGATGGAGCTTTTCACGCGCATTCTCTCTTCCGGCGCGCCCAATATCCGCTCGCTCTATTTTCGCGACCTTCTGAACGATCCCGAAGGCGTCTTGAAAGCTGCCGCTTTACATCTTCAGCTTGGCCTTTCCGATGACGTTCTGGCGGAAAATGTGAAATCGGTGTTTTCCAGGAATTCCAAATTCGCCGACCAGGAATACACGCCGCAAGAACGCTCCCGCGATGAAACCTCACTGGAAGAGGCGCATCGCGCTGAAATCGATCTCATCGAAGGCTGGGCGCGGCAATTGAAACTCGCCGTCGATCTTGGCGAGCGTCTCCCCAATCCCTTGCTTGGGTAAATGGCGGACCTGCCAGCCCCCGCTGACAGGGAGAGGCGAAATCGGTAAACTCTCCATTCGGATCAAGCGGAACACGGCGACTTATGTCTTTGCGAAACACCCTTTTTATCGCTGCAGGGGCCATTGCGGCGGCGGTTCTCATTTATGCGGGCTTTAAGGCGGACCGGATGGCGCGCATCGGCGCCGGCTACAAGGCGAAAGTCGCCTGTTCGGAAATCTTTGTCGCCGGCCGCGAAAAAAAAGACGTCATTCCTCAAGAGTTCGCCGGCATGCCGGGCGCGATGAAGCAGATATCCGTGGTCGTCGATGAAGACGCCAAGGTTGTGCGCGCAAAGGGGCCGGTCGGTTTTGGCGGCGCCCGTGCGATTTACCGCGAAGGCTATGGCTGCACGCTTGCAAATGCCGGGCGCGTGGCGCCCTTGCCGCCGGCGCCGGCGGAAGTCGCGGCCGAGCCCTGGCCCGAGGCGCCGCCGGCATCAGGCAAGGCTTTGATGCGCGTTGATTATGGCGCGCTCGATTTCGCGCTGACCCGGGCTTTCGAAAACAATACGCCAAATCATCGCGCGGTCGTTGTGGCCGTCGACGGCAAGATCGTCGATGAGCGCTATGCGGACGGTTTTACGGCCAAGACGCCTTTCCTTTCCTGGTCAATGGCGAAGAGCGTAACGGCGACGCTGGTCGGCGCTGCGGTGAAACGCGGTCTTCTCGATATCAACGATGCGGCGCCGGTTCCGGAATGGGAAGGCGACGACCAAAAATCGCGCATCACCTGGAACGATTTGTTGCAGATGCAATCGGGGCTCGCTTTCGGCGAACAATATGATGTCATCCGGTCGGATGTGAACCGCATGCTGTTCGAGCGCGCCGATGCAGGCGGGGTGGCGGCGCGCAGCCCCGTCGAGCAGGCCCCGGGGGAGGCCTGGTATTATTCGAGCGGCACGACCAACCTGATCGCCCGCACCCTGAAACAGACACTAGAAAGACAGGGCATCGATCTGCACGCCTTCGCGCAAGAAGTGATATTCGAGCCGCTCGGCGCCGCCAGCTTCACGCTGGAGCCGGATGCTTCCGGCACGGTCATCGGCTCTTCTTTCGTTTACGCCACGGCGCGAGACTGGGCGCGGCTCGGTCAGCTTTATCTTCAGGACGGCGTCTGGGAAGGCGAGCGTTTGTTGCCCGAAGGCTGGGCGGACTATGTGAAGACGCCTGCCAGCGCGTCCGATGGTCAGTATGGAGCGCAATTCTGGCTGAACCGGGAAGGAGAAGAGGGGAGGGAGCGGTTCTTTCCGGGCGTTCCCGAAGAGATGTATTTCTTCGCCGGCCATGAAGGCCAATATGTCTTCGTCATTCCCGACAAGCGCATGGTGGTCGTCAGGACCGGGATGACGCGCGGCCGCCCCGCCATGCCCGAGGTCGCGCCGCTGTTGAAAGAAATCTATGACGCCGTCGGTTTCCCCGAAGACAGGGCGCCGAATGAGGCGGCCGGGTGAACGAGCCCGATCTTGAAACCTTCGACCGGCTGGTGCGCGCCGCCTATGCGGGCCTGCCGGCGGAGTTTCGCGCGCTCTGCGGCAATGTGGTGATCCATGTTGCGGAAGAAGCCGAACGCGAAATCCTCGATGAGATGGGGATCGGCGATCCGCTGGAGCTGTCCGGTCTTTTCGAAGGCGTCGATTTCGCCGAGGCCGCCGAAGCGCCGCCGAACCACGTCCATCTCTACCGGCGATCGATTCTGGCCGAACACCGGGAAAATAGGGAGATCGGTCTGGAGACCCTCGTTACTCATGTGCTGGTCCATGAAATCGGCCATCATTTCGGTCTTTCGGATGAGGATATGCACGCCATCGAGGACGCCGCAGAATGAAAGCCTTCACATGTGCTCAAAAAGAGCATAAATAAACGCCCATGACCGATACCCTCGCCATCGCCCTGTGTCAGATCGCGCCCGTCGTCGGCGATATCGACGGCAATATCGCCCGCATCCTGAAGGCGCGCGCCGAGGCGGCCGAGAAGGGCGCCGATCTCGCGGTTTTCTGCGAGCTCGTTGTCGCCGGCTATCCGCCGGAGGATTTGGTTTTGAAGCCGTCTTTTCAGCGCGCCTGCATGCACGCCGTGGAGCGGCTCGCCGCGGAGACCGCCGATGGCGGCCCGGCAATGATCGTCGGCGCGCCCTGGAAGGAAGGGGACGGGCTTTACAACGGCGCGTTTCTCTTGGCGGACCGTAAGATCGCGGCGAAGCGCTTCAAGGTGCGGCTTCCGAATTACGGCGTCTTTGACGAGCCGCGGGTGTTCGCGCCCGCCGAGCATTATCCCGAGCCCACAGAGCTCAAGGGCGTCAAACTCGGCCTGATGATCTGCGAGGATATGTGGCTCCCCGGCGCCGGCGAACATCTGGCCGCCGAAGGCGCGGAGATTTTCATCGTGCCGCACGGGTCGCCCTTCCGCAAAACTGCGCTTGAAGAACGCACCATGGCGGCGCGGGCGCGCGTCGCGGCGACCGACAGGCCGCTCATCTTCGTCAACCAGCTCGCGGGCCAGGACGAGGTTTTGTTCGAAGGCGCAGGCTTTGTGATGGATTCGGCCGGCGTCGTTCAATATCGCGCGCCGCAATTCGAGGAATGCGTCGCCGTCACACGCTGGAAAAAAGACGTTGCGGGCTGGGCCTGCATCGAAGGGCCAGAGGCCGAATGGGTTCGTGATGAAGAAATGATCTATCGCGCGGTGACGCTCGCCGTGCATGACTATGTCACCAAGAACAAATTCAAGGGCGTCGTCATCGGGCTGTCGGGCGGGGTCGATAGTGCGCTCACCGCCGCCATCGCCGTCGACGCGCTGGGGCCGGACGCCGTTCACTGCGTGATGATGCCCTCGCGCTATACGTCGAAAGAAAGCCTGGAAGACGCGGAAGCCTGCGCCAAGGCGCTTGGCGTAACCTATCGCTCCATCGGGATTGAGCCGGGCGTCGAGGCCTTTGACAAGATGCTGGCGCCAACCTTCGACAATCTGCCGAAGGACGTGACGGAAGAAAACATCCAGTCGCGTCTCAGGGGCGTCATCCTCATGGCGCTTTCCAACAAGTTCGGCGACATGGTGCTGACCACCGGCAACAAGTCGGAAATGTCCGTGGGTTACGCGACGCTCTATGGCGATATGAATGGCGGCTTCAATCCGCTGAAGGATCTCTACAAGCTGGAGGTCTTCGCGCTCTGCCGCTGGCGCAACGCTCATCACACGCCGGAGCTGAAAGGGCCGAAGGGGGAAGTCATCCCGGAACGGATCATTACGAAGCCGCCTTCGGCGGAATTGCGCGAGGATCAGAAGGACGAAGACAGCCTGCCGCCCTATGACGTCCTCGACCCGATCCTTGAAATGCTGGTGGAAAAGGAAATGGCCGTGCGCGACATCGTCGCCGAAGGCTATGACGAGAAGGACGTGCGCCGCGTCGAGCATCTCCTTTACGTCGCGGAATACAAGCGCCGCCAGGCCCCGCCCGGCCCGAAAGTCGCGAGCGTCAATTTCGGGAGGGACCGGCGCTATCCGATTACGAATGGCTGGCGGGATCGTTAGATATTGACCATTCGCGCCGCCGCCCAAGCGCTTCATCCTGAGGAGCAAAATCCTTCATGCCCTTCGAGACGTCGCACAAGAGTGCGACTCCTCAGGATGAAGGATTTTGCGTCTCGAAGGACGAAGCGCGGTTTGTTGCAATTCCCCTAACCGCAAATCACCCTCAACGCTTTCACCAGCGCCATCACATCATCCGGCGAATTGTAAAGCGACGGCGTGACGCGCACGCAGGCGCCCGCCGCGACGCCGACGCGATGCACAGTGAAGATGTTGAACTCTTCGAACAGCCGTTTCGAGAGGGCGATGTTGTCCTCCGGCGTCGTCTTGCCCTCCATGCGGATCGAGGTGATCGCGGCATGCAGGCGCGGATCGTCCGGCGTCAGGATTTGCAGGCCCGGAAGCCCGCGCGTTTCTTTCACCCAGAGATCGCGGAGATAGGAAAACCGCGCGGCCTTCGCCGCCGGGCCGACCTCATTGTGAAATTTTAAAGCGTCGGGGAGGGTCAGGACCGCCGCGAAATCCACCGTGCCCGTATGAATGCGGCCCGCAACGCGGCCCTGATCATAGTCCGGCGCGCCGGGATCGGGACTGATGTCGTCGAGACGGCCTTTGCGGATATAGATCATGCCGGCGCCAATGGGCGCGCCGATCCATTTGTGCAGATTATAGCCGACGAAATCCGCGCCGATGTCGTCCGCTATGAAATCCATCTGCCCCCATGAATGGGCTGCATCGACGATGCAGTCGACGCCTTTCGCCCGCGCCATGGCGACGATCTCCTTCACGGGGATCGCAAGGCCGGTGCGGTTGCTGATATGGGTGAGGAGGAGTAGCTTTACAGACGGATTGTCGATGAGCGCCTTTTTGTAGAAGGCGATGAGACCGTCATGGGTTGAGGGCTCGGGGATCGAGATTTTGACGATTTCGCAGCCGCTTTTCGCGGCGCGCCATTCCATCATCGCGATCATTTCGGGATAATCGAGATCGGCGACCATCACCGCTTGCCCGGCTTCGAGCTTGTTGTAACCCGCGATGAGCCCCTTCAGCGCTTCCGTCGCGCCGCGGGTGATGGCGATTTCATCCTCACGCGCGCCGAGCGCCGCCGCGAGTTGCGCAATCGCAGACCGGTAGTCATCGCCCCAGGACCTGCGCGCGTAAAACGAGTTGTCGTGATTGACGCGTTTGACATTCTCCAGATAGCGCTCGGCGACAGGCCTCGCCATGACGCCCCAATAGCCGTTTTCGAGATTGATGATGTCTGTCTTGACGTCATAGGCCCTCGCGACCTCGCGCCAATAGGCTTCGTCATCAGCGCCGGCGGAAGAGGGGGAAGGGGCCGCGAGCGCGGCTCCGGCGAAAGAAGGCGCCGCCAATGCGGCGGCGCCTTTCAGTAATGTGCGTCGTGATGCTTTCATTTCGTGAAGGCTATCACAGTTTCACGTCGAACCGAACGTAATAGAAGCCGCCGTCCGTGTCGTAAGGCGCGTTGCGCGAATAGATGAGGCCGCGATTCGCCTGGAACTCGGCTTCGTCCGGATAAGTGTCGAAAACATTCTCCGCCCCGGCGCGGATGGAGAATTGATCGGTCAGGCGATAAGTCGCTGCGAGATCGAAGAACACTTCGCCGCCGAACTCCTGGAAGATGTCGCCCATGGCGTTGAAGGAAAAGTCGGTCCAGGAGCCGTAATAACGCACGCGTCCCAAAAGCTCCACCGGCCCGACCGCGTAGTTTGCGGAGGCCGTCGCCGTGTGGTTCGGCAGGTTTTCCTCGAAGCGGACGCGATTGGTTTCGTCGAGAGAAAGATCGCCGCCGGTGACTTTCGTCGTGTTGTAGTTATAGGCGCCGGTGAGGGTGATGTCGCCCGGTCCCGCCGCCATGGAATAGGTGGTGACCACATCGACGCCGCGGGTGCGCGTGTCGAAATCGTTCTGGAAGAAATTGACCCGCGTGATGCCTTCGCCGCCGGGGACGCCGAGCGCCACGAACTCCGCCTGTTCTTCCGGGGTCGGATTATAAGTCTGCGACGTGCCGAAGCGGTCGGAGATGTTGATCTGATAGACATCGACCGTGGCGGTGAGGCCGCCCTGACGGAAGGTGAAGCCGGCGGTGTAGTTTTCTGACTCTTCGGCTTCGAGCGGGCGGATGTCGGCGTCGGCGCGCTGGTTGATGACGTCCGCCACCGGCCCTTGCGGGCTGAACCGGCCGGCGGTGAAGATGTTGAGCGTCACCGTGTCGAGCCCTTGCGAGGTGCGCTCTGAGAAGAGCTGGCCCGGCGTCGGCGCGCGGAAGCCCGTGGAGGCGGTGGCGCGGAGCGCGAAGTTCGGCGTCAGCTCGACGCGCGTTGAGATCTTGCCGTCGAGCGAGTCGCCATATTCGCTATAGTCTTCGTAACGGCCCGCAAGACCGATGGTCCAGATATCCGTCAACGGGATTTCAATGTCGATATACCCGGCATAGCTCGTCTGGTCGAATTCGCCGGCCTGCGCTTCGCTGTAACCCGGGAAGCCGTTGGAGCCGGAGGGAAGGCCGTCCGCTGCGCCCGGTCCGATGGCGTAGGACGCGGGGTCGCCGGCGACGATTTCATAGGTTTCCTCGCGCCGTTCGCCGCCCCAGGCGATGTTGACGGGTCCCGCGAAAACGCCCGCGTCCCATTCATAACCGAAGCCGATATTGATGTTGAATTCGCTCTGAATGAGATTGCCCGGATCGAAAGAGGTCGGGCTGTCCGGTCCCAGCGACGCGTTGATCGTGTCGTAAATAAAGTAATCGATCTCGTTGCGGCCATAGCTGGCGCTGACATCATAAGTGAACGGGCCTTCGCCATTGCTGCGCAGGCCGCCATTGATCGAATAGTCTTCATCGTCCTGACCGAATTGCGGCGTGAAGCCGGTCGGGAAAATGTCGTTGAGATCGAAATCCGGAAACGCTGTGCTCGGATTGTAAGCGCTGGTGGTGGCCGGATTGCGCCAGTTGAAATCTGACACGCCCGTCCCCCAGCCATAGGTTCCGAAAGCGTAGAGCTCGGTGAAGCCTGCATCGAGGGCGCTGTTCACGGCGAAGCGGTAGGACGTGCGTTCCGGCTGGCCCCAGTTCTGTACCGGGTTCGGCACGTCGAGATCGGGATTGGCCGCCTGCAGGTCGATGGCGTCCTGGCGCTGGCGCGTGCGCGAGGTGCGCGCGGAATCCGAATACTCGAAGGTCGCATTGACGAAGCCGAACTCACCGGCGAGGCCGCCCTGAATACCGGCGCGATACTGGTCGCCGTCATTCTCGTAATACTGGCCGTACTGGCCGAAGGCGCTGAGCCCCGGCTCGTCATCGAGGATGATGTTGATGACGCCGGCGATGGCGTCGGAGCCGTATTGCGCCGAGGCGCCGTCGCGCAGCACTTCGATGCGCTTCACCGCGAAAGACGGGATCTGCGCGAGGTCTGGCGATTGCGCGCCGTTGGAGCCGAGGAGGGCGGAGCGGTGGCGGCGCTTGCCGTTGACCAGCACCAGCGTGTGGTCGGGCGACAGATTGCGCAGTCGCGCCGGGCGCACAAAGATCAGACCGTCATTCAAGGGAAGGCGCTGAACGTTGAAAGACGGCGTCAATTGCGCCAGCGAATCCATGATTTCATCGGACGCGGTCAGATTGAGCGCCTCGTCGGAAATGACGTCGACCGGCGCGAGGCTGTCGAACGCCGTGCGCCCTTCGACGCGGGTGCCGGTAACGATGACTGTGTCCGCTTCGGCGGCGGCTTCCGTTTGCGTTTGCGCATAGGCTTGCGCGCCTGCGCCGATCATAAGCGCAAGCGTGCTGACTGACAGTTTCTTAAACATACCCCAACCTTTTTTTGAGAGGGATTCTATCCCCGGCGGCGATAAAGCAGATTGGGATGACGCTTTTGTTTTAGAATTGTGAGAGTTTGGTGATGAGTGAACGAAGGGGCTGAAAAATGCACGGGCGCACAACAACTGAATGCCGCCTTACGGATTGGGCGTTTGCCGCTTTCGAAGCTACTTTAGATTGCGCAACGAATGCGCGTTGAAGATTAGAAATCAAACGCCTTGCAAAACAAAAAGGCCGGGCTGAACCCGGCCTTTTCTTTCCCCCGAAAGCGCCCCCACAAGGCGCACCCCAGACTTTCCCTTTCGGGAAAACTCTTTACGCGGCTTCTGTTGCGCGTTTTTGCCGGCGGCTCGCAAAGCCGAGACCGGCGAGGCCTGAGAACAGAAGCGGCAGCGCGCCCGGCACCGGCACACTCGATGTGAGGAGGTCCTGCGTGCGCACGGCGGCGAAGACATCGACGGATGTCGACAGGAAATCGCCGGAAATGATCAAGGCCCAGAGCGCATTGGCTTCGGCGAGCACATCTGTCGTGAAGAGTTTGAAATCGCCCGCAGCAAGATCGAAGCTGTCGGCGCCGTCTTCGGTGATTTCCCAAACGATAGACTGTGCGGCGGCGGCCGTGTTGGCGTTTTTGAAAACGTAATCCGTTGTCATCAGCGAGCCGTAAAGAACGCCAAGCGCATTCATGTCGTCGCCGGAGGCGAAATAATCGCCGCCGGAAACGCGCTCATGATCGCGCGGCAGGGAGAGATATTCGGAAAGCTGAAGACAGAAAGTGTAAAAATCGACCCAGCCGTCGCCTTCGTCATATTGCAGGGAGAAGACGCCCGCCTGAACGTTGCGGTTCGCGCCCTCATACTGGATCGAGATCGAGCGGTTGAAGCCTGTCGCAAAGACCGAGCCGCCATTGTCCGGATTGTCGCGGATCGGGATGGTCGCGGCCTCGGCCAGGCCAGGCGCGGCGATGCTGAGGGCGAGGGCGGCGAAAATTGTCTTGATGCGGGACACGTGAAGGCTCCTGATGGGGTTGGCTGATGCTTCTTGCCTGAGCCTTTCAAGTTCGGGGCCGGTCCGGCGGGGGCCGTTTGACCGGGCTGCGGCGAAGGGCTAAGCCGTCGCTTTTTCAGCCGATGGATTATCCATGACCGTCAAAGTCCGTTTCGCGCCGTCCCCCACCGGGAAACTCCATGTGGGCAATGTGCGCGCCGCCTTGTGGAACTGGCTTTTCGCCCGCAAATCCGGCGGGACCTTCGTGCTGCGGATCGACGACACCGATCTGGAGCGGTCCACCAAGGCGTTTGAAGACGGCATTCGCGCGGACCTCGCCTGGCTCGGTCTCGATTACGACGAAACCTTCAGCCAGTCGGCGCGCTTCGCCCAATATGATGCGGCGCGCGACAAGCTGATTGCCGAAGACCTTCTCTATCCCTGTTACGAGACGGCGGAAGAACTCGACCGCAAGCGCAAGATCCAGCGCGCCCGCGGCTTGCCGCCGGTCTATGACCGCGCAGCGCTGGCGCTGACCGACGCGCAGAAAGCCGAATATGAGGCGGAGGGCCGCAAACCCCATTGGCGGTTCAAGCTCTCGCAAAGCCCCGTGAAATGGAACGATCTTATCCGCGGCGAGACAACGGTGGACACCGCGAGCGTTTCCGACCCTGTGCTCATCCGCGAAGACGGCATGTATCTCTATACGCTGCCGAGCTGCGTCGACGACATCGATTCAAAGATCACGCATGTCATGCGCGGCGAAGACCATGTCACCAATACGGGCGTGCAGATCGAGATCATTAAGGCGCTGGGCGGCGAACCGCCGGCCTTTGCGCACCACTCGCTGCTGGTGGGCGCCGACGGGCAGGGACTTTCAAAACGTCTCGGCTCGCTTTCCATCGAAGCAATGCGCGAGGATGGGCTGGAACCCGCCGCGATTACGAGCTTGCTGGCGAAACTCGGCACCGCCGACCCGGTCTTGCCGCAGACCGATCTGATGGCGCTTGCCGAAAGCTTCGACTTCGACCGGGTCGGCCGCGCCCCGGCGCGTTTCGATATGGCCGAACTCGATGCGCTGAATGCGAAAATCCTTCACGAAACGCCCTATGAAAAAGTCGCCGACCGCCTGCGGCCGCTCGGCGTCGGTGAAGCCTTGTGGGAAGCGGTGAAAGGCAACATCACGCGGCTGAAAGACGCCGCGGAATGGGTTGGGGTCGTCGATGGGGAAGTCGATCCGGTGATCGAAAACGCCGACTTCGCCAGCGCCGCGTCGGAACTCGTTCCCGATGTGCTGGATCAAAATAGCTGGGAGGCTTTCACAAACGCCGTGAAGGAAAAGACAGGCGCCAAAGGCAGGAACCTCTTCATGCCGCTGCGTCTCGCCCTGACCGGCCGTCAGCGTGGGCCGGAAATGGCGGCGATCTTTCCGTTGATCGGGTCGAAGAAAGCGCGCGCTCGCCTGTTGGGCAAACGCGCTTGATGCTCAGGCGCGTTCGCGAACAGCGCTTCTTTCCGCCGCTGCAAAAACCTCTTCCACGCTGTCGACGAATTTCAGATCGTTGACCAGCTCTCTATCGGCAAGCCCTTTTTCCACGAAGTGGTTGAGCAACTCTTTCAGGGGCGACCAGAAGCCGTTGATATTCAGCACAATGAGCGGTTTGCGGTGAAGGCCGAGCCGCGCCCAGGACAAAACCTCGATCAGTTCTTCGAGCGTGCCGATGCCGCCGGGCAGCGTCAGGAACGCGTCGGACTCTTCGTACATGAGCATTTTGCGTTCATGCATATTGGCGACGATCTTGTGATCGACGCCTTCAAGAACGCCCTCAAGCTCCACGAGAAAATCGGGGATGACGCCGAAAACCCGGCCGCCCGCATCGCGCGCCGCGCCCGCTGTGGCGCCCATCAGGCCGAGCTTGCCGCCTCCATAAACGATGCGGCAGTCGCGCTTTGCGGCCTCTTGTCCGACGGCGATTGCGGCTTCTTTAAAAGCGGGATCGGCGCCGGGCCGGGACCCACAATAAACACATAATGATTTCATGAGCTTGCACGTTTCTTTTTGTTGGGGTGGCATTGTACGCCGATTTACCTATGGGTAAAGTATCATCTAAGCTGGCGCCAAAGCGTTAAGGAGCGGTCTTTCATGCGTGTGATCATCATAATCGTGTTACTGATCGTTCTGGGCTTTATCGGCTGGAAGGCCGCAGAGCGTTTCAAGATTATCGAGAGCCCCAGCGAAGAAACCGTCGAGACGACACCATCCGATGCGCAGGCGCCTGCCGAGGCCGAAGCGCCCGCGGAGCCCGCTTTGCCGAGTTTCGATATCGTGCGCGTCGATCGCACTGGCTACGCCGTGATTGCCGGGCGCGCCAAGCCGGGCTCGGAGGTGACGATTTACGCAAACGAGGCGGAGCTTGCAAAAGTTCCCGCCGAACCTGACGGCTCCTGGGTGATCGCAACGGACACGCCGCTCGACGCCGGACCCGTGGAGCTCAGTCTTTCCATGCGCACTGAGGACGGCACGGTGATCCGGTCCGAGGACACGATCGTGATCTATGTGCCCGAGCGGGAGGGCGACTTGCCGCTTGTCCTGCGCACCACGCCGGGCGGCGCGACCGAAGTGCTGCAGGATCCGGCCGAACGGCCCGAAGGGCTGGGCCCGTTATCGCTCGACGTTATCGATTATGACGACGCGGGGGCCGTGATCTTTTCAGGTCGCGCAACGCCGGGCCGTGTGGTGGAACTTTACATCAACCGGCGTCTGATCGGCCGGGTCGCCGCCGATGATGAAGGCCGTTGGATGATCGCGCCGGAGGCGCAGATTGCGCCGGGCGTTTATGACTTGCTCGTCATTCAACTCGATGAATCCGGCCGCCCGGAATACGCCATTGAGTTGCCGTTCGAACGCGCCAGCATGGACGATATCCAATTGCGCGACGGCAAGGTAATCGTGCAGCCCGGCAACAGTCTGTGGCGCATCGCGAGGCGGGCTTATGGCCGCGGCGCCCAGTACACGATTATCTATGCGGCGAATGCGGCGCAGATCCGCAATCCCGATCTCATCTATCCCGGCCAGATTTTCGACGTTCCCGACGCCGAGCAAGCCGAAGAGACTGAAGAAGAAGGCGCAAACTGAGGCGTTGTCTCTATTCCGCGGCGCGCGGAACGTCCCGGTCTTCTGGGGTTGGCGGTGGTGACAGCGCCGGAGCTGTTCTTTTTCGGCCCAATTTCGCCTTGATCCAATCTATCGCGGCCGGCGTCCGGTTGCGCAGGATTGTCGGCGCCGCCAGCATCACCGGCGTCAGCACCAGCGTCAGCACGGTTGAAAAGGCGAGGCCGTAAACGACGGCGGAGGATAGCAGGACCCACCAGTCCGAAGTCGTGGACCCGTGGGTGACGGTTCCGGCCGCGAAATTCACATTGAGTTCGAACACCATGGGCAGAAGGCCGAGAATGGTTGTTGCGGTGGTCAACAAGACGGGCCGCGCGCGTTGCGCCGCCGTCCGCACGACCGCATCCTCCACGGAAAGACCCTTTCGGCGCAGATATTGATAGGTGTCGATCAGAACGATGTTGTTGTTCACGACGATGCCGGCGAGCGCGACGATGCCTGTGCCGGTCATGATGACAGAGATATATTGTCCGGTGATCGCGATGGATAAAAGCACGCCAAAGACCGAAAGAATGACGGCGCTGAGCGTCAGCGCGGCGTGATAGAAGCTGTTGAACTCGAGCAACAGGATCATGGCGATCATGAAGAGCGCCGCGAGCATGGCGTTCTGAAAGAAGCTCGCCGCCGCTGCCGTTTCCTCGTCCGCGCCGCGCATCACCCAGGTGACGTTGGGGCCAAGCGCGCCGGATTCGAGCCATTCTTTCATATGGCTGATGGCGCGATCCTGACTGACTTCATGACCTTCAAAACGGGTGTTGCCGTTCGCTTTCACTTCGATAATGCGCGCCCCGTCGCGGCGAATGATGCGGTCGACCTGTGGCTTCGGCACGCGCGAGACGAAATTGGAGAGCGGGACGGAGCCTTGCGGCGTTTGCACGCGAACCTGATCGAGCGCGAAGATGTTGCGATTTTCTTCCGGATAGCGCACGCGGATGTCGACCTCGTCGTCGGCGTCCTGCGGACGGTATTTGTCCACCAGCAAGCCGTCCGTCACGAGCTGGAGAACTGCGCCCGCCTGCTGGACCGTAAGGCCATAACGGCCGGCCAGCGCACGGTCGATTTCGATGTTCCAGTCGATGCCGGGCAGGGGAAGCGTGTCTTCCTGATCCATATAGGCGGGCACTTCCTGTCCATCGACCACCATGGTGGTCGTGTCGATGAATTCGCGCGTCTTTTTGGCTGCGGCGACCATCGCCTCGAAATCGGGCGATGAGATCTCCACCTGTGCGTCCTTGCCGACATCGGGGCCGGGCGCGCGCTGGCGCACTTCCACATGAACGCCCGGCACGCCCCGAACGCGATCGCGCAACTGATCAAGCACCACATAGGAATGTTCGCGCTCAGTGTAGTCTTTCAGCGTCAGGCTGATCTGGCCGATGGTCTCCACCGGCGTTTCCCGGCCGCGGGCGAGTTCCGGCCCGGTCTGAATGTAAATATGTTTGATCGCGGGATGATCCTCGATGCGGGCGGACACATCCTGAACGATGTCGATCTTCTGCTCCGAGGAAAGGTTGCCGCGCGCCATCACCAGAACATTAGCCTGGTCGTCGTCATTGCGGATGAAGAACTCTACTTCCGGGGCGGCGGCGATGAAAGACGAAATACAGATGAAGACGACAGCGACAGCCACCACGCCCACGAGAAGCGGGCGTTGAACCAGCTCTTTCAACAAACGGGCGTAAGCCGCAATCGGACCATCCAGCTTCGTCGGGTCGATCTCGTCGACTTCGTATTTCTTTTCCGGCGCCTCGGTTTTTCCTTTCATATGGAATTTTTTCTTCATCCAATCCGGGATTCCGAAAAGCGATCCGATAACAGGGAGAAAGACCAGCGCGACGAGAAGCGATGACGTGAGAACGAAAATCATCGTGAGCGGCAGAAATTTCATGAACTGGCCGACCATGTCCTTCCAGAAAAGGAAAGGCACGAAGGCGGCGAGCGTGGTCGCGGTGGAGGTGATCACCGGCCAGAACATGCGCTTCGACGCTTCGAGATAGGCTTCGCGCCGCGGGGCGCCTTCCGCCATGCGCCGGTCTGCATATTCGACAATGACGATGGCGCCGTCGACCAGCATCCCGACAGCGAGGAGCAGGCCAAACATCACCATCATGTTCAGCGTGTAGCCGAAAGAGGCGAGCAGCAGGAAACCCATGAGAAACGTCGACGGGATGGCGATGCCCACCATCAGGGCCGAACGCAGTCCCAGCGCGGCGACCACGACGATCATCACGAGCAGGATCGCCGTCATAACGGAGGAAGTCAGATTTCCGAGGCTGTCCTTGACGAAAATGGACTGGTCGCTCGTGTATTCATAATGGATTGTGGCGGGCCAGCTTTTCGATTCTTCTTCAATAACGCGGCGGGCTTCCTCAATAGTTTCCACGATATTGAAATCGCTCCGCTTGGAGATCTCGACGCCAATGGCGAGATCGCCATTGAAGATCGCGTAGCCATCGCGGTCTTTGAAGGTGCGCCGGACAGAAGCGATATCGCCAATGGTCACCACATTGTCGCCGCTGACGCGCACAGGCGTCGAGGCGAGATCGGCGGCGTTGCGCACAAGGCCCGGCGCCTTCACGGTGAAGCGCCCATCGCCGAGATCCACCGATCCTGCGGTGACGAGCTGGTTATTGGCGGTTACGGCGTTGATGACTTCGAGTTCGGTCAGGCCGTAAGACTCAAGCGTCTCCGGTTTGACGATGACTTCCAGCAGTTCCTCTCGGGCGCCGGTGAGCTTGGCTTCGAGAACGCCGGAGATGCCTTCGAGCTTGTCTTCCAGACGTTGCGCGACCTGCAAGAGTGCGCGTTCCGGCGCATTGCCGTAGATGATCGTCGTCAGGATCGGGAATTGCGTCTGGGCGTTGAATTCCTGAACGATGGGCTCCTCGGCGTCGTCAGGAAATTCGGATTTCGCGCGGTCGATCGCTTCGCGCACATCGAGAACGGCCTGATCGATATCGACAGTCGCTTGGAACTCGAGAATGAACTGCGCCGCGCTGTCATAGGCGAATGCGTCAATCTGTTTTAAGCCCTCGACATTTTGAAGCTCCAGCTCCGCCGGACGCACCAGAAGACGCTCCCCGTCTTCGGGAGAGATGCCGGGCAGAGGAATGGTGACGCCCACAAACGGCGCCGGGACGTCAGGGTCGGCTTCGCGCGGAATGGTGCGGTAGGCGAGGAGACCGAAGATCACCATGACGACTAACGCCGTCATGACCACGCGCGTGCGTGAAAAGGCGGCGTCGATCAATCGGGTCATGATCCGGCCTCGCTTGCGGGGACGGCGTTCACGGTCTGGCCGGCCGTGACATATTCCTGGCCGCTGACAATGAGCTGCAATTGGCCAGATAGCCCTGAGACCCAGACGCCGGATGGGGTTTCCCCGATCAGGCGCACCGGTTTGAAGGCGACAACATCATCCGGACCGAGCGTGCGCAGTCCGATCTCGCCTTCATCATTGAGAACGAGGGCCGCGCGGGGAACGCGATGGGCGCTTCGCTCCTGTGCAAAGACTGTGAACTCGGCGGTGACGCCGTCGCGCAAGGCGCCCTCTTCGTTGGGAACCTCCAGCTCGATATCGAAGGTCCGCGTTGCCGGGTCGGCGCTCGACGCCACAAAGCGCACGACGCCATCTATGGTTTCGCCGGTGGCGAGGCGCGCGCGTCCCCTGTCTCCCTGGCTTACTTTTGCGACGTCGCGCTCTGAGACGGCGCCGACCACTAGAAAAGGCGAACGCTTGATCACCGTGGCGCAAGGGTCGCCTACATTTAAAAACGCGCCAACTTCTGCATGGCGCTCGTCATAGACGCCATCGAAGGGCGCCTTGATATTTGTTTTGGCGAGCTCGACTTTCGCGCGCTCCAGCGCCGCGGCGGCTTGGTCGCGCACGGCCCTGGCCGAAGCGACGGCGGTTTCGGACCGGAAGCCGTCTTCGCTCAGCTTTGCCGCGGCGTCGTAATCGAGTTTCGCTTTGGCGAATGCAGCGCGCGCTTCGGCAAGCTGCGCCTGCCTGGCGTCGACGCTCAGCCGGCACAGGACGTCGCCCTTGGAGACAAGTGAGCCAAGCTCCGCCGGCGTGTCGGCGATGACGCCGCTGGTCTCGGCGCGAACTGTCACTTTGCGCTCGGCTTTCGTGCGTCCGCGCACGACGACCTCGTCGCGCCATTCCTGAGGTTCGATCATATCCACCACCACGGTGAACTCGTCCGCGGCGACAGCTTCGGGCGCGCTTTCGGGCCCCCCGCCGAACAGGCCGCGCACCAGAAAATAGAGGACAATCAGGGCGACGAAAATGCCGGCGAGTTTGACGGATTGAGACACATTCATAAAGCCGGCTCTGGGCAAAGATGGATAACAGTCAGTTAAAGGCCTATTCCATGAATAAATCCTTCACGGTTCACTATACTGGTGAGTTTACGGCCAGGCTTCAAGCGCGCACTGCTGTGGGCGGCTGTCTTTTCCAGCTTTTTGGAACGTCCCGAGCGCCGGTCAGTAATACTGGTTCGGCATAAAGGCGGCGGGCGCCTTATTGAGAACTGTGCCGAGGATATTGGTCTTGCCCAGAATTCGCTTGGCCTCTTTGAGGTCTTCCACTCTGGTGTCGCCGCTGGCGGCTACAAGCAGGGCGCAGTCAACCTTAGGTAGAAAAGCAAGGGTGTCGTCACAGCCAAGCAGCGGGGACATGTCGAATATGACCACGCGGGAGCCGAAATCATGGATTGCGGTGTCGATCAGTTCGTCTGCTTTCGGCGAGGTCAGATGCTCGGCGCCGCGCCGCGTCACCCGTTCATTGGCCACCAAAACGACGTCAGACAGGCCTGGCCGCACCGCGACGTCCCGCGCTGTGCATTTGCCTTCGAAAAAATCCAGCGAAGACGGCGCATCCTGTACGCCTAAATAGCGCGCTACGCTGGGCCGGTAGAAGTCGAGGTCAACAAGGGTCGCCCGTGAACCGGGTTTTGAACTGATGGCGATGGCGAGATTAATGGCGGTTACGGTTTTGCCCGCGCCCGAGCCGGGGGAGACCACGGCGATTGTTCTCCATCCTTCCGCGTCGAGCTTTTGCAGCGCGCGGGTGCGCAAGACCCGATAGGCGTTCAACACCGGGTCCTGCTCATTGGCGATGATCCGGTTGCGGCCGAAGCTGTCGACGTTGCATTGAACGGACGGCAGGTTGAGCGGATCCTGGCCGGCGGGTGCGGCCTCGGGCTCCGGCGCGGCGCGCACGGGCCGGACAGCCGCAGGCGCTTCCGCCGCCTTGGGCGCATCCTGCACGACGCCGTCGCGCGTGTGCCGGGCTCTTGTAACTGCGTTACGAATTCGGTCCATGGAACTTCGCCTTACCTGGAAACTCTTTTCAAAAGATCACAACGCGGGCTCTGGCGCCGGCTCGGGCGACAGGGAGCGCTTTTTGTTTTTGCGTTTGCCCCGCCGCCATGATGGCGGCCTGATGGCCGGGAAACGGCCGCCCTTGTCGCCTTCGCTATAAATATAGGGAATGACCGCGATCGGCGCGGCTTCCATCACGGATGAGAGGTGATTGCGTCCGCGAATGCGCCCCTGGAGAAGCTCAAGCCCGACTGCGACAAGCCCGCCGAAGCCGAGGGCGCCGAACACGGCCATGACAAGAAGTTTGGGCCGGTCGGGGCTTGACGGTTTGTCAGGCTGCAGCGCCGGCTCGAGAATGGAGAATTTTTCCGCTTGCTGATTTTCTTCAAGATTTTCAGCAATCTGCGCATCGCCGCGTTTGGCGAGCACGTCCTGATATTCCTGGAATAGATTGTCATAGTCGCGGGTCAGCCCGGTGATGCCGCGCTCAACTTCCGGCGTGCGCGCTATGCGTTCTTCCAGATCAGCGATCTGCGCCATGGCGGCGTCCGCCTGTTTCGTCAGCATGCGGATGCGATTTTCGATGACCGCGATCCGGCCTTCCATCTGGACGCCGGCGATATCCTGACTTCCTCTGCGGGTCTCTTCCGATATCCGGTCCGATAGGGCGTTGCGGGCGGCTTCAACATTTGCTTCCGCGGCGGCGATGGCGTCCTCGTCGGGCGTTTCAGCGGCTTCGAGGTCGTTCAGCTTCTCTTCGGCCGCGCCCAATGCCTCGCGAAGCTGGCGAATTTCTTCGCTGGGCGCCATGCGCGCCTTGATGGACGCGATCTCTTCGCGCTTGGCGATGACTTCGGGATAATTGTCGCGATAGGTCGCGCGCAGTCGGGCAAGTTCAGCCTCAAGCCGCGCAAGTTCTGTGGTCAGGCTCGAATCGCCGCCAGTGCCGCTGATCAGTTGGGTTTCCAGAAACCGCTTTTCTTCCTCAAGCTGCGTAATCGACGACTCGGCGTTGCTCAGCGTGTTGCGCGCGCGCTCAAGCATATTGAGGTGCATATCGAGATGTTCAGGAAGAGCGTTAGCGTTCGCCGCTTTATACTGGGAGACACGTTCTTCCATACTCGCGACTTCCTCACGCAGCCGCGCTGCTTCGCGTTCGAAGAATTCCGTTGTGTTGGACGCGCCGGCGGTGCGGGTTCGCACGTCTTCATCAAGGAACAGGGTGATGAACTTGTTGGCGACGAGATAGGCCTTGTTCGGATCCTGATCCGTATAGGAGACGGTGAAGGCAATGGTGTTGTCGCGGCCCGCGCTGCGCGCTTGCGAGGATGTGGTGATAAGATCCACACGAAGGCGATTGCGCATCAGATTGACGCGTTCGCTTTCCGACAGGCCAAGTGAGCGCGGGAAAAGATCGTATTCATCGGCGACTTCCAGCAGCCGGTTGCGCGTCATCACACGCTGGCGAATGGTCGAGATCCGTTCCTGCGCATAGGAGTTGATCGTGGACCGGACATATTCGGTCGGGATCTGCTGGGATTCGACGAGGATCGTGCCCTGGGCCGTATATTTGGCCGGCAACAGCATGACCGCGAGGATGCCGAGCGGGGCGAGCACAATCACCGGAAGGATGAAGGCCAGAAAACGGCGCTTCAGAATAATCAGGATGTCTTCTAATGAGAATTCTTCACCCATGGGGTCCTTGCTCTGTTTCGGCCGGGCGGAGCCCCGTACACGCTCCTGACCCTGTCTTTAACCCAATATATTGTAACCCAATTTGCAAATATTGCGCCGTTTTCAAGGCGCTCGGCCGGTTTTAGCCTGTCTTCAACGCCGCCGCCGCTGGGCGGGCTTCGCCATAGGCCCGATATTCCGGCGTATTTTATCCGGATTTTCTGAAGCGGAGCTTAGCAAGCGCAGCAAAAAGAAAAAACCTAAAAAAAACCGCCCCTTGCCGGATTTTCGTTTAAGGGGCGGCTTCTGGAAGATAGTTGCGCGCGATCTAATCGTTGGGATCGAATTCCTGCGTTGCGGGCGCGTCGGCGGCCGGGATGTAGGGATCCAGCATGGGGTCCAGCGTTCGCAGGAAACCCTGAAGACGCTCATCGGCATCGCCGATGAATTCATCTTGCCCCACCGGGGTCATGATCCGGATCATCGCCCCGTCGGTCCGGCGCAGCTTTACGGCGTCGAGAATAAGAAAGGACTTCATCACAAATTCATTCGCTAGGCGCCGTCCGCGCTGGTCATACCAGTAATATACAAGCTGACGCACGCCGCGATTCTCGATGATGATCCGGTTGTAACGGAATGTTTCGCCATTCTCGAGCGTCGCAGTCGCATAGTCATGTTCGGCGATCTGCCAGCCGCCGCCAGGAATGCACTGGCGCGGAGAGTGCCAGCTATGGCCGTGACGCTGCATGTTCAGATAGGCGATATAGAGATTGAAGAGTTCGCCGTCAGGGTTTTGCAGATTGGTGATAACATAATCGTCGGCGCCGAGAACGTTCAACGTGTCGGCATCGACTTCCTGAATTTCGCTGCGCCATCCTTCGAGCTCGTAAGGCAGCCCGGACAGGTCAGCCCGATCCGGAACGCGCAATATGTTCGATGTGCCGAAATGCACATAGGCGCCGGCGGCCACAAGAATGACAAGCGATATCAGCGCATGCAGCGTAAACCGGCTCTCGCTCCAGGCGCTTTCGGCGGGCTGTGCTTTAATGTCAGGCAGGCCGAGTAGATCCGTCATGGATTTGCGGCCGGAAAGCCTGGAAAGAAGCGCAATCACCGCAAACAGGAGAGCCAGGCAAAGGAGAAAAACAACCCAGCCTTCGAACATGTGGATAAAGCCTTCGGCATGCTCGGGTCCGAAGCGTTGTACCAGAATGCCGGTCACAGCAATCCGGAAGGAGTTCATGACGATGGTGATGGGGATCGTCGACAGGAACACGATTGCCCGCTGCCAGAGCGGAGCGTGAAAGAGATACGCTGCGAGGAAGCCAAGGCTCAAAAAAGGAAACAGGTATCGCAAACCGGAGCAGGCTTCGGCGACCTGGAGTTTATAGTCGCCGAGATCGATGATGTTGCCTGAAAGGTAAACAGGAATGCTCAGCAGTTCGATCATCCACACGCCAAGCTGCGATGACCAGAGCTGAAAATGCTGCGACAGGATGGTGATGAACCAATAGGGCGGCGGGACCATGAACAGCATGAAGCCGATGGGCAAAAGCGTCAGCCAGAAAATCTTCCAGCCGCCCAGCGCCAGCGCCAGTGACGAAAAAAGCAGGATCATGGCGAGATGCTGGAAAATCATCAGCGATGTGACGGTGAGTTCGGACAAGATCAGCACCAGCGCCGAAATGGCGACGCCGGCAAGGCCCAGCGCCACTGGCTTGCCCAGGCTGCCTTTCAGGGCGTCTCGCCGCGACCACAGGATCCAGCCGGCGATCACCGGCAGGAAATAGCCATGGCTGAGTTCCTGCTGCTCGCCCCAGCGCATGAAAAGGTTCTCGATTCCATTGAAAAAGGCGAACGCCGTCGCAATCGCCAAAGCGCCCGCCAGATAAAGCGGAGGAAGCGAAAAGCTCGCCCCGGATGGGGAAGATTGCGCGGTGCTGGTGTCGGACATAACGGGAGGGTGTTTCCTGAATTTTCGTTAGGGCTCGTCCCTGTGACCGGCCCTCATTTACGCCGCCGCGTTCTTTGCGCAGCTTTTTTCAGACGGGATTTGAGCAAGAATGGCGCCGATCATTCGCGTCGCCGGGGCTCAAAGTAAAGGCCCGGATGGGGACTATCGGCTGGACGCATTAACCTTTCCTGGCCCGGATTAAGCTTGATATTCTCTAAAAACATTAATCATAACAATTTCTTACAATATTGTTGATTGGCGGTTCCCGGCTTTCGGATTTAGCGCAACCCCATGATTTTCACGGTATTGTGGGGTAAAAAAACTCTGAAGGACACGCAAGGGGTGAATCTGGCCCGCGGTTTGCTGTCAGGAGACCGAAGCGTGCAAACGCATCGTGGTTTACACAAACCCCGGTTTCGAACCGAAACGTCCTTAAGGCGTTAACTCTGGAACAGTCTTTTTGATGAGCATGAGCGATCCCCTTCCAAACCAGTCAGCGCAGGTCAGCGACGTCGAGTCGGCGGTGGCGCCGCTGCGGCGCGATGATTTCGACCGCGATGTCTGGTGCCTGATGGGGTTGGCTGTGGACGCGGCGGACATTACCCGCGCCGTCGCCGCCATTGATGACGCCGTGCGCACACGCCGCAAGCTCTCTTTCGTGACGCCCAACGTGAATTTTCTGGCCAGAGCCATGAAAGACGAAGGCGCGCGCCGGGATATTCTGAACGCCGATCTCAGCCTGGCCGATGGCGCGCCGCTCGTCGCCATGGCCAAGATGCTGGGCGTGCCCTTGAAATCGCGGGTTGCCGGTTCAGATCTTTTCGAAGCGTTGCGCCGCCGTCCGGCTTTTGCCGGCCGTCCGTTGAAAGTCTTCTTTTTCGGGGGGCGCCCGGGCGCTGCCGAGGCAGCTTTCTCAGCAATAAATCGCGAGAAGGGTGGGGTTGAGGCTGTGGGCTGGCATAATCCCGGTTTCGGCGACGTGGAAAGCATGAGCTCCGATGAGGTGCTGGCCAAGATCAATGCGACGGAACCTGACTTTGTGATGGTGGCGCTCGGCGCCGCCAAGGGGCAGGCCTGGATTGAGCGCAACAAGGATCGCCTGACCGCGCCTGTGACGGCGCATCTCGGCGCGGTGGTCGACTTCACGGCCGGGGGCGTCGCGCGCGCCCCGGTTTGGGTCCAGAGATCGGGTTTTGAGTGGTTGTGGCGCATCAAGGAAGAGCCGTCCCTGTGGCGGCGTTATTTCAGTGACGGGATCGCGCTGGCCGGACTGGCGCTAACGGGTCTTGCGCCCCAGTTGGGCAAGGGCCGCGCCCCGGGCGGCAAGGCTGATGCTGCGCTGACGCCGGCGGCGGGCGAGAGCATCATTCGCCTTTCCGGCGTGCTCGGACAGGGCGCGCTTCAGCCGGTCCGTGAGGCGTTCCGCGCGGCGGCCGCCCGCGGTCTCCCGGTCCGGCTCGACCTTGCCGGCGCGACCGCGGTCGACTGCGCCTTTCTGGGACAGGTCCTGATGCTGGAAAAACACCTTGCACAAAGAGGAGCGGAGATTTCGCTTACAGGCGCCAACCGTCGCATAGGCTCCCTTTTCCGCGCGAATAGAATGAATTACGCCCGCCTGGCGGATGGCGAACAGGCCGTGAGCCAGGAGCCGGGCCTGCGTAAAGCGGCGCTTTAGGACGGGCGTTGTAACCAAGTTCCAACAGTGGCAAACCCAAAAGCCTTAGTAAGAAGGGCGGAGATGATGACGGCGATGACAACAAAGAAACAGCAAGCGGGCCGGAACAGGCGTTCCAGAATTTCACAACTTCTCGCAGTCTCGGCGCTGGCGCTGGTCGCCGCCTGTGCATCGCCTGAAGAGAAGGTGGCGCGCTATTCGAGCGAGGCTGCTGAGTTTCTTGAAGAGGGCGATCTCAACAAGGCCTACATTCAGTATCAAAACGCGCTCAAGATCAATGAAGAGCATGTGCCATCTCTCCTCGGCCTCGCGGAAATCGCTGAAGAGCGCCAGGACTTTCAGTCGATGTTCGGCCTTTTACAGCGCGCCGTGCGCCTCGATGCCACGCTCGTCGATCCCCATGTGAAGCTCGGAAAGCTTTATCTGATCGGCAGCGACGAAACGACCGCTCTCGAAGAAGCGGAAAAAGCGCTGGAGCTGGACCCCGACAATATCGGGGCGCGGAGTCTTAAAGCAGGGGTTCTTCTGAAAATCGGCGACAGTGCCGGCGCTTTGGAGCTTGCCGATGAAGTGATTGCGGAGGACCCCGCAAACCCGGAAGCGGTGACAGTGCGGGTTACGGAATACGCCTCAAATGGCGGCTGGGAAAAGGCGCTTGACGAGCTGAACCGTGCGCTTGAGATCAATCCGCAAGTTGCGATGCTGCAGCTATTGCGTATCCACGCCCTTAAAACGCTCGATCGCGGCGAGGACATGCGCAACGCCTATGCGGAGCTGATTGAATTGTTTCCCGATCAGCCGGCCTATCGTCGCGTCTATGCAAATGAGCTGTTGAAGGAAAACGATTACGCCGCCGCCCGCGAACAGCTTGAGGCGATTGTGGATCTGGAGCCGGCCAATCTGAGCGCAAAGCTTGATGTGATCCGCCTTGCGAACGCCGCCAAGGGCGCTGACGCCGCCGAAGCGAAGTTGCGCGCTTATGTGGATGCCGAGCCGGACAATGCGGATCTCAAATTTGCGCTGGCGGATTTTTATACGGAGTCGGAGCAATCGGAAAAGGCGCGGGAGATTCTCGATCGGCTTGCTGAAAGCGACGATCTCGATGTTGCGTTGAAAGCCAAGAACAAGATTGCGTCGATCCTGTTTGGGAATGGCGAACGGGAACAGGCAGCGGCGCTTATCGACGACGTGCTCGAGGCTGACGAGTACAATACCGATGCGCTGCTTCGCCGCGCCGCGCTGCAGATCGAAGATGAAGAATACGATCAGGCGATCAACAATCTTCGCGCCATCCTGAACAACAGCCCGGAAACATATAAGGCGATGGTCCTGATGGCCGCGGCCTTCGAGCGTCAGGATAATTTCAGTTTCGCGCAGGCCGAACTGGCGAAGGCGTTTGAAGCGAGTAATAAAGATGCAGAAGTGGCGCGTCAGTTTGCGCGGTTTCTCCTGCGGCGTAAAAACACGGAGCGAGCCGAAGAAGTCCTCGAAGACTCCCTTTCCGTCAATCCGCGGAACGTTGAAAATCTGCGCCTGCTTGCGTCGATCCGCCTTGCAAAACAGGATTGGCGCGGCGCTGAGGAAGTTGGCGACATGCTGACTCGCGCCGGTCAGGACAATGGCCTCGCGTCAACGGTCAAATCCGCCGCCTATGTGGGGCTTCAGGATTATGACAGCGTGATCGAAACGCTTTCAGCGCAGAACGCAAATGCTCCGCTTACAGGCGCGTCGCTCAATGCGCTCATAGACGCCTATATTCGCGAGGACCGCGTCGGTGAAGCGGAAGAGCTTCTGGCCCGCATGCTCGATGCAGACCCCGAGCATTATGGCGCCCGCCTGCTTCTTGCGCGCGTTTATCTCGCGAAAGGCGAGAAGGAGAATTATGAAAGCGCTCTATTAAGAGCGACGGAGACACATCCGGAGCGGGCGGCGGCCTATGACTATCTTTACCGCCACTATCTCAGTGAAAACCGCCGCGATGAGGCCGGGCAACTGATTGAGCGCGGCATGCGGGCCGCGCCCGAAAATACGGCTCTCAAAATCTTCAAAGCGGATATATTGCTGAATGAAGGCGACCGGGAAGGGGCTTTTGCGCTTTACAGCGAGCTCATTGAGGAGCGGCCGAATGACCGCATCATCGCCAACAACTTTGTGAGCCTTTCCAGCGATCTGCGTCAGGACGAGGCGAGCATTGCGCGCGCGCTCGAAGTTGCGAAGACGATGGAGAGCGTCGAAAACCCTTATTACCGCGATACGGTTGGCTGGGCTTATTACCGCGCTGGCGACTACGAAAAGGCGGTTGAATATCTGTCGCAGGCCGTGGAAGGCGCAGGCGATAATCCGGAAATACGCTATCATCTCGGCGCGGCTCAACTCGCCAGCGGCGACGATGCCGCAGCGCGTGAGAATCTTGAAAGAGCATTGAGCCTCGGCGGCGACGACTTTACCTTCGCCGAAGAGACGCAAGCCCTTTTGTCGCAATTGTAGAAAGTTGACCGCGAGGCCTTAACATCGTCGGGCTGACGCAATGAAAGCATTGACGTAATGTACGAGCAGTTTTTCGGCCTTGCGGAAAAACCGTTTTCCATCCAGCCGGATCCGTCTTTCCTCTATTGGGGGCGGACCCACCGGCTCGCCTATGCGATGCTGGAATATGGCGTGCTCAATCACGCCGGCATCTCCGTCATCACGGGCGAAGTGGGCTGTGGCAAGACCACCCTGATACACCGGCTGCTCGACCAATTGTCGGACACGCACACCGTTGCGCTTTTGTCGAACGTGCAGGAGGGGCGCGGCGATCTTCTGAGCTGGTTGCTGATGGCGTTCGGCCAGCCTTTTGAGGGCAGTGGTCATGTGGCGCGGTTCTCCCAGCTTCAACAGTTTTTTATCAGCGAATACGCGCAGGGGCGCCGCATCGTCCTCATTATCGATGAGGCGCAGAACCTGTCTACGGACATGCTGGAAGAGCTGCGGCTGTTATCCAACATCAACGCCGGCAAGGACCAGCTTCTGCAGCTTATCCTCGTTGGCCAGCCGGAGCTGAAAGACGTCCTGAACAGGCCTGAACTGGTTCAGCTTACCCAGCGGGTTGGTTCCGACTTTCACTTGACGCCGCTCAGCCGCGAGGAAGTTCACTCCTATATCGAAACGCGACTGTCGATCGCCGGCTGCCGCCGCCGTATTTTCACTGAGCGGGCCATTGACCTGATTGCGGAACAGTCCCGCGGCGTTCCGCGCGTCATCAATGTCATCGCCGACACCGCCCTGGTCTACGCGTTTTCCGCAGAGGACCTTGTGGTGGGCGTGGAAACGATCCGCAATGTCATTCGCGACAAGAAATCCTACGGCGTTTTCGGGATCGCCTCCCAGGAGCCGAGCGCGCCTCCCATTGCTGCGGCTGATGACGATGATGATGACGAAGGGCCGGAAGCGTTTGAAAAGGAGAGCGGCCTTGTCGATCGGCAGCCGTCTGCGCATCGGCGCAATGAACGGCGGACAGAACGCCCCGTTTCTCCTGAAGAGGATTACGCTCCCGATATTCCGGTAAAAACGCTTGCTGATGTGCGCGCCGAAGTGACGACGCGCACGATGCCGAGGGCGGAAGAGGCCGAGATAAGGCTTGCCGAACGTCCGGCGGAGCAGCCCGCCCAGCCGGAACCGGCGCCTGCGCCCGAGCCGGCGGTCCACAACGCCGCATCCGCAGCGGCGCAAAAGGCGGCAATCGGTGTGGTCATCATCGGCGCCGATCCGCGCGTGTCGCCGGAAGCGGCGATCCGGTCCGTCCCGGAGGGTTGCTCCGTCGTTTTTGCCCCGCTCGGCCCCATGAACGAGGCCGTCGCCGCAGCCCGCAAGGCCGGCGCTGAAATCGCAGAAGCCGGAAAGGGGCCGCAGACCGCCGGGCGCGCCAAGAACGCCGGTTATCGCCATTTGAAAAAGATCATGCCCGGCATGCGCTATGTGCAATTCATGGACGCATCGAGCGCGCTCGATCCGGATTGGTTCGCCAGCGCCGAGAAATTCATGGAGCGCCGCCCTGAAGTCGCGGTGATCGAGGGCAGCACCCGCCGGCGCAATGGCGATCATGTGTCATTTCCCACCGTCGCAGAGCAGCGCAAATATCAAACGCCAGGTGAAATCGTCGCCGTCGCCGCGCCCGGCGCTTTCATGCGCACGGAAGCTTTCGAAGCGGCGGGCGGTTTCCGCGGCGATCTTTTATCCTGCGAGGATGACGATCTGTGCATCCGTCAGCGCCGTCGCGGCGCGCATATCTGGCGGCTTGAAACGGACATGATGATCCGGGAGCCGCGCAAGATGGGGTGGTGGAAACGCGCCGTGTTGCGCGGTTTCGATAATGCTTACGCCATGTCCCTCCATGGCGGCCCGCCAGAGCGTCATGGCGTCGGGGAAACCGTGCGCGCCGTCATCTGGGGATTTTTTATTCCTTTTGCGATTATCGTCGCCGCCGGTTTGGCTGCGGCCGCCGCCGCCATGCTTGCGCCGCTGACGCCGGCGCCCGTCGCCGCAGCCGCAGTGCTGGCGCTTGGCGCGCTTCTTTACGCGTTGAAAATTCTGGCGAGCATCATTCGGCGGGGTCCGTTCCGCATCGCGTCCTGGGGCGAGGCTTTCGGCGCTATCTTCGGCCGTTTTGCCGAGGCCATGGGCGTTTTCCGGTTCTGGTTCGGCGGCGATCGTCCGGCGCGCGCATGAGTGTGCAGCGGCCCGTCGCGAGCGGGCGATAGGTTTTCTTGGCTCCATGTCTTTTTTCGTCCTCGTCTTTCTCTATGCGCTGGCGCTTGGCGGTTTCGCACTCGCCCTGTTCCTTGCACTTGAAGTTGCGGCGGCGCTGTTTGACGAGGAAGAGAAGGCGCCGCTTCAGGCCGCGCATGTTGGGCCCGTCGTTGTTGTCATCCCTGCGCATAATGAAGCAAAGTCGATTGCGCCAACGCTTCGTAATGCGACGTCACAGCTTCGCGACATGGACCGCCTGCTTGTGGTCGCAGATAATTGCGCCGACGAGACGGCGCGGATTGCAAGGGAGAACGGCGCCGAGGTGATCGAGCGTCACGATCCGGAGCATCGCGGCAAAGGTTATGCGCTGCAATTCGCGCTCGATCATCTGCGTGACGCTCCGCCGGATATCGTCGTTTTCACGGACGCTGACTGCCTGTTTGCGCCTGAGGCGCTGCAAAGAGTTTCAGGCGTCGCCTCGCGTCATGATCGTCCGGCGCAGGCGCTCTATTTGATGAAAGCGCCCGACGGGGCGGGACCCCGGCTGCGCGTGGCCGAATTCGCCTGGAGCTTCATCAATAATGCGCGCATGCGCGGCTTGGCGCGGCTATTCGACGTGACGCGTTTTACCGGGGCAGGCTTTGCCGCGCCCTGGCGGGTGGTTGGCGGGCTTGATCTTGCGTCCGGCGAAATTGTTGAAGACCTGGCGCTCACCATGACGCTCATCCGCAAGGGCGCAGCCCCCATATTCGCGCCGGATGCGCTGGTGACGAGCGAATTTCCCATGGATGATGAGGCGCTGACGCGTCAGTCGGCGCGCTGGTCCATCGGTTCCATGACATACGCTGCGCGGCAAGGGTTCAGCGCGCTTTTCGAAGGGCTGGCCAAAGGCCGTTTCGCGCAAATCGGCGCCGCCATCGATCTGATGATCCCGCCACTGACGATTTTCGCCGCGCTGTTGATCGCGATTACAGCCTTGTCGCTGCTTGCATGGCTGGCTTGGGGCGTTTCCGGCGCCTTTCAGCTTTCCGTCTGGTCGCTTTTCTTGACCGGCGCGACGATAGCCGGCGCATGGTTCCGCTTCGGCCGGGAGGCGTTGCCGCCATCGGCGCTGGGCGGCGTTATAGCGTTCCTTCTTTCAAAAGCTTCTGTATTTGGCCGCAAGGGTCGTGAAAGCGCGCAGACATGGACGCCGACGCGTGACGGTTCAAATCATGGCGGACACAGTAAGGAAGGCGAATGACCGAAACGCCTTCCATCGGCTTCGTCGCAATCGGCCGCAACGAAGGGGAGCGCTTCAAGCGTTGCCTTCTCTCCTTGAAAAAGGAGGCGACGCGCATCGTCTATGTGGATTCCGGCTCCGCCGATGACAGCGTGCCCTTTGCGCGCGCTGAAGGCGTCGAAGTCGTCGAACTTCCCCGGGACCGGCCTTTTACGGCGGCGCGCGCCCGCAATGCCGGCTTCGATGCGTTGGCCAGTCGCTGGCCCGACACGGACTATGTCATGTTCATTGACGGCGATTGCGAGCTGGCTCCGGGCTTTGCTGAAGCGGCGGCGCAAACGCTCACCGCTAATTCCGCGCTCGGCGCGGTGACAGGGCGTTGCCGCGAACGTTTTCCGGATGCGACTGTTTATAACCGCCTTTGCGATATGGAATGGGACGGGCCCACAGGCGAGATCGACGCCTGCGGGGGGATCTTTATGGTCCGCGCGGATGGGTTCCGCGCCGCAGGCCGGTTCAATCCGGCGGTGATCGCCGCGGAAGATGACGATTTCTGCATTCGTCTGCGTGAAACAGGCGCGAAGATTGAGCGCATCGGGCGCGACATGTGTTTTCACGACGCCGACATGCATCATTTCGGGCAATGGTGGCGGCGTATGGAGCGCGCTGGCCACGCCTTCGCGCAGGTCGGCGACTTGCACCCCGGCTATTTCGCCGCCGAACGCCGCCGCGCCTGGATCTGGGGGCTTGTCATTCCGGCGACTGCGCTTATCGGCGCGCCATTTACCTATGGGTTGAGCCTTGCTTTGCTTCTTCTTTACCCGCTCTCGCTATGGAAAACCCGGCGCGGCCTGATCGCCAGAGGCGCGGCGCCGGATCACGCGACGCTGGCGGCGACGTTTCTCACCCTGTCCAAGTTTCCGACGCTGATCGGCCTGCTCGACTACAAACGGAAAAAGATGACCGGCCGTCAGATTGGCATTGTCGAATATAAATGAGGCCTTAACGGCGCGATGACCATAGATAAAAAGCCGATCAGGACCGCCCTTCTGGGGGCGGGCTATATTTCCAAATGGCATGCCGAGGCGCTGAAGCGCACGCGCGGTGTTGAACTGGCCGCTGTGTGCGATTTGTCGCGCGGCGCGGCGGAAGGGATCGCCGGCGCTTATGGCGCGGAGCATGTTTATACGTCGCTCGACGATTTGCTCGCCTCCGGCGTTGCGGATTGCGTTCATGTTCTGACGCCGCCGCATCTTCACGCCGACGCAACAACAAAAATCATAGAGGCGGGCGTCGCTGCCTTTGTGGAGAAGCCGTTTGCCCTGAGTTCGGCCGACTGCCGCCGCCTCGACGCGCTGGCTAAAGAGAAAAATGTCGGGCTCGGCGTCAATCACAACTTTCTGATGCTGCCGTCCTATGATCGACTGAAGTCGGACATTGCGTCTCGCGTGACCGGCCCCATCGACAGCATTGAGGCGAATTGGCAGTTTCCCCTGCCGCCGCTACGCTCCGGTCCTTTCAATCTCTGGATGCTGCGCGAGCCGCAGAACATTCTGTTCGAGCTGGGCCCGCATCTTTTTGCCTTCATCGCCGATCTCTTCGGAGAATTCAGAGACATCGACGTTAGTCTGCGCAACCCGATCACCTTGCCGGGCGGTGTCGGTCATTATCAAAGCTGGCGCATTGCCGGTGAGGCGAAAGGCGCTTCCGTCGTTCTCAATCTTTCGCTGGTGGAAGGCGAAGACAACCGCAGCCTTCACCTGCGCGGACTTGGCGCGATTGCAGATTATAATTTCGCCGAAGACACGTATCGGCGCGAACGGGCTTCGATGCAGGATATTGTCGCCGGTCCTTTTGCGAGACAGCTTTCTATCGCAGGCCAGGCCGGAAGGGCCGGCGTCGGCAATGCATTCCGTCAATTGAAATCGCTCAACGGTCTTGCGCCTTACGGTCTTTCGATCCAGCGCGCTGTTGATAGTTTTTACGCCTCCTTGAAGGCCGGCGAAGCCGTGGACCGGCGCCTTTCCGCCGCGCTCGCCGCCAATGCGACGGCGATGATCGAGGACACGCTGGAGGCCGCCCGCCCAAAATTCCTGCCGAAAGCGCCGCTGCCGGCGCGCAGTTCCGCACCGGCTAAAGAAGAAACCGTCCTGGTGATCGGCGGCACGGGCTTTATCGGCCGGGCGTTGTGTCACGCGCTCGCCGACAAGGGCTATGATGTTCGGGTTTTCTCGCGAAGTTCGGGCGCCGGACTAGAACGCGCGGACGGACGCATCTCTATCTATACGGGCAGCCTTAAATCCGACGAGGATCTGCGCGCCGCAATGGAAGGCGTCGCCAGCGTCTTTCATCTTGCGCGCGCGACGGAGACAAGCTGGGAAGGTTATCTTGAAAATGATGTGGGGGTGACCCGTCGCATTGGCGAAGCATGTCTAGTGGCCGGCGTTCGTCGTCTCATCTATACGGGCACCATCGATTCCTATGACGCGTCGCAACCGGACCGCGTCATTACGGAAGCGACGCCTTTTGATCATGACCTTACGCGCCGCAATCTTTACGCGCGCTCCAAGGCGGCCTGCGAAGAAGAGCTGAAAAAGCTTGAACGCGAACGCGGCTTGCCGCTGGTGATCGCGCGGCCCGGCATTGTGATCGGGGAGGGCGGCCCCTTGCAGCATTGGGGCATCGCCATGTGGCGCGGCGCCACGGCCTGCAAATTATGGGGCGATGGCAAGACTATCATGCCCTTCGTGCTTGTGGACGATGTTGCGGACGGCCTTGTGCTGTGCATGGAGAACGAGGCTGCGCTGGGGGCTTCCTTCAACCTCATCGGAGAGCCCATGCTCTCCTCGCGCGACTATTTTGAAGCAGTTGAAGAGGCTTATGGCGTGGCCATGCGCGCCAGACCTACGCCGCTCTGGAGTTATTATGCGGTGGACGTCGTCAAATACTGGCTGAAGCGCGGACTAGCGAAGAAAAAAGGCCTGACAAAGCCCAGCTATCGCGACTGGAAGTCCCGGGCGCAGTTATCGCCTTATTCCAACGATGCGGCGAAGTTGAAACTGAATTGGGCGCCGGAGACGAATAAAGCGCGTTTCATCGAGCGTGGAATCGCAGAAGCGAATCTTTTCGGCGTTAGCGCGTCATAAAGAATTATTACCGATTTGTTTTGCCTGCAGAGAGCGTGCATGCAGGATAAAAAGTTTTCGCAAAACTGATGCCCAAGACGAACAGGCGAGTTCCTTCCGGCGCCAATTAACTCTGTGTAATTTGCGCCATACCCCGCATGAAACCGTCAAATTAGGAACAATTCTAACAATAGATTCAATCTGTCTTTTCCGCACTAAGGGATAGCTTGGGATTCTCTCTCTCTCAGCCGACCAAATTAGTGCGTGGACATTCGTATGAGTTTAGATTTCGCCGGCCGTGACGCCGCCGCAAAGCTCGATTTCTCAGACCTTATCGAAGCAGCCAGGGACGGCGCCCTGGCGCCAGGCGGCGCCAAACGCAAGTCGCAAAAGAAAGGCGCGAAACAACGCCTCGTTCAGGCCAGCATGCTGGCGCCGCTTCTCGCGACCGAAGGCTGTTTCACGATCGGCGGTAATGAAGGGCCGATCCGCGGCAGAGGCGAGGACAGCGGACCTGGCGGTCCTGCCCCGGAGACGCCGACGCCTGCGCCCACGCCAGCACCCTCGCCGCAAGTCCCGCCTGTTGAGTCCTCAAGTCTTGACGCGGTCGATGACGAGCATTTCCAGATCGACGCCGGCGAGAGCATCATGATCGCTGCGGATGATCTCCTCGCTAATGATATCGTCGCCGAGGGCGCAAGCGCGCAACTGGTTCGCGTTTTTGGCGCTACTAACGGTACGGTGACCCTGCATGACGGGGTTGTCCATTTCACGCCGACGGCCGGTTTTGAAGGCGACGCGAGCTTTCAGTACGAGATCCGCGACAGCAACGGCAATTTAAGTCAGGCGCAGGTGGATCTTCATGTGGGTCCGCATGATGACATGCCGGGCGAGCATGATGATGGCGGCATGGACGGCGGTCATGGCGGCCATGATGACGGCGGCGCGGATGAAGGAGCCCACGGCGATCATGGCGGCACGCCGGCGCATATGATGGCGTTGTTCAATCTCGTGCCCGTCAGTGAGGCGACGCATGTCGCCGTTAATAACGGCTCCTGGTTTGACCCGAACACCTGGGCAAGTGGCGAAGTGCCCGGCGACGGCGCCAAGGTCGTCATTCCCGAAGGCGTTACGGTGGATTATGATGGAGAAAGTCCGGTTTCGCTTTTCACCGTGCGGGTCGATGGCGAACTCGATTTTGCAACTGACCGCGATACTTTTATGGAAGTCGACACTTTCGTCGTTTCCCCCAGCGGTAAACTGACCATTGGCACTGTCGACAACCCGGTCGCCGCGAATGTCGAAACAGTCATCCAGTTTGCTGATAACGGCCCTATCGACGTGTCGTGGGACCCGCAACTCCTGTCGCGGGGCCTTCTCACCCATGGCGATGTTCAAATTCACGGCGCCGAGAAGGAGGCATTTCTCAAGGTCGCCGCCGATCCCATGGCCGGCGACACCTCTTTGACCCTCGAGAGCGCGCCCGACGGCTGGCAGGTCGGCGATAAACTCGTGCTGACCGGGACACATCTCACCGAAGCGGTATACGCAGAACCGACCGAACCGCGCCACGGCCAGCAAACAGAAGACGAAGAACTGATCATCACGAAGATCGAAGGCAACACGATCTATTTCGACAAGCCGCTTGAATATGATCACGAAGGCGCGCGCGCTGACCTGAAAGCCTATGTGGCGAACTATACGCGCAATGTGCGTTTCGGAACGGAGAACGCCGACGACGTTCCTGTTCATCAGCGCGGTCACACCATGTTTATGCAGTCGGACCGCATTGATGTTCGCTATGCCGAATTCCACGAGCTCGGCCGCACCGACAAATCGGAACGGGCGTTCGATGTCGAATCTCTCGATAATGTTGAAAGCGACAGCAACATCAAAACACGTTATTCGATGCACCTTCACCGGGCCGGTGTTGATGACGTGGACAATCCCGCCATGGTGATCGGCAACTCCGTCTGGGGCTCTCCGGGCTGGGGATATGTGCATCACGATTCCAACGCCATCATGACGGATAATGCGGCGTATGACGTTTATGGCGCCGCCTTTGTCGCCGAGACAGGCAACGAGATCGGCCGCTGGTCGCACAACATCGCCATCAAGTCGATTGGCAATGGCGGCGGCGCCAAATGGCACGAAGACGTCGCTGCGTTCGACCTCGGCCGCTCAGGCGCGGGCTTCTGGTTCCAGGGCCGTCTTGTGGAGGCTGTGGACAATGTGGCTGCGGGCGTGCCTGGCGGTCACGGTTTTGTTTACATGTCGCGCGATGCGGGCGGTCCCATCGACGTTACGAACGATACTGCGCATATGTCGGAAGCGCTTCGTTACACAGACGAGACGCCGATCCATATTCCGGCAATCAGTTCGTTCAGCGGCAATGAGGCCTTTGCTGTCGGCGTCGGCCTTGAAGTCATCAAGCCGAATTCGCAGCAATATCACGATGTCCGCTCGGTGATTGACGATTTCACCGGCTGGGAGGTCGGGACCGGTATCCATCTTCAATATACTGCGCATTACACGCTGAAAGATATTGATCTCCTCGCTACAGACGGGACAAGTGGCGGCAGTGTCTGGCGCGGCATCGAATTCGGTCCGGAAACCATTAATATGGTGATCAACGGCGCCACTATTGAAGGTTTCCCGACCGGCGTGCATCTGACGCGCGATGAGATCGGTCTCAATTTCCCCTTCGATGGAAACTGGGGCTATGTCTTCATCGATGTCGATGTGAGGGGCGCGACAACCGATATCTTCAACACCCTTCCGCAGGATACGTATCTGACGCGCGCTGATCTCGTCGAAGGACGTCTCGATTTCGACTCCGACATCGACGGCATTCCGAAAACGCCGGTGCCGGAATTGCGCGAATATCTCGACCTTACCGGGACGCGCACCGATGAGATCGGAACGGATCGGGTCTCGCCGACCTGGGATCCCATCCGGTTCGATTACTGGAAAGTCCAGAACGCCGTGATCGAAGAGGGATACTGGACTCTGCCGGATGGGCGAAAGGTCACCGTTATCGAGCAGTATGTTTCGGATCGGGCGACGGGCGCTGTCGACAAATTCGGTGTTGTCGTAGAGTGGCAGCGAAATTTCAGCGATTTCGCTGAAACGCCGAAATATAACGGCGTTCTCGATCTATCCAATGGCGGGCCCACGGCGAGAACGGATTTTGCGACGGTCGGCGAAGGCGATTCCATCACTCTCGATGTCTTGTCCAATGACTATGACAGCGATGGCGATGCGCTTGCCGTTGACGGCTACACCTACGCCAAGCACGGCTCGATCTTCCAGAACGAAGACGGCACGCTGACTTACCTGGCGGATGAGAACTATTCCGGGACGGATGAATTCTGGTACTGGGTGGAAGATGAGAACGGCAATTTCGCCAAAGGGCATGTGCAGGTGACGGTGGAAATTTAGACCGCCGTCCACTCGCAGCGCACTGTTTCGTCTTCCTCACCAGGCAGGTAGAGGCTGCGCAATCGGTCAAAGTCTTGCGGCGCCAGTTGCGACAGGGCCCAAACGGCCGCGCCGCGAACGAGCGCGCTCTCGTCGTCAAGCAAGGCTTGCGCTGTATCGCCAAGCGTTTCATCCCCGGAATTGCCGATGGCGATGAGAACGTTTCGGACAAAGCGGTCGCGCCCCGTTCGCTTGACCGGCGATCCTGAAAAAAGCTTTCGAAACGACGCGTCGTCAAGCATGGCGAGATCGCGCAAGGAGGGCGCCTTCACCTCTTCACGGGCGTGGAAAGCGGTCTGGCGCGCCTCTTCTGCGAATTTGTTCCACGGGCAAACAGCAAGACAGTCGTCGCATCCGTAAATGCGGTTGCCCATGGGTTTGCGAAATTCCTGGGGAATGGGGCCCGGATGTTCGATGGTGAGATAGGAAATGCAGCGCCGCGCATCGAGCTGGTAAGGTGCAGGAAAAGCATCGGTCGGACAGATGTCGAGACAGTTGCGGCATGAACCGCAATGATCCTTTTCGGTCTCATCGGCGGGAAGCTCGAGCGTGGTGAAGATGGCGCCGAGAAACAGCCACGACCCGAACTCGCGAGACACCAGATTGGTGTGCTTTCCCTGCCAGCCGAGACCGGCGCGGGCGGCGAGCGGCTTTTCCATCACCGGGGCCGTATCGACGAAGACTTTCACCTCGGCGCCGGTTTCTTCCGCAATCATCCGGGCGACGCGCTTCAGGCGTTTCTTGACTACATCGTGATAGTCGCGGTTCTGGGCGTAAACGGAAATGACGCCAGCCGTTTTCTTTTTCAGCGCGTCGAGCGGATCGCGGTCCGGACCGTAATTCATGCCAAGCATGATGACGCTTTTCGCGTCCGGCCACAGGGATTGGGGATGCGCGCGCTGTTCGGCGCGGTTTTCCATCCAGCCCATGGCGCCGTGACGCCCGAGTGCGAGAAAAGCACGCAGCCTTTCGCGCACGCTTTCGGGAAGCGTAGCCTGCGTGAAACGAACCGCGTCGAATCCCGCCTCTTTCGCCTGTTCGGCAATCCGCGTTTTCAACGCGTCAGACATAGGTTTCAAAAGTCCGGATTGTCGTAATGCGCCGGGGGCGGCAGACCGTCGACACGGTCGCGCAGGATCGGCCGCATGGCGGGCCGCGATTTCAGGCGGGCGTACCAGTCTTTCACCACCGGAAATTTCTCCCATGGCACGCTGTCGATATAATCGAGCGCCGAAAGTTGTCCCGCCATGGCGAGATCGGCGATCGTCATGCGTTCGCCCGCGAGCCAGTAGCGTTGTTCAAGCAGCCAGGAAGCGTAATCGAGATGCCAGGCTAACGCCTCGGCGCCGGCCTTTAAAAGTTCGTAATCCGGTTGGCCGCGCCGCATCAGTCGTTTGTCGATGCGCTCACGCAAGGTCAGGGCGGAGACTTCCCGTTCGAATTTGTGAATGAACCAGGCGGTAAGGCGGCGTGCTTCGGCCCGTCCCGCCGAGGTGGAAGGCAGGAGCGGCTCGCTCGAATAGGCCTCTTCAATATATTCGATAATGGCGCTCGCAGGCGCGATCGCGACGTCATCGCCGGTCGGCGCCTCGTCGAGCAGCACCGGAACCGTCACGGCAGGATTAACCGCCGCCAGGGCGCCGTCCGTGTCGGCCCAGGGCGGCTTTTCCAAGATTTGCGCCGGAAGGCCCTTTTCGGCGAGGGCGATCCGGACCATCCGGCAGGCCGGGTCCAGGGGCATATGGAACAGGGTGCGCATGGGGCCTCGTTAACGCACTCTCCCGGAACATAACAGGGGCTTTCGGCGTTCAAGCGCCAAAGCCCCCAGTTCCCGCCAGATTCCCGTTTAAGGCGAGCCTTCGGCAGGCGACTTGCAATGCTCCCGTTAAGAATTGGCGGGCCCGGCGCCCGCCGAGAGTTAGGGCGGGGACTGTTCCAAATGAGCACAAAAAACAAAGCCCGGAATGTTAATGAAGTGGAAGTCGGCTGGCGCGCCGGGGCGCCGCGCGCGCGCCGCATCGCCATGGCGCTTTACTCATGGCAGGCGCCGGGCTGGGCGCTGTTATGGTCCTTTGGGGCCGGTTTGATTTTCGTCATGGCGGCGGCCTTGTCTCCGGCGCTTTTGAGTCTCGCTCCCACCGTCGACATGATTGCGCCCGTCGCCGAAGCGCGCGCCGTGGCGGCCGGGCAGGCGGATCTGGCGGCGCAGCACGCACCGTTTCACCTTCTTCTGTTAATGGCGGCCGATCTGGTGGCTGATGCGCCTGGCCGCGTGCATCTGGTTGCAAAAGCGATTGGCGCCATGATTATCCTTGCGCCTTTCGCCTATCTTGCTTCGACGCGTTTCCCCACGGCCTTCGCGGCTTTTGCGACGGCGGCGCTTGCGGCCTTTGCAGCGGCGCCGTTTTCCGGCGTCGCGGAACTCAGTCTCGGCATGCTGCTCGTTTGCGGTCTTTCCTTTGTTTCCGTCTCGGCGGATGACACCGCCTCGCGCGCGCGCATCGAAGGCGTCCTCGGCGGCATAGTTCTGTTTCTGATCTGGCTCCTCAACCCGGCCTTTGCGCTGATCGGGTTTCTGCTTCTTTCGGCCTGTCCGTTCCTGACGGGCCGCCACGGGCTTTGGCGGTATGGCGCCGTGTTTTTAACATTCGCAGTGCTTGCGGGGGCAATGGAGCTTGCAACGCCCGGCATGAACGCAGCGCGCGCGCTGGCCGGCCCGAAGGTGCTGACGTTGCAAAATATCTTCAAAGGCGGAGAGAGCGCCTTCGGTCTTGCCGCAGCCGCATATGGCGCGGCTATCGTGATTTTCATGAGCGCGATTTTTGGCGGGCGGGCGCATTGGAAGAACTGGGCGGCGGCCACCGGACTGCTGGTTGCGGGGCTGATTGCTGCGCGGCTTTCGGGCGCGAACGCCTTGCCGGCTTTTGCGCTGGCTGCGGGGCTTGCCTGCTTTTCCGTGATGTCGCCCTTTTACGACGGGCTTTTCAGCGATCATGACCGGGCCAGCGTCGCGAGTGCGCTGGCCGCCGGCGCGCTCAGTCTGTTCTGGACCGGCGTGATCGCCATACACGCCGCCGGTCAGTTTTCGCTGCAGCATCATGCAGCCAAAAACGCCCCGGAAAATATTCGCTCCGAACTCGCTCTTGTTCAGCCCGGGGGCCCGACCATTGCGAAATGGGTGGAGGAGGGACGGTTCTCCACGCCTGAGGCGCGCGAGCTTTTCGCGCTGGGTCCGGTGGACCAGTCGGCGATGCTGCTCGAAGCGGCGGCGCGGGCCCGCACAATGGCGGCGGAAGGCTTTGATGTGGCGTTTCTGACGGGCGCCGACACCGCCTGCGTTCTCGCCGAAGTCCGCGACTGCCAGGCCGACGGTCCCGCTGCGGCCGAAAAAGCCAAGGTTGTTTTTGTCCCACGCCTTGAGATGGATCCGAAGACGGTCGAAGCCAAAGGTCGCGCCGAGGTGCTGCTCTACACTCAGTTCAAGATGGTGGAGCGCACAGCGCTCTGGGATATCTGGGTGCGCCGCGATGTTTCAGCGCCCGCAAATCTCTTTCCAGTGACAGAGCCGTTTTATCGTTGAAGCTTTATTGAGCGCCGTAAGCGATGAAATGCGGATTATCGAAACCGCGCGCCTTCTTGCCATAGGCGAGAGGTTCGCCTTCAGGATGAGTGAGGACGCGCCCGCCCGCTGCTTCCAGCACCGCCTGACCGGCGCCGGTGTCCCATTCCATCGTCCTTCCGAAGCGCGGATAGATGTCGGCGGCGCCCTCAGCGATGAGACAGAATTTCAGTGACGATCCCGCTGCGGTGAAGTCGGCCACATTGAGCGTTTGTAGATAAGCATCGGTTTCCGGCGAGCGATGCGAACGGCTGGCGACGGCGATCAGGCCTTCAGCCGGCGCCTTGCGAACGCCAATGGCTTGCTTGTCTACGATCTCGCCCTTGGCGTTTACGGTCGCCTTCCAGGCGCCGTGACGCCCGCCGGCAAAGAGGGTGTTGATCGCCGGTGCGTAAACCACTCCGAACACCGGCTTGCCGCTTTCGATGAGCGCGATGTTGATGGTGAACTCTCCGGTGCGGGTAATGAATTCCTTGGTGCCGTCCAGCGGATCGACCAGGAAAAACCGGTCGCCCAGCTCCGGAATCTTGCCCTCGCTGGCGCTTTCTTCTGCGAGCACGGGAATATCCGGCGCCAAGGCGGCGAGCCCGGCGAGAATGATCTCCTCGCCCAGCCTGTCGGCCTCGGTCACGGGCGATTGGTCCGCCTTGGTCTCGGCGATAACCTCGCGGGCGTAAATCTCCATCGCCGCGGCGCCAGCCTTTATCGCCAAGGAACAAAGCGCGGCGGAGAGCGTTTCGTCAGTGGAATGCATATTGGTCATGCCCCACCCTTGGCTGAACATCGCCGGCTTGGCAAGCGGCGGCGGGTGACCGGTTAACGGAAAGCGACGATGGTGAAGCCGGCGGTCTGACGCGGCGTGAGGCCCGAGGAGGGGAGGATTTCCTGTACGATCCAGCCTTCATCGGCGAGCTGGTTGAGGCGCGCCTGGAGGGCGGCGGCGGCGGCCCGGCCATAATCGCGCTCATCAGCCACGAGGCCGAGAGGGCGCACCTTGGCGTCCCGCCAGCTCACATGGAAAGCGGCAAACTGTTTCGACATGGCACAGGTAACCTTTTTGACGTAAATAAGCCTTAAACCCGTGGCAATTGACATTCAAACTTCAGGCCGCTTGTTATCCGCGCCGGACCGGAGGACGACGAACGCCAGCTCCGTCCAATCCGGCGAGGGCAAGGTTCTTAAGAAAACGCCTCTATGGAAGCAGGTTGGGGATAATAGGTGTAATGGCGGAGCCCGGCGTCAAAAACGATATTGACAGCTTCTCAGGTGAAGGCGTGCGTCGGCGCGGCCCGGTGGCGCGCGCTTTGTTCGGCGACATCATCCAGTTTATCGACTTCATCCTGGTCATCGTCATGTCCGTGGCGGTGGCCGAGATTTATCACGTCTTTTATCTCGATATTCCCATCGATCTTCAAAATTATACGGCCGCGGGAATCATGGGCGCCACGGGCCTGACCGCGCTTTTGCGCCGCGACGGCTATTACGAATTCGACGAGATCGCCAAGGCGTCCAAGGCTGTGCGAGCTATTGTATCGCGCTGGGCGCTTGTGTTGCTCGGGCTTCTGGCATTCGCCTTTGCCTTGAAAATTTCAGACAACTTCTCGCGCGTATGGCTGACCGCATGGTCCGTCGCAACGCTCGTCTCGGTGATTGCCGTGCGCTTCAGCGCCAGCCTTATGGCCCGACGTATGAGCATGGATGGCGGCGTGTTCGCGCGCCGCGTGGCGGTGGTCGGCGCCACGGCGCTGGGCGTAAAATTTTCAGAATACGCAAAGAAGTCGCCGGCCGGAACGTTTATCGTCGGCATTTACGACGCCGGTCTGGTGAACAATGGCGATGGCCATGAAAACGCCGCCAAAGGAGATCTGAACGATCTGGCGGAGGCTGCGCGGAGCGGCGAAATCGACGATATCGTCATCGCCGTGCCGCGCGCGTCGGGCGAGGATATGGCGAAGCTGGTGCGCCGGCTGTCCATCCTGCCGGTTTCAATTGCAATATGCCCCAACATTCACTGGCTCGATCACCTTGGCGGCGCCATCAGCGATGTGGGCGGCGTGCGCGTTCTGTCTCTCTACCGCCGGCCGCTGGAAGGTTGGGGGGGCGTTCTGAAGACAGTCGAGGACTATGTTCTGGGCGCGATCGCATTGCTGTTGTTGTCGCCCGTCATGCTGGCGATCGCCATCGCCGTGAAACTTCAGGGCAAAGGCCCTATTCTGTTTGCCCAGAAACGCCACGGCTTCAACAACGCCGTATTCAAAGTCTATAAATTCCGTACCATGACGGTTGCTGAAGATGGCGATGTTGTAACGCAGGCCAAGCCGGGCGATGCGCGCATTACGCCGCTGGGCGCAATTCTGCGACGGTACAGTCTTGATGAACTGCCGCAGCTCTTCAATGTCATCAAAGGCGAGATGTCGCTTGTCGGGCCCCGGCCCCATGCGCTCGCCCATAATCATCAATACGCTCAAATGATTGAAAACTACTCAGGGCGACACAAGGTCAAGCCGGGCATCACCGGGTGGGCGCAGGTCAACGGCTATCGCGGGGAGACGTCAGAGACGGAACAGATGGCGGACCGGGTGCGCTATGACCTCGCTTATGTCGATAACTGGTCACTCTTCTTTGACATTAAAATCCTGTTTTTGACTGTGAAGGCAGTGGTCTTTCCCCAAAACGCCGTTTAAGACCTGCCGTAATTTTCAACCTTGCCGCTGGCCGCGCCTCCGCCAGGCGCCAGGACTGCGGCGGACACCGAAGACGGGGATTTCACCATGCGCGTCACCATGATCGGCACCGGCTATGTAGGCCTGGTCTCGGGCGCATGTTTCGCTGATTTCGGCCATGAGGTCGTTTGCGTCGACAAGGACGAGGCCAAGATCAGGAAACTCGAGGCCGGCGAAATTCCGATCTATGAACCTGGCCTTGAAGCGCTGGTGGCGGAGAACGTCAAGGCCGGGCGCATGTCCTTCAGCCTCGATCTCGCTGCGTCTACGCCGAAAGCCGATGCGGTTTTCATCGCGGTCGGCACCCCATCCCGCCGCGGCGACGGCTTTGCCGATCTTTCTTACGTCTACAAGGCCGCTGAGGAAATCGCCGAAGTGATGGATGGCTACACGGTTGTCGTCACAAAATCGACCGTGCCCGTCGGCACTGGCACAGAGGTCGAAGACATCATTCGCCGCGCGCGTCCCGATGCGGATTTCTCCGTCGTCTCCAATCCGGAATTTCTTCGGGAAGGGGCGGCGATCATGGATTTCAAAAAACCCGATCGCGTGGTTGTCGGCGCCGAGGATGAGCGGGCGCGCAAAGTCATGCGCGAATTGTACCGTCCGCTCTATCTGAATGAGACCCCGATCGTGTTCACGAACCGCGCGACGTCGGAACTGATCAAATACGCTGCGAACGCTTTTCTGGCGACGAAGATCACTTTCATCAATGAAATGGCGGACCTTTGCGAAAAGGTTGGCGCCAATGTGCAGGAAGTGGCGCGCGGCATAGGCCTCGATGGACGTATCGGATCGAAATTCTTGCATGCAGGGCCGGGCTATGGCGGCTCCTGTTTTCCGAAAGACACGCTCGCCCTTGTGCGCACGGCCCAGGTCCATAACTCGCCCACCAAAATCGTTGAAGCAGTGGTGGAGATCAATGACGCCCGCAAGAAACAGATGGCGACGCGTGTGATCGAGGCTTGCGACGGATCGCTCGACGGCAAGACGGTTGCGGTTCTGGGCCTTACTTTCAAGCCGAATACGGATGATATGCGCGATGCGCCGTCCCTCGATATTATTCCCGTGCTTCAGGCCGCCGGAGCAAAAGTGCGCGCTTTCGATCCGGCGGGCATGCATGAGGCGCAAGGGCTTTTGAAAGATGTGGATTATGCCGAGGGCACCTATCAGACCCTTGAAGACGCGGATGCGGTGGTCATCATCACGGAATGGGACGAATTTCGCGCCCTCGATCTGGAGCGCGCCAAGTCGCTCATGAAAACGCCGATCATGATCGATCTGCGCAACATTTATCGTCCGGATGAAATGGCGGAGGCGGGCTTCGCCTATCATTCCATCGGGCGGCCTTACAAAGGTAAGTAACAGCGGAAAAGCTCCGCGCTTTAAGCGGCGCGAAGTTTTTTAAGGACTGCGTTCTTGCGCGATGTTCCGGGGCGAGGCGGCGCGGAGATGTCGAGACGCGCCTGATGGAGAATATCCGCCGTCACCATGGGTGCTTCGCTGCGAAAAAGCGTTTTTCCGGCGTCATCCACATAGATGATGAAAAAGCCTTCCTCGGCGCCAAGCGCATGACGAAGCAAGGACGGGTCGAGCCAGTCGATGGGATCGCCGTTCTGACGCGGCATCGCATCGCCATAAACTTCCATGACCGATACGTCCGAACGGATCAGTGCGGCGATAGCGGGCTTCAACAACCGCCGCTGCATGCGGCAGGCGGGATGGTTGGCGCTGGCGCCAATGATGAAGAGCGTATTGCGCGGCGAAAATTTCTTTACGGTTTCGGCGGCGCGGAGGCTGGCGCCAATCTCGGGAATGAGATTGGGCCGAAACGACGCGAGCGCGGCGATAAAGCCGAACACGAGACACGTCGCAATGATGGCGAAAGTCAGTTCCATATCGTGTGGAAAATACCGTTTCGTCCTTGCTTTCCCGTTAACCGGCTGTTTGCAATGCCGCAACGGCGGGTTAATGAATGGTTAATAGCATGCCCCCCGGAACAGGCAAAAGCAAAAGCCGGGCAATGGCCCTTTTGTCGGCATCAGATTGCCGATGAGTGTGGCCTGGCGGTCAGCATCTCGTCATAGAGTCCCGCGGGCAGCGTTTTCCGACGATATATCATCACGCCCGCCACGGTCAGCATGGCGATCCCGGCGCCCACGAAGGCAAGGCGCGGATCGGCGCCCGTCCGGGTGATGGCGAGGATCGACAGCGATCCCGGAATGGCGAAAGCGGCATAGGCGAACGCGCCGGCCGCCATGATCCGGGCCCGGACCTCCCGCGGCGCGCGCCGCTGCATGGCCGCCTGCAGGGGCGCAATGTAAACGCCGGAAAGCGCCGCGTTGAGAACAAGCGCCGCCACCAGAATCCGTCCGCCTGAGGAGGAAACCAGCATGCCGAGCGTCAGCGGCGCCTCCGGCGTTCCGGCGGCGTAAGGCGTCAGAAAATAGATGGCGATGCTGATGACGCCGGCGCCCAAAATCGCCGTTGTCGATGCGCCGAGCCCGGAAGATCTTTTTGAAAGGCTCGCTGCGGTGACGGCGCCGAGGCCTGCGCCGATCGCAAAAAACCCGTTGAGCGCCGCCCAGACAATCGGCGTCGCGTGGAGCGCGTCGCGCCCATAAAGCGGGATGGCGACGGTGAGCGCGGTCGACAGGAAATAGAAGATCGCGGAGCCGAAAAGCGGCGGCGCCACGCCGCGCGCTGCAAAGACATGGGAGAACATCATCCATGTCTGGTGGAAGCCGTTGAAACTCAGCTTGAGGCCCGGCGCGTTCGCTGCGGCGTGGGGCGCGAACAACGCCGCGACAAGGCCGATACAGGATGCGCTCACCAACACCGCGGCGACCATGGTTCCCCCATCGGGCAACACGATCAGCGTGCCGCCCACGAGATAGCCAAGCAGAATGAATGAAAAAAGGCCGGCGTTGCAGAGCCCGTTGCCGCGCACCAGTTCGTCGACTTCCAGATATTTCGGCATAGCGGATACCCGCACAGGTGAGAAAAACGCCGATTGCGCGCCCATGGCGAACAGCATGGCGATGGCGAGCCCGCCCCACCCGAATGCAAACGCCGCGCCCGCGGTCAGCATCAGCAAAAGCTCCGTCGCCTTAGTGCGCCGGAACATCATCGATGTTTCGTATTTGTCGGCCAGTTGTCCGGAGACTGAAGAAAAGATCAGGATCGCCGCGGGCAACAGCGTTCCGATCACGGGGATCGCATCATCGGGTTTTGAAAAAAGCGGAACGGGAATGATGCCCGCCGGAATGCCGATGAGCAGCGCCTGGCGCAGCGTGTTGTCGGCGAAGGTGCCGAAAGACAGCGTCACCCACATGGGAAGAAAGCGCCGCTGGAAAAAAAGGGGAAGCTTCACGGCGCGATCCGGTCTGCGGCTGTCACCTTGTTCAACTCCGCGGGTCGGGCAGCAGCGCCCCCAGGTCAATGTCTTTCGGCGCTTCGTCGCCGAGAAGTTCAATAGACCGTGTTTCGATGGCCCGCTCAAGCCGCGCCATGAAGGTCTCCTTGTCGAGGCCGGGTTCGATAGGATCGAGATATTCAATCACCGCTTCGCCGGGCGTCAGCCGCCAGTGCTGTTGCGGCCATCGAAGGCCGAGATTCGTGGCCGCCGGGACCACTGGCTGTCCATAGGCTTCATACATGTGAAAGACGCCTTTTTTGTAGCGGTAGCGCCGCCCCACCGGCGCGAGATGGCCTTCGGGATAAATCAGAATGCGGCGGTTCTCATCTTGCGCTTTTTTGAGCTCGTCATCGATGAGCCGCGCCCGGGCGTGGGCGCCGCCGCAATTGTCGACCACGATGGCGCCCATCTTCCTCAAGAGGCCGCCCACCAGCGGAAAATTCTCCAGATGATCGCCGGTGACAAAGGCGAGATCTTCGAACTGCGAAAAAGAAAGGAAACCGTCGCCCCAGCTTTGATGTTTTGCGGCGATGATGAACGGCCCGTCCGGAACCTTCTCCTTGCCGCGCACAGTAATTTTCACGCCGGCGATCCAGCGCATCCAGAAACACATCGCCTTTGCATAGCCTTGCATCCAGCGCATCAGGGGCGCGCGCCCCGGCAACATCAACAGGGGCAGGGCGCCGAGAACATAAAAAATCGACGTCGCCCAATAGAGCGCCTGAAACAGGATCGAACGGAGGGTCGCAATCATGTCAGCCTCTTTACGATTTCAACACGGCGATGACGGCGCGGGCGAGGGCGTCTTCATGTCGGGCGAGATCGCCCGTGACGCGCCCGTAAATCTTGTGCAGCGCCGCCTGCATCACGACGCCAAGCGCGGCCGCCGCCTTCAGGCTCGCATCGCCTTCGGGGATTTCCTTCGCCGCCATGGCGCCGGCGATCATCTCTTCGACGATGGCGACGATGTTGTGCTCGCGGGCCTTTACGGATTTGTCCGCATAGGGAAGAAAACGATGGGTCGTCAGGAGATGATAGGAAAACAGCGTCCAGTCTTCGTCGGCGATTTTGACATAGGCGCCGACGATGGCCCGCGCCTTGGCCTCGATGCCGCGTCTGTCCTTTGCCGCCGCCGCGACTTCGCGCGCCAGGCGGGCGTGGATCGCAAAGAACATGGTCTGGGCTAAAGATTCCTTGCTGGGGTAATGGCGGTATAGCGCGCCTTCCGAAACGCCGCTCTCCGCCGCCATCTCCCGCGTCGTCACGGCGTCGACGCCCCGCGCGCAGAAAAGGTCGAGCGCCGCCCGTTCGATCTTGGCCTTCGCGCCGGAAGCCCCTTCGGTGACGCCCGCGGCGGGGGTCTTCACGGTCTTCGCCTGACGTCTTGCGCCCATGGCCCTCTCCCTCGCGCGGTTGCACAACCTGATGTGAGCGCTCACTCACGCCGGAGATATAGAGCGCTGCCGCACGGCTGTCAAGTGAGCGCTCACTCACAATTGGACAGGAGATGCTAGAACGGCCTTATGCAGCAAGCGCATCAAGGGCGGCTGCCGCTGTTTTGCTGCGTCTGCAGGACTCCCCGATCAGCATCAAGGCGCCTTATAGAAGAAACATGCCTTGGCAAACGATCAAATACGGATGGGATAACACGTTCCAGTTTTTGGGCGGCTGGGGCGTGGTTGTCGCTGTTGTGCTTGTACCGCTTGTTGGATTTATCCTGCACGCGCGGTTTGGGGAGCCCCAGGCCGTGAAGGAAGAATTTTTCATATGGCTAATTTATGGGCTAGCGGCAACAGGGCTCGTATTTCTCGGGATTCTAGCCATAAATATTCTTGCCGCTCCGCAACAAATTGAACGCGATAAACGTATAGCGCTTGAAGCGACTAATACGGAGATAAACCAGGAGCTGGAGTCCGCCCGACAAGAAATACTGAGGCTTGAAGCCGACGCGCCGGATATTGCTGTTGAAATTACTCAACTGGCTTGGGGTGGTCAGTCGCACGGCATTAATAAAGATGGAACGATAACGCCAGCAAAAAACCTATATGGGACCGGCATTTCCTTCATTGCGATGATTACTCTCCGCAACAAAGGAACGATGCAATCGGCCATCCCCGGAGTCCGGATGTACGTCCGACGAGGCGACAATACCCAAGAGTTGACGCTGCACCGGATTACAACTTCCATATCTGTGGATGCAGGAAATGGAACAACCATAAGTCTTCCGCCCAGCGAGTGGCTTATAAACAAGGTTTACACCCCGATCCCGGAAGGCGGCATCATCACAGGCTTTTTGGTCGCTACGCTTGATGGAGTTGGGGAACTTCATCCAGACGACAACGCGGTGCTGGTCGTGTCTGTTGAAGATGTTAAAGGCCGCAAGACGCAGCAGGAAATGGAACTGCGCGGAGAAGGTGGTCGTATTCCATACTTCCGAGGGGCCGAATATACCTCAAAGCCGTAGCGTGTCTGAGCCTATCGCTTCCATGCCCTGCGCCAAAAACACCGCGCAAAACTCCCCACGCGAAAACTTGTTTTTGATATTCGCCTCTTCCCTTCAACTCCCATCGCCGCCGGTTTTTCCGCTCAGGGCAACATGCGAAAAATCTGCATGGCTTCATCCTGAGGGGCCATTCCTTCGCCCTTCGAGACGCAAGTCTTTCGGCTCGCTCCTCAGGAAGAAGGAATGGCCGTCTCGAAGGGCGGAGCCATGCAGATTTTAGCCTTCGTACCGGCCCGGCATCGGTGACGCCTTTCCCGCGCACGCATGAGGCGAAAAACACCTCAAAAATGTTGAATTCTTCAATATTTCCCAGTGTCGGTGAAGAGTTATCCACCGTTTCCGCCGCGGCCTTATCATCGTCTTTATGGAAACTGAAACGCCTGCCCTTGCGCCTCGCCACGGCTTGACCGTGGCGTCCATCTCCTGAGCGATCCTTACGCGCTGCGTTTGCGGCGAGGGCGGGAGATGGGCCCCACGCTTGAAGCGTGGGGAGGCGAGCGAGAGCGACAGGTAAGAGAACGGGTCGTCGGATGAAGAAAAGGATACGACAGAAAATGCCAAATGGCGCCACATCGGCCGGAACGCCAGCAACCATGCGGGCTCGGAAAAGCGGGCTGCTATTCCGCCGCCTGGCTCGCCGCGGGGTGCGACATGGAAGGGGCGTTGGCCCGGACGGCCTCCATGACCGGGACCGTGATGTGTTCGGGAAGCGTGACGCCGTCACCGGGCGCATCGGGCGGCGCCCAGAAGAAACCGTAAGGGCTGTGATCGCCGGTGCGCCCCACGGGCTCCAGATCGATCTCGCCGTAAATGTCGGAAACGATCTTGCGGAATTTTCCCGGCGCGTCGGCGCGGTTCCATTCGACGAAGAGATCGGGCAGGACCTCCGCATGGGGCCCGGGAAAGGCGGCGCGCGCCGGCACGGTCCGCGCCACGATCGGCTGTCCCGTCTCGGCGTTCTTGAAGGTCATCACCGCCTTCGTGATCTCTTCAATCACCGCGTCATAATCGGCGCCGGGCTCGATGGTTCCGTATTTTTCGCGGCCTTTGACATTGAGGCGCACGGCGCCGGAATTGTCATTATGCGGAACGGCGAAGAACCGGCGGCGCGCAAAATCATTGATGGCGACCTTGCGGCGCAGGGCGCGCACCAGCGGCGCAAAGCGCCGGCGCAGATTGAGCGGCACAAGCGAATGAAAACTTTTCCTGGCGGTTTCGGCGACTGTCGGCGGCGCGTCAACGCCCCAATCGATGCGCCGCAACATTTCGTCGAGCGCGCCGTTGGCGCTGACAAGCCGCCCCATGCCGGGCCCGCCATAAACGAACACCTTTGCATCGCCGCCCGCCGCGTCAAGGATTTCGCCGACAGCTTGATCGATGCGGCGGTAACTCTCCGTCAGCGGCTTTCTCACCTTGTCGGCAAGCGCCGGATCGTATTCGGCGTGCGTTTCATCTTCGAGATGATAGACGTGATGGCCCACATCATGCGCGTCGGAAAAACACGCGATGAAAAGATCCCACTCGCGGGCGCGCAACTGATCGCAGCAAAACGCCGTCTTGGCTTTGATGCGGTTAAAAAGATCGGTGAGGTAAGCGTTGATGTCGTCCGCCGTCTTTCGCGGCCTGAGTTCGAATCCGCCGCCAATCGAGTCCCCTTGAAAATATTTTTTGCCTTCTTCGGCAAGGGAAGGCGGCATCCAGATTGTGTCGGTCAGCGGGTCATGACCAAGCCAGTTGTCCACAAGATGGCCGTGTTTGAGCGGCTTCGGCATCATGCGGTGCCAGTCGACGACGGCGACGCGATAGCCTTCCTCATCCAGCCGGTTCCAGAAAGGCGTGATGTCCGGCAGCGAGGATTCGTGATTGGGAATGATGTCGTAGGTGTCCGGTTTGAAATGCATGTAGAAATGATGGCCGTGATGGCCGGGACCGGCGCCGATGGAGGCGCTGTTCCAGAATTGCGCGGCTCCCTGGGCGGCGTCGTTTTCGATGGCGTGGACGGCGGCGCGCGCGCGCAGGCGTTTGAACGCGGGCAATTCGCCCGCCTCAATCAGCCGATCCATGAACGCCGGATCTGCGCCGTCCAGCCCGAACATCACTATTTTCGCCGTCATCGTCCGCCCGTTTCCCCCGCACTCACGTCAAAGCTCGACTGCAGCAAATATTCTGCCACGCCCTGCAAGGTTAACAAAGCGCGGCGATTAAAGGGCGGGAGGGGACGTGTGGACGCTCGCCATGACGGCGCCGGCGACGTCTTCGGGTTTCTTCGCGGGCTCGGTGAAATGAACCGCCGGTCCCCAGAAAAACCCGAATGGGGTGTGATCGCCGGTGCGGGTCTTCGGTGAAACCATGACCTCGCCGAATTTTTCCGACACGACTTTGCCGAAATCGCTGCGCGTTCCTGCGCGGTCCCACTCCACAAAAAGATCGGGAAGAATATCGCGATTAGGCCCCTCGATTTCCCTGGAGACATCGACCACGCGCTTGACGATGGAGCGCCCCGTGGCTGGATTGAGGAAAGACGAGACCCCGTCGCGGATTTCCGCGACCAGCGCGTCATATTCCGCACCCGGAGAGATAGTTCCGAATTTCTCGCGGCCCTTCAGATTGATGCGGATCGCGCCCGCATTGTCATTATGGGGCACGGCGAAAAACCGCCGCTGATGATACTCGCTTTTGGCGAGGCGGCGCCGGAAAAGCCTGGCGAGGGGCGCAAGCCGTCCGCGCAGGCCCTTCGGGATAAGAGAGTGATAGGTTCTTTTTGCGCTTTCGGAACTCGAAAGCGGCGCGCCGACGCCCATATCGATGCGCCTCACGATTTCATCGAAGGCCGTATTGGCGCTGACAAGCGGCTCCATGCCGGGTCCGCCCAGGACAAAAACGGAGGCGTCAGGGCCTGCGGCGTCTATGAGATCGCCAATCGCGTTGTCGAGCCGGCGATAACATTGCTTCAATGGATGGGGAATCGCGCGCGCGATATCAGGGTCGTAAAGCGCGTTCTGTTCATCCTCCAACTGAATATAATAATGCCCGACATTATGGGCTTCGGAGAAGCAGGCGATGTAGAGATCGAAGTCGCCGTCTCGAATATGGTCTGCAAAGAAAGACGCCTTGATGTCGATCCGTCCAAGAATCCGATCATAAAACTCTTTCATGGCGTCAGCGCCGTCGCGCGGCTGGCTGCCGAATCCTTCCGCAATCGGATCGCTCGGGGCGTATTTTGCGACGATTTCGGCCATCTCAGGGGGATGAAACACCGAAGGCGTATAAGGGTCCTGGGCGAACCAGCGATGCATGACGACGCCGTTCTTCAACGGATCGGACGGCATCCCGTACCAGTCGACGACAGCCGCGCGATAGCCTTCGTCATCCAGCTTTCGCCAGAAGGCCGTGATGGCGGGAAGATCGAATTCATAGTCGAGGACGATGTCGTAATTTTCCGGATTGAAATTCAGATAGAAATAGCGCGCGTGATGACCCGGTCCTGCGCCCGTGGCTGCGGAGGTCCAGAACTGCACATTGCCTTGCGCCGGGTCGTTCTCGATTTCGAACGCTGCCGATCTGTCTTTAAGCCGCCGAAAATTCGGCAATTCGCCGTCGGCGATCATGGCGTTCACAAACGCGGAGTCCGCGCCGTCAAAGCCGAGTACCAGAGTTTTTGTTGGCATCTGCTTTCCGGTCTTAACGATTTTGCCTATTGCGCGGCGCCGCGGTGCGGATAGCGGCGAGCATTGGCGCGGCGACGTCGCGCGGACGCGATATCGCCGTCTCTGAAAACGCAGGCGGCGCCCATAAAAACCCGAAGGGGCTATGATCGCCGGTGCGCGCATGCCGCGCTACGGTCACCTCGCCGAACAGTTCCGAGACAAGCGTTCTGAAATCCCCGCGGGTGTCTGTGCGGTCCCACTCAATGAAAACATCGGGAAGCATGTCGCGATAAGGCCCGTCGAATTCCTTTGACGTGTCGATAACGCGCTTCACGATGGAGCGTCCGGTTGCCGGATTGATGAAACTGGAGACTCCTTCGCGGATTTCCTCGATGACGGACTGATATTCATTGCCGGGCGCAACGGTTCCGAATTTCTCCCGGCCTTTGAGATTGATGCGGACCGCGCCGGCATTGTCATTATGGGGGACGGCGAAAAAGCGCCGGTCACGGTAAGCATTTCGCGCAAGCAGCCGGCGTCCCCATTGCGCAAATGGGCGGAGATGGCCGCGCAAAGATGCGGGGATCAGCGAATGGTAGGTTTCCTTCGCCGCATCGGCTGTCGTCAAGGGCGCTTCATAACCCACATCGACGCGCCGGATCATTTCGTCAATCGCGCCATTGGCGCTGATGAATTCCTCCATGCCCGGCCCGCCGAGCAGGAAGACATTCGCTTCGTCGCCGGCGGCGGAAATGACAGCGCCGAGGACCTTGTCGATCCGGCGATAGCATTCGCGCAGGGGTTTGCCGATCTCGGCCGCGAGCGTCGCATCGTGCAGGCCGTGGCGATCATCCTCCACGTCCATATAATAGTGCCCAACATTATGCGCTTCTGAAAGGCAGGCGATATAAAAGTCGTAGTCCTTGTCGCGCAGGTGATCGGTGAAAAAAGACCCCTTGATATCGATGCGCGAAAAAACACGGTCGAGAAATTCCTGCCGTTCCGCCGCGCTGCGCCGGGGGCGGCTGGCGTAGCCTTCCGCGATCGGATCGCTTTCAGCATAACGGGCGGCAAGCTCGCCCAGCGCTTCGGGGTGAAAGACGGTCTTCGTCAGCGGCTCTTCGGCGAACCATCGGTGGATGACCTCGCCATGGGTCAGGGGGGTGACCGGCATTTCGTACCAGTCGACGACCGCCCCGCGATAGCCTTCTCCGTCAAGCTGCTTCCAGAAAGGCGTCACCGGCGGGAGGGGAAAGTGAGGTTCGGATATGATGGCGTAGCTGTCGGGGTCGAACTGCATGTAAAAGTAATGGCCGTGATGGGCCGGGTTCTCGCCGATGGCGGCGGAGGTCCAGAACTGGACATTTCCCTGGCCGGGGTCGTTTTCAAACTCAAACGTCGCCGAGCGCTCCTTCAGGGCCTTGAAATGGGGCAGCTCGCCCTCGGCGATCAGCCGGTCGATGAAACGGCGATCGGCGCCGTCGAGGCCGATAATCAGGGTTCTGGCCGCCATTGAAGTCCTTATACGCCCGTTAAAGTCCGGGTTTTCCGTCAATCCGCGCCCGATCCCCAGCAAATCCGGCGCCGCCGGGCGCGGGGCCGGGAAAAGGGCGGAGGGGCGCATTGCAACCGCACCTTGGATCGCTATATATCCCGCGGACCTTGCCGGGCCAATGAATCTGGAAGACGGGGCCAGAACAAGATAAATCGTCCGGCTGTCCGATCTCATGCTTCCCGAGGGAGTTACCTGCCGATGTTCTTTTCGCCCGCTTATGCGCAGGCCGCCGACGCCGCCGCGCCGAATCCGCTTCTCAATCTTGCGTTTCCGGTGCTGATCTTCGTGATTTTCTGGTTCCTGCTGATCCGCCCGCAAATGAATGCGCGCAAAAAACATCAGGAAATGGTGTCCAATGTGCGCCGCGGGGATGTGGTGGTGACCGCGGGAGGCATCGTCGGCAAGGTGACCAAGGTGCTCGAGGGCGAGGAGGTCATGGTGGAGCTCGCCGACAATGTGACGGTCAAGGTTGTCAAATCCACCTTGAGCGACGTGCGCACCAAGCCTCAGCCCCCGGCCAACGACTAGACCGCGCCGCTAAAAATCATACGGCGCGCGAAGCTCCGAAAACGGGCCGACAGCCATGCTTCAGTTTTCAAAATTCCAGATCGCCGGCGTTGCGTTCATTGTTTTTCTCGGCGCCCTTTTTGCGCTTCCCAATCTCCTGTCCGAAGATGCAAGGGAAAGCTTGCCGGGCTTTCTGCCCAAGGGAACGATCAATCTCGGTCTCGATCTTCAGGGCGGGTCTCACCTGCTCCTCAGCGTCGATACGGCCAAGGTTATCGACGACCGCATGAAGGCGCTTTTGGGCGACGTGCGCCGGGAATTGAGGCCTAACAGGGCGGCCAATCGCGAGCGGGTTTCCATTGAAAGTATTTCCTATGACGAGGAAGAAAACGTCATCTCCCTGCTGATCGCTGATCCGGCGGATGCAGAAGAAGCCGAAGAGCGATTGCGCAGCCTGACCCGCGGCGGTGTGGGCGGCGCGCTGGGGCTCGGCATTCGCGCATATTCGTTGAGCGCTGACGGCCAGCGTTTCGAGATCGCCATGACGCCCGAAGCCGAGCGGTTTTACGCCGACGGCGCGGTGCGCGATTCCATCGAAGTCATTCGCCGCCGCATCGACCCCGCCGGCAACAAGGAAGTGCTGATCGCGCCCCAGGGCGTCGACCGCATCGTGGTCCAGGTGCCGGGCGACAATGACCCGGAAGCCTTGAAGGCGCTGATCGACGTTGAGGGCCAGCTTAGTTTCCATCGTCACGATCCGACGGTAAGCCTTGCGGATGCGCAGGCGGGACTGCTGCCGCCGGGCCGCATGTATCTTCCCTTCGTCGAAGGGGAAGGATCGGGACGGCCGGGCCTCGTTCTTTACGAAGACCCTGAAATCACCAGCGACATGGTCGTCGATGCGACGGCGGGTCTTAATTCCGACGGCATTGGCTTTCAGATCAATTTTGAATTCGACAATCGCGGCGCCCGCCGCTTCGGCGAATACACCCGCAACAATATCGGGGCCGTGTTTGCGATTGTGCTCGATGGCGAGATCATCTCCGCGCCGACAATCCAGTCCGCGATCACGCAAGGGCAGGGGCGCATCACCGGTAATTTCTCTGCTCAGGAGGCGGACAATATCGCGCTCTTGATCCGCTCCGGCGCGCTGCCGGCGCAGTTGCAGACAATCGAACAGAGGTCTGTCGGCGCGCAGCTTGGCCAGGACTCCGTTGAAGCGGGTGCCAAGGCGCTGGTCATCGGCTTTGTCGCCGTCATTCTTTACATGATCATCAGCTATGGCCGGTTTGGCGTTTACGCAGACTTTGCGCTGATCGCGAATGTCATCCTGATTGCGGGCATCCTGTCGCTTCTCGGCTCGACGCTGACCCTGCCCGGCATCGCCGGCATCGTCCTGACCATCGGCATGGCGGTGGACGCCAATGTGCTGATTTTCGAGCGTATTCGCGAGGAAATCATCGGCGGCAAGTCGCCGATCAAGGCGGCCGAAACGGGCTATGACAAGGCTCGCTCGGCCATTATCGACGCGAACATCACGACCTTCCTCGCGGCGCTGATCATGTTCCAGCTCGGCGCGGGGCCGGTGCGCGGTTTTGCGATTACCCTTGCGGTGGGCGTCGTAACCTCGGTCTTCACGGCCTATGTGCTGACGCGGCTTTTCGCGGGGGGCTATCTCCTCGCCAAACGGCCGCAAGAAATCAAACTTTAAAGGGGCGCGCCCATGTTGCTCAAGCTGATCCCCGACAACACCCATATCGGCTTTACGCAGATGCGTTTCGCCGCAATGGTTTTTTCCGCCATCCTCGTTGTCGGCTCGCTGCTCGCGCTTTTCACCATCGGTCTTAATTTCGGCGTCGACTTCAAAGGCGGCGTCACCATTGAGGTCGCCGATGACGAGCCCATCGATATCGGCGAGGTGCGCACGGTCGTCTCCGATCTCGGGCTCGGCAGCGTGGACGTTCAGGAAATCCAGGACTTTTCAACCTCCGATGAGGCGGTGCTGATCCGCATCGCGCAACAGGAAGCCGAGAACAGTGAGGACGAGACCGCCGGGGAAACGGCGCAGCAGGCAGCCTCGCTCGCGGTGCAGGACGCGTTGCGTGAACTGCTTGGCGACGGCGTTGATTTTCGCAAGGTCGATGTCGTCGGTCCGACAGTTTCGGGCGAACTCGTGCAGAAAGGCGCGCTCGCCGTTGCGCTCGCCATCGGCATGATGTTGATCTATATCTGGCTTCGTTTTGAGTGGCAGTTTTCCCTCGGCGCCATCGTCGCGCTGATCCACGACGTCATCATTACGCTCGGCATGTTCTCGGTGACGCAGCTTGAATTTAACCTCGCGATCATCGCAGCTATTTTGACGATCGTCGGCTATTCCATGAACGATACGGTGGTTGTTTATGACCGCGTTCGGGAGAATTTGCGCAAGTTCAAGCAAAAGCCCCTGGCGGAGCTTCTGGACCTGTCGATCAACGACACGCTGACGCGCACCATCATGACGTCGGGAACGACCATGCTGGCGCTGTTTGCGCTGGTGATTTTCGGGGGAGAGGTGCTGCGCGGCTTCACGCTGGCGATGATCTGGGGGATCGTGATCGGCACCTATTCGTCGATCTTCGTCGCGTCGCCGTTCCTGTTGGCGACAGGCGTGAAGCGCGATTGGTCGAAAGCCGTTCCGGTCGGCGCTTAGCGCGTCCCTCGCGTCACGGCTTTCGACGAAGCATCGGCGGTTACGCCTTGCGCAGATTGTCGCTGGCGAAATCCCAGTTCACCAGCTTGTCCAGAAATGTCGAGATATAGTCGGGCCGTTTGTTCTGGTAATCGAGGTAATAGGCGTGCTCCCACACATCCATGGTGAGGAGCGGGGTGACGCCCGCCTCGGTCAGCGGCGTTTCCGCGTTCAGCGTCTTGCGCACTTCCAGCTTGCCGTCCTTGGCCACGAGCCAGGCCCAGCCTGAGCCGAACTGCGTCGCGCCGGCGTCTGAAAACGCCTTCTTGAAGCCTTCATAGTCGCCGAAAGCCGCATCGATCATTTCTGCAATCTGACCGGACGGGGCGCCGCCGCCTTTGGGGCTCATGGAGTTCCAGTAAAAAGTGTGGTTCCAGGACTGGGCGGCATTGTTGAAAAGGCCCTGATCGCCTTTTTCTTTCGCTGCTTTCACGATCTCTTCAAGGGACGCCTTGTCGAGATCGCCGCCTTTGATCGCCGCATTGGTCTTGTCCACATAAGCGGCGTGGTGTTTGTCGTGGTGGAATTCGAGGGTTTGTTTGGAAATGTGCGGCGCAAGCGCGCCTTTGTCATAGGGAAGATCGGGTAGTTCAATCGCCATGTTCGCCTCTCTACTTTCTATGCAGGGGTATCTATGCAAGCGGGCCTTCTCGCGCAAGCAGGGCCGTAAAAACGCGGCGCTCGCCTCTGAGATGGAAGCTGATGCAATTATTGCCGCGCCATTGAAAACCCGCTCTCTTTACAGCGTTATCAACCTGTCATTGATTGGCCCGCATGACCGAAACGTCAACACATGGCCGCGACCATTGTTCCACTCTTGTTCGCAGGCAGGACGAAGATCGCTGGCTCGCAGCACAATATGCGAAAACGCCGCTCAAGAAGTCGCTTCTGGCCCTGGCGGCGCTCCGCATTGAGCTGCGGCGCATTCCCGCGCAGGTGAGCGCGCCCCAGCTTGGCGAGATCCGGCTGCAATGGTGGCGGGAAGGGCTCGAAGCCATTCAGGCAGGCGGTCCGCCGCGCGCTCATCCCGTTCTGGAAACGGCGGCGGCGACCATGCTCGCAGACAAGCGCTGGGCGGCGCACATCGATGCGGCGATCGATGGGGCGGCGCGCCCGCTCTATGGGGAAGGGTTTTCCACAGCCGATGATCTCGCCGGCTGGTTCCGTGAAACCGACGGCGCCCTCGATGCGATTGGCGCGCTGATGGCCGGCGGAGATGAGGCGTTGGCTGACGCGGCGGCGAAAGCAGGTGCGGCCTTCGCCATGGCGCGCGAAGGGCGGGTGATGGCTCCTAAGCTAACGGAAGACATCGTTCCTTATGCTGAGCGTATGTATAAAGGAGCAGCGCCCGAATTGTCCAAAGCTGAGACTGAGGTTGCGCCCGCGCTGTTGCATCTTTCGCTGACGCCGGTCTATTTGCGAAAAGGCGAGCGGCGCGCGCCATTGCGCAAGCGCATGAAGCTTTTTTCAGCGATGGCATTCGCGCGCTTCTGAGAACTTAGGTGTGATGTTCGATATTCTCTTCAATCAGCGCCCGGTTATAGGCGGCGAGCGCTTTGACGCGTGAGAGATAGCCGACGACCTGATTTTCGTCTGATGGATCCACGACGGGAAGGCCGTGCTCTTCAGCTTCATTCAGTTTCGCCAGCGCTTCGCCCAATGACTGGCCGGCGCCGAGGCGTTCCGCATCGGCCGGAAGCGGCGCGCCCGGCGGCATTTTCTCCATCACTTCGCGCACGCGCGTGGTCTTGAGGATGATGCCTTGGGGGCCTTCGGAAAGATCATAGCCCCGGCGCGACAATTGCCAGTGGAAGAACGACTTGCCGCAGGTCCATTGCGTGATCAGCGTGGCAATGGCGACCGCGACCATGAGCGAGATTGTGATGCCATATTCGCCGGTCAGTTCGAACGCGATCAGCGTGGTCGAGATGGGTGCGCCGAGAATGGCGCCCGAGACCGCACCCATGCCGATCATTGCGTAATAAACCGGACTTGCGGTCACGTCGGGGAACAGCTCGCTGAGCCCGGCGCCGAAAGCCGCGCCCATAAAGGCGCCAATCACGAGACCCGGTGAAAAGACGCCGCCGCCGAAACGGCAGGACAGCGTCACCGCCGTCGCCACGCCTTTCATCAGCACGAGGATCGCGAGCAGGTGAATTGTGTAATCGCCATTGAGGGCTTTCGTGACGGCTTCATATCCGACGCCGAAAACTTCCGGATAGAAGACGCCGATCAAACCCACAATGACGCCGCCGATAGGCGGAAGCAAAAGATAGGATATTTTTCTTTTCTGCGCGAACTCCCGAACGCCCACCGTCATGCGTTCGACCGTTTGTAAAAACCCGGACGCGACGAGACCGCAGAATACGCCTAGAAGCGCGGCGAGCGGCACGTCAATCGTTCCGATCACGCCATATTCCGGCGGCGCGAAAGCGGGAAAGTCGCCGAGATGAATGCGCGTGATGATCGCCGCGGAGACGCTCGCCGCCGCAATAGGCCCGAAGACGGACAGGGCGTAGTTGCCGAGAATGACCTCGAGCGCGAAGAGGACGCCGGCCACGGGGGCGTTGAAGCTCGCCGAGACTGCCGCTGCTGCGCCGCACCCTAGGAGCGCCCGCCGGTGCTTCGCAGTGAAACCGAGCTTTCGATAAAGGATAGAGGCGATCGTCGCGCCGAGATGGACGGCCGGACCCTCGCGCCCGGCGCTGCCCCCGGCGCCGATTGAGACCGCCGAGACGGTCGCCGCCGCAAGACCGGCCCGCAGCGAGATATTGCCGCCCGAAACGGCTCTCGCCTCGATAACGTCGGCCACCCCCTGGCCGCGGCCGCCGGCGAGCCATTGGAAGCGATGGGCGAGAAATAAAAGCCCGGACACGACGAACCCGCCGATCACCGGCGCCGCCCAGGCGCGCCAGGCGGTGAGCGAGGAGGCGCCGCTCACGACGCCGCCCTCGTCCTCGCCAAAGGCCAGGCTCGATACGGCGTCGATGGCGAAGCGGAAGGCGATCACGCCATAAGCGGCGGCGATGCCGATCACGACCGCCAGAATCCATACGCGAAGCACATCGACGCCCTGCAGCCGGCGGCGAATCTTCCTGAGGGCAATAAGGATGCGAGCGATTTTCCGCGGCATGATAATCGTTATAGTTAACGGATTTTGTTCATATCAGCATTAAGAGCGAAGTCTAAATGTCACGAATAGTTTAACGGCGAATTCACCCTGCTTTGCCATGATCCGCTTCGTATCCATCGATGAGACCTGCGGGGAAGTTTATGGCGGCGCCGACGACGCAATCAGCACGCAATACGGCCGACAAAATCGATCCGGCGCGCGCGCCGGCGGCGCTTGAGCGCTGGCGCCGGGCCGTGGCCGAAGCTATGGGCGGTGATCCGGGCGCCCCGCTCGACAGACCCGACCGCCGCCTTTTGATGCTGCGCGTTTTTGGCGCAACCCGGCGGCTCGCAGAACTTTGCATGACGCATCCGGCCGCAGCAGCGACGGCGCTGATCGAAGGCGCTTCGCCCGTGCTTGCCGAAGCGGCGCGCGATCTGACAGCGCTTGATCGGGGGGTCGGGGGACCTGATGCGCTTCATGCGGCGCTTGCGCCGCTGAAAAACCGCGTCGATGTCGCGATCGCCATCGCCGAAATGAGTGGCGAGTGGAGCGTCGCTGACGCCACGGCGGCGCGCGTCGACTTCGCCGAACGCATGGTGGAGACGGGGCTGCGCTGGCTAGTGCGCGCCGCCGTCAAGCGCGGCGAGCTGACGGTCGATGACCCGGATAATTTCCTGCGCGGCGTTTTTGTCGTGGCGGGCAGCGATTTCGCCCATGAAGACCTTTCCCCCTTCGGTCCGCTGGACCTCATCATTCTTTACGATGAACAGGCGTTTGCCGCGCCGGCGGCCCGCGGCGCCGACCGCATCTTCGTGCGCATCGGCGCCGAACTTCGTGAAGCCTTCGAGGGCAAGCCCGGCGAGTATCCGCTTTACGGATTGAGGACGCCGATCGGTTCCGGCGTGGGCGGCGCCGGCTATGCGGACTCAGTCGCTCGCGTCAAAGCGACGGCCGCCGGTCCGCAGGCCGATACGCTGAAAATGTGGCTCGGCGCGGCGCGTGTTGTTGCGGGCGACCGCACGGCCGGCGGCGCGTTCCTTGAGGACATAGAGCAGATCGTCTGGTCCGATAATCCCATCGCCATTGAAGCGCTGCGGAGCTTCGTTGAGCAAAAAGACGCCGATCCGCGAAGCGTGTTCCGGCGGGTGGCGGGCCTGTGCCGTCTCGCCATTGGCGGATTGCGCCCGATCTTCAGGACTGCGTCCGCGCGGGAGATTTTCGACAACGCATCGCGCTCGCGCACGCTGTCCAAGGATGCGGCGCGTCGTCTCGTCGCCGGCGAAGAACTGGCGCATATCGCTGTCTCGCGCCTGCAGATAATGAAGGGCGCCCCCGTCACCAGTGTCGAACGCGAAGACGAACAGCGCGCGCTGGCGCTGCTTTGCGGCTACAGCGATTACAAGGATCTCGAAGCCGCGCTGAATGGCGCCTGCACCGATGCGGCCAACACGCTGCGCCGCCTCGCCGCCGGTCCTCAGGAGGAAATTTCGCTCTATCGTCACGGCGAAGACGAAACAGAAGGCGACGCCGACAAGCTGGAGGATCTTGGCTTCCTCAACGGACAAAGTCTCTCCGAAGCTGTCGACAACTGGGCGCGCCGCGCCGAAGCGCGCCTCGGCGGCAAGCGTTTCTCCTCCCATGCGCCGGGCCTCCTGACGGCGTTCGGCGAGACGCAGCATCCGAACGACGCCGTGCGTCTGTTCGATCAGCTTCTGGCGAACGCCAGTGAAAAATACGACGTTTTCTCGCTGGTCTCCGACGGCGCCGAGCGCCGCGACGGTCTCGTCGACGCCTTCGGGTCTTTCGGCGCGGTGGTGGAGCCGCTGACCTCTTCGGAAGCCCTCGCGGAAACGTTTTTCGAATCGACTGGCGCCGAGACGCCGCAATCGGGCAAGGAATGGCTGAGCCGTTACACGCCGCCCCCGGCGAAAGGCAAGACGGCCCTCGCCGATCTCGCCGAATGGCGCCGCGAATTGCTGGCCCGGGTCGCGTATAACGCGGCGAGCGGCTCAACGAGCTTCGACGCCGCGGTTGAGGCCTTTGAAGATATTCATATCCGTACCCTGACGAATGTTTTCGAAACCACGCGCGATGCCGCGCCGGCGGCAGAAGCGAAAGCGGGCGCCAATATCGCGCTTCATGTTTTCGAATCCGACGGGCCGCACCTGCCGGGCGCTGCGACCCATCTCGGTTTTATCGCCGGCGAGGATCTGGGCGAGGCGGGGGAAGCGTTCGCCAAGCGCTATCTGCAAAGCCTCAGCGAAGCGGGCGAGGGCGTTTTCGCCGTCACCCCCGATGCGACGCACCGTCCGGGCGGCGTCGCGGGGCCGGTCGTGTCGGCGCTCGCCGCCTTCAAATCCTATGTTCAGTCCGAAGCCGTAGCTCATGAACAGATCATGCTGGCGCGCGGCCGCGTTATCGCCGCCGGCGACGACAAGATTGAGGAAAGCGCGCGTGACGCGCTGAGGAGCGCCATCGCCGGCGCGCGCCGCGCCGACATTCTCTTCCGCGATCTCGACCGCGCCCGCGCCCAGCGCATGCGCCGCGAGCGTCCGTCCTCCGACTGGGATATCGACCGGCTCGAAGGCGGCCGCGCCGATGTGGAGCTCGTCATCTCGACGCTGATCTACAAGCATGCGTCGGCCCATCCTTTCGTTCAGGATGTGAGCCCGGCAGAGGCGCTCGACGCCATGGCGCGCTCCGGCCTCATTTCGGAAGAAACAGCCAAGACGCTGGCCTCCGCCCGGAGCTTCTGGGCGCGGCTGCAGCTTGTGCGCGCCCTTTCCGGCTGGACCGATCCGTTAAAAGCGCCGGTGCGCCGTCGCTTTGGCGGGATTATCGCGCGGGCCGCGGGCGTTCAGAAGTTCGAGCAGGTGCGACCGATGATGCGTGGCTATGCGGATGAAGTGACGCGCAGCTATGCGCAGATCGTCCTCGGGCGCCCGTCGCTGAATGTGGCGTCGCATGCGGCGGGCTAATTGTCGCTGAGAATCGCGTTTGGTGCGATTTGCTGGAAATTGGAACGGCCAATGTAGTATGCATCAAGCTGCAAGTTAAATATCACGTTTAATACCTTGCAGCTTGCGACACACTCCGACAACCCCGGCGAAGGCCGGGGTCCAGTCGAGATGGGCTTCGCCCGGCATTTTCTTTAGCTGGATCCCGGCCTTCGCCGGGATGACCGGATGAGGGATGTGTAAGGGCGTTGGTCTAAGACGTCTTACTTGAAAGACGCTTCAACACATAAACCCTGATCGCCGACGCCAATCCCGGCGGCGGGGTCTGCTTCAAACGATTGCGGTCAATGGAGTCGATCAGCGCGGGGAGGGTGCGCTTTTCCGTCTCGACGATGGCGTCGAGGGCGTCCCAGAATTCAGGCTCCAGCGCGATTGAGGTGCGGTGGCCTTTTAAGGTGATCGATCTCTTGCGCATGGCTTAATGAACGGCGCGATAAATTTCCATCCCTCCGATCCTTCGAGACAACCATGTTCCTTCATCCTGAGGGCGACCCCGGACTTGATCCGGGGGAGCATCTCGAAGGACGAAGGAACATGGTTCCTCAGGATGAAGGCATGGAAATTTATTGCTCGAAACTCCAAAAACAACGAAACCGGCGTTCTCTCTGATGAGAAGACGCCGGTTCGCCGTCTTGGTGCAAGCAGTGACTTTTGAAATTTAGCTTTTGGCCCAGTTGTCGAGGCCGTGGGCGCGGATTTTCGACGTGGCGAGGGTGACGCCGTCGATGATGCCCGCCATGTGCGAGACCGCTTCGCTATCGGCGCTGGAGAGATCGGCGCCGAGGGCGTTGTAGAGCGTCTCGATATCCACATCATGCGCAAACAGGAATTGCGCGAGGAGGAGCCGGAGCTGGCTGTCGGAAGGTTTGTCGGCCATGATCTTGTCGTCCTTGTCCCAAAATGCGTCACGCGCCGGGCGCGTTCGTGGAAGATAAGGCAAGAACCGGTCCAACGCCGCCGGAAAACGGGAACAGGAGAAAAATGGCGGATAATCCCCTGAAATCCCAGCCTATTTGGGGCCGATCATTTTTTCCGGCCGGACGATGCGGTCGTAATCGGCGGCGCTGACGAGTCCCATCTTCACCGCTTCTTCCTTGAGGGTTGTGCCATTCTTGTGCGCCGTCTTGGCGATCTTGGTGGCGTTGTCATAGCCGATTTCCGGCGCCAGCGCCGTGACCAGCATCAGCGACTGCTCCATCAGCGACTTGATGCGGTCTTCATTCGCCTCGATGCCGACAACACATTTGTCGGTGAAGGCGCGCGACGCGTCGGCGAGAAGGCGGATCGATTGCAGGGTGTTGTAGGCGATCACCGGCTTGAAGACGTTGAGCTCGAAATGCCCCTGGCTGCCGGCGAAGCTCACCGTCGTATTGTTGCCCATCACCTGCGCGCACACCATGGTCATCGCTTCGCACTGGGTCGGGTTCACCTTGCCCGGCATGATCGACGAGCCGGGCTCGTTTTCGGGCAGCGCGATTTCGCCGAGGCCCGAACGCGGGCCGGAGCCGAGCAGGCGAATGTCATTGGCGATCTTGAACAGGCTCACGGCGATTTCGTTGAGCGCGCCGTGCGCCTCGACCATGGCGTCATGGGTCGCCAGCGCCTCGAACTTGTTCGGCGCCGTGACGAAAGGAAGTTTAGTGTAGGCGGCGACTTCGGCGGCGAACATTTTCGCGAATTCTTTTTTGGAATTGACGCCCGTGCCCACCGCGGTGCCGCCCTGCGCCAGCGCGTAAACCGCAGGCAGCACGCCCTTGGCGCGCTTGATCCCGTTTTTCACCATGGCCGCATAGCCGGAAAATTCCTGACCCAGCGTCACCGGCGTTGCATCCTGCAAATGGGTGCGGCCGATCTTGATGATTTTGGCGAAGGCTTTCTGTTTCGCGGCGAGCGCTTCATGGAGATGTTCCAGCGCCGGGATCAGTTCATGTACGATCTGCTCCGCCGCCGCGATGTGCATGGCTGTCGGGAAGGTGTCGTTCGAAGACTGGCTCATATTCACATGATCGTTCGGATGCACCGGATCTTTCGAGCCGATGACGCCGCCGAGAAGCTCGATGGCGCGGTTGGCGATCACTTCATTGGTGTTCATGTTGGATTGCGTGCCCGAGCCTGTCTGCCAGACAGAGAGCGGGAAATTGTCGTTGAATTTTCCTTCCGCGACTTCGCGCGCGGCTTTCTCAATCGCCTTGCCGGTTTTCGCGGGCATCGACTTCAGCGCCATGTTCGTGCGCACCGCCGACAGTTTGACGATGCCGAGCGCGCGGATCAGCGGCGCCGGCATGGTCTCCTCGCCGATGGGGAAGTTGATCAGCGAGCGCGCGGACTGCGCGCCGTAATATTTATCGGCGGGGACGTCGAGTTTGCCGAAGCTGTCGGATTCGGTGCGGGTTTTGGCCATGAGATGCTCTTTCGGCAGGATTTAGACAAAAGGAAGGTGTTTCGGCCCCGGGTTTATGATGGCTCACAAGAAAGGCGCAAGCCGCGCGGGCGTCGCACCTTTACTTCTTGCGGAAGGAATCGAGGCTGACGATGTCGGCCCCTTCGCCCTTGTCGGCCTCATCGTCTTCGGCTTCAGCTTCCGGCGCGTCTTGTTCCTGTGAGCGGTCGTCTTCGGCTTCGGGCGGGGCGATGTCGAAATTGACGCCGAACTGGGCGCTCGGATCGGCGAACTGGGTGACAGCGTCGAAGGGGATCTCAAGCCGTGCCTCCTTGCCTTTGAACCAGAGGGTTACGCCCACCTCGTCGTCCGTGACGGTGAGATTTTCGAACTGATGCTGGAGCACGATGGTCATCCGCTCAGGATATTGCTCTTTGAGATGATCGGGAATGGAGACGCCAGGCGCGCCGGTCAGGAACTCGATGAAGAAATGATGCTCTCCGGGCGCATCCCCGAGCTCGGCCACCAGTTTCAGGACATCGCGCATGAGAAAGCGGTAGGCGCGCTTCTGGGCTTCCTGAATGAGGTCGTTGTAATCAAGCTCGATGTCTTCCGTCACCGTGAAACTGCCTTTCGGATATCAACTATATCGGCGCACTTTGTAGCGAGGTTGCGGGCGAGAGGCCAGCGGGACCGGGAGCAACGGAATTTGGAGGGATGAAAAATAAAATCCCCGGCTTCTGGTGCCCCGCGGGCGAAGGCCCGCAATTCTCAAGAATCCCGGCGCGTGAATGCTATACCGGTAGTTAGTTTTATGGGGAATAAAGTCCCCGGCTTCTGTTGCCAGGTGCTCCCCGCGCCCGAAGGGGCGCAGATCAAAGATTCCCCGGCGCCTGCGCGCCGTAAAGATGGACGGATTTACGGGACATAAAGTCCCCGGCTTCTGTTGCCAGGCGCCGGGGGGCCCCGCCTAGCCTTGGAAAGGGGCTAGGGCTTTAAAAAGCGAACTGCTCAGCCGCGTTACGCAGCGAGAGCGAGTTCTTCCGAGTAGTTGTCGTTGGCAACTATTCAGTTGTAGCCAAATAACGGAGGCAAACCGGGCGAAAACATCGTCTTTAGACGCTCGTCGATCCTATTTCGGCCCCGCCGAAGCCTCCCCCCAAAGCTTTTCGGGAGAGGGGTTTTGGTGGAGCCGCCGGGTACCGCCCCCGGGTCCGATACGGTTATTGCACGCGTCATTTATCGCCATAGCCCGCTTGCGCGAGCACAAGAAATATAGGCTCCGGGGGTAAAGATTTAAAGACCCGTGGCCCAAAGGCCGCGAAAAAGCGCAGGAATGTCAAGATTCTGTAATATCCATGCATTAAGTGCGCATAGCATCGGCAGGCGTTTCAGGCTGGAGCCAGGCGGCTATGGAATCGGGCGACTTCAAGAAGTGGCGCAAATCGCTGGGCCTGTCCCAGAAAGACGCAGCCAATCTCCTCGGCCTCAAGCGCCGAATGATCCAATATTACGAAAAAGGCGAGCGCGACGGGGAAAAAGTGAAAATTCCCCGTTCGGTCCGGCTTGCCTGCTATGCGATCGCGCAAGGGGTCGAAGATTACAACGGTCCAAACCGCAAGCTTCACCTGCGGGACAAAACCGATAAAGAAATAAAGATAGAGGCGAAGGAAGCCGAGCCGGCCTAAAGCAGTCGCCGGGTTGCGTTCACGCCTTCGATCCTTTGAGATGTAAAAATCTCTTCATCATGAGGGACGCGCAGCGCCGTCTCGAAGGATGAAGGCTATATAGGCCGAAATAATATTTTTTGAGAACTACTCGCCTGGCGCTCCAGCATCCGGGTCGTCTGGGCCCGTATCCGCGTCCGGCGGATTAAAGGGCAGGGTTTCGGGCGTATCCGCCTCGCCTTGTTCATGCCCTGAGATTTCAGGAGCGGGCGCGACGTTCGGGTTTTCATAATGCCAATAGCTGTTTGCTTCCCGGGCGCGCGAAACGCCATCGCGAATGGCGGCGGCTTCGGGGTGGTTGTCGAGGGCCAGCAATTTGTCGAGCGCATCATCGCCATAATCGCCGAGCCGGAAACGCAGATATCCGTAGTCGAAATCCTCCGCTGTGATGCGCTCTTTGGCGAGGAGATTGTATTGGCTTCTCGCGCTGATCGCCCAAGGGTTGGCGAGCGGCGTTGCAAGCAGGATCAACACCGCCACCCACAGCGCCGCCATCGCCGTGTTCAAGGGGCCCACAAGCGGCATCCATTTTTTGCCGCGCCAGTTCGCTTCAGTCGCCAGGCCGGCAAGGCAGACGATGGAATAAGCGGCGACGAGAGCGTTGACGGCGAGACCTGCGATCCGCGGCGGCGTCAGGCCGTAATCCTCAACCCGCAGGGAAAAGGCGTAGAAGGCGAGAAGGGCGTAGACCGGGAATCCGATCAGCGTGATGAGCGTGGGTATCCGCAGCCACAGGGGCGGCGGCCCGCCTTCGCCGTTTTGATAGACGCCGTTGAAAATCAGCATGCCGAGAAGGGCGAGCCCCATCATCCATGCGCTCGGATAAGGCCGGTCGAAAACGACGCCAACCCCTTTGACGGCGAAAACGATGAGCAAAGTCACCGTAAACACCGCAGTGATGATCATCAAAATGCGCGCAAGCAGCAAAAGAACATAGCGCAGCGCGCCGAGCAGCGACTGCAGTCCGCGCATCATCGCGATCGACAATCCGCCAATGGCGCCCAAAAACGGCAGGATGAACCAGGGTTCCTGAAACAGCTTATTGAAGAAGCTGACATCGAGCTGCTTCAAAAGAAGCGCCCAGGCGAACAGGAGCAGGAGCGCCAACAAGGCGAACAGTTTCGCGCCGCCGGCGATCAGGGGCATGGTGACGCCGTGAAAGAAGACATTCCCATAGGCGGGGGGGACGCCGGTCTCCTGCGCGGCTTTGACAAGCGTCACAAGCAAATAAGCGCAGAGAGCGCGGCTGACGAAAAACCAGAAGAAGGTTGGAAAATCCGTGAGGTTTTGCGGATCGCTCGCGGCGACGCTGGCGATGAACAAGTCGGGGGGCGCCAGCAGTGCGGCGATTGCAAGAGCGCCGGCGCCAGCCTTGAAAAATGCGCCTTTTTCGGCAAGCAGCAGATAAGACGCCGCCAGGGTTCCAATGAAGAACAGCGCCGTGATCGCCAGCGGCCGGTCGTCATGGCCGTCGATCCAGAATTCGGTGATGCCGTAAACCGCAAGGCCGGCGAGGAAGCCGATGAGGAGGCCGGGCAGGGCGAGACCCTTGCCGCCGGTCTCAGGCGCAAACGCCTCGTTGTCTTCCGCCATGTCACCCCTCTATGCGGCCCCGTCGCGCCCGGCGACACTACCATCGGGAGCGCCGGGGAAAAAGCGGCATTGGCCGCGCAGCCTGACACGCTATGCTGCGCAGGAAACAGGAGATTCGCGGCGTTTATGCGACAATATCTTGACCTTCTGGCGCGTGTTCTGGAAGCGGGCGATGCGCGCATCGACCGCACCGGCGTCGGCACGCGCGCCGTTTTCGGCCATCAGATGCGGTTCGATCTCGCCAATGGCTTCCCGCTTTTGACGACGAAAAAGCTCCATACGAAATCCATCGTGCATGAACTTCTTTGGTTTCTCTCCGGCGACACCAATATCCGTTATCTGAAAGAGCATGGCGTTTCCATCTGGGACGAATGGGCGGATGAAAACGGCGACCTCGGTCCGGTCTATGGCCGGCAGTGGCGGTCATGGGCGGCGCCGGACGGCCGAGCGATCGATCAGATCGAGTGGGTCGTCAATGAAATAAAGACCAATCCGTCATCGCGACGGCTCGTGGTCAGCGCATGGAACCCGGCCGATCTTGGCGCCATGGCCCTCGCGCCGTGTCACTGTCTGTTTCAGTTCTTTGTCGCCGATGGGCGTTTGTCGTGCCAGCTCTATCAGCGCTCCGGCGATGTTTTTCTCGGCGTGCCGTTCAACATCGCTTCTTACGCGTTGCTCACCGCGATGGTCGCGCAGGTCTGCGATCTTGAACAAGGGGAATTCATCCACACGCTCGGCGACGCGCATCTTTATTCAAATCATGTGGAGCAGGCGCGCGAGCAACTGAAGCGCAAGCCCGGCCCTTTGCCGAAACTTGTTCTCAATCCGGACGTCAAAGACATTTTTGCTTTCCGTTTTGAAGACATCGCCATCGAAGATTACAAGGCGCAGGCCCATATCAGGGCGCCGGTGGCGGTATGAACATCACGATCCGGCGCGCCCTCGCGGGGGATGAAGGGCTGATTCTCAGCTTCATCCGCGAGCTGGCGACCTATGAAAAACTCTCCCACGAAGTCGTCGCCACGGAGGAGCATCTGGGTCGCACGCTGTTTTGCGATGCGCCGAAAGCCTTTGCCCTGATCGCGGAAGAGGACGGCGAGCCGGTCGGCTTTGCACTTTATTTCTTCAACTATTCGACCTTTCTCGGAAAGCACGGGCTCTATCTGGAAGATCTTTACGTGCGCGAAAGCGCGCGCGGGCGCGGCGCCGGCAAAGCGCTTCTGGCGGCGCTGGCGCGCATTGCACTCGACCACGATTGCGGGCGCATGGAATGGTCTGTGCTCGACTGGAATGCTCCGTCGGTCGCTTTTTACAAATCCCTCGGCGCCGAGCCCATGGACGAATGGACGGTGTACCGTCTGACCGGCGCATCGCTTGAGCATCTGGCGAAGGGCGAATGAAGGGCGCGCGTCTTTGTCACGCCGTCGCCGTTGCGCGCAATGGCGTCATCGGCGCCGATGGCGGCCTCGCCTGGCGGATTTCGGATGACTTGAAACAGTTCAAGGCGGCGACCGTCGGCAAGCCGGTCATCATGGGCCGCAAGACATTCGAATCCATCGGCCGGCCGCTCCCCGAAAGGGACAATATCGTGATTACGCGCTCGCCGGATTTTCTGAAGGAAGGCGTGTTCATCGCCCGCACAATCGACGGCGCCGTCAAACTGGCGAGGGAGCTTGCGGCGGAGCGGGGCGTTGACGAAATCCCGATCATTGGCGGCGCTGAAATATACGCTCAGACGCTCGCCCGGACCGAGCGCATCTATCTCACCCGGGTCGATGCTGATGTGGAAGGCGATGTTCGCTATCCCGACCTTGATTCGCGCCGGTGGCGCGAAAAGCTTGTGGGCGCCTGCGAAAAAAATGCCCGGAATGAGTATGCTTGCGAATTTTTCATTCTCGACCGCAAGTCCTGAACCAACTCCAAAAAGGCCCAATTTTTAGGAATTTTGGCGACCCCGCATTCACAGATCATGCGTTAAAATAGGCCGTTTCAGTCTTAAGGCTCCAACCTGCCAGTTATATAGCGTAAGTTCGAGATTTGAGGCGCCTTGACGGACAAGCTGGGGCGCAACGGAAGACGGAGGAGGGGGATATGAGAATTGCGGCGACAGCATTGGCGCTAGTCGGTGCGCTTGCTGCAACGGGCGTGGTCGAAAGCGCAGAGGCGAAAGCCGTCTGCACGCGCGGCGCCGATGCGCGCACCATCGAAATCATATCGCCGGGCGTCGTCGGAGAAAGCTGCGATGTACGCTACACCCGTTCCGGCAACGCGTCCGTTCCCTATCACGCCGACAACGCCTCCGATTTCTGCGCCCGAAAAGCAAGAGAGTTGGCGACGCGTCTGGCTGCGTCGGGCTTTGTCTGCGTAGAGGCCGCCCCGGCCTTGCGTGCTGACACATCGCCACCGGCCTCTGACTTTGTGGTTGAGGCAAAGCGCGCCGAGACAGAACCGGAAGCCGCAGCGTCGGACCCCGCGCCGCAGGAGACGCTGATGGAAGAGCCCGCCCCGGTCGAGGTTGCGGCAGCCGAACCCGCGCCCTCCGAACCGCCAGCGGCGGCTACAGAACCTCTTGCGGCAAATCATGTTGCAACTGAAGACGAGACTGGCGCGCTCGAAGATGAAATGAGCAGGATTCTCGCGCAGCCTGTTGCTGAACCGATCACAGGCGAACCTGCGCAATTGGTGGCGCAACGTTCGCCGCCGCCCTCGCAGCCGCAAGCAACTCCCGTGGGGCGCATGGTTGGCGCCGAACCGGAAGAACCGCGTCCCGCGATTGAGGTGACGCAGGCAAGCTTGCAGGAGACTGCCCCCGCGCCTGAGGCCAACCCAGAACCCGAGACGAAAACCGAGCCTGCGCCGCAGCCGGCAGCCGCGCCGCAGCAGGCGAAGAAGACGGAAGCGTCAAAACTGCGCGAACCGGCCGATGTCATTCGCGCCACGCTGCGGGCTCAGATCGCGGCCTGGAATGAGGGCGATCTTGACGGCTTTATGGACGCCTACTGGAAAAGCGATGATCTGAAATTCGTATCCGGCGTGAATGTCACCAAAGGCTGGAACGCCACCATGAAACGCTATCGCGATCGTTACGCGGGAGGCGAGGGTCTTGGCCAGCTTGGCTTCGAGAAGCTCGATGTGGAAATGCTCACGGATGACGTTGCGACGGTGACAGGGCGTTTCAATCTTGCGCGTGGCGGCGAAACTTCAAGCGGGGCCTTTTCGCTTGTGATGCGCCGCGACGCAGGCGCCTGGAAGATCGTCCACGATCATACGACGCCCGATCCTGCGCCGTAAGTCGCGCTCAGGCGAGTTTCACGAATTTCGCGATGTCTTCCGCGAGCTCATGGAACGTTTTCGCGGCGGCATGATCGGTTGCAGCGACAGGCCGTCCGTCATCGGAGGCCTGACGCAAATCCGGGAACAATGGAATGGCTCCCATAAACGGAGCGCCTAATTCTTTCGCCGCGCGTTCTGCGCCGCCTTCTCCGAACAGAAACTGTTTCGCGCCGTCCGGCCCTTCGAGCCAGGACATGTTTTCAATCACGCCGATCAACGGCGTCTCGGTCTGGCGGAAGAGATGCACGCCCCGGCGCACATCTGCCAGCGCCATTTCCTGCGGCGTTGAGACAATGACCGCGCCGGAGAGCTTTTTCGATTGAATGAGCGAGATATGCGCATCGCCCGTGCCCGGCGGCGTATCCACGAGAAGAATGTCGAGCTCGCCCCAATCCACATCGCTCATGAGCTGACGCAAGGCCCCCATCACCATGGGGCCGCGCCAGGCGACGGCCTGGTCCGGATCGAGAAGAAAACCGATGGACATGAGCTTGACGCCAAACGCCTCGAACGGGACGATCTTGTTGTCGCGCATTTGCGGTTTGCCATCGATGCCGAACAGGGTCGGCAAGGACGGCCCGTAAATGTCGGCGTCGAGAAGGCCGACTTTCAGTCCGCGAGCCGCAAGCGAAACGGCGAGATTTGCAGCAACGGTCGATTTGCCGACGCCGCCCTTGCCCGAGGCGATGGCGACCATGGATTTGACGCCGGAAAGCGCCTCGCCGGCGGTCTCAATGCGAGGCTTTTGTTTCAAGCCAAAAGGATTGTCATGGCCGCCGCCAGAGGGCTTTTGCTTTGCCTGCCCGGCGCTGTGGGCGGTGGCGACGGCGGAGACGCCTGTGACGCCCGGCACGGAGCGGGCCGCGTCTTCGGCGGCTTTCAGCAGTCCTTCGGCGGCCTGCCTGTCCCGATCCGGGACTTCCAGCGTGAAGCGGACACGGCCGCTGTCATCCGCGGAGAGCCCTCCTACGGCCCCGGCGGAGACGATATTGCGCCCGGAAGCCGGGTCTCTTATGGCGGAGAGGGCGGCGCGAACGCGCAGGATCAGGCTGTCAGGCAAGCGAGTATCCCTTGAAATCCTTCAAAAAAGCGCAGCGGGCGCGTTGCGCCCGGCAGATTCGGTAACATATATACGGCGCAAATCTGGTTCTTCCACCGGCGCCCGCCCAACAAAGGGTCGCGAGGGCGCTAAAATCTTCACGAGAGAGAGGCTTGAATGCCCTGGCAAGACAATTCCGGCAATCGCGGCGGCGGCCGCGGACCCTGGGGGCAACCGCCCCGCGGCGGCAATGGCGGCTCCAACAATAATGGCGGCGGCCGAGGCGAGCCGCCCGATCTCGAAGATCTGCTCCAGGCATCCCGTCAACGTCTGAAGCGCGCGTTCCCGCAAGGCGGGCGTGGCGGCGGCGGTCAAGGCGGCGGCGGCGGTTTTCAGCTCAACAAATCTACTGGCGGATTGATCGCCGGCGGTCTCGTCGCCCTGTGGCTGATCAGCGGCTTCTATCAGGTCGACACAAAGGAGCTCGCGGTCGTCACAACCTTCGGCGAGTATCAAAGGGTGACCGGGCCGGGCCTGCATTGGCGGTTTCCATCGCCCATTCAGAATGTGCGCAAGGAGCCGGTTGAAACGCAGAATGAAATGTCGATCCCGGCAACGACGCGCCGCGGCGGCGCTATTCCCGAAGGTCTCATGCTCACCGGCGACAAGAATATTGTCGACGTAGCTTTTGTCGTGCAGTGGAAAATCAAATCCGGCCGCGTGGCTGACGAGGGCGACGACCTGCCGGGTGTCGCGCAGTATATTTTCAATATCGACAATCCTGAAGATTTGGTGCGCACGATCAGTGAAGCCTCCATGCGTGAGGTCGTCGGCCGCAACACGCTTGATTACGTTCAGACGGAAGGGCGCGCGGAAGTGGCTCAGGAAAGCAAGGAGCTTATTCAGTCCGCTCTCGACGCTTATGAAGCCGGCATTGAAATCAACCGCGTCAACCTCACCCTGGCGGAGCCGCCCACCGATGAGGTTAACGAGGCGTTTCGCGACGTTCAGGCTGCGGAACAAAACCAGGCTACGGTTATTCAACAGGCGCGTCAGTACACAAACCAGGTCGTGCCGGAAGCGCGCGGTCAGGCGCAGCGTATTCTCGAAGAAGCCGGCGCCTATGCGGCGGAACGCACAGCCGATGCCCGCGGTCAGGCCGCTCGCTTCAACGAGATTTACGCCGAATACGCCCAGGCGCCGGAAGTCACGCGCCAGCGCATGTATCTGGAAACCGTGGAGCGCGTTTTAGGCGACATGGACAAGATCATTGTCGAGGAAGGCGCGGGCTCGGGGGTGGTGCCTTATCTGCCTCTTGATCAGGTGCGCCGACAGCAGCAAGGAGGGAGCAACTAAAATGAACAGATTATCTCTTCCCCTCATAGGCATCGTTCTTGCCGTGGTGCTCGTCATCCTGTTCAACTCGGCGTTCATCGTTCCTGAAACGCATTCGGCGCTGGTGTTCCGGTTCGGCGAACCGAAAAATCAGTACACGGAGGCGGGATTGCGGTTCAAAACGCCTTTCATCGAAAATGTCCGCTTTATCGACCAGCGAAACCGCAATCTCGATCAGGAGCCGACGGAAATTATCGCCCGCAATCAGGAACGCCTGATTGTCGACGCCTTTGCGCGTTATAAAATTACCGATCCGTTGCTGTTCTATCAGCGCGTCAGCAATGAAGAGCGCGGCGAGCGGCGCCTCGGGTCCATTCTCGAAGACTCGATCCGCGCCGTGCTCGGCTCCGTCACGGTTGACGAAATCATCTCCGAACGGCGCAGCGAGCTGATGGGGCAGATTCAGGAGCAGCTCACGACATCTGCCCGTCCCCTTGGCGTCGAAATTATTGATGTGAAGATCCGCCGGGCTGATCTTCCGCAGACGAACTCTGAGGCGGTGTTTCAGCGCATGATCGCCGAACGCCGGCAGCTCGCCCAGCAATATCGCTCCGAAGGTAATGAGCGGGCGAACCAGATTCGCGCCCAGGCCGACCGTCAGGTCATCGAGATCAAGGCCCAGGCCGAAGAAGAAGCGCAGAAAATTCGTGGCTCCGCGGACGCGCAGCGAAACGCGATTTTCGCCAGCGCCTACGGCAAGGATCCGGAGTTCTTCGCCTTCTACCGCTCGCTGCTCGCATACGAAGAAGCGCTGCAGGACGGTGAAACCACAATCCTGCTCTCGCCGGAAAGCGAATTTTTCCGGTATTTCAATAACTTGCAAGGAAACCGTCAATAAATCCGCTGTGTTCGGTCAAATTGATGCGAAATCGGCCCGCCCGCCCGCAAGAAAGTTTGCGGGCGGGCGGCTTTGCGTTAACCTGATAAATCTAAGGTTTGGTTCCGGGGAAAGAAGAGGCGGTTATGGCTCGTTTGGGAGTTGTTCGGGGGCTCTTGGTTGGAATTCTGGCGACGGCGGCGCTTTTGGCTGGCCCCGTTGCTGCGGCGCCAGGGCGCGGCGCGCCTGACAGTTTCGCCGATCTTGCTGAAAAGCTGACGCCGGCAGTGGTCAATATCTCTTCGGCCCAGCGTGCGCGCGGCGGCCGCGCCAGCGGCGAACTGGCGCCGCTTCAGCGCAAGTTCAATCAGCCCGCAGTCTCGCTGGGCTCGGGGTTCATCATCGATCCGGAAGGCATTGTGGTCACCAATAATCATGTGATCGACAACGCCGAGAACATCACCGTGACGCTTTGGGACGGCCGCGAAATTTCCGCGGTTGTGAAGGGACGCGACCGTGAAACAGATCTTGCGGTTCTTCAGCTCGAAGGCGGCGGCCGCTTTCCTTATGTGGAGTTCGGCGATTCCGATGCGGCGCGCGTGGGCGACTGGGTCATCGCCATCGGCAATCCTTTCGGTCTTGGCGGGACGGTGACGGTGGGCATCGTGTCGGCGCGCAATCGCGACATTAATTCGGGCCAGTATGACGATTTCATCCAGACGGACGCCGCCATCAATCGCGGCAATTCCGGCGGCCCGCTTTTCGATATGGACGGCAAGGTCGTTGGCGTGAACACCGCCATCTACTCCCAGACCGGCGGTTCGGTCGGCGTCGGCTTCGCTGTGCCGGCCGATCTGGCGGATACCGTGGTCACGCAGCTTTTGGATTACGGCGAAACCCGGCGCGGCTGGTTGGGCGTGTCTATAGATGACGTGACGCCGGAACTTGCATCGTCGTTGAAGCTGCGCACGCCCGTGGGCGCGGTCGTCACGGTCGTTCGTCCGAACAGCCCGGCCTCCGACGCCGGGCTTGAGCCCAACGACGTCATTCTGGAATTCAACCGCCGTGAGATCGAAAGCGTTCGCGACCTGACGCGGGCGGTCGCGGACACGCCCATCGGCACGACTGTACCCATGGAAGTCTTGCGCGACGGCCGTCGTATGACGGTTCGGGTGAGGGTCGATCGCCGGGAAACGAGAATGCTCGCCGCAAACAGCGCGAACATCTTGCCGGCCAACGCGGCGCGCGGCTCCGGCCTGACATTGCAGGAAGCGACCGATGACGTGCGCCAGGCCTATGGCTTGCCGCCGACAGTGCAAGGGGTGGTCGTCACGGCTGTCGATCCTGAAAGCGCCGCCGCAATCGTTTTGCAGCCGGGCGATGTCATTCTCGAAATCGGCTGGGAGCGCGTGACGCGTCCTTCCGCCGCTGTCGACAAGCTCGGCAAGCTGAGAAATCTCAATAGCGGTCCGGTGCAGATCTACGTGCAGCGCGGCGATCTTCTGTTTTACGAATCGCTGCGGCCGTAAGGCTTCTAGGCTGCAAATTCCGATTTTGGGATGCCCTGAAGAAAGAGCAGGGCGGTGAGATCGCCATGAGTGATCCGCGCCTCTGCCGATTGCGCGACCGCCGGTTTCGCGCGGAACGCAACGCCCAGCCCTGAACGCGCCATCATGGCGAGATCGTTGGCGCCGTCGCCCACTGCTATGGTCTCGGCAAGCGGCACGTCATGTTTTGCAGCGATCGCCTCCAGCGCTTCGAGTTTCGCAGCCTGGCCTAAAATGGGGTGTTTGACCTTGCCGGTGAGCTTTCCGTTCTCGATCAGCAATTCATTGGCCTGCTGATGAATGAAGCCGGCCCGCTGCGCCACTCTGGATGTGAAAAAGGTAAAGCCGCCGGAAACGAGCGCCGTGACGGCGCCCCTTTCATTCATGGTCTGGACAAGCGTCTGCGCGCCTGGCGTCAGGGAAATGTGCTTGGCGAATGTTTCTTCCAGGACGCTTTCGGAAAGTCCCTCCAGCATGGCGACCCGTTCCGTAAGCGCGCCTTCGAAATCGAGTTCGCCGCGCATGGCTTTGCCGGTGATCTCCGAGATTTCTTTTCGCTTGCCGGCGAATGCGGCAAGTTCGTCGATGCATTCCTGCTCGATAATCGTGGAATCCATGTCCGCGATGAGGAGCTTTTTGCGGCGATTGTCGGCCGGGACGATATTGGCGTCGACCCGCGCATGAATGGCGATCTCGGCGATTTTCGGCAGGAAATCCGGTCTCGGATGCTCCTCAAGGGCGATGTCGTAGGCCTCGCCAGGGGCGAGTTCCGAGGGCGCGTCCGCCGCGCGATAGGGCTCGACAACATGAAGAAACCGATCCAGCAACGCAGGGCTGATCGGCTCTTTCGACGGGTTCGTGATAAGCGAAAGAACAAATTTCATACGGGTTTGATTCGTGAAAACACCGGGCCTCATCTTCATCGCAGGACCGACCGCCAGTGGCAAATCGGCGGCCGCGTTGTCGCTTGCCCGGGCCCTTGACGGCGAGGTCGTCAACGCTGACGCCATGCAAGTCTATGGTGATTTGAATGTTATAACAGCCCGACCAACAGCCGATGATCGGGACCAAGCGCCGCACCATCTTTATGGTGTAATTCAAGGGTTTGAACGTTTCTCCGCCGGGCGCTGGGCGCGGCTGGCCAAACAAGTGTTATATCAATGCGATGCGCACGGGAAAGTTGCGCTGGTGTGCGGCGGAACCGGTCTTTATTTCCGCGCCCTGGAAGAAGGGCTCTCGCCCATCCCTGACATTCCCCAAGAGACACGGGCTGCGGCCGAGGCGCGGCGGCGCGAGGTTGGGCCGGAAGCCTTTCGTGAAGAAGTTGTCGCCCGCGACCCCGCTATGGCGCGATTGCCGGCGGGGGACGCCCAGCGGCTGATGCGCGCCTGGGAGGTCCTTGAGGCGACGGGCAAGCCGCTCTCATGGCATCAGGCGCAACCGCGCGTTCCGCTGATCGATAAGGTCGATGCGCGCATCGTCATCGAACCGCCCCGGGACGTTCTTTACGCCCGCTGCGATGCGCGCGCTGCAGCTATGATGGCGGAGGGCGCCGTGGAAGAGGTTAGGGCTCTTCTTGAGCGAGATCTCGATCCTGACCTGCCGGTGATGAAGGCGCTTGGCGTGCCGGAAATCGCCGCCATGCTGCACAGTGAGATCGACGAACAGGGGGCGCTGGAAATGTTGCAGCAGAATACCCGTCGCTTCGCCAAGCGACAGCTCACCTGGTTCCGAAATCAGGCGTCCGACTGGCCGCGCGCTGAAAATGCTAAAGAGGCGGAGTCCCGCATTCTCGAACAGCTCAGAGCGTTTTCCGCGAAAGTGTGAGCGTGTCGGGTTTTCGAGAAGGCGACCAGACAAAACCCAGCTCACCACAACGTGACGCGGCGTTGCGACGATCTGCGCTAAACTCGCGCCAGCGGCAGGAGGAGACGACCATGAAAAACATACTGACCGGCGCGGCGTTCGCCATCGCGTCGATGATCTCGACGGCCTATGCAGGCCCTGTGGAAGAGATGCTGGATGTGGATCGTGCATTCGCCGCAATGGCGCAAGACCAGGGTGTTCCAGCCGCCTTCGCCGCTTATGCGGCCGAGGATGTGCGCATGTTCCCTGAAGGCGGCGCTCCTTACACAGGCCGCGACGCGCTGATTGAACGCTTTTCAAGCTGGCCTGAAGGCGCAACGCTTTTATGGACCCCCATGGACGGCGTAGCGGCGCCCGGCGGCGACTTCGGTTATACTTGGGGCGCCTATGTCTTCACAGCGCAGGGCGAAGATGGCGAAACATCCTCATACGGAAAATATGTCTCCATCTGGCGCAAGGATGACGGCGAATGGAAATTCATCGCCGATATCGGCAATCAGGGGCCGGCGCCTGAAGCGGAAGATTAGGCCGGCGTCAGGAAAAGGTCGCGCTCTTTTTGCCGGCGTTCTGTCAAATACGGGACCGACTGGAGCTCGCCATTCACGCGCACGCGGTTATGAATAAGAAATCCGTCCGCCGCGCCGTCGTAGTCGCCGGCGTTAATCCGTTCAAGGACGGTCGTCCGTGAAAAGCCGCTTTCTCCGAGATTGTAGGCGAGCGACACCATGGCGGAAAACTGGTTCTCGTTCACGGGGACCGTCACCAGTCTTCTGACCGTATCTTCCGATGCGCGCACGTCTTCGCGCAGCAATTGCTCAGCCTCTTGTTCGGTGATGGTCATGCCGGCTTGCGCCGTGCGTCTATGGCCGTAGCCGATGAGCCATTCCCCGCCCGCCTCGTAAGCTTCCAGACGCAACCCTTCGCTATCCTTGATGATTTGAAGCCCGGCGTCATTGATGCGCAGCTCTGAAGTCGCTGTCGCGCCCTGATCGTCCGAAGCGGGTTGGCGCGCCGGCGGCGCCGGGTCGCTGGCTGAGGGCTCAGCGTCGCTTGTCTGGTGTTCCGTTTCGACGCCGCTTTCCGGGATCGGTTCATCGAGCTTGTCGAACCATGCGTCGATAGCGGAAAAACCGCCATCGGCGGCGGACCTTGCCCAGCCCGGCAGGCCGTAGCGATCGCCCATAAACATCCCCAGAACGAAAAACAGCAGCCACAGAACCAGTCTGAAACGCATGGAACTCCCCCTCCTTACCCCGGCCCGCAGGGCGCAGACTTTCCCCATCTGAATGCTGGCCTTTTGCCGCAGAAAGCGCAATTCACGCTTTTAGCAGGTTAATGCTTGATTGCTTTCATGGGGTGCTGGCGTTATTAAATCACATCATATGGCGGGCCGTCCGGGGATGGAGAAGACCGGTCCTTTGGGTAGAATGGCGTCTGGTCTGGGATTCGGTCGGGCGCGCCGGACTTAACTGCGCGGCGGGGAGCGCTATGGCCGGTTCAGCGTAAAAGCGGGACCCATCAGGGTATGGTCGAGTTTCTGCGCCGTCTGGGGCGCTTTTTGACATCCATGGACGCCAAGGCGATCACCTCCCTTGCGGTGTCCCTGTTTCTGTTGGCGTTCGTCATCTTGATGCTCGCCTATGGCCAGCAGTGGCTTAATCTTGAGCAGGAAAACCAGGACAAGCTGAACCGCATGCTGGCCGAGGTTGCGGAGTCGCCCTTCGCCGTGCTCGGCGTGATGTCGATCTTCGCCTTTCTGGCGCTGACGGGTTTCCCTCAAATCCTCCTGATTACAGCGACTGTCATTGTCTTCGGACCCAAAAACGGCGCATTTTATTCGTGGTTGGCGACCATGGCGAGCGCGACGCTGACCTTCGGGCTCGGCCATTTTCTCGGGGGGCGCTGGGTCCGGCGCTTTGGCGGCGAGCGGGTGCAGCGCACCATCGACTTCATAGGCCGGCACGGCATTCTCGCGAGCGGTCTTGTGCGCGTCGTGCCGTCGGCGCCGTTCATCGTCGTCAACGCCGCCGCCGGCGCGGCGCATATCCCCATGTGGAAATACTGGGCCGGCACGGGCGTCGGCATAATTCCGAAAATTCTTTTGGTGGCGGGGCTTGCGGCCTTCACGCCGGATGCGAACGCGCTGAAAGACGGCGTCGCCGGTCTGGTCGATTTCTTCACCACCAGAGATCCGGCCCATCTGTCGATCGTGGCGCTGATCGTCATCGGCTGGCTTGGCTTCCTGATCCTGGTGCGCTGGCTTTACCGCCGGCTTCGAAAGCAGGACCATGGGGATTAAGAAAGTCTGCGGGCGTTAAAGAATCTTGGTAGACCGTAAATGGAACAGCGCCGAAAATACCGGAAAAAGCCAGCGTTTCGGGCTTTTGTTGACGATTTAGGAACGCATTAAGGATAAGACCGTCCGTGAATTTCTGTACCTGCAAATAGGACCAGCCCAATGCTTTCCACTTTGTTCGGCATGCTTTCCGCGGACATGGCCATCGATCTCGGCACGGCCAACACGCTCGTTTACGTCAAAGGCCGGGGGATCGTTCTTAACGAGCCTTCCGTCGTCGCCATCGAAACCCGCCAGGGGCGCAAGATCGTCCGCGCTGTCGGCAATGAGGCGAAGGAAATGCTGGGCCGCACGCCCGGCGAGATCGAAGCGATCCGTCCCATGCGCGACGGCGTCATCGCCGATTTCGAGGTCGCCGAGGCGATGATCAAGCACTTTATTCGCAAGGTTCACAATCGCCGGTCCTTCGCGTCGCCGCGCATCGTTGTCTGCGTGCCCTCTGGCGCCACGGCGGTGGAGCGCCGCGCCATTCAGGAATCGGCCTTGTCCGCCGGCGCACGCAAGGTCGAACTTATCGAAGAGCCCATGGCGGCCGCCATCGGCGCCGGGCTTCCGGTGACCGACCCGACGGGCTCCATGGTCGTCGACATCGGCGGCGGCACCACGGAAGTTGCGGTCCTGTCGCTCGGCGGCATTGTTTATTCGCGCTCGGTGCGCGTTGGCGGCGACAAAATGGACGACGCGGTCGTCGGTTACATTCGCCGCATGTACAATCTCCTGATCGGCGAGGCCTCGGCGGAGCGGATCAAAAAGGAAGTCGGATCGGCCATGATCCCGACCGAGGGCTCAGGCGTCACCATTCAAATCAAGGGCCGCGATCTCATGCATGGCGTGCCCAAGGAAGTCCGCATCGGCGAGGCGCAGGTCGCCGAAGCCCTTGCCGAGCCGGTGAGCGCCATCATCGAGGCCGTCAAAGTCGCGCTCGAAGCGACGCCGCCGGAACTCGCCGCGGATATCGTCGACACCGGAATCATGTTGACTGGGGGCGGGGCGCTCCTCAAGAATCTCGATCAGGTTCTGCGTGACGAGACCGGCCTTCCGGTCTCGGTCGCCGATGACCCGCTCTCTTGCGTGGCGCTCGGCACGGGCGCGGCGCTTGAAAACACGAAAGCAATGCGCGGCGTTCTCTCTTCCGCAATCTAGGGCGCGACCCGGATGTAGCGAGCGTGAACGGCGCGACCAAACGGAATACGTTCGCTAGGCATGGAATATCTGGGGCACGACCGTAGGGAAGGGCTGGGACGCAAGGCGCATTCCCGCTTCGTCCTGATTTTGCTCATTCTCGTCTCGGTGTTGTTATTGCTGTCGAGTCTTTACTCGGCGCAGGCCTCGGTTTTCAAAAAAGCGCGCGAAGGCGTGATGGATGCGGCCTCGCCCGTGCTCACGCTCTTTTCCGGTCCCATTTCCTATGTGAACGGCGTCTTCGGATCGGTCGGCGACTATTTCAATGTGATGGAGCAGAACAAGGCGCTGCGTGAGGAAAACGCGGAGCTTCGCCAGTGGATGAACGAAGCGCTTGAGCTGCGCGAGACGATAGCGACTTATGAAGCCCTTGAAGGTTATATGGCGCCGCCCGAGGCGCAGCCCATCAGCGCTTTCGTGATCGGCGAATCCAATGACGCCTTTGCGCGCTCGATGATCGTCAATGCCGGGCGAACCAACAATGTGGAGGTCGGACACGCCGTCGTCGATGAGAACGGCCTCGTCGGCCGGATTGTTGAGGCGGGCGGCGACGCCTCGCGCGTCCTCCTTCTGACGGACATTCAAAGCCGCATTCCTGTCTATATCGAGGGCGCGGATGTGGAGGGCATTCTCGTCGGCAACACCCGCGCCCGCCCGGTCATCAGTGTTACGGCGCGGGCCGATGAGGTGGATGTTGAAACGGGCGAGCGAGTGCTGACCTCCGGCGCGGGCGGGGCCTTGCCGCGCGGGCTTCCCGTCGGCGTGGTGACGGGGCAAAATCGCAGCGAAATCACCGTCGACCTTTACGCCAATTACGCCCGCACGCGCATGGTGCGGGTCATCAATTACGAATTCCCCGCCGTCGATCCGGTCGCTGACGAGGCTGCAGACGACGCTGCAGATGACGCCGGCGATGGGGCTGAAGATGCGGCCGGCGGCGCTTCTGTTGAAGCTGGCGGGCAAACGCCGGCGGAGGGCTAGGCCCATGGGCTATCGCGCCGAAAATCTTTTCCGGCTCATGAAGGCTGCGGCGCCGACCTTTCTCGGCCTCTTGGGCGTGCTCGTGCTTGCAGCGCCCATCCGCCTGTTCGAAGGCTTTGCACCGACGCCCATTATTCCGCTGGTCATCGTTTTTTTCTGGTCGGTTTACGGGCCGGATTACCTGCCCCCCTTGAGCGTCTTTTTCATCGGTCTTTTACAGGATTTGTTAACCGGCGGGCCCCTGGGGCTTTGGCCGGCGGTTTACCTTGTCACGCAATTCATCGTGATGTCCCAGCGCGCCTATTTCCTCGGACGCGAACAAAAGGTCGTCTGGATCGGTTTCGCCTTTGCAGCGCTGGGCGCAGGCCTTATCTTATGGCTTGTTATGAGTTTGATGTCCGGCGTGTTGTTGCCTTTGCGTTTCCTGTTGCTGCAGCTTGCGGCCACGATCGCCATCTATCCGCTATTCGGCGCTGCTTTCGGCGAACTGCACCGCCGCGTTCTGGTGGAGGTGTAGAAAATGGCTGGCGTCAACACCCATGATCCCGAACGTCAGGAAATGGTCTCCCGCCGCACCATGTTGTTCGGCGGCGGGGTCACGCTGCTATTCGGCGGGATCGCCACAAGGCTCTATCAGCTTCAAATCGCCAATCATCAGAAATATCTCGATCTCGCGCAGGAAAATCAGTTCAATCGCAGGGTGCTGACGCCCTTGCGCGGCGAGATCGTCGATCGTTTCGGCGACCCGCTCGCCTCGAACCGCAAAAATTTCCGCGTTCTCCTCGTGCCCGAGCAGGCCCGTGACGTGGACGCCATTCTCGACAAGATCAACAAGATCACGCCCGTCAGTGAAGAAAAACGCGCGCGCATCATGCGGGAAATCCGCCGCCGCGGCGCCTTCACGCCGGTGCAGATCGCCGACAATCTCTCCTGGGAGAATTTCTCGAAACTGAATTTCGAATTGCCGCATCTGTCGGGCGTGCTTCCCGATGTCGGCGAGACGCGGGACTATCCTTACGGCGCCGATGCGGCCTTCGTGATCGGCTATGTGGGCGCGGTCACCGAACGCGACCTGGCTTCGGAAGAAAGCGATGAAGAGCGCGTGTTGTTGCGCCAGCCTGGTTTCAAGGTTGGCCGGGAAGGGCTCGAGCGCACCTATGAAGAGGAGCTGCGCGGCGAAGCCGGCGCAATGAACGTCAAGATCAACGCCCATGGCCGCGTGATCGAGGAACTGGCCAATAGCGCCGTGCCGCCGGTGCAAGGAAAAACGCTGACGCTGACCATCGATTCCGAGTTGCAGGCGCAGGCCATGGAGATTCTGTCGAAGCCTGGCGAGCGCATGCCGGACGAGCCGCAAAGCGCGGCCGCGGTCGTGATGGATGTGGTGACCGGCGACATTCTCGTTCTCGCCTCGACGCCGGCGTTCAATCCGAATGATTTCAATGTAGGCATCGACCCCGATCTCTGGAAAGAGCTTAATCAGAGTCCTTACAAACCGCTCTTGAACAAGCCCCTGTCAGGCGTTTATCCGCCAGGCTCCACTTTCAAGCTGATCTCGGCGATTGCCGCCCAGCGGGCCGGCGTCAAACCGAACCACAGCGTCTATTGCAGCGGCCGCGTCTGGTACGGAAACCGCTATTTCCACTGCTGGAAGCGGGGCGGCCACGGCAACGTCAATATGAAAGACGCGTTGAAGCATTCCTGCGACACGTTCTTTTACGACGTCGCAAAAACGCTCGAGATCGATCTCCTTGCGGAAACGGCGCGCAAATTCGGTCTCGGCCAGACCTATGAGCTCGGCATTCCGGGCCAGCAGCGCGGCGTCATTCCGGATCGTGACTGGAAACGCGAATATTTCGCCGGCAACCCGGCCCAGCAGCCCTGGTTTCAGGGCGAGACGCTCTCCTGCATCATCGGTCAGGGCTATGTGACGTCGACGCCGCTGCAGCTTGCGGTCATGTCTGCGCGTGTTGCGACGGGAAGGGCCGTTCGACCGCGCCTAGTGCGCGCCGTGGGCGATCTAATCTTGCCGGCGCCCGAGGCGCCGCTCGTCGATGTCGATCAGGATTATCTCGCCGTGGTGCGCGCCGGCATGAATGCGGTCACCAATGAATATGGAACGGCCGCGCGCTCGCGCATCGACGATCCCGACTGGCAACTCGCCGGCAAGACCGGCACCAGCCAGGTTTACGCCATTACCGCGGAAGACCGCGCACGCGGCCTCGCCGAACCGGAAGACCTGCCCTGGGCGCGGCGCGATCACGCCCTCTTCGTATGCTACATGCCGTATGAAAATCCGCGTTACGCCTGTTCTGTGGTTGTCGAGCACGGCATTGGCGGCTCGCGCGCCGCAGGGCCGAAAGCGCGCGACATCATGAAGGCTGTCGCGGAAAAAGATCCTGCATCCCGCGCGCCGCTCGATCCGCGCACGCTCGCCCGCGCAGCCGGCGTCAGGGAGAGTTAGGCCCCCATGTCCTCCATCATCCTTCCCGGCCGGCGTCGCGGATTTCGCGACAAGTTCTCCCGCCTTCACTGGCCGCTGATCATACTGCTCACCATGATCGCAGGCGCGGGCGTCATCACGCTTTACTCCGTCGCGGAAGGCAACTGGCAGCCCTGGGCCATGAAGCACGGGCTGCGTTATCTGGCCGCCCTGGGCATTCTGATCGGCGTCGCGATGGTTCCGATCCGTTACTGGATGGCGCTCGCCTATCCCACCTATTTTGCGGCGCTGATTGCGCTGGCGCTTGTGCCGTTCATCGGCGAAGTGAATATGGGCGCGCGGCGCTGGATCGAATTCGGCGGTTTGCAGTTCCAGCCCTCCGAAGCCATGAAGATCGGCCTCGTCCTGGGGCTCGCGCGCTATTATCAGGGGCTGCGCGCCGAGCAGGTGTCGCATCTTCTCTATCTTATTCCCCCTGCCTTGATGGTCGGGGCGCCCGTGGGACTGATTTTCATTCAGCCCGATCTCGGCACGGCGCTTCTGCTTGCAGCGACGGGCGCCATTATGATCTTTGTGGCGGGTCTTTCCTGGCGCATCGGCTTTCTCGGCATAGTCGGAGCCATCGCCGGGGGCTACGCTGCCTACCGGTTCGATGTCTTGAAAGAATATCAGCTTAGACGGATCACCACCTTTCTCGATCCCGAACGCGATCCCTTGGGTCAGGGCTATCACCTGTTGCAGTCGAAAACCGGGATCGGCTCCGGCGGTTTGACCGGCAAAGGTTTTATGGAAGGCACGCAGGCGCAGCTAAAATTTCTGCCGGAAATGCAGACCGACTTCATCTTCACAGTTTTCGGCGAAGAGTTCGGCTTTGTGGGCGCTGTAGGCCTCTTGTTGCTTTATCTCGCTGTCATTTTCGCGGGTCTGTCCATCGCCATGCAGTCGAAGCTGCATTTTGCGCGCATGATGACGATCGGCGTCGTGGCGACCTTCACGCTGTATGTGCTCATCAATACGGGCATGGTCATGGGACTGGCGCCCGTGGTTGGCGTGCCCTTGCCGCTCGTCTCCTATGGCGGCACGGTGATGCTGACGATTATGGCCGGCTTCGGTCTGGTCATGAGCGCCTATGTCCATCGCGATCAGGACATGTATCGCTCAGGCGATTCTCTATAAGATCAATATTGCGCAAGATGCGCTTCGAAATGCACGCAGAAAAGGTCGAAACACGTTTGGGCCTCGGTGAGCATTTCAGCGGCTGCCGCGGCGTCGCCGGCCCGGCAGGCCTGTTCGATGGCGGCGGCTGTTTCGGCCAGCATCTGGGCGCCGACATTGGCGGCGGATCCCTTCACCGCATGGGCGGTTCTATAGGCGTCTTCGAGGGCGCCGCCGCGCACCCCATCAGTGAGCATTGTCAAAAGGTCGGTCGTAGAACGCTGAAACGCTTCCAGAATCGCCCGCGTGCCATCGACGCCGGCAGCCGAAATCAGGCTGTCGATCTGCTCCATTTCGATGGTCGCTGTGCTGTTCGCCTGCGCTTCTGTCACCCTCTTTGTCCCCGTTCTCCGCGTATCAGCGCTTATTTTGCGCCTTTTTCGGTCTCTTGCCCGAGACCTGCCACCCTTTTACGAGTGGGCAATTGAGCAATATTTGCTAACAAACGTAAAAATTTGTCTAAAATCGCGGAATACGCCACTTTGGCGTCCAAGATTTAAGGGGAACTCTCTATGCAAGGTACAGCGGGCGAAGGCGCCCATTGGTCCTCACGGGCCGCCTTTATTATGGCCGCCATCGGCTCCTCAGTGGGGCTCGGCAATCTCTGGCGCTTTCCTTATGTGGCGGGCGAAAACGGGGGCGGAGCGTTTGTCCTGTTTTACGTCATCTGCGTCGCGGTGATCGGCGTTCCGGTGCTGGTCGCCGAGCTGTTTATCGGCCGGCGGGGCGGCATGTCGGCGGTGGGCAGCGTCGTCAAGATCGCAAAAGCCGAAGGGCGCTCGCCGCTCTGGTCCTTACAGTCCTGGATCGGCATGCTGGGCGCTTTCATCATCTTAACCTTTTATTCCGTCATTGCCGGCTGGGTGCTCGCCTATGTGGTCATGATCGGCGGCGGCCTTATCACGTCCATCGGGGCGAACGGGCTGGCCGGGATCGCGGCGCCGGCTTTTGAAAGCCTGACCGAAGAGCAGGTGAGCGCCAAGCTCGGAGAACTCCTGAACGATCCGACGCGGATGATCATCTTTCACGGGATCTTCATGGCGATCACCGTCATGATCGTCATGCGCGGGATCAAGGGCGGCATCGAGGCGGCCGTGACCTATCTCATGCCCACCTTTTTCATTCTTCTGATCGTCCTGTTCTTCTATGCGCTCGCCACCGGCGACCGGGGGCAGGGGCTCGACTTCCTGCTCGGCGTGCGCCTCAGCGACACCGTGCTTGAAGACGGAACCATACGTCGCGGCCTCCTTCATGGTATTCAGGACGGCTCGGTGATTTCCGCCGCGTTGGGGCAGGCCTTTTTCTCCATTGGCCTTGGCTCTGCGTTGATGGCGACATACGGCGCCTATATGCGCGAGGATCAGGACCTGCCGCGGTCGTCCCGCCTCATCGCGATTGCCGATACGGGCGTTGGCATCGTCGCCGGTCTTGCGATTTTTCCGATTGTCTTCGCCATGGGCCTCGCCGCCGGCTCCGGTCCGACGCTGATGTTCCAGACCCTGCCGCTGGCCTTTCACGGCATGCCGGTGGGCGGGCTCTTCGGCCTGGCTTTCTTTGTGCTGGCTTTCTTCGCGGCGATCACGTCTTCGATTGCGCTTCTCGAAACCTCCACGAAATGGGTCGATGAACAAACAAAGAGCGATCGGCGGATTCTGTCGGCGGGCGGCATCGGTTTGACCGCTTTCCTGATCGGCGTCGCGAATGCGTTGAGTCAGGTGCCCGCTACGGGCCCCAATGGCGAAGACCAGTCGACATTTTGGAACACATGGCATCCTTTCGGCGATGTGACGCTGTTCCGTGACATGGAGCTGTTGAGTTTCCTCAGCGCGACAACGGACATCATCCTGCCCGTCGCCGGCTTCATTACGGCGGTCTTTGCAGGCTGGATCGTCTCCAGTTCTACAGCGCGCGAAGCCATAGGTTTCAAATCGGAAATCTGGTTCAAACGCTGGCGTTTTCTGATCCGCTGGGTGTGCCCGGTCGGCATTTTCGTCGTGATTTTCTATTCCGTCTTGTGGTTGCCTTACCTCGCGCCGATGGTTGGCGTTGGAACGGACTAAACGAGAGATAATGGATTGTGGAAAGGCCCGGCTGCAACAGCCGGGCCTTTTTAGTCTGTGTAAAGATTAATTCTGACTGGCGCGCAATTCAGGCCGTGTTGATCGTCACACAAAAAAATCGCCCCGCGTTAACCTTTCACCCCTTGCCATCGGGCTCGGCGCAGCGCATCCTGTTTTCAGGTTTCAATCAACGAGAGGAGGTGATCCGATGTCTAGTGATTTCTTAAAGCCTGTGAGGTCTTTGCGGAAAGAACACGCTTCGGAGCAGCCTTCGGGCGCTGTTTGACCGCCGGATTTGACGAGATCTTGAGGCCTCTGGGCTGAGGAAATCGCGGGAGCCCCGCAAACGGGTTCTTCAAGGGCCGCCTTTCAAAAGGGCGGCCCTTTCCTTTTCAGGCTTAGAGCCTTGCGGTGATCGTGAACCGTGCGTTGATGGGCGCGCCCGTCGAGATATTGTCGTTGCTGTGGGCGTCCGGGAAGTAATCTTCGTTGAGAAGGTTTTCCAGATTGACCTGCAGGCGCAGGCGATCGCTCAGGTCGTAATAAAGCGCGGCGTCGACGCGCACGAAGCTCGGGATCTCGACGGCGTTGTCCTCTCGGACGAAGAAGCTGTCCTGATAGGTGACGCCGGCGCCGAGGCCCAGCTTTTCCGTAATGCTGAACCTGTTCCACATGGAAAACATGTGCTCTGGGGTCTGGCGTGTCTTGTTGCCGTCGGTCCCGCCGCCGCCGACTATCGCAACCTCGCCGTCGAGATAGCTGTAGCCGGCGGAAACGGACCACCTGTCGGCAAGTTCGCCCGTGAGGCCGATCTCCAGGCCTTTCGTTTCCGAGCCGTCGATGACGATAATCTGCGCCGGGTCTTCCGGATCGACAGAGGTGAAGCTCTCGCGGTCGAGTTCGAAGATGGCGGCGGTGAAACTCAAATCGGGATTGATGTCCCACTTGGCGCCGATTTCCTTGTTCTTGAAGAATTGCGGGCGCGTGCTCGCGCTGTCCAGATCCAGAGAAAGAAACTGATCGCCGGAGCGCGGCAGGAATGTTTCGCTATAGCTTGCATAGAGTGAAATATTGCTCGCAGGTTTGATGATCGCGCCGAGCCTCGGCGTGATTTCCTCATCGGTCCGGCTGAACGCGCCAGCGCTCGCGAAGTCGTTTGCGTCGATCTCAAAGCGGTCATAACGGCCGCCAAGAATCAGAATGAAACGGTCGGTGATATCGATCTGGTCCTGAAGATAGACCGAGGTGAAGGTGACATTGGAAGCGGTGTTGCGCGCCGGATCGGAAAACGCGAAAGCCGGGATGACCAGCGGATCGGTAAAAGGAATAACAAGCTGATCATCGTCATTGACGGCGAAGACATTGTCGTTGCGCGCGTTGGTCGTATCCTGATCGCCATATTCGGCGCCGAAAAGCACCGTGTGCCCGAAGGGGCCCGTCTCGAATTCGCTTACAAGATTGGCCTGGATGATCAGGTTCTGGCGGTCGGTCACGTCCTGATATCCGTCAAGCGTGACCATGGCGGCGGCGGCGTCGAAACCGGCCGCATAGAGGTTTTGATAGAGCTTATCGTAGTCGGCATATTGGGCGGTGATATTGCCCCGCAGGAATTCCGAGAAGGAATGGTCTATCCGGCCACGCACAATATGGGCCTCTAGGGTGGTGCGGTTTTCGTCGGGAGACCCGAAGAACGTACTGTCAAACCCTTCAAGGGGAATGTCGGGACCGTTTGCGACAGAGACGGACGGCACGCCGCGATCGACGACGCGATCGTCGTTCACATATTCATATGACAACAGAAGTTCCGTATCGGGCGTCGCCTGGAACGAAAATGTCGGGTTCACCGCGTAACGCTCGCCATCGAAGAAATCGCGATGGTTGTTCAGGCCTTCATAGAAAGCATTCAGCCGGAAGGCGGCATTCTCGCTCAACCCATAATTTATGTCGGCCGAGACGTTATAAGCGCCGAAGGTGTCGATGCTTGTTCTTAGTCCTGTAAAGGTCCCGTCATAGTCTGGCTTTTTTGTCACGCGGTTGATGACGCCGCCGCCGCCGCCACGCCCGAACAGGAGAGCGTTCGACCCGCGCAGGATCTCGATCTGTTCGAGATTGTAAAGCGGGCGGAAATATTGAACGTCATCGCGCAAGCCATCGATAAAGAAATCGGCGGTCGTCTCATTGCCGCGAATGATGATGGCGTCGCGGTGGCCTTCGCCCTGGCTGATGGACAGGCCCGGCGTGTACCGCAACACATCGCCGATGTTCGAAAATGACTGGTCCTCGATCTGATCTTCCGAAATGATCGACAGACTCTGGGGGACATCGATGATGGGCGTCGGCGCCTTGACCGCATTGAGCTTGTCGAGGGAAAGATACCGGCCTTCCACTATGACTTCGTCTACGGCCGCAAGCTGAATCAGCGGCGCTTCCTCAGCGGCGGCGGTTGAGGCGGCGAGGGCCATGAGGGCGGCGGCGCCGTAAAGGCTGGATTTGATCATGGTCTTGATACTCTCTCGGGAGGAAAGGCGCAGAAATTGCGAGTAATTCGCATTTCCGCTAACTTTCTTGAGAATGATTGTCAATTGCGGCAGATCAACCAAGCGATTTTGCCGCGCGGACTGTCCAAATCGGCGGCCGAAGCAGGCCCGCCGAGGCATGACAAAACTCCCGGTCCCCCCTACATCAGGCGGCGACACGAATTTGCGGAGGACCCATGGTCGCGAAACTGACGCCAGAAGCACGGAACGCTTTTTTCAAGGATCATCCCGGCTGGGCCGAAGTTGAGGGCCGGGACGCGGTCAAAAAGAGCTTCGCCTTCGACGATTTCAACGAGGCCTGGGGGTTCATGACCCGGGTGGCCCTCGCCGCGGAAAAGGCGGATCATCATCCAGAATGGTTCAATGTCTATAACCGGGTGGAAATCACGCTCACGACCCATGACGCCGGAGGCTTGTCCGAGCGCGATGTGAGCCTTGCGGGCTTTATCGAGGCCGCGGCAGGAGAGGGTGAGTAACGGCGGACGCGCGGCCACAAAAACGCCTTGCCCGCGCCTTCTATACGCCCGCGACGGCATCTAGTAAGATTTTGAATTCACAAGGGGATTGAATAAAAGATGGCGACAATCGCGCTTGTCGATGACGACGAAAACATCCTGACCTCCGTGTCCATCGCCCTTGAGGCGGAGGGGCACACGGTAAAGACATTTGAGGACGGCGCGGCGGCGCTTGAATATATCAACGCCACGCCGCCGGATATGGTGGTCTCCGATATCAAGATGCCCACTATGGACGGGATGGAGCTGTTGCGGCGCATCCGTCAGAATTCCAGCCTGCCGCTGATCTTCCTCACCTCCAAGGACGAGGAAATTGACGAAGTCCTGGGGCTCACCATGGGCGCCGACGATTATGTCAAAAAGCCCTTCTCCCAGCGGCTTCTCCTGGAGCGGGTGAAGGCGGTCTTGCGCCGCGGTCAGGCCGGCGAAACGCCAACCGAAGAAGAAGAAAAGAAAATCATGCGCCGGGGCGAGCTCACGCTCGATCCCATGCGCCACGCCTGCACCTGGAAAGGCCAGCCGGTGGTGCTGACCGTGACTGAATTCCTGATTCTTGAATCCCTCGCCCAGCGGCCGGGCTTCGTCAAAAGCCGCGACCAGTTAATGGATGCGGCCTATGACGATCAGGTCTATGTGGACGACCGCACCATCGACAGTCACATCAAGCGGGTGCGCAAGAAATTCCGTCAGGTCGACAAGGAATTCGATTCCATCGAAACGCTTTACGGCGTCGGCTACAAATATAAGGACGCCTGATCGGCAATGGATGAAGAGGGCGGCATCGGGCGGCGAAGGCGCGCGCCTAACCGTGCGCCCCCTCGCGCACCCATGGCGGTGTCGCGTCTGACGCTGACCATCGTCCTCGCCAATCTCATCGGCCTTGTCATTCTGTTGCTCGGTTCTTTTGCGCTGACGCAATATCGCGACGGTCTCATCCAGGCGAAGCTTGAAGGCGTGCGCGCTCAGGCGCAGATTATCGCTGACGTGCTGGCGCAGGTCGCCATCGACGAAACAACCTGCCAGCCGGTCGAGGCCTCCGACATCGCCCGGCAGGAATCGGAAGCCGTCTGCGCGCTTTCTTTGAGCCAGCGGGATGTGCGCGAAGTCTTCAACCGCGTCTGGGACAGCTTCGAAGGCCGGGTCCGCATTTTCAACGCGCCACAGACCTTCGCCGATCCGCCAGTGACGGATGCGCGGCAGTTGCTTCTTGAAGACGTGGTTTTGCGTCAGGATGAAATCGTTGCGCAGACATTGCCGCCCATAGACCAAACCGCATCCTTAATCGACAAGATCGAGGAGGAAGGTTTGTGGCGGCGCGTCTCCCGCTTCTTTTCGCAAGGCTATCGCGCCGAAGCGGCGCGGCGGACGCTGGAGGATGAGCTGAATGCGGCGCTGGCCTCATCGCCTTTCGCGGCGGAAAGAGGAGCGGCCTCGGTGCGCCTTGATGAGGAAGGCGAACTGGTCGCCTCTGTTTCCGTGCCCATCAGACGGGTGCAGGCGATCTATGGCGTCGTTACGGCGGAAAGCGGCGGCATCGATGCGCTGGTTGAGGATGCGCGCCTTTCTATTTTGCCTTTCTTCGGGTGGGCCGTGGCGGCGGCGATCTTGTCGTCTCTTTTGCTGACGACCATGATTGCGCAGCCCATTCGCCAGCTTGCCGTCGCGTCCGACAAGGTGCGCGAGGGCATCGCTGCGGCGGGGCGCGCGCGCATACCCGATTTCACCAACCGCAAGGATGAGATCGGCGAATTGTCAGCGTCTTTAAAATTGATGACGCAAGCGATTTATGCGCGTATCGACGCGATCGAAAGCTTTGCCGCCGATGTCTCTCATGAATTGAAAAACCCGCTGACGTCGATCCGCAGCGCCGCGGAAACCTTGCAGATCGCCAAGACGCCGGAGCAGCAGGCGAAGCTTCTGGCTGTCATTCAAAAAGACGTCGCCCGCATGGACCGGCTGATCACCGATATCTCCAACGCCTCGCGTCTCGATGCGGAACTTGCGCGCGAGAGCCGTGAGGCGATCGATCTGGCGAAACTGATCAAGGACATCGTCTCCATGTATGGCGAAACAACCAAAGAGGGGCAGGCGAACGTCATTTTCAACGAGCCGTTGAGCGCCGCTTACGTGCTCGGCAATCCGGGTGCGCTCGGTCAGGTCATCCGCAATCTCATTGACAATGCGCGGTCCTTCTCGCCGCCGGACGGCGAAGTCCGGGTCAGGCTCGATCCGCCCACAACGCGCACCGGTCTCGCCCGCATCACTGTTGAGGACGATGGTCCCGGCATTCCGCCGGACAACCTGGAATCGATTTTCAAGCGATTTTACACCAAACGGCCGGCCGGCTCGGCCTTTGGCAACAATTCGGGGCTCGGCCTCGCGATTTCGCGACAAATTGTCAATTCCCATGGCGGCCACATTCATGCTGAAAACAGGCATGCCGATCCGGAAAACCCTGACAGCGAGCGTAAAGGCGCGCGGTTCGTTATTGAGCTGCCCAGCAGTTAACGTCTTCCATTTTTTTGTGGACATCCGGGCGCAAACACGCACCATATCGGCTGTTTGAAGGAGTGGATGCGAACCGCATGATTGGTCTTGTCGTCGTCACCCATGGCCGCCTCGCGGAGGAGTTTTTGTCCGCCGCCGAGCATGTCGTCGGACCGCAGGAACAGGTGAAAGCCGTTTCCATCGGACCTGATGACGATATGGAAAAGCGTCGTCAGGATATCCTCGACGCGGCGAAAGCGGTGGAAAGCGGCGAGGGCGTCATCATTCTGACCGACATGTTTGGCGGCACGCCTTCGAATCTTGCGATTTCGGTGATGGAAAAAGCCAATGCCGAAGTGATCGCCGGGGTCAATCTTCCCATGTTGATCAAGCTTGCGTCCGCCCGCGCGGAGGACGATCTGCCCGAAGCGGTGAAAGCCGCGCAGGAAGCCGGCCGCAAATACATCAATGTCGCCTCCTGGGTGCTTTCGGGAGAGGCGGCGGATTAAGTGTCCGAGGAAAAAGAAGAGCCGGTCGTCGCCACCGTTGAGGTCTGCAACAATCTCGGCCTGCACATTCGCCCCTCGCGTCATCTTTCAGCGCTCGCCAAATCCTATGACGCGGAAGTCACCGTGCGGAATAACGACCGCACCGCGCTTGCCGATTCACAGCTCGACCTGTTGATGCTGTTGGCGAGCAAGGGCGCCAAACTTGAAATCTCCGCTACCGGTCCGCAGGCCGGCGAAGCCGTCGATTCCATCGTCAAGCTCGTGCAGGACAGGTTTGGCGAAAAGGATTAGGCGGACGGTTCAACCGTAATCGCCGACATGCTGACTGGCTGGCCATCGCGCAGGCGCTCGCCGCCGCGAATGACCACATTGTCGCCGGGCGCGATCTCGCCGATCACCTCGATGTAACCGCCATCCGCGGCGCCAAGCTCCACATCGACGCGCTTGGCGGTCTTATCTTCGCTGATGACGAAGACGCTAATGCGATCAGCACGCAGAACAAGCGCGTCCCGCAGCACCGCCGTCACCGTGCGGGGGCGGTCGGAGGGGAGGTTCACGCGCACCGCCGAGCCGATATACCAATCGGTTTCCGGCAGTTCGAGACGGATTTCGAGCATGCGCGAGCGTTCGTCGCCAACCGGCACAACGGCGCGCACTTTTCCTTCGAGCGTATCGGCCCCGTTCGCAACCCGAATGGTTTCGCCCGGCGCGATATTGCGCGTAAGGCCAGCGGGGGCGCGCGCCGTCACTTCCAGATGGCGCGTATCCACGAGGCGAATGATATCCGTGCCCGGATTTGCAAATTCGCCAATTTGAGCTTCTTGCGAAACGACGCGTCCTGCAAAAGGCGCCTTCACTTCGGTGCGCTCAAGATTGACGTCCGCGCGTTCCAACGCGACTTCCGCCTGTCGCAGCGCCTGAATGGCTTCATCGCGATTGGACCGCATTTCATCCATCGTCGCTTCGGATTCCCCGGCTTCTTCAAGACCGACATAACGCTGATACAGGCTGTCGAGATAGTCGGCGCGGGCGCGCAGGCGCCGCACCTGGGCCGCCGTGTCATCGCGCGTAAGTTTTGCGTCCGCCTTGTCGAGACGGGCGATCACATCGCCTTCCTCAACTTCCGCGCCCACTTCCGCAACCCATTCGATTTTCCCCGCGGTGGCGGCGGCGACGCGACTGTCACGAAGCGAAACGACGGCGCCGGGGGTTTCAGCGCGCGGGGCGAGGTTTTTCTGTTCGGCTTTGGCGACGGTGACCGGGGCGGGCGGCGGCCCCTGTTGCGCCTGCGCATCTTCGGCTGCGTCTGCGGGCTGCGCGCCGACAAAGCCGCCGTAAAGATAGGCTGCGGCCGCTGCGGCGATGAGGGCGGCGCCGGCGCCGCTGGCGAAAAGGAATTTGCGGGTCATAGTCGACGGCTCCTTTTTATTCCGCCGGTTGCATGGCGATGCCATGCGCCGACGTTGTTTTTTGTTTTTCTGCGCCGAGCTGAAGGAGCGCCGGCAGGAGGAAGAGGGTGAAAAGGGTCGAGACCGCCATGCCGCCGACAATGACGGTGGCGAGGCCGCGATAGATGAGGCTGCCGGCGCCGGGCGCGAGCACCAGCGGCAGCATGCCCATGAGCGAAGTCGATGTGGACATGAAGATCGGGCGGATGCGTAAAGAGAGAGCTTCGCGCACGGCTTCGGTGCGAGGCTTGCCTTCCGCTTCCGAGGCGCGGGTCTGCGCCACCAGCAGGATCGCGTTATTCACCACAAGGCCGAGCAGGATGATGAAGCCGATCATGCCGAGCAGGTCGAGCGGCGTCGATTTCACGAGATCCAGAAGCCGGATGGCGAGGACGCCGCCGACGGCCGCCATGGGCAGGGTGACGATGACCAGCGCGGAGTCCTTCACCGATTTAAAGAGCGCGGCCATGATGAGAAACAGGATGATGACGGCCAAAAGGAAGTTTGAGCCGAGATTGGAAACGGCGCGGGCGAGGGCGTCGGCGTCGCCGCCCCATTTCAGCGAGGCGCCGGGTGGCAGCACTTTATAAAGCTCCGACTGCGCACCCGCTTTCAGCGCATCGACTGCGGGTCCGAGCGCCATGCCTTCGGGCGGATTGATGCCGAGGGTGATGGTGCGGCGCGCATCGACGCGGCGAATCTGTTGTGGTCCGACATTGCGCGTGATGGTGACAAGCTCGCCGAGGGGCACGACAACGCCGGAGGGCGTCGCGATGGGCGCGGTTTCAAGATATTCTGGCTCCGTCCATTGCTTGGCCTGAAGAATGACGTCTATGCGGCCATCTTCATGGAAGAATTCGCCGAGCCACTGTCCGTCGCCGAGCGAGCGCACGGCGCGGGCGACGCTGTCGCGGGTCATGCCCACTTCGGCGATGCGCCGGTCATTGGGAAGGAGGCGAAGCTCCGGCGTCACGATCTGCGGGTCCGGGTTCGGCCACACCTGGGCGCCGGGCAGGGCGTTCTGGATGACTTCGGTCGCGGCCGGGATCGCGGCGCCGAGCGCATCGAAATCCGCCGCCTGCAATTCAAGATTGATCGCGCCGCCGCCGCCGAAATTGCCGAAGAGATCGCCCTGGCGTGCAAAGACCCGCGTATCCGGAAAACCGGCGAGAATTTCCTCATTGACGATCTGGACCATTTCCTCGATGCGCGACTGGTCGAGAATCCTGACGCCGATATTGCCGCCCCAATTGCCGGAATAGAGATAGTAATTTCTGAGGGCGGGCTCCTTTTCGCCGTCCATGTAAGGCTGCAGCCGGTCGACGACGACTTCCGCCCATTCTTTCTTGATCATGTCGGCGCTGGCGCCGGAGGGGAAACTGACAAAGGCGTCGACGGCGTCGCGTTTCACCGGCGGCAGGTAATTGAGCTGCGGCCAGAGAAGGAAAGCGACCGCGATCGGAACGATTGTCAGTCCGCCAATAATGCCGAGGCGCCGATTGCGGGACGAGGTGAGGCGCACGATGAAATCGGCAAGGCGTGCGGCGGTTTTTTCGCCATGATTTTTGCCGCCTGCATCTTTTTTGATGAAATAGCGCGCGCCCGTGGGCAGAAGCGTCACGGCGACCACAAGACTGAAGGAAACGGCGATGGCGATGGTCAGCGCGAGGTCCGCAAAGAGCTGTCCCTCCACATCCTCGAAAAACATGATGGGTATGAAGATCGCGACTGTCGTCACGGTCGACGCGAAAAGCGCGCCGAACACCTGGCCGACGGCCTTTTCCGCAGCTTCAAAAGGCGAAAGACCTTCTTCGCGCAGGCGCACGAAATTTTCCAGAACCACGATCGCCGCATCGAGCACCATGCCGGTGGCGAAGGCGAGCCCGGCAAGGGATATGACGTTAATGGACCGGCCGAACATGTTCAGCATAATGATGGTCGCCATCAGGCAGATCGGAATGGCGGCGGCGATGATGAATGTCGCCATGGTGCGACGCAGGAACAGCCACAAGGCGCCGACGGCCAGCATGATGCCGATGAGAAGATTGCTTGTCAGAAGCGAAATGGCGCGCTTGATGAAGACCGACGGATCGAAACTTTTGTGAATGGCGTAGCCCATCTCCGCCAAAGGCCCGCCGTTCAGCTCGTCGAGGACTTCGGTAAGCGTGTCGATGGCTTCCAACGTATTGGCGCCGGGTTCGCGCAGGACGCGCATGCCGATCGCCGGATTGCCGTTCTGATAAACAACGCCGACGCTGCGCCGGTCGGGGCCAATGCGGACATCGGCGATATCGCCAAGCGTCACCGGCGCGCCGTCGCGCCAGGCGAGAATGGTTTCGCTGAGCTGGTCGGCGGTGAAGCGGCCTTCAAAGCGCATCGTGTAATTGCGCCGGCCGACTTCTACAGAGCCGCCGGTGATATCCGAGGAGCGGTTCACATTCTGCGCAATTTCATCGAGGGAGATGCCGAGCTGCGCGGCGAGAAACGGATCGAACTCAATATTGAGGATCTGTTCGCCGTCGTCGGAATTGACATCAACGCTGGCGACGCCCGGAATGGCTTCAAGCTCGGGCTGAATGCGTTGCTTGGCGAATTCGCTGAGTTTGACATTGGTGTTTTGATTGGTCGGCAGGCGCTGAAGAAACAGGAAGATCAGCGTCTCGCCGCTATCGCCGCCGCCGCCGATATTGATCCGCGGACGGTCCGCTTCCGCCGGAAGGCCGCGCACCTGTTGCATGCGCGCATTCACTTCGGAGAACGCCTTGTCCATGTCGGTGCCGAGGCTGAATTCAAGAGAGATCCAGGCGCCGCCCTGATTGGAAAAAGACTGCATCACCGTGACGCCCGGAATGCCGCGAAGTTCGCGTTCGATGGGTTCGGTGATTTCGCTTTCCACCTCGCGGGGAGAGGCTGCGCGCCATCCGGTCCAGATGCTGATTTGCGGCCGCTCGATCGCCGGAAAAAGCTGTACGGGAAGCTGCGATATGGACAGCGCGCCAAGAAGCGTAATGAGCGCAAGGACGACCGCAGCCGCTGCGGGGTTCTTCAGGCAAAGCCGGGTCAAGCCCATGGTGATCGCTCCTGACAAATCTGTCTTGCAGCGCGCGTCGCACCGCGCACCCTGGCGCCGGTTTGCAACCGCGCCTGTATTTAAAGTATCGCTTTTTTCAGGTCGCCGCGCATCTTCAAATCGACGGGACGCTTGTCTGTTGCGGCAAGCCGAGACCTTCCCGGCAGTCCTTAATCGGGGATTAATTCATCCCCTTACGTCCTATTCAGACTTGCTTAACTCTTTGCGGCGGCGCTCAATCTCGCTGAGCTGGAGTTCGAGACTTTCCTTTGCATTACGCAACGCCTGTTCCTGCTGCTCCAGCATTTCGCGTTCGTCGGGGATTTCATTATATCGATAGGCCCATTCGCGTTCAGCCTCGGCGATATCGCGCTCGGCCTCATGGCGCATTCTTTTCATTTCCGCGTTGAAGCGTTTGCGTTCGCGCTTAAGTTCGCGCTCGCGCTCTTTCTGCTCGCGGGCGCGTTCACGGGCCGCCTCGCGCGCTTCCTGCATCGCTTCTCTGCGCTCGTCGCGCTGTTCTTCAAGGCGGTCTCTCATTTCCTCCATCGCGTCGGCCGCGGCTTCGATGGCGTCCTCGCGGGCGTCGCGCCGTATTTCTTCCAGCTCTTCGCGGCTCAGAAATTCTTCGCCGTCAAGGCCCGACATATCCGGCGTTACGAACGCGAAGTTGCTGAGTTCTTTCAGCTCCACTTGGCTATTCTCGAGGGCTTTCGCCCATTCCTCTGCGCCGTCAAATCCATCCAGATCGACATCGCCAAAACGGATGGTCATGTCTTCGAGACCTTCAAACGCGTCGAATTTTTCGAATTGTTTGCGCAGACGCTCTTCAAGCTTTTGCATCTTTTTCTCAAGCTTGCGCTCATCTGCGCGATCGCGGCGGCTTTCTGACGAAGCGGACGCCGATGCCGACGCTGAAAACGAAGAGGATGCGGAGGCGGCGGCCTTGGCGGTAGGCGCTACAGGGGCAAGGGGTGCAAGGTTCGTCGGCGCCGGCGCCAATTGAACCTCGCGCTTCATCGTGGCGCGGGCTTTAGGGGCGGCGGCGGGCGCCGGCGCCACGACCGGCGCCGGGTCAATGATTTCGCCATCTGCGATGACTTCGAAATGGAGATGCGGCCCGGTCGCTTTCCCGGTGGAGCCGACAGCGCCGATGATCTCTCCGGCGCCGACGCGCTCGCCCTTGCGCGCCACATAGCTGTCGAGATGCGCGTAGCGTGTAATGAGGCCATGACCGTGATCGATGACGACGACCTTGCCCCAGGCGTCATTGTTATTGTACCGGTCGGTCGCTTCGAGCACCTTGCCGTCGCCTGCCGCGCGCACGGGTTCGCCGCGCGGCGCCCTGATGTCTATGCCGTCATGGGCGGGGAGCGCTTCTCCCATAATTGTTCTTTTTACGCCGAATTCCGACGTGATTTCGCCTTTGACCGGAGCGACGGTCAACGCCAGGCGCGGTTCCGGCGGCGCGACGGCCAAAGCGGCTTGAGCAAAAGCGAGGCCGGAGGCGGCGACGGCGCCGGCGGCGAGACCGATTTTCGACGTCAGCGACAAGACGCCGGTTTCGCGAGAGCCCGACAGGATCGCATCGAGACGCTGACGGCGCGAGCGTTTGTCGAAAGGCGTGAAGGAAGGAACCAGGTCCCCCGCAAAGCCTGAGCGCGCATCGGCGGCGAGGCGCAGGCCCTGCACGAAACAATGGGCGTATTGGCGCCGGTTGACGCCGCGGGCGAGCACAAGCGCGTCAGCGCCCTGTTCCGCCGCGAGATTGGCGCGGTTGCAGATCTGGTGCATGAACGGATTGAACCAGAAGACCGCCTTGGCGACGGAGCAAAGTAAAAACAGCGCTACGTCTCCGCGCTTGATATGCGCCATTTCATGGGCGCCCATCAGCGCCGCATCTTCGACGGGCACCCGATCGAGCAGGTGCATGGGCATGACGATCACGGGACGGAACAAACCGTAGACGCATACGCTCGAAACCACATGCGAGAAGACATAGCGCGGACGCTGCGTGACGCCGATGCGCATCCGCCAATTTTCGAGTTCGGCTTCAAGCCGCGGCTCGTCGAGCCTGAAGGCGTAATTCAGCCGATAGGCGAACCAGATATGGCGCACGGCCGCCAGCACGAGCAGCATGAGAAAGCCGTAAAAGTACAAGATGGCCGTCATGCGCAGAATGTCGGCGATGGAAACGGTTCTCGGCGCCTCATAGACCGGGGTGAGGGCCGGCTCTGTCGCCGCGATGGCGGGACCGGCCGCGTCCGCCATGGGCGGCAGCGGTTCGGGGGCGCGCAGGGAAAGGCCGAGGGCCGCCGCGACCGGCGCCAGAAGAACCGGCAAGGCGGCGATGATGAGAGCCGCGGGCCAGATCTTGCCGGAGAGAGCGCTCGCCGTGAGGCGGTTTTTTTCGTCGCCTGCGAGAATGGAGGCCGCAAAAAAAACCGCGGGCGCCCAGATCAGGGACGCCAGCAGGCAATAGAAAAACGGTTCGATCAACGTGGCCATTATTCAGCCTCCGTCTTTTTCAGAACGTCTTCGAGTTCAGCCAGCTCTTCTTCGCTGAGGAGTTTGGAGTCCGCAAAGAACGCCGTCGCCGGCGTCGTGTCGAGTTCGAGAACGCGTTTTGAAAAATCCGCAATCATGCGCGACAGCATCGCCACTTTGCCCACTTGCGGCTCATACATGTTGACGCCGTCCACCGGCGTTTTGGAAATGAGCTTCTTGTCCGCCATCCGCTCGAGGACGGTTCTGACCGTGGAGTAGGACCAGCCGAACTCGCTTTCGATTTCGCGGTGAATTTCCCGCGCGCTCATTTCCTTCGAGCGCCACAGCAGTTTCAGGATCGCGAGTTCGGGTTTGGTGGGGTCGGTTCCCTTGAGATCGGTCATAAGCGGCAGCCCTGTTTCCAGCATGGAGAGCAGAGGGCGCCTATGCTCCCCCTGCGACATTTGTGGCTACTCTAGCGCTTTGCGACAGTTGTCGCAAGGAAACTTGAGGGTTTCCGCGAGGCTTATGCGGTGAGTTGAGCGGGTTCTGCGGCGAGCCGGAGACGGAATTCGATCAGAGCCTGTCGAGAACGCGCGTCAGGCGCTCCAGATCCGGCGGCGTCGACAGCCGGTGATCGCCGTGAGGGGTCAGCAGGATCTCCACGTCATCGCTCTTCAACAATTCGGCGAAAGCAAGCGCATGGGCGTAGGGGACAGCGTCGTCCTTCATGCCCTGCAGGATGCGTACGGGACAGCTTATGTCGACTTGTCCTTGCGCCATGATCAGGTGATTGCGGCCGTCCTCGATCAGTTTGCGCGTATAGATTTCAGGCTCGTCCGAATAGTCCGACGGCATTTCCAGTTTGCCGTCCCGCATCAATGTCTCCTGCTGTTCGGCAGAGAAGGACGGCCACATCAGTCTTTCGGTGAAATCCGGGGCAGGCGCGATAAACACGATCGCCGCGGCCTTTTCAGGCCTTTTCAGGGCGATGAGGGCGGCGATCCATGCGCCCATGGAAGAGCCGACGAAAATTTGCGGGCCGTCGGTTCTGGCGTCGATCATGGCGAGCGCGTCAGCGGCCCAATCGCCGATGCATCCGTCTTCAAACCTGCCGTCGGATTCTCCGTGGCCGGAATAGTCGAAGCGCAAATAGGCGCGCCCCTGTTCCTCAGCCCATTGGTTTAGATGCTCCGCCTTCGTTCCCAGCATGTCGGACCGGAACCCGCCCAGCCAGACAATCCCGGGCTCGCCCATGGCATTCCCGGTCAGGCGGCGATAGGCGAGGCGGCCATGGGGCCCGTCGATAAACTCTTTGGGGGCAGTCATGATCATGCAGTCCTTTTCGGCTGGCGGCTCGCTGCTGCGCGCGCCTTTTCGGGGAAAACCCGTTAACCAAGGCGGGGCGGATGACAGCGCTGGCGATCTCACCGGATTCCGGGAAATAGTGCAAATTTCACGGGACTTTAGGGCCAAAAGGCGACCCGGCGGAGATGATTTTTCAAAGCGGCCGGATTTGCGCCGAATTCCCGCTTGACGCCCGCCGCCCCCTATCTTAAACCGCGCGCTCCGACAGGCCGCGAGGCCAGTCCATTGCGGGTGTAGCTCAGTTTGGTTAGAGCGCCGGCCTGTCACGCCGGAGGTCGCGGGTTCAAGTCCCGTCACTCGCGCCAGATTTTCTTTCAAATTCCAATGTTTACTTGGTCCGGTTTAGGGACGCACCTGCCCAAAGGCTGTTGGGTAAGCACAGGGTAAGCGGCTCAAATCCAAAGTCGACAACACTGGACAGGTGTGAACAAAGTCATAGCAATCGACCGACAGTATCGAACGGGCGCGCCCGGCTTGGTGACGGACAATAGCGCGCGCTAAATTTGATCTGCGAATCGAGCTCGTGCTGTCAGAGTGTTTCGGTAACGCCATGTTTGAAGTCGGCTTGTCATACCCTAGCTGTCCGAAAGCGCGCTCAAAGAAGCTCGGGTAAGGCGCTTTGGTTGCTTTCCTACGGGCAAGGGCAACGCTGCGCTTTCTCTTCCGGCGGGGATACTGGTGAAGCGCGACGGATCGAAACGCGGACATGTCGGCATTTCGGTGGCTGCCAGCGCGGCGTTTGCCGCAGGTGGCGCAACATCCGCTTCAGTAATTGTTATAACGTATCATTTGACGGGGCGTATCAGCAGGCCGCCATTGGAAAATCTTGTGGGTCTAGTTTGAGGTAGGGCCAAGGCTATTTCGGGCCATCGTCCCGGCGCTCCTGCGATGTGATGAAAAAACATAATGATTTGTCAGGGGTTTTGCAGTAGGACGCGATTGAGATGATGTCAGCCATTCGACATATGCGCCGCGTCATTGCGGTATTTATGGTTGCGCTGT